>ERZ772921.319-NODE-319-length-29724-cov-4.561226_pt1 | contig 29724 bp, 23 predicted proteins | sample MGYA00512117_ERZ772921 | MGnify/ENA primary metagenome ERZ772921 (study PRJEB29015, sample SAMEA2737944) | human oral metagenome | biome: human oral; feature: human-associated habitat; material: dental | place: China | collected 2150 ...
TATAGCAACCATCATACCGGTAGAGCCTTCATCAGCTATCTTTATAGCTGCCTCTCCTACCATCATTGCCTCATCCATATCTACCTTACTTGACATATGTGCAGCACTTCTTTGGAGTGTTGAGAACTCAATCGCCCTTGTCTTACAACCGAACTTAGCTGCCAAAGTATTGGCAAGATAGGTTGCGGTACCGGTAAGCTGCTTATGTCCGAAAGCGTCTACATAGGCATTGTCATTTCCAAGCTCGGTTACATATCTTCCGTCAGCAAGTTTTATACCCTCTGATATTGCAACTACTACTATATCTCTTTGTGAAAGAAGCTTTTCTACCTTGGCATTGAACTTATCCATATCAAATACGGTCTCAGGAAGGTATATCATATCAGGTCCTTCACAGTCCTCGCCCTTTGAAAGCGCACTTGCTGCTGTAAGCCAACCTGCATTTCTTCCCATTATCTCTATTATAACTATATTCTTTTTCTTATAAGACATGCCTAAGCTGTCTATAATAATTTCTTTTACAGATGTTGCTATATACTTTGCGGCACTTCCGAAGCCCGGAGTATGGTCATTTAACACAAGGTCATTGTCTATGGTCTTAGGACAACCTACAAATCTTTGCTTTTTGCCGTTAGCAGCCGCATACTTTGCAAGCTTATTGATAGTATCCATAGAATCGTTACCGCCTATATATATAAAGCACTCTATATTAAGTTTATCCAAAATAGCAAAAACTTTTTCATAAAGCTCTTTGTCAGCATCTATGTTAGGAAGCTTAAATCTACAAGTACCGAGGAAGGCTCCCGGAGTCCTTCTGAGTATCTCTATATCCAAATCATTTTGCAAATACTCTGACAGATCCACATATCTTTCATCAAGCAAGCCAAGTATACCGTTTCTCATACCGTATACTTTATTATAACCTCTTGCCTTAGCCATCTTAAAAACTCCTGCAAGACTTGAGTTTATAACCGATGTCGGTCCACCTGACTGCCCTACTATTACATTTCCTTTCATGCTTACCTCCATGTATTTTTATAATTAATTGAAACCTTTTTTAATAAACCCTTTTAAAGAGTTTGCCAAAACAATTATACCTATTCTATTTTGGTAATGTCTATACCCGCTTTCACCAAATATTCTTTAATATATTCATCCCATTTTGTTTCTGCGCTTTTGTCTATAACAAATTCGTTATATGAGCATGCACCTATACAACGAATATTATTATCCTCATATCGTATATTTATATATAAATGCGACACAGGTATATTATTTATCTCTTTTTCTTTTAGAAACTTATCCTTTGCAACTTCGCAAAGCTTTAAGACGAATTTAAAAGATACGGGAAGCTTTTTCCCCTTTATCAAATAAAAACATACAGGTCTTATAACTTCCCACTTGGAATACTCCTCCAAATTAAGTTCATCTACTTCTTCATCGCTATAGTAAGCTTTTTTAATCTTGCCGTCTATATTAAAAGCATTGTATGTAATTATCTCTGCCGATACCAATAAGAAGTCATCAAATAATTTACCGTCAAAAAGCTCCTTTGTAAAACTTTTTTTATCAACTATTTCATACGCTACCATATATTGACCTCCCGAAAACTGTTCATAAAATCGGCTCCCATATTATCAATATCTATAGCTGACAACTCCTTTACCATCTTATTCCAAGCCTTATCATCTATATCAACCTGTTTACTCATAAGGTACTGATTATAGGAATTTTTAAGTTTATCATCTATTCGCTCATTTAACAGTTTTGTCTTCTTTGCAGCGGTAGCATCCTTATCATAACCTTCTATACATTTATATATATAGAATTTGGAATCTATCTTTATAATCTCACTTATCTGGCCGTCACTAAGTATAGATACCACCTCATCCGACACAGGGTCAAGATCTTCATGCCCTACATTGAGCACTATATTTTTATCTATAGAGTTAGCCTTGGCTATAGCTGCAAAATCAGCCCCCTCCGCACTTACTTCCGCATAAATACTGTTAGCCTTCGCCTCATCATCAAGTATTATACGCTGCAAATGCATTACTCTGGCATCATTTTCGCTAACTTCAAGGCTTTTATCATCAGCTATACTGTTCCTGAATTTCAGTGCCGTTGCATAGTCTATAAACATCTTTTCCACATCATCATAACTTATATTTCCAAAGTTTACACTTGAACTTTTAAGCTCTTCATAAAACTTAAGCGCCGCATCCTTGACATCTCCGGTTTCTTTAGAATTAAGTGTTTGACCGCTTTCTACAGCCATGGCATTAAGTACCTTTAGCTGTATAAAGAACACCTGCATTTCTTCAAGAAATACATCCTTATATGTGCCGAATTCATCACCTGTTGTAACTTCCCATATATCTTTTGTATAAAAGTCATTAATATGTTTTTTTCTGGAAGCGGTAATAAGAAGCATCTGTTCTGCAGTGTAATCCACATGTATATTATACTCTTCGTCCTTGGCTATGTTCTCAGCTATTGTGCAGGCACTTAAAAGTAGGCTGAGAATAAAAACAAATAATAAAACCAAAATATTTTTTTTACTTAATTTAAGCATTTTACTCCACCACGCTAATGTAGCGACTCAATGATATTTAGACTGATTGCCGTCTTATAGATAAAATACCTACAGTATCGGTTTAAATATCACAGTTTGTTAAATCGCTTGTTACAAAAGCATTTTAATTATATCAAGTACTCCATCCTCAACATTCGCCTTTGTTTCAAATCTTGCAACCGACTTTAACTCATCTACGGCATTGGAAACTGCAAATGAATAGTAAGCCGATTTAAGCATATCTATATCATTGCATTGATCTCCGAATACAAGGGTTTCTTCACTTTTAATACCCAAGCTTTCCTGCAATATTCTTATGGCAAAACCCTTGCTTACATCCTTTCTTGCACAGTCAAGCCACATGCTTCCGGAATATCTAAGATCAAGCTCCTTAGCGTATTTTTCTATTATATAATCCACTTCATTATATATATTTTCGCAATAAACGGCTATTTTTAAGATATCTTCTTTTAACAAGGAAAAATCTTCTATGTATTCTACCTCGCCCTGATAACCTTCTCTGATCCAACTCATAAATTTATCATCATTCTTATCTATAAAGTAGGAACTTTTTGTTGCTATTACCGGCAGGAGTTTTTCATTTCTATGAACATCCTTAATAAAATCAAGAGCCTGTTGCTTGGGTATACCGTTTAGGAATAAACTTCTGCCCTTGATTCCTATATAGGCACCGTTGTCGGCTATGTAAAATATCTTATCGGCTATGGGTGTAAAAAGATTATCTATACTCTTCCAATGTCTTCCTGTAGCCACAGCTATCGCAATTCCTCTGTCATGTAATTTAGAAATAACTTCGTATATTTCAGGGTTAATATCGGCAGTACCGTCTGCAACCAAAGTACCGTCAATATCTGAAGCTATAAGTTTAATCATTTAATTTGTCTCCTTAATGCTTAAAACCTGAATCTATAATTCATAAGCAAGTTTACTGTTGGCATACATTTTGAAGCTGTATCGCCAACACTATGAGATTATACACTAAAGATAGGACTTAGTAAATATTAAAGGAACTGCCTAAAAATAGATTTTCGTTCACACCATCTTATAATTTTGTGCAAAATCCATCTTTATACAGTTCCTTTTTATATTATTTTACATACTACATTATATCTGTTTCTAATAATCCATTGTATTATAAATTAAATATGCAATATCCTTCTTATTATAATTATTAGATGCTGGAAACCATATCTGTTTACGAGGAATAAAAATAATATAAGAATCAGCAACAACAAAACTGTTATAAATATAATTAGTTTTTTCTTCTTCATAATAATTTGCTCCTTTTTGCTGTATTATTTAGTTAAATTTATGATTCTATCTGCCGAAGCTGCCACTTCACTGTCGTGAGTTACACAGATTATTGTTTTTCCTTCTCTCTTTATGCCTTTAAAAATCTCTATGACATCCATTTTGTTTTTATGATCCAAATTACCTGTAGGTTCATCAGCCAACACTAACTCATATTCTTTAAACATCATTCTTGCAAGTGCTACTTTTTGTTGTTCTCCTCCACTTAAACAGTATACTTTTTTCCTTAAATAACTACTGTCCAAGCCTATTTTTTTCATAATTTCATCAATGTCTTTTTTGTCTGTTTTTTTATTATTATACTTGGATATAACTATATTTTCTTCAACAGTTTTATCATTAAGAAGTAAATAATCCTGAAATATATACCCGAAGAAATCCTTTCTAAGCTTTAATATATCCTTTTTATTGAACTTCCTTTTTTCATTCAAAATCAATTCTCCACTATCCGGTTTTTCAATTAAGCCTATGATATTTAATAAAGTGGTTTTTCCGACACCGCTTTCTCCCGTAATGCACACAAACTCATTTTTATTTATGGATAAAGACACATTTGACAAAACCACCTTGTCATCAAATCTCTTATTAATATTTAACAGTTGTATCATTAGCATCTATTCCTTTCAAATTATAAAAAACGACACTTTGCATATTCTTTATATATCAATATTCACTTCTTATGAGCTTAAGCTCACCCTTTACAATCAAAAATGTACTTACAATCTTAGAAAGAAAATAATCTACAATTGACATCAAAACTATAATGATAAACATATATAATGATATCTTTTTATATATAAAGCCCATCAAAAGCAATATAGCTAAATTTATAAACAGATTTCCCAAAATAAACCGTTTATAAATTTGCCAAAACCCATATCCATATAAGGACTTTATGGTAATCGTAGAAAAAGAAGATTTGTAGTAAGCATATATTATTACAATCATAAACATTAGTAAAAATAAATACATAACCACAGTATTTAATATCAGATTATTTATATCAGCTTCTATATCTTTGATCTCTTCTCCTCTTTCATCATACACAGAGCCGACATTATTTAATTCAATAACATTGTATTTTTGAGTTATGGCACTGATTTCCTTTAGTGCACTGTACTCATCCTTAGATTCCATAAAAATATAATCTCCAAAACACGAAGCTAAAAAAGAATTATCTACATTCTCTGTATATACTGATATTATTGTATCTTCTATAAAGTTAAATCCATCACCGCTATGAGAATTATAAGTGAAAATATTTTGATTATTACCTATGTAGATTATATTGACTTTTAGATCGTCAATATTTTTTACAACTTTGCTTTTACCTTCCGCTTCTTTATACATATTAGTAACTTCAACTTTTTGAAAATAAAACCACTCCTTATATGAATTCTCTATGCTTGCTTCATAGTCTTTAAACTTTTCAGGCACTAATACATTCCAAACATCGGCACTGTTATCTATTAGATCAATAACATTCTCCCCTTCTAAAGATTTAATAGTATGCTTTTTTAAATAATTTTTATCTACTACTATACTTTTTCCATAAGGTGAATATGTATCTTCTTGAGTCTTTACACTAAATTCATAGCTATACTTTGTGTATCCATCTTTCTTTTTCTTACGCCCAAAATTAGCTGTCTGAATTATAAATACCTTACCCAAATCACTTAATTCCTTGTATACCTCAAGCATTTTATAATTAAGTACATCCTCTGCCGCCAGATTATCCGCATAATACGGTGAATATGCCTCATATATGTTATATAAATTTTTAGTATCTTCCCATACCGACAAGTTTTCCAGTTTTTCTTTAAGCTCCATATTCTTGTCAAAAAATTGTTCGTATGAAAGTACTATCAATGAAAATAATAAAACTCTTGCAACATAAGACATGATAATTATCTTTATCAAGCCTTTTTTTCTTCCGGTATTTGTAACTACACAAAACAGCTTAAATAATGGAATTGATAATATAAATATTAATAAAACAGATACTATATTAAGTATTAGCATATTTAAAAAAACTTCAAGCATAATACGAGAAAGGATATTTTTATATACTGTTATGGCTATAACTAAATTGCTAAAAATTGCAGTTGAGAGTAATGAAATAAATAAAGGTTTATTTAATATGTAGTATATCCATGCCTCTGAATAACCCCATAATTTATAAATAAAATACTTTTTTCTATTAACCGAATAATAAAAAAATATAAGCAGTATACATACAAAAATAAAGAAAGCAAATACCGGAAAGGAATTATTATTACTGTATCTAAAAAAGTGATTGAATGAAAAATTATTACTTTCAAGTGCTGACTTCACATAATACACTTTACAATCATCTTTTAATATTTCGGATAAGCTTTTAATTATATCCTGATTATCTGTGTCAACATACAATAAATTCTTAAATCCAACATCTAAAAGCTCATCAAAATCATGCACTTTTATATCTCTGTTAAAAATAAAGTTCGGTATAAACAATAGTTCTTTATACTTGTCTTTATTTGTAGAATATATATCTATCTTATCTCTGGTCAAAAAATTATATTGGGCTATTTCAACATTATTTTCTTCAAAAAAAGCTTGAACTTTTTTCAAAATTTCATTTTTGGAGTTAACATGCATAGTCTCTTTATGAGGTTTAAAAGATACTGTGATTTTATCCGTAAGAAAACTGTTTACTGTAGTATTACCAATATGCAAGAAAAAAAATATGTTAAATAATATAGTTAAAACAGCAATTGTTATAACTACCCTTTTCTCCATATTTCCAGCCCCCTTTATTATATAAATAAAAATAGTCAGAGAGTTTATTTTAAGTCCTTCAATCGCAAAAACTTTTATTAAAATAAAACCTCTGACTAAATTTCAAGCTGCTGTGTTAGATATAATTAATACTCTGTTGAGGCAAAAGCCCTTTATAGTTTACGAAAAATAAAACATCGATTTTTATATAAAGAAATCACTATAAAGGCTCTTGTGCATTTATCAAAATTGAGTGAGCATATTTTCTATCTTATACTACACTCCTTTGATGTGTTTATAGTATCATATACTTATTATTTTATCATCTTAATATTCTATGTTATTTTTCTTGAGCATTGTGAAGTTTTGGGAAACAATATGTTGTTTTTGTATCTAACATCTAAAATCATTTTAGTTATTTCAACACTTTATTGTATAAAAAAAGGAACTGCCTAAAAACAGATTTTCTTCACACCATCTTATAGTTTTGTGCAAAACCCACCCTTATACAGTTCCTTTTCATCCTAATTCATCACATAAAAATAATCTATATTAAATCGGATATAACATCATATTTATTATTACCGCTATTATTATTCCAAGTACTCCCCCCATAAAAACCTGCAAAGGGGTATGTCCGACAAATTCCTTTAGCCTTTTTTCAAAATCTTCAATACCCTTTATTTCCATAAAATCAGAATCAAGTATCAGGTTAAGAAGCTTTGCCTGTCTTCCGGTTTCTCTTCTGACTCCCATGGCATCATGCATAACTATGGTTGCAAGTACAAAGCTTATAGCAAACTCAAATGAAGAAACTTTATATTCAAAAGCAGTAGAAATCATAAGTGCACATACGGTTGCACTATGGGAGCTCGGCATACCGCCGCTTCCCCACATCCTTTCTATAGAAAATTCTTTTGTATACCACAGATCTATTAAGGTTTTAAGAACTTGGGCTACAAACCATGCTGCAACCGCACTTATCAAAACCGTATTAGAAAGTATCTCATACCATATATGCATTAGTTTCTCTCTCCTTATATTAATATCCTAATATCCTATAAGCCAGTCATATAATTCCTGATATTTAAGAGCTGATGAAGTCCATGAATAATCCTTAGCCATTCCCCTGTCTATGATCTTATTCCACTCTCTTTTTCTGTTATAGAAAATATATTTGGCATATCTTATGCTGTCAAGCATCTCATGTGCATTGTAATTACAAAAAGTAAATCCGGTTCCCTTATTCTCATATTCATTATAAGGCTCTACCGTATCTTTAAGTCCTCCGGTTTCTCTTACTATAGGTACAGTGCCGTATCTTAAAGAGATAAGTTGGCTCAGTCCGCAAGGCTCAAATAAAGAAGGCATCAAAAAGGCATCACAGGCAGCATACACCTTATGAGACATGGCTTCCGAATAATAAATTTGAGCGGATACTCTGTTGCAATACTTCCAGTCATAATGCCTGAACATATTTTCATATTCCTCATCTCCGGTTCCAAGTACCACAAGTTGTGTATCTTCCTGACAGATCTCATCTATAACACATCTTACCAGATCAAGCCCTTTTTGGTTAGTCAGTCTTGATACTATACCAAGCATAAACCTGCCTTCATCAACCTCAAGTCCCAAGTCCGTTTGCAGACCTGTCTTGTTCTTATACTTTTCTTTTCTAAAATTCTTTGCACTATATTTTTGATATATGTACTCGTCAGTTTCAGGATTAAACTCCCTATAATCTATACCGTTTACAATTCCTCTAAGAGAGTTACTTCTGGCTCTCATAAGTCCGTCAAGCCCCTCACCGAAGAACTCGGTTTGTATCTCCTTGGCATAGGTCTCGCTTACCGTGGTTATAGCATCGGCATACACCACTCCACCCTTTAGCATATTGCCGTTTTTATATGACTCAAGTTTATCCTCTGTAAAATAATATCCCGGAAGTGTAGAAAATCTCTTTATAGTATCCACATCCCACACTCCTTGAAACTTAAGGTTATGTATGGTAAAAACGGATTTCATATTTCTGAAAAACTCGCCGTCTCTAAATCTGTCCTTCAAATAAACGGGTATAAGTCCTGTTTGCCAGTCATGACAATGAACCACATCCGGCTTAAATCCTATTACCGGAAGAGCGGAAAGTGCTGCCAATGAGAAAAATGAGAATTTTTCCAAATCATAAAGCCAATTCCCGTAAGGTCTGTCTCCCGAAAAGTACCCCTCATTATCTATAAAATAATATGTAACACCTTCATGCTCGGCTTTAAGTATTCCTACATACCTGCTTTGCCCAAGATAATCCATATAAAAATGCGATACATACTCCAAGCGCTCTCTAAGCTCCCAAGGAATACACATATACTTTGGTAACATTACTCTGCAATCAAAATATTTTTTGTCGAAATACCCCGGAAGTGAACCTACAACATCTGCCAGACCTCCCGTTTTAACAAAAGGTACTGCTTCAGAAGCAACGAATAGTATGTTTTTCATATATTCCCCTTTCTTAAATGTATCTATCCCTTTAATTTATCTGCTAAATCCTTCATCTCTTTTGCTGTTTGTAATACCGCTTCGGTAATCTCGCTTCCGCCTATAAGTCTGGCGATTTCTTCAACCAATCTTTTTTCTTTTACATAAGATATTTCGGTTTTGGTACTGTGTCCGTCAGTATGCTTTTCTATAAGGTAGTTATGATCTGCCATAGCCGCTATTTGCGGCAAATGTGTGATGCATATAACCTGATGTCCTCTTCCTATAAGCATAAGCTTTTCCGATACTTTTTGTGCGGTTCTTCCGCTTATACCCGTATCTATCTCATCAAAAATCAAGGTATCAACTTCGTCAAGGTCTGCAAGCACCGTTTTAATTGCCAGCATGATACGGGAAAGCTCTCCTCCGCTTGCAATCTCCCTTAAAGGCTTTTTAGGATTTCCCGGATTGGTACTTATCATAAGCTCGACACTGTCTCTACCCTGCGGAGTAAAGTCACTGAGTTTCTTAAACTCTATGTCAAAATCAACTCCAAGGAAGTTCAGATCATGCAGCTCCCGTATAATGCTTTCCTTAAGCACTCCTGCCGACTCTTTTCTTAACTCGGAAAGCTTATCGCAAAGCTCATTAAGTCTTGCAACCGAACTTCTTTGTTGCTCTTTGTATTCGCTTATCAGTTCTTCGTAATTTTCAAGAAATTCAAGTCTTTCTTTTTTAGCTTCGTATATCTTGTTAATTTCTTTAAGATCCTCGGAATACTTGCTTTGTAGATTCCTTATTGTGTCTAACCTATTATTGATAATATCAAACTCTTCCTCATCAAAGTCAAGTTCATCTATATAATTATATATACTGTGCCTTAGATCCGCAATAATAGATTCCGCATCAAAAAGTTGGCTTTCTATTTCCGAAAGCTCCTCATCATATTGTACGACCGAGGATATCAGTTTAAGTGCCGGGCTTATACCGTCTTCTTCTATATACGAGCTTATCTTAGACATAGCATCAGCTATTCTTGAAGCGTTTTTTATTTTGGAATATCTTTGAACAAGTTCCTGCTCTTCCCCTTCCTTAAGCTGTGCTTCTTCTATTTCTTCTATTTCATATTTTAAGAATTCGACTTCTCTTTTTCTCAAATTCTCTTCAAGCGTCTCGGAAAGTTTTTCTTCTATAGCCTTGTATTTCTGATATTCTTCTTTGATATCATTCTTTACCTCTTTGACCCTGTCTTCCGCAAATAAATCTATAAGCTGTAACTGCTTGCTTACTTCCAAAAGCCCGTAGCTTTCATGCTGACTGTGTATATCTATCAGCAAGGACATAAGCTTTCTTCCCTTTGCAGCGGCTATTACCTCTCCGTTGATCCTAAGTACATTCTTTTGTTTACTGATCTTTCTTGACATGGTAATAAGTCCGTCTTCACCGACTTCTATATCCATTTTTCTTATAGCATCAAGTTTTAATCTGTCATTTATACAAAACAAAAGCTCTATATACGCAAAATCCGCTCCGGCTCTTACAACATCCTTACCGACTTTTGCACCCAGTGCCAAATTTATAGAGTCAATAAGTATGGACTTACCTGCACCTGTCTCACCCGACAAGACCGTAAGACCTGCAAAAAATTCCAAATCAACCTGTTCAATTAAAGCAAGATTTTTTACATGCAACTCCAGTAGCATAATTCTCCTTATTTTTCAAGCATCTTAGAAAGCTTTGCCATAACATCGTATGTCAAAGCCACATCTTTTATAGCACACATTATAGTATCATCACCTGCTATGCAGCCCAACATACCTTCTATGTTAAGCTCATCCAAAGCAGCTGCAACCGCCATAGCAAGTCCGGGCATAGTCTTTATGACAAGTATGTTTTGTGCCATGTCCATAGATACAAAACCTTCCCGCAAAACCCTTATATACTTTTCGGCTGCATTGTTCTTCTCTTTTATCAATACATATTTTTGTTTACCGTCATCAAGTGTAACCTTAGTGAGTTTCAAGTCTCTTATATCTCTGGATACTGTCGCCTGCGTAACATCAAAACCTGCACTTCTAAGCCTGTCTGCAAGCTCTTCCTGTGTTTCTATAACTTCTTTCTCAATCAGTTCCACTATCATAGCATGTCTTAATTTTTTCATACCATGTATTCATCTTTCTTTTTATATCCTGGACATCTTAGTTCTTAAGTTATCTAAAAAGGTACCGCCCTTTAATTTGATAAGTTTGGTTCTTGTATCCGACTCTTTTATAATTAATCTGCTCTTATAGCCCAGTCCCTTTTGCATATCTCCGTCAAATACCGCAAAGACCTCCTGCTTATTTTCTTTTGTGATTTCTATCTCTATATTACTTTCAGGTGCAAGCACTATACTTCTTTGGTTAAGTGCATGAGGGCATATTGCGGTGATTATAAACATTCTTGCTCCCGGCTCTACTATAGGACCTCCGGCACTTAGGTTATAGGCTGTAGAGCCTGTAGGTGTAGCAACGATTATACCATCTGCACAATATTCATTCAATAATTCTTTATTAACATAGACCCTGCATCTTATAAACTTTGAACAGGTATTGCCTGCTATTACCACCTCGTTAAGTGCCTGATGCACCTTTGAAGCTGCTCCCGATCTTTTTACATAGGCATCTATCATCATTCTGTTTTCTATACTATATTCGTCAGCAAGCAGCTTATCTACCATATCTTCTATCCCTCCTTCGCTGCCAAGACTGGTAAGATAACCCAAATGCCCAAGATTGACACCTATTAAAGGAATATTCAGATATGAGGTATCTCTGGCAACTCTTATCAAAGTGCCGTCTCCACCCAGAGTAATGATACAATCTATATTCCCCGGAATTTTGGAAATCTCCAAATATCCCAAATTAAGTATTGAATCTCCGCCCTTTTTTTTAATAAGCTTCATCATGCTCTCAGCAACTTTCTCAACACCGCTTTTGTCACTGTTACCGACTATATAAAAAGATTTCATATATACCGCTCCTATCTGAATGCAGCCGTATGTGCCTCATTTACCACCGTATTTATAAGCCTTTCATCTATCTGCCTTTGTATGGATGCATTGTTTTTCTTCATATAGCACAGGTACTCTATATTTCCTTCCGGTCCTTTTATAGGTGAGTATGTAAGTCCTATAATATCAAGCTTATTGTCGGCTGCATAAGTATAAACCGCCTGTATTACTTCTACATGCACTGCCGCCTCTCTTACAACACCTTTTTTTCCTACCTTTTCTCTGCCCGCCTCGAACTGCGGCTTGATCAAAGCCACTATAAAAGCCTCTTCCTTAAGCAGTTTCACAACCGCGGGTAAAACCTTGGACAGAGATATAAATGATACATCTATGGATGCCATATCCGCTTTTTGCTCTAAACTTGACTCCTCAAGATATCTTATATTGGTTTTTTCAAATACTACGACTCTTTCATCATTCCTAAGCTTCCAGTCAAGCTGTCCATAGCCGACATCCACAGCAAATACCTTTCTTGCACCGTTTTGAAGCATACAGTCGGTAAATCCTCCGGTAGAGGCTCCCACATCCATGCAAACCAAGTCGGAAAGCCTTATATCAAACTCGCTTATGGCTTTTTCCAACTTAAGTCCTCCTCGACTTACATACTTTAGGCTTTGACCTCGTATTTCTATACTCTTATCTTCTTCAAATAAAGCTCCTGCCTTATCTTCTTTTTGTCCGTCTACATATACTATACCGGACATAATTATAGCCTTCGCCTTCTCCCTGCTGCTCGCTAAATTTTTCTTAACTAATAAGAGATCTAATCTTTCTTTCATCAGAGACTTCTTTCATAAATTTTTTAAGCAATTCACTTTCATCCAAATCTCTTATAACAGAGTCTGAATCAATATGAAGTGCTTCTCTTAATAAGGATACATCTCCATGTTCCACATATTTATCCGGTATGTTTACATGGAAGATATCTATATCTTTGTATTTGGAACTTATAAAATTCCTTACAGTCAGACCGAAGCCTCCAAGCAAAACATTCTCCTCCATAGTTATTATAAGGCTGTGATTTTTGCATATATAATCAAGCATATAGGTATCTATAGGTTTTATAAATCTTGCATTTACTATGCTTACCGAATAACCTCTTTTTTTAAGCTTCTCTCTTACATGTTTTGCAGTACTTACCATACTTCCGCAGGCAATTATGGCTATATCCTTCTCTTCGTATAAAAGCTCCGCCTTACCGTACTCTATTATTTGATTAAATTCACTAAGCTCCTTATAAGCCTTTCCCCTGGGATACCTTATAGCTACCGGACCATTAATCGTAAAAGCAAAGTCCAGCATACTTTCAAGCTCAGAGCTGTTCTTTGGAGCCATTAGACTCATATTCGGTATACAGTTCAGATAAGACAAATCAAATATTCCCTGATGTGTCTCTCCGTCAGCTCCCACAAGACCTGCTCTGTCTATTGCAAATACAACATTAAGATCCTGTATACACACATCATGTATGATTTGATCAAAGGCTCTTTGTAAGAATGAAGAGTATACAGCCACCACAGGCTTTAATCCTCCGGCTGCCATACCTGCTGCCATAGTTACGGCATGTTGCTCCGCTATGCCCACATCATGAAATCTTTCGGGAAAATGCTCCTTAAAAAGTTTAAGCCCGGTACCGTCAGGCATAGCTGCGGTAATGGCAACCACATCCTTATCCCTTTCTCCGATTTCAACTATCTTTTTTGCAAATACATCCGTATAGTCCTCATCCGTCTTTTGCTTTTTAGCTATTCCCGTAACCTTATCAAAGGCGGATACTCCATGGAATTTCTCGGGATTATCTTCCGCCGGCTTATAGCCCTTACCCTTTTTGGTAATTACATGGACTATAACCGCATGATTAAGTTTCTTCGCCTCGGCAAATACCTTGCATAACTTGTCGATATCGTGTCCGTCCACCGGTCCGAGGTAAGTTATTCCCATATTTTCAAAAAGCATACCGGGTATAATAAATTGCTTGATACCCGACTTTGCCTGTCTTATACTTTTTATAAGACTTTTTCCGACATTGGGTACTTTTTCAAGATTGTTGTATATAAAGGTTTTTAACTTGTTATATACATCCCCTGTTCTTATACCGTTTAAGTAGGATGACATACCTCCTACATTTTTTGAAATGGACATTTCATTATCATTTAATACTATAATAAAATTCCTTTTAAGCGCAGCTGCATTATTAAGAGCCTCATATGCCATACCGCCGGTCAAAGCACCGTCTCCGATAATAGATACTACATAGTTATTTTCTTTTTTAAGCAAAGCCGCCCTTGCAAGTCCAAGCCCTGCCGATATGCTTGTAGAAGAATGTCCTGTATTAAAAGCATCACAAGGACTTTCCTTAGTCTTGGGAAATCCCGACATTCCGCCGAACATCCTAAGCTCATCAAAATCTTTTTGCCTTCCGCTAAGTATTTTATGCGGATATGATTGATGCCCCACATCCCAAATCACCTTATCCTTTGGAAGATCAAAGCTTTTATAAAGAGCAATGGTAAGCTCGACAACTCCAAGGTTGCTTGCCAGATGCCCTCCGGTCTTGCTGAGTTTATCTATAAGAAAATCTCTCATTTCCTTGGCAAGCATTTTTAAATATTTCTTCTTAACTCTCTTTACATCAGACGAGCCTTGTATTTTTTCTAATATCATATTTTCCTCTTAGCTTTAAGATTCTTAATTAAAGATTCTTTGGATTTAAGATTCTCTGTCTATAAGTCCCTCTATTATTTTTCTCAAAGTTGTTGTATCTCTGTCAAGGCTAAGGAGTAGATCCTTTGCCTCTTTGGAAAGTCTGTGGCACTCTTTTTTTGCCTTATCAAGTCCGTAAAGACTTACATAATTGCTCTTATTATTCTTTTCATCAAGACCTGCAGTCTTTCCCAAGACCTCGGTACTTGAAGTTGCATCAAGTATATCATCCCTTATCTGGAATGCCGTACCTACAGACCTTGCCGCCTCTTCGATTATAGCCAGCTCTCCGTTTCCCGCCATACCCAGTACTGAGCCTATCAGCATGGAAGCTTCTATAAGTGCTGAGGTTTTTAAACTGTAGATAACTCCCAACACTTTTTTGTCTACAGCTTTACCGGTGTATTCTACATCTATCACCTCTCCACCAATCATGCCCTTCATACCGGCTTTATTTGCCAATATACTGTTTGCCTTTAACATAGCCTTTATATAAGGCAGTGAACTTGCTTCAGACTCAAACTTATTAAGCATATCACGGGCTATTACATCAAAGGCTTCTATAAAAAAGGCATCTCCGGTAAGCACAGCCATATTTTCTCCAAAGGCTACCCATGTTGTATCCCTTCCTCTTCTTAACCTATCGTTGTCTATACAAGGCAAATCATCATGTATTAAAGATGCCGTATGTATCATCTCTATAGCCGCCATATAAGATAATACTTTGTTAATATCCGGTTCTTCAACCTCAAAAACCTTATAACTCTCCCATATAAATACAGGTCTTATACGCTTTCCGCCGGCAGCTATAGCTTCCCTCATAGCCATATAAACCTTTTTTTGTAAGCCTTCCACCTTGGGCAAATACTTTTCCAACTCCATATCTATACTCTTTACATCATAATCAAATGCCATGTTACCCTCCTTTTACATTCTATTCCTCTTCACCTGCTATTATCTGCATATCTTTTTCTATTTTTTCTATTTTTTTATATGTGTCGTTAACTCTTTTCATTCCTTCTTCGTATAATTTAAACATATCCTCAAGACCGGTATCCTTGCTTTCAAGTTTTTTTATAATTTCTTCTATATCGGATATATTATCTTCTATACTCTTTGCATTAGCCATTGCTACCACCTTCAGCTTTTTCTATTCTTTCTACTTTTGCTAAAATCCTTCCGTCCGAAAAGCTAAGAAGTATCTCTTCTTGACTTTTCAACTCACTTACGGAATTTATTCTATTATACTCCATATCGGTTACGAAGGCATAGCCTAATGATAATTTATCCAAAGGAGATAAGCCTTTAAGTCTTTCTATGTATACTCTTAAAGTTTCCTTATTTTTATCTATGCCATACTTAAGTTCAGAGTATAGGCTTCTTTTTGCTTCCTTAAGTCTGTTATTATAACCTTCAAGTTTAGATTTCGGAGAGTTTATAAGCAAATCTTTCTTTGCAATATCAAGTCTGTGCCTGACAACAAAAAGTTTATCAAGCATAAGCTGTTCTATTCTTGAAGAATATCTTTGCATATATTCTTCAAAACTCTCATAATCCATAACTGCCATATCTGCCGCCATACTTGGAGTAGCCGCCCTTTTGTCAGCCACAAAGTCCGCTATGGTATAATCGCTTTCATGACCTACTGCGGATATTATAGGGGTCTTGGCATTAAATATAGTATTTGCCACTGCTGTCTCGTTAAAAGCCCACAAATCCTCTATAGAACCTCCGCCTCTTCCCACTATAATTACATCCAGATCTAAGGCATCAAGACTTCGTATTCCTCTTGCTATACTGCTTGCAGCCTTTTCACCCTGTACTATTGCCGGATATAAGAATATTTCGACATAAGGATTCTTTCTTTTAGATACCCTTAATATATCCTGTATAGCTGCGCCCGTAGCGGAAGTTACCACACCTATCCTACTTGAAAATACAGGTAATGCCTGCTTATACTCATCAGCAAACATTCCCATATCTTCAAGTTCTTTCTTAAGTTCCAAAAATCTCTTGTATAGATCGCCTATACCGCTTTTTTCTATATCCCGGGCAAGTATATTGTAAGTTCCGTTCTTCTCATATACATTAAGACTTCCGCTTACGATTATTTTCATTCCGTCCTTTAATACAAAATCAAGATTTTTCTTGTAATTTGAAAACATAATGACTGAAATAGCCGCTTCACTGTCTTTTAAAGTAAAATATATATGCCCCATGCTGTGATACTTACAATTTGACACCTCTCCGCTTACACTGATATTTTTTAACAAAAAATCCTCACTTATAAGCATTTTTATATAAGAGTTGATTTTACTTACCGTATAAACCTTAGACATAAACCTCCTACACTGCCATAACTTTATCAAAATAACTTAACTAATTCTTACTTTATTTGCAGTTATAAGATGCACAAAGGCAAGTCAAGTTATTTTTAATACTACACAAGCTTTGCCAAGACTCCGTTGACAAAACTGTGCGCCTCATCGCCGGCATATTTTTTGGCAAGTTCCACAGCCTCGTTGATGGCAATACTTGCGACTATATTTGAATCAAATTTCATCTCATAACAGGCTATCCTAAGAATACCAAGTTCCACCCTGCCTATACGCTTTAAGCTCCAGCCTGTAGTTACTTCGGCTAATTTTTCATCTATATAGCCAATACTTCCTATAATATCTTCCATTCTTTTTTTAAGTTTGTCTCTTTCGGAAAGTTTTATAACTTCAACTGAAAAAGACTCTTCCTCAGGTTCTTCCTCAAGCTCCAAGTATCTTTCAATCTGTTCAATTCTTTCTTCCTCTTCTTCATAAAATGATATGCAAAACATCATTCTAAGACAATGTTCTCTGAATACCCTTCTGGTCATCAGTTGTCCCCCTGTCAATTTCTATTACTATACCAAACACATTTTCTATGATATATCCTTCATTATACTTTATTACATGAAGATTAACAAGTTATTGACTTATTAAGTGCAAATGACCAAATGATTTTTTCTGCAACTTTCTTTTGTTTCATCATAGAAAGCGCCCTTGCATAATAATCAAGCTGTATACTGTACCTTGTTATAAGAGTATCTTCCTTTCTGACCCTGTCGGTTTTGTAATCTATTAAAATAATTTCATCTTCATACTCTATATAGGCATCTATTATTCCCTGTATAAGTATGGTTTCTTTTGAGCTTGAAAGTCCCAACTCATCAGCCGCTATGCCCATAGTAAATATTGCCTCTCTTTTTAATATACCCTTCCTAAAAGCCTTGCTCATAATATCCGCCAGATCCGAATGCATAAAATTTTCTATATCCTTTAAGTTTATAAGGCTTTTATAATCCTTGCTTATAAGCTTTTTCTCATAAAGTTTATCAATATATGACGAAAGCCCTAAACTTTCAGCCTCATCAAAATCAATCACTTGCATAAACTTATGGTAGGCATTTCCTCTTATACTTGCCTTATTTGGCTCTGTAGATTTCTTCTCCTTATCCTCATAAAGAATATTTGCTTCTTCATCTATTATAAGGCTTTTTTTAATGTCAGACACTGAAAACTTTATGTCAAGGTCAATATCACTTATATAGTCGTACGGTTTTTTTACCAGCTCATTTAATTTATTATCGTCTACAAGTTTCATGTTGTCGAGCTTTTCTTTTAATCTAAGAGTTTCTATCTGTTTTTTTTCTTCATACCGCATAAGTTCTTCGACCCTAACAAGTTTAGTTTCTATACTTTCTCCTGTCTTTACATCACTTAGCAGCAAAAGGTCAAGGTATGAACTCGCATTCATAATATCAAGCATACTGAGTTTCTTACTTTCTTCTATATGGCTGTACTTTTCATACGCCTTTTCGGCAGTATCAATTACCGCAGTCAGTATAAGCTTTTCCTTTGCCCTGCTCATTGCAACATAAAGGACTCTTAACTCCTCACCCAAGTTATCGATCCTTTTTTTGTATTTTAATACATTTTTCTTGATGCTGCTTGACTTTAATCCGTATTCCAGATCAACATAATCACAGGCTATTCCAAGTTTTGAGTCGGCTATAATGGCATTTTTATAATCAGAAGTATTAAATCTTTTATGTAAGCCGCTTACGAAACACACCGGAAACTCAAGACCCTTGGACTTATGTATACTCATGATCCTTACCGTATCTTCATACTCCGACACTACGGAAGCTTCTCCGTAATCGGTATTATACTGCTTTAAGTTGTCTATATATTTTATAAAGTTAAAAAGCCCCTTATAACCTATGCTCTCATACTGTTTTGCCATCTCAGTAAGCATTAAAAGATTGGCTCTTCTTATATGTCCGGCAGGTAGTAAGGATACTATATCAAGATATCCGCTACTATCATATATATATCTTAATAATTCACTCAGCTCCATATATGAAGACTTTTTTCTGTAATCAAAAAGCAGCTCAAAGGCTTTTTTTATCTTTTTTTCGGTATCGGGAGCGTTAAAGGCTATTTTTTTTTGCAATATGGCTTGGCACATTTCATAGACCTTGTTGCTCTTTTTAGTTTCGTCCTCTTCTTTCTCCATGTACTTTCTGTAATAGGCTGTAATAAGTGCAAGCTCGTTATCACTTAAGTCTATTATAGGGGAATGTAAAAAAGCGCTTAAGTCTATATTCATATAGGGATTATCTATTGCCGAAAGTATTGCCAGTACAAGCTTTACTTCCATGGCATCAAAATATCCGGTTGAAGTGTTGGCATAGGCAGGTATGCCTTCTTTTGAAAGTACATCTATGAATTTTTCACTCTGTCCCTGCATGGATCTTAATAAAATCACAATATCCGAGTATTTAAGCTGTCTGTAAGAGCCGTCCTCAGCCCTTACCAAAAGCGTATTTTTAAGTTCTTTTATGCGCTTTGCAATCATGCTTGCTTCAAGTACTGCACTGTCTTCTTCAAAATCGGACTTTTCGAGTAAAAGCAGTTCTGTTTGTGAAGCTGTAGCTAAACCGTCTTTATTTATTTTTTCAAAATCAGCTCCTACATAAAGTGCCGCCTCCTTGTCATAATCTATACCTCCCACACTTTCGGACATAATATTAAAAAACAGATCATTTATACTCTGTAGCACAGTTTCTCTGCTTCTAAAGTTCTTTTTAAGCACTACCTTTACTTCTTTCTCCGACTGCATTTTATCATGGGCTGTATAGGTATTATATTTTGACAAAAAAAGCTCGGGTCTTGCCTGTCTGAATGCATAGATGGACTGCTTTACATCTCCTACTATGAATACATTGCCGTTATCAAGGGCTGACAATATACTTTCCTGAACATAGTTTGAGTCCTGGTACTCATCTATGTATATATCCTTAAAATGCTTTGCATATTCCAGGGCAACCTGACTTCTTGACATATCTTCATTGTAGAGGATCTCAAGAGCATAATGCTCAAGATCGGCAAAATCGGCAACATTTTTCTCAAGCTTTACCTGCTTAAACCTTACTATAAAGTCCTTTACTATATTTATAAGAGTACTTATTGCCTCTTTTTCATACTCCGCTTCTATCTCAAGAGTTTCTTCATCCCTTATAAAGTCCTTTATAAGCCTTTCTTTTATAAATTTTTTGTAATTATCCCTTATTCCCTTTGCTATATTTTTAAGCTCCGCATCTGCGTCCTTTGATACCCTGCCTATATTAGGAAAATCAAATATAAGCAGTGCCTCTCTAAGTTTTGCATAGTCTTTTGCAAGACAAAGATTTTTTGCAAGTGCAAGTTCGTTTATAAAGGTCTGCTTATAGCCAAGCTCTCCCCTGTCACAGATATCTATGGCTCTTTCTATTTCATTTTTAATACCATTTGCATTTTTAACTATATTTTCAACTATATAAGCTTCCCATCTTGTTTTAAATTCTTCGGTCTCATAGCTTTTTTGTATCTCGTCAAGCCAAAGCAAGGGTCTTGGCATAGCCATGGCATAACTGTATATTTCCTGTATATACTCCCTTAATCGGTCATCACTTCTTGCCTTGGTATATGCATTAAGCAATTTTATAAATCCGCCCTCATTCTTTTGATAAAGCTCTTCCATAATAATATCCAAGGTTTCAGGCTTAAGAAGCTCCAGCTCCGACTCATCCGCTATTCTAAAAGAAGGATCAAGCTCTATCTTATCTATATGCTCCCTTATTACAGACAGACAAAAACTGTCTATAGTACTTATATTGGCACTGTCTATAAGTGTAAGCTGCCTTTTAAGCCTCTTATACTTATCACTTTCATGGCTTTGTTTAAGCAGCTCTTCTTCCAGACTTTTAGCTATTCTTTCCTTCATCTCCAAAGCTGCCGCCTTGGTAAATGTCATCACTAAAAGCTCATCAATATCTATAGGATTTTTGTCGTCAGTGATTTGTCTTATAATTCTTTCTACCAATATAGCGGTCTTTCCGCTTCCTGCCGCAGCGGAAACTAAAATATGTTTATTTCTTGTATCTATGGCAGCCTGCTGCTCACTTGTCCATTTTCTCGTCATTTAATATCTTCTCCCATACAAGTTCATCTTTCATCTTCTTAAGTACATTATACTCATGCTGTCCGCTCTTTTTATCAAATCCGCACAGGGCGGAATAGGCACAATAATCACAGGCTGTATAGTTTCCTCTTTGAACCGGACTTATGCTTATATTTCCTTTTTGTATATTTTGTGCTATATCAATGCTTTTATTTTTAACAAAGTTCCTCAAAGCCTCAATTTTTTCGCTTGAAGCCGTACTTGAACGGTAATCTTGAACTACCCCGTCTTTTAAGCTTACAGGTATTACATCACTGTAAGAGCTTATATTGGTATCAAGATTTTTTATGATGTCCAAATCCGTATTTACTATACCGCTTGGACGAAAATAGTTAAGCCTTGCCCTTTCTATATCTTCCTTACTGCTAATATCTTCCATGGATATTATAGGCTCGTCAATATTTATATACATAAATGCCGCCGGAACTATTTCCTTATTCGGATATTTCTTTTTAAGCAACTCCATAATAACCTCAAGGTAGCTTACAAGCTGTATCTGCTTTCCGTAATATGCAAGATCCGTTTCCCACTTTGTAGAGCCGGTTTTATAATCTATAATTTTAAGCAGTACCTTATCCTCAAGTTCGCATATATCTACTCTGTCTATTTTCCCTCTAAGTCTTAGTTTTTCCGTATCCGAAAGACTTATATTAAGGGATTTGAGCCCCTCCGCATAAGAAAAGCTCTTCTCGTTCCACAGGGGTAAGAAGTTTCCGAGTTTTATCTGCTCAAGCAATATAACTATACTTTGCTTTGCCATACTCTCAAGTCTTGATAAACTGTACTTTTGCTTATCGCTGTCCGCATATATGGCAAATTCAGGCAAAAGCATAAGCTCATTTACAACAGTTTCAACTGTTTTATGCACCCTTGCATTTTCCATATTTCTTATATCAAACTTATTCTTTGATGAAAGATTAAAAAATCTTTCTATTACAGCATGTATAAATACTCCTATATCCACAGCCTCAAGACCGTAGGCTCTTCTTTCCTCAAGCCCTAAGCCATATCTTGCAAAGTAAGAATAGGGGCAGTCTACATACTTCTCAAGGGAAGTAACGCTGCACTTTATCTCCCTTCCAAAAAGTTCCAAAGCCGTTTTTCTACCAAGCACCGACTCTTTATCTATATATAGATATGCCTTTTCAAACATTTGCTTATCTACCGTTTTATATATACTTCTTAATTCCACATCCTTAGCACTTTTGTCTTCAAGCTCAAACTCACCTTTTTTAAGTGAGATTAAATCTCTTATAAATGCCTCCTTAAGCCCGTCTTTTGAATATATTTTAATAAGCTTGGCTGCATTTATCACCTCTACATCTGTAAAAAGTGCTGCCAGCATAGCTACTATATAAGAAGGTTTTAATGATTTCCCCAAGTTATCTAAGTTTGAATAACTTACACTCAAGTATTCAAAAGACTTTGTAAGATTCATATAAAGATAATACCTTTGCACTATCAAATCTTCTTTGGCAGTTGCCGAAAGCTCTATACCTTGGGACTTTAGGCTTTCTTTTTCTCTATCATTTAATATACTGTCGCTTTGCTTTAATTTAGGTATTATACCGTCATTGGCACCTACTATAAACAAGGCTCTTACCCTGTCTATCCTGCTTCTTTTTAAATCTCCAAAAAATACTCTGTCAAGCTTTTTAGGTATCATACCTACACTTATCTGAGCAAAACCCGCTTCCAAAAGCTCATATAACTCTTTGCTGCTTAGTTTTTCACCTCCAAGTAAATTATCAGTCTTATCCAGTAATGCTATAAGCTCCTCATATACTTTCTCATATTCCCTTGCATGTGCAAAGTCTTTCGCCTCTTCAAACTCCTTGCTTAAGTCAAGCATCTTAGCCTTTGCATCCTTTGAGTCTATAAGCCTTATAAGTTCTTCTATTACCTTTTTTGTATCGGCAGATTTTGATTTTAAAAGCTTATAAAGAGGTTCCAGATCCTCTACTATTATATTTTTAGAAATATTTAATTCCTCAATATCGACACCGCTAAGCTGCCTTGGAATATGCTCCCATGTCTTTTTTATCTTTGCCAATCCCTTAATTCCGCATATATACATATAGTCATCTATGGCTGCCAAGTCGGAATAGTCCATATTTATCAAAGGACTGCGTATATACCTCATAACGGAAGTGTAAGAAAACTCCTCTCTTACCACGCTAAGACAGGCTCTTACAAATTCCACTAAAATATTGGAGCTTATACTTATGTTATCGTCTATAAATACGGGAATATCGTTCAGTCTGCACTTATGCTTAAATTTATCTATATAAGAGGACATATCCGCACAAAGAATAGTTATGTCCTTATATCTTAAGTCCTTTTCCTTAACCAAATGCATTATACGGCTTACTACCATATCAACTTCTTCGTCAATATTAGCCGCTTTTACAATACCTACTTTTTTCTCGGCACTGATTTTAGAATAGGGCTTGTATCTTAGAAAGTATTTTTCAATATGCTCTATTGCCTTACTTTTAACAAAGTTAGAATCTTTGGCTTTAAGCTTATCATTCAGATCAATATACTCTATATCTTTAACTGCTGCCTCATTGCATAACTTAAGTATTTTTTCATGCATTCCCTTACTCATGTTAAAAAGGTCAGCTTCATCGGTTTTTTCTTTTATATTCTCACCCGTTCCTATAGTTACGGTACAGCTAAGTGTTGAACAATGTTTTAATAATTCTTCTATCAGCTTATACTGTATAGGGGTAAATCCTGTAAATCCGTCAAGTATTATACTTGCTCCTTTTATAAAATTGCTTTCTTTTATATATTTTACAAGTATGTCCGGTATTTCCTCAGTACTTATATACTTATCCTTCGTATACTCTATAAAACTTTTATACATCAGGTTAAGGTCTTTTAATTTATGCCTTAAACCTGTAGAAATATTTTCATTTTTTGATATCACCTCTATTCTTTCACTGCTTATATCATACTGGTAAAGTTCCGATATCATGGACTTGATATTGTCTATAAAGCCTGTTTTGGCAAATTGATTTTTCCAGACCCCAAGTTCCTTGGACCTGTCCATGGAAAGTTTCCTTATAATCATTACCTTGGCTATATCATCCAAGATATCGGGAGTTACTATACCAAGCTCCGTAAATACTCTGTATGCGAGTCTGTTAAAACTAAGTACATCTATATTGTCGGTTGCATGAAAAGGATGCAGCTGCACTATAGCCTTTTGTGTCTGCATGGTGTACTGCTCGGGTACTAATATTATAAAAGTTTTGTCGGGATTTTTTATAGCCTCTTCTATACAGTTCTTATATGCAAATGTAGTCTTTCCGCTGCCGGAAGCTCCCAGGATAAATCTCATTTTCGCTACCTCAAGATTAAAATTTATCTTCATTATATCCTAAAACCGAATTTTTTAATATCTACTTTATTTGCCTATCTTTCATTAATACTGGATATATGTTACAATGTCTAAGTATCCCACTTATAAAACCTTGTGAGATTTGTATAATGTATATTTAAGCTATAAGATTCATTGTAGCTTTTACAAGACTTAATAAAGGAGGCTGGAAATGCGAAACCTTAGTTTACTTACCGATTTGTATCAATTAACCATGTTGCAGGGTTACTTCGAAGAAAAACAGGCAAATGAAACCGTTATCTTTGATATGTTCTTTAGAAATAACCCTCACTCAGGAGGCTACTCTGTCTGTGCCGGTTTGCAACAAGTCATAGAATATATAGAGGGACTGCACTTTGCGGATGAAGATATCAGTTATCTTAAAACTCTTAATTTATTTAGTGATAAATTTTTATCATATCTAAAGGACTTCAAATTTACCGGAGATATCTATGCTATCCCTGAAGGCAGCGTAATATTTCCAAAAGAACCCATCATGAAAATTGTAGCTCCAATCATGGAAGCTCAACTTATAGAAACTGCCCTTCTTAATATCATAAACCATCAATCCTTAATAGCAACCAAGGCATCTCGTGTTGTATTTGCCGCCAATGGTGATACGGTACTGGAGTTCGGTCTCAGAAGAGCACAAGGACCTGATGCCGGCATCTACGGTGCAAGAGCCGCTATGATAGCCGGATGTTTTGCTACCAGTAATGTACTTGCCGGACAGATGTTTGATGTCCCTATAAGAGGCACTCATGCTCACAGTTGGGTAATGAGCTTTAGTGATGAGCTTACCGCCTTTAGAAAATATGCCAATCTTTATCCTAATGCCTGCATTCTTTTGGTAGATACCTACGATACCTTAAAATCCGGTGTACCTAATGCTATTAAAGTATTTAATGAAATGAGGGAAAAGGGGATAGAGCTTAAAAATTACGGTATAAGACTGGACAGCGGAGACCTTTCATATCTTTCCAAAAAGGCAAGGCAGCTCCTTGACAATGCCGGATTTAATGATGCTATAATTTCCGCCTCCAATGATTTGGACGAGAATTTGATCAGTTCTTTGAAACTACAGGGTGCAAAGATAAGCTCATGGGGTGTCGGAACTAATATGATCACCTCCAAAGACTGTCCTGCATTTGGAGGAGTGTATAAACTTTCTGCCGTATATGAAAGTGATAAAAAAGCCTTTAAGGCAAAGATAAAACTTTCAGAAAATGCTGAAAAAAATACCAACCCCGGAAATAAAAAGATATATAGGATCTATGATAAGGATACGAAAAAAATAATAGCCGACCTTATCTGCCTTGAGGAAGAAACTTTGGATACTTCAGAAGAGCTGCTTCTTTTCGATCCTCTGGATACTTGGAAGAAGACCCTGCTTCCTTCCCATACTTATTATACAAAAGAGCTTTTAGTACCTGTATTTAAAAACGGTAAATGTGTATATAAAAGTCCTTCCGTTATGGAAATCAGGGAGTACTGTAAAGAAGAAATGGATACGCTGTGGGAGGAGTCAAGGAGACTTGAGTATCCGCATAGGACTCATGTGGATCTGTCACAGAAGTTGTGGGATTTGAAGAATAGTTTGCTGAATGAGTATCATAAGTAAGTAGGGAGAAGAAAAGTTCCTTGTAAGTGTTTGTTTATAGTACGAAAAGCTCCTTGTAATTAATTATGGTACGAAAAGTTCCTTGTAATTCAATCTTACTCGCAGTACTTTCTCAAAGCTTCGACAAATTTTACACAGACTGCGGAACTCACTTGTCTGCCAAAATCAGGCAGACTGCGTTCAAACAGTCCTCGTCTGTGAAATTTGTATCTCGCTTTATCAAAAGTACTAAACGCTAAAAAGATTGGATTACAAGGACTTTTCTACTTAGAGGGAGCGCAGGGAGCAAGGTGGTGTTACAAGGACTTTTCTATCGGAGAGGGAGTGTAGAGCGGGGAGCGTTGTAAGGACTTTTCTATTGTAATGTGACATTCCTATTTCCTTACCATAAATAAATCAGCGATTATGTTTCTCGCTACTTCTTCTGTTGTATTGTGTAGATTCGGACACATTTTTCGCTTTTGAGATTTCAGCCATATAACTGTCCATACTGTTTTGTTTATTATCTAACTGAACTCTTTTCTGTTTTACCGCTTCTTTCTCAATTTTCACCGTATTTGTTTCTTTTATAGTTTCCGATAGAATCCCTTGAAACCACTCGCACTTATAGTCAAATACTATCCATCTGTTATCCGTATACATTGCTATCTTATTAAATCTGGTTGAATTATCGTAGATAGCAGCTATGTCACATAATGGTAAAACTTGTTTTAACATAGCTAAGGAAGCTGTATACCTCTTTTTTATTACATCTTCATCAATTCCATGTCCTCCTTCATATACTCGTTTATTTACACGTTCTATCGCTAAATCAGCATTTTTTAATCCAACATAGTATATTTTTATGGTATAACCTTGTTCTTTGGCTTTCTTTATTGTTCCCAAAATGGATCGCCCTGCCAAGGTTGTTTCTTGATTAAATGATATACCCTCATTTATGCACTGTTTTATTCTTTTAACTGCTTCCATTCCAGCTTCTATCTGATCTTTTTCACTTTTCCAGTCACCACCATTTGACACTAGAATTTCATCAGAATTGATGCGCACTCCCTCTATTTCATGTCCCACCATCTCATACATGGTAGATTTTCCTGCTCCATTTACTCCCGCAAAAAGTACATAAACTTTATTATCATTTTTTTCCATAACTGTTCCGCTTTATAATCTCCAACTGTCTTCTTTGAATAAAAAAATCACTCACTGTCTTATAAAAAAACGCTTCTTCTTCATCATCAAAACTAACCATAACATTTATTGATTCAAGATTAGGATTAAATGTTGCTTTGCACTGCAAATATGCTTCATGAATTCTCCTAGCCGCTTCTTCTCTCTCTCTTTGCATAAACCATTACTCCCTTCTGGTTCTCATATTAATACATAAATTGTAGCCGGATGTACACACATTGTCAATTTTTTTATCCCATTTTCTCAACTTTAAGTTTGAGGGGCGGCGGGGTGTGTGGTTCCCCCACTTTATTTTAGGTAGTGTCAAAAACTACCTTTTTTTATTATTCTAAAATCCTTTAAAACCTTGATTTTTTAGAGGTTTGCAAATAAAAAGAGCAATTACCTCCATTTTTGTGTATAATGTCAATCGCACAACCAACCTCATACAACGGAGAAATTGCTCATGAACATTATACTTTATTTACTCAACATAATTCAACAACTTTATAAACAGAATTATTTTTTAATTCAATTGCTCTGCAAATATATTCCCTTAAAGCAGTGGGCTTTCGATGATTCACACTCTCCTAAGTACCAGAAGTTTAAGATCGATAAGCTCCCTAAGATCATATCATTCAAACAAGAATGGAATTGGACTGACCTTATCGCTTATTATAAGAAACGCTATAACAAGATCATTAAGCCGGTATTCCGTCGCAGAGAATGTGATGTCCCCACCGGCTGTACCTGTCCTCAATGTAAGGCTCCCTATCATTATCTTATGTGGAACGATGGCAAAAAGAAGAGTCAGCTTCTATGCAAGGTATGTCAGTCTCTTTTTTCCACCGCCTCCAAAGGGCGTTTCTCCAAGATATATGTTTTAAGATGTCCTCACTGCAACAATGCCCTTGTTCACAAAAAAGATCGTAAACACTTCATTGTACACAAGTGTGTCAATCCTAAGTGTTCATACTATCTCAATAATCTGAAAAAAGTTTCTAAGAAAGACATTGAAGAAGACTATGGCAAAAATAAATATAAACTTCACTATATCTATAGGGAATTCAATATAAACTTTTTTAAGATAGATATTAAGTCCCTACCTAAGAACGCTTCCTCTCTTAAGTTCTCTAAATTTGATAAAAATGTTATGGGATTATGCCTTACCTACAAGATCAATCTCGGATTGTCATTAAGGAAAACAGCTCAAGCCTTAAATGATATCCACGGCATATCCATTTCCCATCAGCAAGTTGCTAACTACTGCAAAACAGCCGCTATCTGCATCAAGCCTTTTACCGACAACTATGATTACAGATCGGGAAAAGTATTCACTGCAGATGAAACATATATCAAAGTAAAATAAATTAGAGGTTACATCCGGTTTATAGTGGATGCTGTAAAGCGTTCAATCATTGTTTACCAGATCTCTTGTGAGCGAGATGTCGGATCCTGTATCCTCGCAATGAGAATGGCTTTTGCTCACTTTAAAAAGCTCCCGGAAGGCTTCAGGTTTATTGCCGACGGCTACAGTGCATATGTTCTTGCCGCCCAACAGTTTCTTCGTGAATTCGGAGATAACTTTAAATTCGACATCACTCAGGTTATCGGACTTACCAACGACGATGCTGTATCTGCTAAATTCAGACCTTACAAGCAAATGATCGAACGGCTCAATCGTACTTACAAAGCTTCATATAGACCTACGAATGGTTTTAACAACATCGACGGTGCCAACTATGACCTGGCGCTGTGGGTCACCTACTATAACTTCTTACGACCTCATAAATTTAACCATTACAAGGTTCTCAATGAGATTGAAGACCTAAAATACATAAGCAATATGCCCGGCAAATGGCAAATGCTTATTGCCCTCGGTCAACAGACCATACTTGAACTACAAAGCGGCAAAGCCGCCCACTGTTCTTAGATTTTGAGCCTGAGGTAAAAGCATAGCCACCACGAAGTGGCTTTTGCCCTTGACAGCTAAATAAAAAGAACTGCTACACTGTTGTCTGTGACGGAAGAATTACTAACTGTTCTTGAGTTCTTCGCCGTCGGTAATTACCTGAGAGCAGCTCTTTTTATGCTGTCAAGGGTGGCGGAACTTACCT
>ERZ772921.320-NODE-320-length-29684-cov-4.238010_pt1 | contig 29684 bp, 20 predicted proteins | sample MGYA00512117_ERZ772921 | MGnify/ENA primary metagenome ERZ772921 (study PRJEB29015, sample SAMEA2737944) | human oral metagenome | biome: human oral; feature: human-associated habitat; material: dental | place: China | collected 2150 ...
CGCGTGTGGCGATCTCGCGGGCGGCCGGGCCCGACGGCGCCCGGAACACCAGCGGCGCAACAAGCAGCGCCGGAAATCGGGCGATCAGCGACTCACGGGCACCCAGCGGCTCGCCCACTTGGCGGCGACATCCGCCAGGGTAGGCAGGTTCGCCGAACCGGAGGCGGCGAGCGCGCGATCCACGGCCTCGTCGATGATGGGCACGCCGTCGACCGGCGTGTACTCGCCCGCGATGCCGTCGGGGGCAGCGGTCATTTCGACGAGGGAGCCGTCGGGCAGCAAGTGGAAGACCTCGCGCGTGCGGTCGAGCAGACCGGTCTCCTCATCGAAGGAGTCGTGCGTGATGAGCACCGGGACGCTGAGGCCGCGCAGCGCGTCCTCGCCGGAGACCATGGACATGTCGGCGAGGGTGCGCTTGGAGATCGTGAACTGCCGGCGCACGGACTCGGAGTCGTCGGGCACGGTCGTGGCCCCGTGGTGCTCAAGGTCGGAGAGCTGCACGTCGGAGAACACGAGGTTCCAGTCGTAGGAAAGGGGACCGAGGACCGGGGAGACCAGCACGTATGTCTGCACGGCGGGCGGGCGCGAGCGCAGCGCGACGGCGGCGCCGAACTCGTGGCCGACGCAGATTTGGCGCGCGAAGCCCTGGTCGGCGAGCCAGCCGGACGCGGAGCGGAAGTCTTCGATGAGGGGGTCGAAGGTGATGATTTCGTCGCCCGAGGCGCCGTGGCCGGAGTAGTCGAAGGTGAGAGTGGCATAGCCGGCGCGACGCAGTGCACGACCAAGTGAGTCGAACATGCCCGATGCGTGACGATCCGATAAAAAGGTGTGAGAAAAGATCACCGCGGCGTCGCGGCAGTCCACGGGACGCGTGAATGTACCGGAGAGGGACACTCCCCGGGGCGTCTCAATCGTTATCTGACTCACGCTATAAACATAGCGCGTGCGGACCACTCACCGAAAGAGGGGCCCACACTGTGCACGAATGTGACAAGGGGACATCTGAGACGAGAAGCATCCGTGAATAATCCCCACTCATGGTGAGGATCGTGCGGCGCGGCAGGCAGCGCCACTAAGATGGGACGCATACGCGCCGGTGAGAGCCGCGCCCACAGGGATTGCAAAACACCCGCCACAACGGGACGCCCCACGACTTGCAGCGAGAGAAGGACATTCATGGGAACTAAGACTGGAATCCTCATCGGAGTTGGCATCGGATACGTCCTGGGCACCCGAGCAGGCCGCGAGCGCTACGAGCAGATCCGCGCGAACGCCTCGAAGCTGCGCCGTCTCCCGATCGTCGCACGCCCCCTGGATGCGGCGGGCCAGAAGATGTCCGACCTCGTGCGTGCGGGCGGCGAGCAGGTGACCGATAAGGTCGCCGACGCCGTGAAGGAACGCCTTTTCGGCGCCCCCGCCTCCGAGCCGACGACGGTTGACGCGCAGGCCACCTCCTCCACGACGCAGCGTTGAGCGCGGTGGGGAACGAGGCCGTGAGCGCAGACCCACAGCTCAACACTCAGGAGCCATCACGCGCGCAGATCAAGCGCTGGCGCAAGCACCTGGCTGAGGAGCGCATGGAGGCCCGCACCTACCGCGACCTTTCTGAGCGCCGGACGGGCGAGGAGCGCGCGGTCCTCTTGCAGCTCGAGGAGGCGGAGCGCCGCCACGAGGAGTATTGGCTGGCTCGCCTGGGCGACCACGCTTTGCCCGCTCCCAAACCGCCGCTGCGCACGCGCGCCGCGTCCGTCCTCGCACACCTTTTTGGCACGATTTTCATTCTGGCGATGGCCCAGCGCGCGGAGCAGCGTTCCGCCCGCGACGTGGATGACGATGTGCCCGCGCACATGCAGGCGGACGAGCACATTCACGCCGAGGTCATTCGTTCCCTGGCGGCAAAGTCCCGCGAGACCCTGGCGGGCACGTTCCGCGCGGCAGTCTTCGGCGCGAACGACGGCCTCGTGTCGAACCTGGCACTCGTGCTGGGTGTGGCGGCGACGGGCGTGGAGCCCCATGTCGTTCTCCTGACGGGCATTTCGGGCCTGCTCGCGGGTGCCCTGTCAATGGGGGCCGGCGAGTGGGTGAGCGTGCGCAGTCAGCGCGAACTCCTCGACGCCTCAATCCCTGACCCGGACGCGCATCAGGCGGTGCCGGACCTGGACGTGGACGCGAACGAGCTGGCCCTCGTGTTCCGTGCGCGTGGCGAGAGCGAGGAGGAGGCTGAGCGGCACGCGAGGCAGGTTTTCGCGCGCCTCGCCAAGCCTGCGACCGGCGAGTCCGGCGCGATCGCGGTGCGTGCCGCCCTGGGCGGCAGCCCCGAGTCAGACGGTGCGGGCGACCAGGTGGGCACGCCCATGAAGGCGGCGCTGTCCTCGTTCTGTTTCTTCGCGGCGGGCGCGTTCTTCCCTCTGATTCCCTACCTGCTGGGCATGACCGGCCTGGCGGCGATCGTGGTCGCGGCTGTGATCGTCGGCGTCGCCCTGCTGTTCACGGGCGGCGTGGTCGGCATCCTGTCCGGCCAGTCCCCCGCGCCCCGCGCGCTGCGCCAGCTCATTGTGGGCTACGGCGCCGCGGGTGTCACGTACCTGCTGGGCTCACTGTTCGGCACGTCGATCGCCTGAGTCTTCCACGCCGGGGACGAGGCCGGGGCTAACTCGCGCGCTCCGCTGACCTCGACTGCCTGCGGAGGGCAGGCGCTGCGGACGCCGGGACCCATCACGAGGCCCCTGTGCGACACTTGGGGCATGTCGGATTTTCTTTCTCGGGCGCGCGGCGCCCTCATGGGCCTGGCTGTCGGCGACGCGGTGGGCACCACGAACGAGTTCAAGTGGGCGGGCACTTTCGATCCGATCACGGACATGGTGGGCGGCGGCCCCTTCCTGTTGAAGCCCGGGCAGTGGACGGATGACACGTCGATGGCCCTGTGCATCGCGGATTCCCTGCTGGCGCAGGGCCGCTACGACTCGTTCGACGTGATGGAGCGCTACCAGCGCTGGTTTTCGAAGGGTTATCGTTCGTCGACGGACAGGTGTTTCGACATCGGTGGCCAGGTGCGCGCCGCGCTATTCGATTTCGAGCACGATCCGCGTGTGCCGGTGACCGCAGAGCGTACGACCAGCGCGGGTAACGGCGCGATCATGCGCCTGGCACCGGTGGTGATCGCTGGGTTCCGCTCGCGTTCCCCTCGCGAGGTCGTCGCGACCGCTCGCTTGAGCGCACGCGAGACGCATTATTCCGTCGAGGCCGAGGCCGCCACCGAGGTCTTCGCCGCCCTGCTGGTTGGCGCGCTGCTGGGCTGGTCCCCGGAGCAGCTCATGGACGTGTCCTGGGCGTCGACGGGTCAGCCGTTCGACGAGATGGCCGCGCGGGTGATCAGCCCGGATCCGCAGGTTCGCGCGTCGTGGGAGGCTGAGACCAGCGGCTACATCGTGAACGGCCTGCGCCTGGCGGTGCACGGCCTCCTGGATTTCCCTTCCTTCAAGGATGCGACCCTGGCGATCGCCAACATGGGCGGCGACTCGGACACGAACGCCGCGATCTACGGGCAGCTGGGCGGCGCGTTCTATGGGATCGAGGCCATCCCGGCCTCGTGGAGGGAGCGCGTGTACCAGGGCGAGGAGATCGACCAGCTGGCACGCGACCTCGTCGATCTGCGCCTGGAACCGCCGGTCACTCGCTTCGACGAGGACCTGCAGGACGAGGCGCCCTCCGTCTGACCGGCAGCCACCTCTGGCCAACGACTAGACTGGCGCTATCATGCCTGACTCTCGCCCCACGCCTCCGTCCGAGCCCAACGAGCGCGGCCCCCGTTCTCGCAACGCGGGTCGCCCCGCCAACGGGCGTGACAGCTTGCGGCGCCGCCGAGGCCAGGCAGGCCGCCAGGGCCGAGAGAAGCGCACCCGCGAGGGCCGCCCGCCCCGCGAACACGCGCGCCCCTTCAAGCCCTTCACGCCGGAGCAGCTAGCCGAGCGCGCCGCAGCTATCCCCGTCATCTCCTTCCCCGACCTGCCGGTGAGCTCCCGCCGCGACGAGATCGCCCGCGCCATCCGCGACCACCAGGTGGTCATCGTGTCGGGCGAGACCGGCTCGGGTAAGACGACGCAGCTGCCGAAGATCTGCATGCAGCTGGGCCGCGGAGTGGCCGGCATGATCGGGCACACCCAGCCGCGCAGGCTCGCGGCGCGTTCGGTCGCGGACCGCATCGCCGACGAGCTGGGCCAGACCGTGGGCCGCGAGCGCGGCCAGGTGGTCGGCTACCAGGTGCGTTTCACGGACGAGGTCGGCCCCACAACCCTCGTCAAGCTCATGACGGACGGCATCTTGCTGGCGGAGATTCAGTCGGATCCGATGCTGCGCCGCTACGACACGCTTATCATCGACGAGGCCCACGAACGCAGCCTGAACATCGACTTCATCCTGGGCTACGTGGCGCGCCTGCTGCCCGCGCGCCCGGACCTGAAGGTCATCATCACGTCGGCGACGATCGATTCGGATCGTTTCGCGCGCCATTTCGGCACGTGGGAGGGCACGCCCGGCTCGGGTCGCCTGATCGAGCCGGCGCCGGTCATCGAGGTCTCGGGACGCACGTACCCGGTCGAGATCCGCTACCGTCCCCTCGGCCCGACGACGCCCTCCTCGTACACGTCCGAGGCCTCGGCGCAGCATGCGGACGAGCCCGAGGAAAGCGCAGACGAGCAGAGCTCCGGCCCCATGCAGCTGGTCCTGGAGGACCCGGACGACGAGCTGGCGACGCTGGGCTACGGCATGGGCGAGGACATCGACGTGGAGACCGCGATCTGCCACGCTGTGGACGAGCTAAGCGCGGAGGGCGACGGCGACATCCTCGTCTTCTTGCCGGGCGAGCGCGACATCCGCGACACGGAGGTGGCCCTCCTCGATCACTTGAAGGGACGAGGCCGGCGCGCGGGAGATGACAAGGGCGCACGCCCGGGAGACATCGAGATCCTGCCGCTGTACGCGCGGCTGACAGCGGCCGAGCAGCATCGCGTGTTCGAGCCGCACCGCCTGCGCCGCGTGGTCCTGGCGACGAACGTGGCGGAGACATCGCTGACGGTGCCGGGCATCCGCTACGTCATCGACCCGGGTTTGGCTCGTATTTCCCGCTATTCCAACAAGACGAAGGTGCAGCGCCTCCCGATCGAGCCGGTCAGTCAGGCCAGCGCGAACCAGCGCGCGGGCCGATGCGGCCGAGTCGCGGAGGGCGTGGCGATCCGCCTGTTCTCCCAAGCCGACTACCTGTCGCGCCCGCGCTTCACGGAGCCGGAAATCCTGCGTACGTCACTGGCCAGCGTCATCTTGCAGATGGCGTCCCTGGGCCTGGGCGCCGTCGAGGACTTCCCGTTCCTGGACGCCCCGGATCGGCGCGCGGTGCGCGACGGCGTGGCCCTCCTCGTGGAGATCGGCGCGCTCGCGCAGGATCGTGAGAGCGCGGACGCCGCCCCGGCCTCGTCCCAGTACAGACTCACCGGCATCGGACGGGACCTGGCGCGCCTGCCGATCGACCCGCGCCTGGGGCGCATGCTGCTGGAGGCCGAGCGCCGGGGATGCGCCTCGGAGGTGCTCGTCATCGTGGCGGCGCTGTCGATCCAGGACGTGCGCGAGCGCCCGGCCGAGCACCAGGGCACGGCGGACGCCTCGCACGCGCGCCTGGCCGACCCCCATTCGGACTTCATCACCTACCTGAACCTGTGGCGCTACCTGGCGGTGCAGGCCCGCGACCTGTCGGGCTCGGCGTTCCGGCGCATGTGCCGCGCGGAGTTCTTCCACTACCTGCGGTGGCGCGAATGGCGCGACGTCGTCGGCCAGCTGCGCCAGATGGCGCGGGCGCTGGGAATCGCCGCGGGGCCGATGGGCGAGCCGTCGACGGGCGACGTCGTGGAGGCCGCCCAGTTCGGCGGCGCGCAGGACGCGGCCGTTCGCGCGGTCTTGGCCTACGGGCAGGGCACGGCGAGCGTGGACGCGGACCAGGTGCACCGCTCGCTGTTGGTCGGCCTGCTGTCCTACCTGGGTTCGTGGGACGAGACGAAGCGCGACTACGAGGGCGCCCGCGGCACGCACTTCACGATCTGGCCTGGCTCCGGCGTGAGCGGGCACCCCACCTGGGTGATGACCGCGGAGCTCGTGGAGACCTCGCGCCTGTTTGCGCGCACGGTGGCCCGCATCCGCCCGGAGTGGGTGGAGCCGGCGGCGCGCGGCCTGCTCAAGCGCTCGTATTCGGAGCCGTTCTGGTCGGTCGCGAAGGGCGCGGCGATGGTCCGCGAGCGCGTGACGCTCTACGGGCTGACGCTGGCGGCGGACCGCGAGGTGCTGCTAGGGCGCTTGGGGGACCTCGTCATCGACGAGGCCGTGGCCGCCTCGCGCTCTCATGCTCCGCGCGCGGGGTCGCTGGAGGCGCTGGCGGCCGGGTTGGTGTCGGCGTCGAAGGATCCGCTGTCGTCGGGGTCGTTTGAGCCGCGTCATTTCGAGGAGCTGGCAGCCGCGCGCGAGGGGACGACGGCTCGCGAGCTGGCCCGCGAGATGTTCATTCGCAACGCCCTGGTGGATGGCCAGTGGAGGGAGAGGCACGCTTTCCAACGCCGAAACGAGGCACTGGTGGAGCAGGCCCGCGAGGTTGAGCGCCGTAGCCGCACCCACGGCCTCGTCGCGGATGAGCAGGCGCGCTTCCGTTTCTTCGACGACCTGATCCCCGAGCACGTAACCAGCGCGGCGGCATTCAACCGCTGGTGGAAGGACGAGCGCCGGGAGAATCCGGATTTGCTGATCTACCCGGCGTCCCTGCTGATGCCGCGCGAGGCGACCTCCGGCGAGGGCTTCCCGGATCGTTGGCAGTGCGGCGATCTGTCGCTGCCCCTGAGCTATGAGTTCGCGCCGGGCAGCCCGCGCGACGGCGTGTCGATGCGCATCCCAATCGAGGTGCTCGAGCGCGTCAGCGATGCGGGCACGGACTGGCTGGTGCCCGGCATGCGCGAGGACCTGCTGACCGAGGCGATCCGGGCTCTGCCCAAGGGCGTGCGCCGTCTGCTGGCCCCCGCGCCGGACGTGGCCGCGTCGGTGGCTCGCTGGATCGAGCAGGCGGGCGACGCGCCGGCCCTGGCGGCGCCAGTGGCGGACGAGTCCGCCGCAGGCCCGCAGAAGACCAAGGATTCCGACGAGCCAGACCCGCTGAGCCTGGACGCCGCGATGGGCCGCCTGGCCGCGTGGGGCGCGACGTCGGGTAAGCTGTCGACGCGCAATTCACCCGCGAAGGCGCCGAAGAAGGCGGCGCAGAAGGAGGCTCCTGCGCCGGAATCCACCCAGCAGAACCCCGAAGCAACCACCGAGGCGCCCAAGCCCCGCCCCCTCACCGAGGGCCCCATCCTGGACGCCCTCGCCCACGCGGTGCGCGTGCTGCGCGGCGTGGACCTCAGCGAGGCAGACCTGGCGCACGCGCGCGCCCACCTGCCCGATCACCTGCGCATGACCTTCGTCGTCACCGACGCGTCGGGCAAGGAGCTGGGCGCGGGCAAGGACCTGGCCTACCTGCAGCGTTCCCTCGCCAGCGACGCGAACAAGGCGGTGCGCACAGCCGTGCGCGCGGCCCTCGAGGAGGCCGGCGAGAAGCAGGCGCGCAGGAACAAGCGCGGGCGCGGGGCCTCGGAGAAAGCCACCGCGCGAGGTGGGGAAGATTCCTCCACCTCCGCATCCGCGTCCAACGTGGACGCGCAGTCCGCAGCCGGGAAGGGCACACAGGCACCGAAGGATGCCCAGGCCTCGGCCCCCGCGCAGGACCCGGCGTTCCACGCGGACGGCGTCACGCAGATGCCGACGCTGCCGCGCTCGATCACCCAGACCTCGGGCACGATGACGCTGCGGGCATTCCCCACGCTGGTCCCCCAGGGCAGCGCCGCGGCCCCGGCTGCGGGCGTGCGCGTCATGGCCAGCGCCGCCGAGGCCGACCGTGAGCACCGCGCCGGCCTCGCTCGTCTGCTGCTCTCCCGCGTCGCACTGGCGACGAACCGGGTGACCACGCGGTGGACAGGCCGCGAGGCCCTCATGCTGGCGGCCTCCCCCTACGCGGACACGGCAGCCCTGGTCGCGGACGCGCAGCTGGCCTCGGCCCTCGCCCTCGTGGACGAGCTGAGCACACCGGCCGACGTGCGCGACCCCGAGGCCTTCGAGACGCTCGTGGCGGCCGCTCGCGACGCCCACGAGGACCGCGTCTACCAGATCCTCTCCCACGTCGTGCGGGCCCTGGAGGCCAGCGCCGAGGCCGACGCCGCCGTGCGCTCGCACCCCCAGGCCTCGCTCGAAGAGACGACGCGCGACGTCGCGGCGCATGGGAAGACCCTGCTCGACGAGGGTTTCGTGTCGGCGACGCCCGCCTCCGCGCTGCCGCACCTGGCCCGCTACCTGCGCGCTGGTGCCATGCGCATCGAGCGCGCCGCCTCGTCGCCGGGGGTGCTAGCCCGCGACCTGGAGGACATGGACCGCATCCACCAGGCCGAGGCCGAGATCGCCGCCACGCGCGAGGCCCTGGAGCGTCGGCCCTACGACGCCCAACGCGACGCCGCCCTCACCCAGGCGCGGTGGATGGCCGAGGAGCTGCGCGTGTCGATGTTCGCCCAGACCCTGGGCACGCCCAACAAGGTTTCCATGAAGCGCCTGCTCGGCGTCCTCGCGGGGGCGCGGTGAAGCGCGAGGAGGCACGTGCCCTCGCGCGTTCCCTCATGGATGCTTCTGGCCTGGTCGACTGGAGTTTCCGCTTCGACCGCGCCAAGCGCCGGGCGGGGGCGTGCACGCATACCTCGCGCACGATCAGCCTGTCCGGGCCGCTCACCGACCTGTACGATGCGGACACGATCCGGGGCATCATTCTGCACGAGATCGCCCACGCCCTCGTTGGCCCCTCCCACGGGCACGACGCCGCGTGGAAGCGGGCTGCACGCACCCTCGGCGCCCCCGATTCCGCCCGGCTGCCCTCGTCCCTGCCCTCCCCGGACGCACCCTGGGTAGGCACGTGCCCGCGCTGCGGGGCCACCCGCCGCCTGTACCGGGCGCCGAGGCGTGTCTCCTCGTGCGGGGTGTGCTCGCGCGCCTTCAACCCGGCGCTGATCCTCACGTGGGAGCACAGAGGAAAGGCCGCCTCGCCCGGGCGCGCATACGAGCGCGAACTCTCCACGATCCGCCGCCGTCGTTAGCGTTACCGACGCCAACTGAGTGCGCACGAGGCGAGCGTCCGTCCACGTCACAGTTTTATTCTCCGTACGGGCGCGCACACACCCACCCGACGGCGATACCCTTGATCCCAACACCCCCGAGAGAAGGAAGCCATGGGTACCACCGCCAGCCCCGACGCCACCACCGCTCCCGACCGCGAGGTCCTCACCTGGGAAGGCTTCGGCGACGCGTCCCGCGAGCTCACCCAGCAGATCGTCGACTCCGGCTGGATCCCAGATCTCATCGTCGCTATCGCGCGCGGCGGCCTCATCCCGGCCGGCGCCATCGCCTACGCGATGGACGTCAAGGCCATCGGCACCATGAACGTCGAGTTCTACTCCGGCATCGGCGAAACCCTTGAGGAGCCCCAGCTGCTTCCCCCGCTCATGGACGTCTCCGCGATGGACGGCAAGCGCGTCCTCGTCGTCGACGACGTCGCCGACTCCGGCAAGACCCTCAAGATGGTCATGGACCTCATCGACGAGCACGGCCTCTCTCTCGACGGCTCCGCCGCCGTGCGCGTCGAGGCGCGCAGCGTGGTCATCTACAAGAAGCCCGTGTCCATCATCGAGCCCGACTACGTGTGGGCGTACACCGACAAGTGGATCAACTTCCCCTGGTCGACGCTGCCCGTCATCAAGCCGTGACTTCCTCACGGGCGAGCTCAGGACGGCAGGCAACTGCCGCCTCCCCTGAGTGCACCCAGGCCTCGTCGATCACCCGGCGCATCGTCGAGGCCGTGGTCGAGCGCGCACGCAGCGGTGACCCCGTGCGCGTGCTGGGCCTGACCGGCCCTCCCGGGACCGGCAAGACGACGATCACCGCCGAGCTGGCGCGCGCCCTGCCCGAGGCCGGCATCCCGCTCGCCGGCCTGGCGCCCATGGATGGCTTCCACATGTCCAACGCGGTGCTGGCCGCGCGCGGGATCGCCGACCACAAGGGCGCGCCCGACACCTTCGACGTGGGCGGATACGTCGCCCTCCTGGGGCGCGTGCGCCGCGCGGACGGCGTCGTCCTCGCCCCCGATTACCGGCGCGACCTGCACGAGCCCATCGCCGCCTCCCTACCCGTCGAGGTCGACGGCGTCGTCATCACGGAGGGCAACTACTTGGGCCTTGAGCTGCCCGGCTGGGCGGATGTGCGCGGCCTCATCGACCTGCTCGTCTTTATTGACACTCCATTCGAGGAACTTGCGTCGCGTTTGATCGAGCGACACATGAGCTTTGGCCGCGACCGCGCGGACGCCGCGCACTGGGTGCGCACGGTGGACGCGGCGAACATGGCCCTCGTCGATCGCACGAAGGAGCGCGCGGACCTGGTCCTGTCGCTGTAGGCACACTGTCGGGCTCTGACATCCGTTTGTGCGCTTGCATCCAACAATTCGCGTGCATCTTCAACTACTTCCAAGTAAGGTGAACCTATGTTCCTCTTGCTTGGCCTTCTTGGAGGCTTCATCACGGGCATCTCCCCGTGCATCCTTCCCGTCCTACCCGCACTGTTCCTCGGAGCCGCTGGCAGCCGCACCTCGAACGAGGCGCCCCAATCCTCCGAGGCCGGAAAGACGGGCATCGACCCGTCACTGTTCCGCGTCGCTCCGGGCGTAAACCTGGGCGGCGAAGCACCGAAGAAGGCAGCCGTGAAGGCCGACGGTAGCGACTCGGTGACGCGTCGTCCCGTGCTCATCGTCCTGGGCCTCGTCACCTCGTTCATGATCATCACGGTCGCGGGTTCGGCGCTGCTGAGCCTGCTCAACCTGCCGCAGGCACTGATCCGCTGGACCGGCATCGTCCTGCTGGCGGCCGTGGGAATCGGCATGATCATCCCGAAGATCATGGAAGTGCTCGAGCGTCCCTTCACGCGCCTGGCACCTCGCACGACGGGCGACAGCGCGGGCTTCGGCCTCGGCCTCGTCCTGGGCGCGGCGTTCGTGCCGTGCGCGGGTCCGGTGCTGACCTCGATCATCGTGGCCTCCAGCTCCGGGCAGATCACGTGGCACATCGTCGGCCTGGCCATCTCCTTCGCGATCGGCGTGTCGATCCCGCTGATGATCGTCGCGATCGCGGGTTCGGGTGTCGCCGCCCGCTTCCTGAAGACCCGCCAGCGCCCCCTGCGCATCGCCGCGGGCGTCGCGATGATCGCGCTCGCGCTGGGTATCGCGACGGACGCCCCGATGGCGCTGCAGCGCATGATCCCCGACTACACGGCCTCGCTCGAGGCCAGCACTGAAGGCGCCTGCGAGGACGGCGCGTGCGAGCCCGAGAAGGAAGTCGAGGCGAGCACCGACTTCGCGCAGTGCGCGCGCAGCGGGGCGAAGGATTGCGGCACCCTCCCCGCGATCGGTGCCACGGAGTGGCTCAACTCCCTGGGAGAACCTCACGGCACGGTGACCCTCGTCGACTTTTGGTCGAGTTCGTGCGTCAACTGCGCGCGCGAGATTCCCGAGGTCGAGCGCATCTACGAGAAGTACAAGGACGCTGGCCTCGTTGTGATCGGCGTACACTCCCCGCAGCAGGCCCACGAGCGCGAAGCGTCCGTCGTCAGTGGCGCCGCGTCCCGTCTGGGCATCACCTACCCGGTGGCGCTGGACCCGGAGCTGGAGGCCTTCAAGGCCTACGGCGCAAACGCGTGGCCGACCCACTACCTGGCCGGGCCTGACGGGCAGCTGCGCTCGATGGGCAGGGGCACCTCGGGCCTCGAGGAGCAGATCCGCAACCTCCTCACCGAGGCGGGAGCGTCCCTGCCCAACTGAGGCGCCACCCTTTAACGCAGCGAGCGGCCACCCCACGCAGGGTGGCCGCTCGTCTGCATAAAACGTCGGTTCGCCGCGCGCCTAGCACACGAGGGCGAGGATCTGCGGGGTGACCCGCTCGATAACCTCAAGGGTGTCCAGGAAGTCCTGGTGGCCGCCGTACCACGGGTCGGGCACATCACCGCTGCCCTCGGGGTCGAGGTCGCGGTACAGGCACACGCGCGGCCCCTGCCCCAGTTCGGCGGCGGACGCGGGCGCGCCCTCATGCTCAACCCCCACGCGCTCAGCGAGGCGCTCCAGGACGTTCAGGTGGCGCGAGGTCATGGCCAGGATGAGGTCCCACTCCCCCAGCTCGCCGGCGCGGATCTGGCGCGCACGATGGTCGGGCACGGTGTACCCGGCGTCGCGCAGCACGCGAGCGGCGCGGCGGTCGATCGGGTTGCCCTGCTCTTCGTCGGAGACGCCGGCGCTATCGACGATGACGTCCACACCGGCGCGCGCGGCGGCCTGTTCGAGGACCGCGTGGGCCATCGTAGAGCGGCAGATGTTGCCGGTACACACCATGAGGATTCGGGTGGGGCGATCGTTGGTGTTCATAGCATCCTCAGGTAGGCGGCAACCGCGTCGGCGCTGTGAGAGGCCGCGCGTTTGCCATCCATATGGAACGCCTGGTCGGCGCTGGGCTCACACAGGTCAGAGACGGCTCGCAGGGAGATCCAGTCGACGCCGGCGGACCAGCATACTTGGGCCATCGCGCAGGTCTCCATGTCGGTGGCAATGGCGTCGGGGAAGCGTCGACGCATGGGTTCGGCGTGTTCCTGCGTGCAGAAGGAGTCGGAGGAGAGAACCTGGCCGATTCGCACCCGGTGGGAGATCACGTCGGACAGGTCGTCCAGTCGCGCTGCCGCCGCCTCGGATGAGGTGTAGTCAACGGGCATCTGTGGGATCTGTCCCGGCGCGTATCCAAACGCAGTTGCATCCGCCTGCCCGTAGATGGCGGTCGTTCCAGCGGCGATGTCACCGACGTTGATGTCACGCGCGAGTCCACCGGTCGTACCCGCAGCGATCACCACGGGAGTATCGACGAGTGCGAGGGCGCGGGCGGTGGCGCAGGCGGCGTTCGCCAGCCCGATGCCCGAGGTGACCACCAGGACACTCTTCCCTTCGAGCTCCCCGAGGGCAAATCGCTGGGTCATGCGCGACCCGCCGAGCACCGCGTCGGGTGTCTCAGCGTCGCCGAGGGGGGCAAGCTCGTGTAGGAAGGGGGCGGCCTCCATGTCCATGGCGGCCTGGATGACGGCGTCGACGCGGACGCGTTCGGGCATGCGCAGATTCATGCCCTCAATGTTAGGCGACGGCAGCGCCCCGGGCGCGCTCGCCCCGCGCGCAGCGAGACCCCCGGACCGGTGGTTTGGGGGTCTCGCTAGCCTATCGGCCTTGTCAGGACTGGCTGACGCGCTGGCGCTTACGCGCCCACATGCACGCTCCAGCAAGGGCAATCATGCCGACTCCTGCCGCGACGTGGGGGTAGACGCCGTATCCGCCTGCGACGGGCAGCGTGCCCACCTGGGTGTCGACGATACGGATGCCGGGGACCCCCGCCTCACCGCTCACCCCGGGCTGCGCCGGCAGGACGCGCACGGAGGAAAAGCCCTCATCGGGACCGAACTCCGCCGTGAGGACGGTGGTCGCTTCCGCGTCGTTTCCGACGCTGATGCGGAATGGGACGGGCCTGGGGAGAAGCGCGTGTCCGGCTGGCGCGCGTGTCTCGACGAGCCAGTAGTTGGTGTCAGGGGCCAGGGGGGCGCTCAGGAAGGTGGGGCCACCGTCGACGACGCTGACGGGCGTCCCCTTGAGTTCAGCGTTGTCGTAGATCGCGAAGGCAGCGCCCTTCAGCGGGTAGGTTCCATCATCGTTGGGAGTGCCAACGGGTTGGGTCCCGGCCTTCTCGATGCGGATGTAGCGAGGACGCACGGGAGCGCAGGCCTCGTTGTTGGCGCTTCCGTCGTAATCGTAGGGGCCACTCACCGAGTTATAGAGGCCGCGTCTGGGCGTCAGGTGCCCATTGTCGGAGGCGCACTCCAGTGCGGGCTCACTGTAACCCGGGGTCCTCTTGTTGCGTGCCACATTCATACGGATGTACCAGGTGGCCTGGGCGCCCGGTTCGAGGTCCGTGCCCTCGGTGAGGGTGTAGGGGCCGTAGCGCGTTGGGGTGGCGCTGTCGAGGCCTTCCAGGGTCGTGGCGATCCTGACGGAGCGCTCCTTCAGTCCCGGAGCGAAGGAGGGGGAGTCGGACAGTCGTCCGGTGGTTCCTGTCAGGGTCCCGTCGTTGGTGGCGGTAATGCGATAGGTGACGGTGATGTTGGGGGTGAAAGCGTCCTTGACGCTTTCGATGCTCTTCTCGATGCGGATCTTGGGGGCCTGCTTCTGGTTGGTGAAGGTGCAGGTCACCGGCAGAGCCTTGGCCGAGGAGGCGGGGGGCACGGCGGAGAAGTCGATGCCGCCGGTGGCCGGGTCGCGCGTGACGTTCACTCGGTCGCCAACTCCGTTGACGCAGGTGACCTCCGACAGCTTCCACTGTGCGGCGTTGGGGTCATCGCTGACTGGCCAGGGGCCGTAGTAGCCGGGCTGGCCGGGCGCGATCGGGTTCCTGCCGGGAATCGTGGGTCCGGTCTCGGCGACGATGAACTGGGACTTTCCGGGGATGAAGGACTGGTATCCGCTCAGAACCGTCCCGCCGTTGCCGTAGGCGGTGGGCTTGAGGGAGAAGTCGGAGAAGGATCCGGGACTGATGTAGGTGTCGGCCTGTGCCTCGTTGGGCAGGGGCGCTCCCTCGGGGGCCTTCCAGTCGCCAGCGGGCAGGGTCGTGAAGTTGAAGGCGGGAATCTCCTCGCCGGGGGCTCCGGAGTCCTCGGTGACGTTCTTCGCGATGCGCAGGAATCGCTCCTGACGGAACTCTCCGTAGAGGCATCCAAAGGAGGTTTGATTCTCCTTCGTGGTGAAGGTGTTGACGGGAGCCGAACCCGCGGGCGGCTCGGCGGGGCAGTTGCCGTCGGCGCTGGGAACGAAGCCCCAGAGGAAGAGGCGGTAGGGGATGCCGTCGACGACGAGGGTGCGGTCCGAGGTGGTCTTATTCACGGTGAGCACGTCGTCAGATTCGGGAGTGTGCCCCGGAACATCCACGTAGTTGGGGTAGTAGTTCGGCTGGTCGGTGTAGATGTCGTAGTTGCCGTAGCCGGGGCCCACGTGCTGGAAGCAGAACCAGGTGTTCTCCCCGTATCCGCGGATGAGGGCGTAGTAGGGTGCCTCCGCGGGGCACGAGCGGGCGGAGTACGCCTGCGAGTAGTACCTGTAGGCTCCACCTTGATTCGCCACGGCGGTCGTGTCGTTATCATTGGTGGTCTCGTGCTGGTCGAAGGGGAATGATTCTTCGAGGTCTCCGATGCGAATGTCGAAAGAGGCGTGCACGTAGTGGATCTCCGACCAGATCGGGAAGTTGTTGTGTCGAACGGTGCCGATCAGGAAGGTGCTGTTGAGCGCGGACTTGCCGGGGTTGTTGGGCTTGTAGCCCAGGGCGCTCGTGGTTGAGGCGGAGATGACGTTGTCCCTGTACTCCCCCTGGTATCCGTAGGGATTGATGTGGTAGTCCCACGCGACGCCTCGGGTGATGTAGGACCAGTAGTCCCCACGCTTGGCGACGTCGGCCTTCAGCCAGCGCTGGGCCACGCCCGGCTGGTGAGCCTGCGAGTACTGGTTGCGGTCCCTGGAGTCGTAGACGCTCATGCCGCGCACGACGCCGAAGAATGCGTGGTCGGCGACGGCCGTCGTGCGGTCGGTCGGAGAGTCGTTGAGAATGGCGGGACCGATGCGGCCCTCGGTGCGATCGAAGACAACCTCGCCTGATCCGGCGCTTTCGAGGGTCGGGCCGGCCTGGGTCGGGGAGGCCAGCAGGCCGGGCATCGCGACGAGCGCGGCGAGCGCGGCTGCGACGAGGACCCGCACGCCATACCGACGAGGCGTGATCGCGGCCCTCGCATCTCGCACAATGCGGGCGTTGGGGCGATACTGCATCAGTTCTCCAAATGTCTTTTACAGTTCTAAGGTAATTATATGTGCTCAGACAACAAGCGCGCTAGTGAGCTTACTCGCCAATTGACGCTTCGTTATCTGTGGGCGCTGCGGCGTCCTCCACCACAGCCAACGATTCCGGCGCGTGCGGCGCCTCCAGCGCTTCCCGGGTCCGCTTGCGCGAGCGCAGCCAGATCCAGCCGGCGACGCACAGGATCACTGCAACGGAGGCGAGGACGGCGATCATCCAGGGCTGCAGGACGCGGGAGTGAACCTGCTCGGCCTCGGCCTGCGCGTCCCCGTCATCCATGGGGACCCTTTCGCCCGTCACGAGGAGGCGGTGCGTGTTGACTCCGTAGGGAGTACACGTGATCAGGGTGGCCAGGTCCTTACCCTCCACCTTGTTCAGGGACTCTGTCTCGTTGGGCAGCACCACGCGAATGTCGGTGACCTGATACTTCAGGTGGCGGCCGGCGGTCTCAATGTAGAAGAACTCGCCCATCTGCACGCTCGTGAGTTCATCAAAGATCGTGGCCGTCCCCAGGCCCGTGTGGCCTGTGAGGACGGTGTGGGTAGACTCCCCACCCACGGGGAGAGCTGTGCCGAACAGATGGCCGACCCCCTTGTCGAGGGTCGCGGTGTCGGTTCCGTGGTAGATCGGAAGATTGACGTCGATGGATGGGATCTTGACGGTCGCCATGACGTCGTTCAAGTCGAGCTGAGAGAGGTATTCCTGGTACTGGACGGTGTCGGGGCGCTGCGCATCCAACCAGGGGTCAAGGATGGGTGCCTCCGCGGCCGCGCGGTTGTATTCATCGGCGCGGCTCAGGCTCTCTGCAACCGCGTCAGGACCAACCTCCTCGGCGACCGCACTGAACTGCTCGGCGATCTGGGACTGGCGATGATTGTTGTACTGGGTGGCCAGGACCGGGTAGAGCAGGACGAGGATACCGGCCAGGAGGAGAACGGGGGGCGCGATCGTCAGAAGACGGACCTTGAGAGGGGTCTTCGACTGATCGGGCGCTTGCTTACTCACGCGTTCTCCATTCGTGCTGGCACTCCAGCTGAGTCATTGGGATGTCGCCTCGCCAGAGGCGAATGTTCGTTGCATGCACGGGGGTGCGGCCGCAGGCCGCACCCCCGTGTGCTACCGCGGATCAGGCGTCAGCCTGCTCCTTACGGCGCTTGTTGGCCAGCACGATCGCGCCGGAGCCAGCCACGAGGAGCGCACCCGTACCGATGAGCACGCCGACACCGGCAGCACCGGTCAGCGGCAGGTTGAATCCGCCGTTCTTCGGCACGTCCTTGACGGTGGTCTCGAGGGTGTACTTGTTGTCCTTGGTGGAGTTGGACTCCAGGATCTGGAAGGCGATCGGGCGGGACTGCAGCTCGAAGCCGTCGGGAGCCTTGGTCTCAACCAGGCAGTAGTAGCCGGGGTCAGCCACTGCCTCGTTGTCTTCCCAGTCGTTGTTGCGCAGGCCGTCGATCGTGACCTTGCCCTGGTCGTCGGTGACGAAGGTGTCCTTGCCGTCCACGGTCAGCTTGGTGTCGAGGGAGGCATCCACCGACTCGAAGTTATTGGCAGGCTTGGTGGTGGGCTTGCACTTGTAGACCTGGAACTCGGCGCCCTGGAGCTTCTTGGTGTCGTCAACGGAGGAGGTCTTGGTGATCGTCACCTTGCCGAACTTGGAGACGACCTTGGCGTTCGGGTAGTCCGGCGGGGGAACCTCGCCGCTGCCGGGCGTCCAGTTGTTGGCGGGAGCGCCGGGCAGGAGGATGGCCTTGTTCTCGACCAGGCCCTCGTCGCCGATCTTCTCCTTGAGGGTGCCCTCCAGCGACATGACGATCTTGGTGTCGTTGCTCTTGCGCTGGGCGATCATCTTCTTGCGGCCGGCCTCGGTGAACTCGGCGGTCCAGAAGTTGGTCTTGCCGTCTGTGCCCACGGCCGGGGTCAGGGTGTAGTCCTCACCCTTGACCAGGGGAACATCGCCGTCCTTGGCTTCGACCATCTGCAGCATGATCTGATTCTCGGGCAGGTTCACGCGCTTGTCGTACTGGTCGACGACGTTGTAGTAGTCCACGACCGGGGCGTCGGGCACGTCGGCGGTGATGGTGTAGGAGATCGGGGAGCCGACGGCGGGCGTCTGGGCGTCGTCGACCTCCTTCTCAACGTTGACCTTGGCGTTCTTCGGGTAGGCGTGAACGTCGTAGACCCAGTTGTTCAGCTCGGTGGGGTGCGTCATCGGCACCGTGATGATGAAGGGGCGCGAGCCGGTGTATCCGGCGGGGGTCTGGGTCTCGGTGACGATGTAGGCGCCCAGAGCGAGGTTATTGAAGGTGGCGAGGCCGTCATCCCCGGTCGTCATGGACACGGGCGTGCCGGTGCCGTCGGCGCGGGCTGCCTCGATGGCGGCGGCGTTCGCCGAGATCTTCTCGTCGCCCTTGCCCTTACGGTAGTTGGCGAGCTTCTCCCAGCCCTCCTGCTTGGTCAGGTCGACGGAGGTCAGCTTCTCGACGGTGAAGGTCGCGCCGGCCAGCGGCTTGCCGGTCGCGCTCGGGTCGAGGAGGCCGTTGCCTTCCTTGGTGCCGTTGTCGTCCTGCTTGACCAGCTTATGGATGGTGATCGAGCCGGTCTTGGCGGGGTCGAGGTCGACCAGGGAGGGCGCACGCTCGGTCGTGGCAGCCAGGCCGAAGGTGGGGGTTGCCTGCGACGCGGCGGCGGGCAGGGCCAGCGCGCCGGCGGCGACGGCAAAGGCCGCGAGCAGGCTCACGCTGCGGCGGGTCTTCGTGGTGCTCATTGTTTTCCTTATTCTCCTGTGTGTGATGTGTGAGACGTAAGTCTTCAAGGGGAGGCTGACGCCCCCGAGCACGAGCGCGAGTGTCATCCAGCAAGCGCGTCGGCGCCGCAAGCTCTTGACAGCTCGCAGGCCAGGCCGTCGCCACCGGTCAACACGACCGCAACGAGGGTTAACCCGCAACGATCGGGCGCTCGCCGATGAGACGCGATCACTCAAACGAATCGCGATCTCATCGCCACCCGATCGCCATCGAGAATTTCCCTTCGATTGGCTCATATGTCGCGATTGCGAGCCTCACTGGGAGACCTAGGCAATCGCTCGATATCTTTGACATAGAGAACCATACGCCACGGTTACCGAAAAATGCAACTTTGCATCATCTGTTTCACATCGTTGTCTAGATTGCGCTTCCAGCTACCCCCACGAGTGTGGATGATGATCGCTACGTCCTTTAATTACCATGCGTTTTAATAGATGACACTGATGGATAACATTTACCTAGACAACTGACAGTTAACGACTATGGAACATCAGTAACTAACATGAGAGTTAACTTTACATCCTGCCACAACATCTCAGCCATACCCATCCTTCGGCATGCGCTACCCCAAACTCCCTCAGTCGAGACGGGAGCCGCCCCTGCTGCACAATAGAGACCATGGACCTACACCCCGTCGCTCTGGACACGCCCGTCACCACCTACGATCCCTCGCGCCCAACCCCGGCCGCCATCGTGTCCGGCCACATCGCCGCCCATGACGCACCCCATCCCCTGTCGGTCTTCGACATGTTCCGTATCGGGATCGGTCCCTCCTCATCCCACACCGTTGGTCCCATGCGCGCGGGACTCGCATTCACAACGGAGCTGGCGACCCTACCCCCTCCCTCCCACATCACAATCGATCTCTTCGGCTCCCTTGGAGCCACCGGAAGGGGCCACTCCACGGACCGCGCGGTCCTCCTCGGTCTGGCGGGCTACGACCCGGAGACAGTGGACATCGAGACGGTGGAGTCCATCCTGCCGTCCCTGGCCTCGTCGAGCATGCTGACGCTGCCGAGCGGCACCCAGGTCCCCCTGAGCATCGCCGAGGACGTTCGTTTTGTGCCGCGCACGGTCCTGCCGTATCACGTCAACGCGCTCACAATCACGGCCTCAGACAAGGACGGCACTGTCATCCTGGAGCGCACCTATTATTCGGTGGGCGGCGGCTTCGTCATGATTCAGACGAATGATGACCCACACAATCCAGAGGTGTCCTCGCTCGCGACAAGCCAGGCGGGCGTCGGCATCGACGTTCCCGCGCCGCACCCATTCGCATCGGGTGCGCAGCTGCTCGCCGCGTGCGACGCCTCCGGCCTGAGCATCGCGGAGCTCGTGCGTCACAACGAGGAGGCGGTGCGACCCCGCGAGACCGTCAACGCCTACCTTGATCGCATCGCCGACACGATGTTTGACTGTGTGGACGCCGGCACCTCCGCAACGGGAATCCTGCCGGGAGGGCTCGATGTTCCCCGCCGCGCCCGAGCACTCGCCGGAAAGCTTGCCCGCCGACTCCTCGGGCCATCGACCCCCACGACCGCTGAGACGGGGCAGGGAGTGCCCGACGACGCGCGGGCGTGGGTCTCCACCGCTACCGATCCAATGCGCGCGATGGACTGGGTCAACCTTTTCGCCCTCGCCGTCAACGAGGAGAACGCCGCAGGGCACAGGGTCGTGACCGCTCCGACGAACGGCGCGGCAGGGGTGATTCCAGCCGTCCTGGGCTATCTCGTCACCCACTGCCCCGAGACAGGATCAACCCCGGGTGTTGCGGCGGGTCCGGATACGCGCGACGGCTCGATCGCGCCGCTCTCTCACATCCGTCTCACCGACAGCCACGCAGGTGCCACACATGAGGACTGCGACGACGGCGACGAAGAGACGTTCCGGGAGCATCGCCGCACCCTCGTGCATGATTTCCTACTCGCGGCCACCGCGATCGGCGCACTCATCAAGACGAACGCCTCCATCGCGGGGGCGGAGGTCGGCTGCCAGGGGGAGGTCGGCTCCGCCTCGGCGATGGCTGCTGCCGGCCTGGCCCAGGCGCTGGGAGGAAGCCCCCAGCAGGTCGAGAACGCCGCGGAAATCGCAATGGAGCACTCCCTGGGACTCACCTGCGACCCCGTGGCGGGCCTCGTGCAGGTGCCGTGCATCGAACGTAACGCCATCGCGGCTGTTAAGGCGATCAACGCGGCGCGCATGGCCCTGTGGGGGGACGGACGCCACACCGTGAGCCTGGACGTCGTCATCGAAACGATGCGCCAGACGGGCAACGACATGCTCTCCAAGTACAAGGAAACATCCGAGGGAGGGCTGGCGGTCAACGTCGTCGAGTGCTGAGCAGCAGCTAAGCCTGGCCGGACAACGAGCCGACGCAGATCACGCTGAGCACACCGGACCCACCGGTGCGGAGGGTGCCGGAGGGACCGGAGGGCACAAGAGGGTCTGGCCGCGGTGCCGGTGGGCGGCGGCAGGGCAAGGGCGGGCCTCGAGATCGACCACTCCGAGCGAAGCTCGCGTGTGGCGATCTCGCGGGCGGGCCGCCGCCCACCGGCACACACAGCGGCCCGGCCCATCAAGGCAGGCCACGCGGCGGCCGGGGCCTCCGGCGCCAGGAACACCAGCGGGGCCACAAGCAACACCACGCAGCACAACATGACAACGGGTGGGGCACCTTCCGGCACCCCACCCGTCGTCAACACCCATCAACAACCGTTGATCAACCAGGAATCAATCCATCGCCAGCGCCTCCGAGGGGCTGACCTTGGCGGCCCGGCGGCCCGGCAGCCACGAGGCGATCAGCGCGGACACGATGGCCACGACGCACACGCCGACCAGCTGCAGCCACGGCACGCTCAGCACGGCGGTGGCCCCCTCAATGGGCAGGCTCATGACGCCTACCCACCCGAAGGCGACGCCCATGCCGACGCCGATCAGCACGCCGGTCAAGGACAGGAACAGCGCCTCGAGGGCGAGGAGGCTCTTCATCTGGCGTCGCGTCAGGCCCAGCGCCCTCAGCAGGCCGTTCTCGCGGGTACGTTCGGCGACCGAGAGGGACAGCGTGTTGGCCACGCCCACCAGCGACACGAGGACGGAGACGCCGAGCAGCCCGACGAGAACAAGCATCAGCTGGTCGATGATCTTCGTGTACATCTGACGCTCCAACGCGGAGCCGTTGACGCTCAGGTGCGAGTCCTTGAGCAGCGCACTCTGGACCGTTTCGGCGTCGGCGCCGTCGGCCATCTTGATGATGACCGCCTGACGCTCGAGCGAGCTCGCGATGGATCGCAGGGTTTTCTCGGAGACCTGGGCCTCCCCGACGCTGCCGTTCTTGTCGTAGGTGGCGCTCAGGTCCACGCACGTGTCGGCGCACAGGCGCAGCGTCTGCCCGGCCAGGGCCTCGTCGCCGACGCGCACCTGGTTATCGCCCAGCTGGGTGACGGTCGAGTGGGTGACGCCCGTGTAGTCGGGTTCTCCGGTGATCATGACCGACGAGGCCTGGGCCTCGTCCTCCGAGCCCGCTCCCTCGGGCCCGGCGTAGGCGGGCGCGCCCGAGGTGGTCGTCAGGGTGCCGGGAGCGGCGTACTGGGCGACGGTGGCGGCGACGCCGTCGGTGGCCGCGATGGCGGCCTGCTGGTCATCGGTGACCGCCCCAGTCGTGGACACGGCCATGAGGTCGAAGGGGCGGGCGTCGTTCACGGCGTTGGTGAGGGTGGTGCGCACGGAGGCAGCACCGACCATGATGGTGACGACGAGGGTCACGCCGATGATGATCGCGGTGCCGGTCGCGGAGGTGCGGCCGGGGTTGCGCATCGTGTTCTCACGGGCCATGGCGGACAGGGTGCCCGGGAAGGCCGCGCCGAACGCGCGGGTGAGGGCTGGCAGCAGAACCGAGGCGACGAGCAGCGCACCGAGGAGCGCCAGGAGCGACCCGCCAAAAGCCCCGAGGAATTTCGTGCCGCCGCTATCCGAGCGCCACGCAGCCGCCACGGCAGCGCAACCGGCCACAGCGATGAGCGCGCCGATGATGAAGCGGACGGTGTGCTTCTTGCGGGCGGCGGCCCCGGCCTCGTTCACGGGGGCGAGGGCGGCTACGGGAGCGACGCGGGAGGCCGCGCGGGCCGGGAAGACGCCGACCAGGGTCGTGAACAGGGTGGCACCCAGCCACGTGAACGCAAGCTGCCAAACGGAGGCACTCGCCAGCGCCGCGCCGACGCTAGAGGCCAGGCCGGTGCCCGCCTCCGCAAGCGCGCCGATCAGCCAGCCGAGCGCGACGCCAATCGCGGACGAGATCGCTCCGATCGCGAGGGCCTCGCGAGTCACGAGCGAGCGGACCTGTCGCCTGGTCGCTCCCAGCGTGCGCAGCAGCGCCAGTTCGCGGGTGCGCTGCGTGAGCACCACTCGGAAGGTCGACGAGACGACGATAGAGGCCACGAGCGCCGCGATCGCCGGGAAGATCAGCATGATGCCCATCGTCATGGACGCTCCCAAGCGCGCCTGGTCGAGGTCGTCCTGAATTGCCTTGTGCACGCTGGTCACGGTCACTCCCGAGACGGTGCTGAGTGCGGAGTTCGCTGTCGCCACCCATTCGTCCTGGGTGGCGCTGGGAGGGTTTGCGTTGCTGTCCGTATCCGCTCCAGAAGTCGCGACGATGAACTGTCCGGACACGGTGCCCTCGAAGAGCGCGGAGAAACCGCCGTCAGTCACGTAGCTGGCGGGCACGCCCATGCTGATCGTGTTCGAGCGTGTGGTGCCGACGATGGTGAGGGTGCGGTAGTCGCCCTCGGTGAACCCTTCGCGCACGCGGACGGTGTCGCCGACCTTCAGTGAGAGGGTCGAGGCCGTGTGCTCCGGGATAGTGATCTGGTCGTCGGCGGTCGGGGCGTCTCCGGCGCTCAGGTCGAGGCCGGCGAAGGGCTTGGGAGCCAGCGGCGAGACGTAGAGTCGGCGACGCGTCGCGTCGGTCTGGGCATCGGCAGGCCACTGGGCCATGTGCTTGATGGCGGTGACGCCGCTGGTGGAACGCAGGATTTCTTCGGCGCGCTGAATCGACTCGACGGTCGCGTCAGCGTTTTGGGAGACGACGATCGTGCCGCCTCGATACTGCTGGTAGACACTGGAGGTCAGGCCAGCGGTCATCGCCGTCATGACGATGAGCGTGATGACAATGAAGGCCGTGGAGATGGCGACGGCCAGACCGGTGGAGATGTAGCGGCGGCCATGGGAGCGCAGGTTAGCGCGCAGGAGGGAGTTTATTGCAGACATGAGGAGAGCCTTGGGGTGTGGGCGCGCGGTCAGCGCAGCGCCGCAGTGAGGGAGTCGGCGGTGACGTCGCGCAGGTCAGAGACGATGCGGCCGTCGCGGCACACGAGGACGCGGTCCGCGTAGGCGGCGGTCGCGGTGTCATGGGTGACCATGATGACGCTCTGGCCGAGTTCATCGACGGCGCGGCGCAGCAGGTCCATGACCTCGCAGGTCGAGTGTGAGTCGAGGTTTCCGGTCGGTTCGTCAGCGACAATGACGGCGGGGCGACTCATGAGCGCTCGGGCGACAGCGACGCGCTGCTGCTGACCACCAGACATCTCGGAGGGGCGGTGGCTCAATCGGTCCGCGATGCCCAAAGAGTTGACGATGAGGTCGAACCATTCCTTCTCAGGAGTAGCCCCAGCCAGGCGCATGGGCAGAAGAATATTGGCGCGGGCGTCCAGGGTGGGCACCAGGTTGAAGGACTGGAACACGAAACCGATGCGGTCACGGCGTAGCTTGGTCAGTGCGGTGTCTTTCAGGGCGGTAATGTCGGTGTCTTCGACGAAGACGTGCCCGGAGGTGGGGGCATCAAGGCCGGCGAGGATGTGCATCATCGTGGACTTTCCAGAGCCGGAGGGGCCCATGATGGCGGTGAATTCGCCGGCGCCAAAGCCGACGCTCACATCGTCGAGGGCGCGCACCTGAGCGTCGCCGCTTCCGTAGATCTTGGACACTCCCTGGAGTCGGACGATGGACGAGGCCGGGGCCTCTTGGTCGGCCACGGGGGCCTGCGCGATTGTCGTGTTCGTGTTCATGCATCCATCGTGCATCTACGGTGCGCGTCACCGCTACGGAGGTTTCCCCTGATTGATCCCCGAGACCTCCCGGGGTGCCCTCGGGGGTGCTCGGCCGCCCTACCCCGGGGTGCCACCATTGAAATTCCCGTGTTATGTGCCTGCGGGGTTGTTGGTCCTGACTGTGCCACTCGTGGGCGGCGGGCCTGGCTGCGGTGCGTAGCTGCGGCACCCAGGAGTGATGGCAGAGACACATACCCGAAGTTTCGCACGTAATTCGATTGCGTGAAATTTTAATAACAGCCCGAATCGTTGCAATTCCAACGACACCAATTCAAATCCTGAAATAGTGACAGAGGAATTACGTGCAAAATTGGTCGGTTCGCATCCAACAGCGCGGCATCGCCGCCACACGGGGGAATGACGCCATCCAAGCCTCCGACACGCCGGCGACACGCCGCCAGAGGGCTTCGCATGGCGCAAACCCCCCAACCGCAGCCACCCTGAAGTGCACCGCATCGCATCCAAGACCGACGCAGGGCCAATTGGCGCGAAATAGCTCGCCCAGCACAGCCCCTCCAGCGACATCTCCGCGAAAAAACTCGCCCAGCAAGCGCAAAAACGCTGAATTTGGACCAATTTGAGCGCGGTGGGCGAACTTTTTCGCACTTTCGCGATGACACAGCGCCGCCGGGCGAACTTTTTCGCGCACCAGACACGACACCATGGCGACATTGAAACCAACAACACCACTGCACACCCCCAACAACGCACCGCTGAAACCGGCATCACCACTGCACCCAAAAACCGCACCAAAAACACCCATTTCTCACACGCAAAGGCGATGCCGGTTTCAACCCCACACAGCCACACATGAGCAAAGGCGACACCGGTTTCAGACAACCAGCCGCCTGGTCGGCACGGCCTGACTGCGGGCCCATGGGCGGCGGCGGGGCCTGGCCGGGCTTCGAGATCGACCACTCCGAGCCGCAGGCTCGCGTGTGGCGATCTCGCGGGCGGGCAGCCGCCCACGGGCACACCAAGCAGCCCGGCTCAAACATGGCAAGCAACGCAGCGTGCGGAAAACCCGTGGGGTCTGAAGCGATTACGACTCGCCGCGCGGCTCACGCAGGGACAGGCCGCGGTAGCGGTTGATGGCGGCACCAACATCGATGAGGCGCGGGCGCGCCAGGAACGCCGGGTAGGAGCGGGCGCCAAACTTGCAGACGGCGTCCAGGCCCTCGGAGGCGAGGCGCCGTCCGAGCTTGGCCATGAGGTCGGGCATCGACTGTTTGCCTGCCATCTCCTCGAGGACACCGCGCACGCACCAGGCGATGGCCTCGGCCTGCCCGGGGTCGACGACTGCGGCGACGTCGGAAATGTCGACGGTTGAACGGTCGATGGTTAGCACGGACGTGCCCGAGGCCTTGGTGCGCGGGCGTTCCACGCGGGCCTTCGCGGCGGGCACGCGGGGAGCGGCCTCCCAGATGGTGGGGGCGTCGGTGCGGGGGCGCGGCAGGTCGGCCACGACCTCGCGTGCGCGGGCGGTGACGTCGAGGCAACGGTAGTTGTCCATCATGAGGACCCGGTCGGCGGCGTCCAGGAAGGCGCCGGAGCCGCCGACGACCATGATGAGGGAGACGCCGGCCTCGGTGAGGGAGGTGACGCGGTCGACGAGGGGCGTGATGGGTTCCTTCTCGGCGGCGACGAGGTCGCGCATGCGCGTATCGCGGATGAGGAGGTTGGTCGCGGAGGTGTCCTCGTCGATGAGGAGGGTGCGTGCGCCCAGCTCGAGGGATTCGATGATGGAGGCGGCCTGCGAGGTGGAGCCGGACGCGTTTTCGGTGGAGAAGGACGTGGTGTCGGCACCGCCGGGCAGGTGGGTGATAAACGGCGAGATATCAACGCCTGTGACGGCTCGCCCGTCGGCGGCGCGCACCTTCGTGGCAGTGGGGTCGGTGGCGACAAGCTCGCGGCCGTCGCCGGGGATGTGCGCGTACACGCCCTGGGCGATGGCCTCAAGGAGCGTGGACTTGCCGTGGTAGCCGCCGCCCACGATGAGGGTCAGGCCCGGGGGGATCGCCATGCCGGACACCTCGCCGGCGTGCGGCAGGGTGACGGTGGCGCGCAGGGACTCGGGGGCATTGAAAGCGACGACGCCGTCACCCGTCAGGGGCGTTTCGGACACGCCGGAGCGGCGCGCCAACAGGGCTTCGTCGGCGACGAAGGATACCCAGCTGCGTTCCTCGAGGATTCCCTGGAGGGCACGGTAGTCCTCGTAGGCGGCGACGTGGCCGAGGAGGCGGGAGCGCTTGCGGGTGGTGGCCGGGTCCTCGGAGACGAAGTCGAAGCAGTCCATGACGATGTTGGGCACGTCCACGTCGAAGAGGCGGGCGGCGCTCTTGCCGAGGATTGTGCGTCCGCGCGCGGGGAGCTTGACTTGGAAGCGGACCTCGACGCGGTCGGGCAGGACGGTCGCGTAGGAGCGCTGGAGGATGAGGGCACCGGCGCGGGCGATCGACACGTCGCGGGTGTCGCGGGCGCGGATAGCCTCGTCGAAGGAGCGGGCGATAAAGTCCGCGGCAGCCAGGCGCGCGTCGGACGAGGCCAGGGCGGCCTCGGGCAGTCCCATGGCCTCGGGCGTCGACCAGGCGCGCAGGGACGAGGGCGGGGCGTAGGGATCGGCCTGCACGTGATCGATCGCGAGGGTGAAGTCCCCGTAATCCCAGGCACCTAGGGCGTTCTTGTAGAAGCCGTAGGGGCGTCCGTCCGCGTATCGCAGCTGGTCGAGGAGGTCTGCGTCGGTGCCGGCGATGGCGCGCGAGGGTGCTTCGTATCGGGGAGTCATACCCTCAAGAATACAGGCGGAGCCTGCGGAAACAGCATCACCGTTCCTACAGGCTCCGGGGTGTGAGGAGTCAGCGCTGTCGCGCGACTCTCACGGGTGGCGGGGTGGTATCAGCACACGACTTATCGATCACTGAGGAAAAAGGCGAGGAGAAGGGCAAGAGGCACGAGCAGCTGGAGTGATGCGCATATGGACGTGACGACCACCGCGGTATTCGTCAGCGACATGATGTCCTGCGGGGCATCCAGGCGCTTCGCCTTCCTGCGCTGCATGAACGACAACACCATCGCGGGGATCGAGAGGAGCAGATAGACAGTCAGGAAACTCACGCCAGCCAAGATCATGGCAAGATGCGCCTGGGAACGCAGGTCCGCGTAGGCAACGAGGTGTGAACTCGCATAGTACGGCTGCGCATAGGCCGGCGTGGGCTGACTGTACGCCGTCCCATTGGGCATGCCGTAGGCAGGCTGCTGGCGGTACGCTGCCTCGGGATGGCCGTAGGGCGTGGATGCGGCCGGGCCATACGGCGTCTGCTGCGAGTAGGGATCCTGCGCACTCGCAGGATTGGCCCCATAGGGGTAAGCCGGATCGCTCATGGTGCACTCCAGATAGTTCCGTGCGGATGACGATGGGCGCTATCGTAGCAGCGGCCCTCAACCACTATGCGTTGGGGCCCGAGGAAACTCGCCGTTTCCTCGGGCAACACACGTAACGATGCGTCAGCTGTTGGCGGCCGCAGTCGCACCGATGATCACCATCAAGATGAGGAACAAGAAAACCGCAGCGGCGAGCGCGATCTGGATGATCGAGCAAATCTTCGCAGCCGAGCGAGCGCTCTCCACATCCGCCATCACGTCCATCGGGGCGCCCAGGATCTTGGCTTCCTCAACCAGCTTGTTAGTCCAGAACCACATGCCACCGGCAAGCAGTAGGTGGCCGAACAGGAAACTCACGAAGGAGAGCATGCGGGCCGTCGACGCGTTCGAACGGATCCTCTCAATCTCGGGGTTGAGGGCGTAGACGGGCTGACCGTAGGCCGGCTGCGCATAACCGTAAGCCTGCTGCTGGCCGTAAGCCTGCTGCTGGCCGTAAGCCTGCTGCTGGCCGTAAGCCTGCTGCTGACCGTAAGCCTGCTGCTGACCGTAGGCCTGCTGGGGCTGTTCCTGGCCGGCGGCGAGGTAGGCGTTCACGGGATCGCTCATGAGTTGCTCCAAATGGGTTGTGTCGATCGGATACGGCTGTCATCGTAGCCGTCGCGAGAGTACAAAAATAAACAAAACGGCCTTTAGTTACCGCGAACACAGTGGCATCCGCTGGATCGCTAGCGCATGTTCTCCAAGACAATCAGCAAGATGATCAGGCTCACCTGCAGGAGGAGCATGCCGAACGCAATGCCGCGCGCAATGTTCACCTTCCGTGTCACGTCGGACGGAGCGTCGATCTCCTGGGCGTGGGTACACAGGCGCTGCGCCCGAACCGCGTTGGCGAGCAGCAGGATGACCGGCGTCGTGAAGAACCACACGAAGGACATCACGATGGCGACGGTCGCGTTGGACTTGAGGCGGGAGAAGGCCAGCTGCCGGAGCTGATCCGTGGACGGCTGCGCGGGCTGACTCGCGTACGCGGCCTGCGGATTCACGCCGTACTGCGGGGCGGCGGCCTGCTGCATCGGCTGAGCGACGGGTGCAGGCTGCGCCTGGTAGGCACTCGGCTGGCCGTAGGACGGCATCGGCTGGGCGGGTACGCCCTGCGGGGGATACGCAGCAGGGGTGCCATACGCCGGTGCCGCGCTGGCGGCCGTGACCCCGCTGTGTCCGGGAGCGTAGGCCGACTGCTGCGCGGCGGGAGCGGCGGACGCGACATTTACGGGTGCGCCCACCGGGGGCGCAAACTGCGCAGGGGCGGGTGCCTGCGGTGCGGCGGG
>ERZ772921.326-NODE-326-length-29426-cov-22.118314_pt1 | contig 29426 bp, 19 predicted proteins | sample MGYA00512117_ERZ772921 | MGnify/ENA primary metagenome ERZ772921 (study PRJEB29015, sample SAMEA2737944) | human oral metagenome | biome: human oral; feature: human-associated habitat; material: dental | place: China | collected 2150 ...
GCGCCAACGCCTCGCGCCGCAACCGCTCCGTGTACTCGCGCACCACAGGCGACATCCCACCACCATCACCAGCGGGCAGGTCGTCAACAGGATCGTCAGCGGGCGCCTCGTCGGCGGGGCCGTCAGCCAACCGGCTGCTGTTGGAGGCTCCGTCAGCTGACTGGTCGCAGACGCTGGGTTCGGTGTTGTCCATGGCGTGCTCATCGTCTGTGTTCACGCGGTACCACATCCTTGTGCCAACCTGAGGCCGTAGTGGTGGCCTGCTTCACTTGCTTTCGATGCTAACGCCTCGCACACCCTCGGCGCTAGACCCCCGTCATGGTCTGTGGATAACTATTGCGATCGTCTTCAGACATCGGGTTGGGCGGTGGATCGTTCTTGGTTCTGCGGAACGCTGGCTATGCCGTGGCGTTTGATGGGCTGACTCGTGGGGTTTGAGGTGCGCCTGCCCAGTGGGCGGGGTCGCGGGTGCTGGTGTGGGTGGGACCACCAGGGTCTTGGCCGTGTGTCCGCGCGGCGGGGCCATAAGCGTTGCTTATACCCCTGGGTGGAGGATACGCCCGCCCGGCGTGCGGGCGTACGAGTGCCGGTGTGGCCGCTGGGGTCTGAGCCGCGTGTCCACCCGGCGGCGAGGGAAGGACCGAACTCGGTACCCCTCAACGCGCGTCGTCGGGCCGAGCGCCCTCAGTGGTCGTCGTCGAGCGTTGGGAGGTTGAACCGAGAATTGATTCGGTCTTTGCGTCCCCGGGCATCTGGGAAGGCTGCCTTCACCCTGTTGTCCTCCCGGTCCCTGAAGAACTCGGTGGTCGCAGAAATCCCCGCTGATCCTGAGCCCCTGGCGACCGGGTACGACACATTGTCCTCGTCCGGCGCGTCGCGCCATCCGAACGCCGAGCGCGTGAACGAGCGCACGGCGGCGGACGCCTCGAACCCCGGCAGGAGTTCCGGCAGTCGGTCCCGGTAGCCCGCCAAGGGGGTGGGAGCGGTGCTTTCGGCAGTACTGGTGATCGCCGCAGTCGGAGCAGCGGCGCCCCGCTCGGCCGGAGAGTCTGCAGCGCTCAACCCGAAGCACCCGGACAGGTCCGCGTAACCGCGTGCGAGGCGCTTCCCGTCCGCGACTACGAGGTCGGTCGCCCTGACTTCGACGGCTCCCCACCCCAGGGGTTTGCCCAAGCCGATGTGGAACACCCCCGTCGCGCCCTTATTCCGCTCGGATGTGGGGACGAGGTTCTCAGGGGTCAGCAGCCACAGGAGTACCGCGAGCTCGGTGTCGGTGAGTGCGGTGAAACGAAGGGTGGCGTGGAGCTTCGCGCCGGGCAGCAGGTACGAGCCGACAATGACCTCGCTGCCCTGGGTGGCTTCTCCGCTCTGCGCCTCCCGCGTCGGTGGCGGCAGCTTCTTCTTACCGCTCTGGTAGTCGTGAATGAGGATGCGGTGAGTGGGGTAGACCTTGCGGATCAGCGTCTGCCCGGGTTCGAACAGCCGCCCCCGGGTGAGGTGTTCGCCGACGTGCCGGCCTTCGTGGTCGCGCAGGTAGGGCGCGCCGGTCTCCGGTTTTGGCCCCGCGAGGATCGGCGGCACCCATCCGCCCGTCTCGGCGCGCCGCAAGTGCTTCTTCTCGGTGCTGGTGTCCGGTTCTGCGCGGGTGAGAGCGATCCGGCCGCGCGCGGAGGGTATGTCGTCGTCATCGGGCTCGTCGGCGACGAACCCCCACAAACGGTCGGCGGGAGAGGCCTCGGCGACGTCGTGCGCGGGGAGCACGTCGCCGTCCTCGGCCAGGCGGTGCGGGGGAACACCGTTCTGCGGGGTCGCGCGGCCGACCTGCGACGGGCCGAGCACCATCACTTTTCCGCCGTGCTCCGCCGTCCCCGAATCGTCGCCGACGATGACTGCGAACAAGGGGACGCCTGGTTCCTGCGAGGCCAGGGCCGCCAGGTAGTCGAGTACGTCCTGGCGGGTGAATGGCGGCTCGGTGTCGTGAGCGCGCACGCCACTGAGGCGCTGGCGGACGAACTCCTCGACCAACCGGGTGCTGGGTTCGGTCGAACGCCGGGTTCCCGAGGATGGATTCCCACCCGCCCTCGACTCGCGGCGCTTCAGTTCGAAGACATTGCAGGCGTAGGAGTGGATGACGGACACGAGGCGCGACACCACATCGTCGGAGACCAGAAGGAGAGTACGGTTCTCCTCCGAGTCGAAGAACACGAACTCGTTGTACTTCGTGCTGATGAGGCGGACGGGGCCACGATTGCGCTTCCCCTTGGCTGAGCGTTCGGGCGTGGCACGGACGACGTAGCCCTCGTCCGCGCCGCTTTCGATCGGGCTCTTGCTGTGGGCGTAGGTCGTGCCATCGACCTCGGAAACGACCGTGCGGGTGCCTTCGTAGAATTTCTCCTCCTCCCAGGTGAATGACACGTGTTTCAAATGGGGCGTCGCGGCGCGCAGCTTTATGAGCGTCTGGATGGCTGCCCGCTTGTCACCCCGCTGTTTCCCTTTCTTCCGGTTGCCCAGGTAGTAGCGTTTCTTACTGAGCGCGATTTTCACTGCGGATTGCTCGGAGTCGGGCAGGGCGGCCGCGCACACGCAGCTGGGAGGTCTGTCCCAATGGGCCGCAGTGGTGGGCCGGGGGTTCTTCCCCAGCATCACGCGCGCCGACCATGTTCCGTTCTCCTTCTTGGTGAGGAGCACCGGGTACAGGGTTTGGCCCTCGCGGGCGCTGCGCCGGTAAGTGAGCACGTGGTCGTGCTCCCGGAACACCCGGAGCCGGGACTCGGTGACCGCCTCGTACGCTGATGAGAGGGCGCCCTTGAGGCTTGTCGCAGGGATTGCCGCGTCGGCCCAGGACTGGGCGCCCCAGTTGTTCCCGTTCAGCGAGGCGACGACGATTCGGCCGGAGGGGTCCTGGTGGCCGGGGACGGTGGGCGTAGCGACTGTGAGTTCCAGGCGGATCCGGCCGGAGAGGGACTGTGGGGGAATGTGGTCGCGTGGTGGGGGAGGGGCGTCGTCGAAGAAGGCGGCTCGGGGGTTCCTGCTCGTGCCCGTCCTACTGGCGCGCACTGTGGGGACGCCGTTGTAGGCGTGGTGCCATGTTCTCGACTGAGTTCTGGGGCCCGGGTGCTGAGTTTTGCGGGCTCGTCTCTTGTTCTTGGTCACTTCGACGCCGCCTTCCTGCCGCTGGTGTGGTCTGCTGGTGCGGTTGCTACATGCGGGACAGGGTGGTGAGCATGGAGATCGCGTCGTTGACGAGGCGTCCGCGGGTCCGGGTCACTGAGGTGATGGGTTCGGAGCCGATCGCCTGGAACTCGCTGTCCGTGAAGTTGCCCGCGGGGGCGTAGCCGATGAGCCCGGCGTGTATTCCCCGTTTGCTGCTCAGCACGTCGTCGAGCAGTCGTGCCCGGCCAGTCCCGTCCGCTTGCGCGCTCAGCGCGTCCTCGGTGAGGATGATGAGGTCGGCTCGGGCGGCTCCGGCCAGGTCCTGTGGCGGGATGTGGGCGATGGTGCCCTTCTTGAACAGTCCCGTGTCCTCCAGGGCCTGGTGCGCGTCGTGGGCCTGCTGGCTGTCGGGCTGCCCGACGACCACGATGGCGCTGTCGGACAGCGCCCAGGTGTGCCTGTTGATGTGGTCGACGAGGCCCGGGTCGTCTGTGACGAGCTCCGCGATGTTCCTGCGCGTCCACCTCTTGGCGCACATGTACGCGACGAAGGGGCCGACGAGCGCCGCCAGCAACGCGGCCGACAGCAATGCGGTGTTCAATGCGACAGGCATCCGCGCCCTCCTTCTGTGCAGCATCCAACCGGGGCCGCCAGAGAGCCCCGGCACCCTTGAATCGTAGCAGCGCAAGGCCCTCCTCCGGCACAGTATTGGCGCTGGTCGGGCCCGGCCCCGGGCTTCTGGTCCCTGATCGGATGCGCCCGGTGGCGCCGGGGGGTGTTCTTCTTTGGCGCGCAGGTCCCGGTGTTGCGCACACAAGGGACGGAATTACGCAACACAACACCGCACACAACGGCTTGATCCCGCCCTTGTGTGCGAACGGCGTTGCCTAATTCGGGACCCTTGTGTGCGCACCTCACAGCAGAAGGGGACCGGATGAGCGCTGACGGCGCGCCCGCGCGAGGCGCCACCGCAGCACCGGCCGGCCTCCGCCCCTTGGCACTTGGGCCGAGGACCACGACCCGCCCTTCCGGAACAAGGTCTTGAACGCACCCGATGGTGCTGGGTGCCCCCTGGCCCAGTGGCGAGGGCCGGTACGCGGAGTTGGACGGCGTGTGGTCTTAATGCACCTGATGGTGCTGGGTGCTCCCTGACCCTCGAAGCTGACGCGGGACAAGATCTACAACCGGGTCGTGTCTTAATGCACCTGATGGTGCTGGGTGCTCCCTGACGCGAGGAGACATCATGGGCTCCGCCGACGGCGACGGGCCGTCTTAATGCAGCTGATGGTGCTGGGTGCTCCCTGACGGAGTCAACAAGATCGCTAAGCGCCTTGGGATCACTGTCTTAATGCACCTGATGGTGCTGGGTGCTCCCTGACGGAGGAGCGCCGCGAGGCCATGGACGCGGCGTACGAGTCTTAATGCGCCTGATGGTGCTGGGTGCTCCCTGACGATCAACGTGCAGAAGATGCCTCTCAACCTGTATTTCCTGTCTTAATGCGCCTGATGGTGCTGGGTGCTCCCTGACCAGCCGCAACCCTAGTCCTGATTGCTGGGCTAGGAACGTCTTAATGCGCCTGATGGTGCTGGGTGCTCCCTGACGTCGCAACTGTGCGCCGGGCGCGAACCGGGAGAGTCGGGTCTTAATGCACCTGATGGTGCTGGGCGCTCCCTGACAAACAAGTTCACAAGAAGACGAATGGACCATTGAAGTCTTAATGCACCTGATGGTGCTGGGTGCTCCCTGACTCGACGATTACAACAACACCCAGGAGGCGGCGGCCTTCCTGGGTCTTAATGTACCTGATGGTGCTGGGCGCTCCCTGACCGTGATCTCCGCAGACGGCCCAGCGGACGACGAATGGTCTCAATGCACCTGATGGTGCTGGGTGCTCCCTGACGGAGGAAGAATGGCGCCGATCAACTGCATCAGCGGAGGGTCTCAATGCACCTGGTGGTGCTGGGTGCTCCCTGACAATGATGTTGCAATCGTCGCGCAAGCACTCAAATTGCAGTCTTAATGCACCTGGTGGTGCTGGGTGCTCCCTGACGCTGGCCCTGGGGTTCGCTTTCGAGCGGACGTCGGCGGGTCTTAATGCACCTGGTGGTGCTGGGTGCTCCCTGACGCACTTACAACCGACCGGACCAAGTGGCCCGTGTTCACCCGTCTCAATGCACCTGATGGTGCTGGGTGCTCCCTGACGAGCCGATCAGCGTATTCGTGTCATTTTTCGAAATGGTCTCAATGCACCTGATGGTGCTGGGTGCTCCCTGACGTGGGTAGCAGCGTGGGCTTTGGGGCGGGAGCCTCTGTCTCAATGCACCTGATGGTGCTGGGTGCTCCCTGACGCGCAAGGGCTCCCAGTGGGAGACTGACGTTCGACAGTCTCAATGCACCTGATGGTGCTGGGTGCTCCCTGACAAGACCGCGGCGTGGGTGGACGACGTCGTGGCCGTGCAGTCTCAATGCACCTGATGGTGCTGGGTGCTCCCTGACGGAAAAGAGATAATCGTGAGCCAGTACACGCCCCTCTCGTCTCAATGCACCTGATGGTGCTGGGTGCTCCCTGACCCCTCGGCGTGTCGAACGGCAGCTGACCTGCACAAACGCCACACCGGATCGCCAGTGGCCGAACAGGGAGCCCTCCGACCAGCGAGCACAGGTCAATTTTAGGGGACTTTTCGTTGCGAACACAAGGGTCGCCACCGACGCCCGAATCAGCTCCCAGTCTGCCGCTTTCCAACCACTTCCCAACGAAAAGCCGACGCTGACACCCGAGGAAATGTTGCACAAGTCACCCTGAAGGTTGTAAAGTAAGTCTATAGGTGTTGCACAACCACAGCGTGAGGACGGCCAATGAACACCGACGACCCCAACCGCATTATCGCGCTCATCGCAGCAACCGAAACCCTCGCCAACGCATGGCAGACCATGCTCGTATCCAACACCGCAGACCTCGACCCCGCCACCGTCCAAAGCGCCAGCGCCGACCTTGACGCAACACTGGCCCATGCCTCGTCCCTCATCCACGCACTCGCCGCAGGCAGCGGCGAACCCACGCCGACCCGCCTCGAGCGCCGACTCATCGCATGCGCCATCACCCACACCATCGGCTCCCACCTGGCACAAGAAACCTCGTCCGCCGCATTCCCCTCCAGCGGGAGCACTACCGCCCTCTCCGAGCGCATCACCGGCATGCGCGCCGACGGGCGCGTCAAAGTCTTCCGCTGCTGCCTGGCGCCCATGACCGTCCGCCGCATCATCCAAAACGCCAGCGACACCCTTCCCTCACTACTCGCCGGGCCCATCACCACGCTGCTCAGTGCCATCGCGCACACCCGCCATGAGCCCCAACTGGTCGACGCCCTCCGCAACGCCGCACTGGCGCCCATCGACAACGCCATGACCGACGCCGGACACGGCTACGCCCGCTGCGGGCAGTGGATCCTCATCTGCGAGCCCGACGACGCCCGCCTCGATGCCGCCGTCGCCCTGCTGGTCGCCACCCTGGCCGCCCGCGGCCTGCTGCTCGACGGGGCGCGAACCCAGACCACCAGTTTCGACGAGGAGTTCTGCCACCTCGGCACCGACTACACCGCCACCGCCCCAGCCCCACGAACAACCAGTGCGACACCCGAGGCGAGCGCCGACCGCATCGTCTACGTCGGCAAAGACGGGACGCACATCCACGTCGCAAAAGGCAGGCTCCTGGTCGACAGTGCCTCCGGCGTCCCCCAAATGTCCATCCCTCAACGCAGTGTCACCCGCATCGTGCTCACCGGCAACGTCGGCCTGTCCGCCGGAGCCCGCTCCTGGGCGCTGCGCAACGGAATCGACGTCGTCTGCCTGTCCAGACGCGGAGCCTATTAGGGCCAACTGGTCAACACCGCTGCCACGGGGAACGCAGTCCTGGGCTGGGCGGAGAAGTGTTAACTCAGGAGGGTCGGGAAGCGGTACATGCCGAACTTCTTCTTCAGGTCTTCCAACTTTGCCTGTTCCTCATCAGTTAGATCCCGGGTTATGCACATAAGAGCGTCCAAGGCTGTTCGATTGTCTTCACGCTCTTTAAACCATCGTAGCGTTGGGTGATCTTTAACGTCACTGTGGGTAGAACTGCCCTGAGGGGTGCCCGGGTAGGCAACCGGCGTCTGGTCCTTCCATCCTGCGGCCTGGCGCTTAAAGCTCCTAACGGCGACGGACTGTGAGAACAAGTCCGGTAGTTCGTCGTCGATGATACTAGCTATCGCCTTCTCCGTTCCGTGGGTAACATGACCTAATACTCCGTTAAGTTCCGCATAGTCGCGCGCAATCATTCTCCCGGTATGGTAGCGGAGGGATACTGCTTCTACTCTGACGGTTCCCATTCCGAGAGGTTTTCCGAGACCGATATGATGGTAGCCTTCACGAATCTTGTTCCCTTTCCTCCCGGAGCTCAATCTGCTCGGCGTGAAAAGCCATAGTAGGATCGCAAGCTCCTGCATTGTCAGATTGATAAATTCCATTTGCGTCGCGAACTTGCTTCCAGCCCTAATCCAGGAGTGGACGCGAGTGCTCATTACCGAGTCGGCTTCAGAGGCCGTTTTCTTTTGTGGTCCTTCCTTTTCTCCGTAATGCGTGGGATACACTTTCCGTATCAGAGTTTGTCCTTTTAGGAAAGTTCGATGGTGGGGAAATGGATTCTTGCTAGAAGTGTCGCTGGACTTCTCGAGTTCATCACCGGTTTCATCTCGGAGGTAGGGCACCCCACTGAACGGCTTAGGTGACGCGAGCGTCAGCGTGACCGGAGTGTCGTGATTCTCCACCGGGTTCGTGTCGGTGTTTCCATCTGCTTGGAAGACAGCGTCGCTGATGCGAATTCGACCGGAAAGCGCGTGGGGTTCAAGTAAGTCGCGTTTCGCGTCCTGCCCCACGAATCCCCATAACCGATCACCTGGAGATGCCTGCGAGATTGTGGAAGCTGGAGCGACTCCACCGTCCTCTGCTAATGCCGCAGGCGGAAGAGAGGCTTCGGTGGTGATTCGACCGACTTGTGATGGAGAGAGGGAGACAATGCGGGCGTGATGTGGTTGGCCTTCCGATCCGATAATTCCAGCAAATACTGGTATACCGGGCCATTTGTTACCTAGCGCATCGCTTGCGAGGTCCTCCAAGTATTTCTTAACGTCGTCACACGTTACTACCATGGCCGACCGGTCTCCCTCGGCTTCGCGATCTAACCGTGGACGGGTGAATCCTTCGACAAGGCGGGTTGAATGATCTTCGGATGAGCGACTGTTTGTGGACCCACGACGAGGGTCTGCTTTACTTCGACGTTCCTTCTTGCGCAGTTCGAAAATGTTCTGCGAGTAGTCGAATATGACGTCTACCAGAGAATTGAACAGTTCCTGCGTGATAGTGAAGGTAATGTCTGCTCCGCACGTAGGGAATATGAACTCATACTTCTTACGTCCTGGCTTCTCCTCCTCGACGTTGTCCGGTCGAGTTCGGACCACGTATCCTTTCATCTGGGGAGTGTCGCCTACGACCGTCGGCATACGTTGCTGTTGGGCTGCGTTGCCTGAGGCAGAGGGCTTGGTGAGGTCAATAATGCTTCCTCCATCTTTCCTAATTCGAGTCGCAATGTATCGGTACGCGTCCTTTTGGATCTTCTGTTCCTGCTGAGCGAAGCACACGCTATCCATATGTCGCGCCTCACTGCGCAGGGACTGCACATCTGAATACACTCTACTGTCGTCAGGAAGTCCAACCGGCGTAGGCTTGTTACCGTCGGACCAGTAACTAGCATCCCTGGGAAGCTGTTTCGCTGATGTGGCGACCTTGAGTTCCCACCGCTTTCCGTTCCTTAGAGAAAGAAATGCTGGCCAAACGTGCTGAGCATTCCGTGCTGCGGGACGCTGCGAGTAACGATGCTCATGCCCGGAAAATACTCGCAGCCGAGACTCAGTAACCGCTTCGTAAGCGCTAGACAACATTCCTTTTAAGGCCGTTGCCGGTATAATGGCGTCCGTGCCGGTTGCGCCCTTTCCGTTACCCGACGCCGAAGGGACGGCAACCGTTCCATCCTTTTTCCGGAACCCAGGTACCGTGGGAGTCTTGGTTTCAATCTCTACGCCGATTGTTCCTGATACGAGATCGGTTGCTAATTGATCAAAAGGGAGGGGAACCTGGTCGTCGTAGAAAGAGGGGGGTCCTCCCGCTGATACGTGCTCGCGGACTGCCGGGATTCCGTTGTACGCATGATGGAAGGTCGCCATTGTTAACTCCAAGTTCCTGTCATGATCTGGTCGAAGTAAACCAGGTTTCCGTGCTTTGTTTCTTTGAAGACTTCAATAGCCCCCATTGTGTCGCGCGACGCTTCGTCCTCTTGGTCGCTGGAAGCGGGGCGCTTGACAGGCTCTTCCGTTTTCTGCGAGTGCTGCAAGTAGGTTACTTGATGAACCCAGCACCTCTGCTCCTGCGGTATATCTTCAGGGCTGCTGTCATCACAGGGGGTTCCGGGTGGGTGTGGGAGCCCAGTGTCGTCGGCCCCGCATTGCACAATCAGGTGGACGGCGCCCACGCCATTCACCCAGCGGAACTCCTCAGCCGTACGCGCGGAGTGGAACCCGACCCTCCACAGACGGAGCTCGTAGACGCGGCGGAAGTCGTCAGCCGTTAGATGCGCCTGGTCGCCTGGCAGGCGTTTCACTCCGTCAGTCGTCCAAGCGAGGCCGGCGAAGTCGCTTCCGAACTCGCGGAGGGCGTGTTCGTAGAGGGGCTTTACGTCGGCGTCGTCACATGGGAGCGTACGTATGTGTGCTCTCTGGAGCCCCGACAGCTGGTCGGGTTCGTGCGGTGCTTGGTTGCTGCTCATCGCGTGTTCCCTTCTTCGACTGGTTCGGCATCAAAGAGGTTCGGGATGTTTGGTGACAGAACTTTGAACCAATTCTTGTAGCCCCTATGATTAACCGGTGTCGTAGGGTTTCCGGTCGTTTCGCCGCGCAAATAGCTGAGTAGTGTTTCTACAACGCTAATGTCGGTGGGGGGCTGATCGATAACGCCATTCGGAGTCCAGTCTCTTCTATTTTTCTGGTCGCGTTGGGTGATGACTAGCTTCTGTACTTCTATTTCACCCAAACCGCGCGTTGTTTTCCCACCCAGGGGGAGCGTGCCCGCGCACAGCTCCGCTAGGGCCAAACAGAGCAGGCACCACGATGCGCGAGCGACGTCATCGCAACGCTTGCCTCCCTCGAGCGCGGCGTTCTTCCTGAGGCGTTTCGTGTCGATTTCGATTCTGATCGCCTCCCATTCTGCGTTCGGGTAAAGCAGCTCTGAGAACAGAGCTCCGTCTGCCACTCCGCCCGTCCAGCGGTCAATGGCATTGTGCGTGATCTGGATCGGTTCGCCGATCTTCGAGGTCTCACAGTCGTGCACGCGGATCGCGCCCCGGAACTGCGTGGTGCCGAACATGTAACGCACCAGATTCGGTTCCAACTCGATCTGACGATGAATGCCCTTCGAAGTAACTCCGTCCTCCTCAATGACGGGAACGGGATCGGGTATGTCCTCTATATTGGACATAACCGTTCTGGCTATACGGGAACAGCGCGAGCGCAGAGCGCCTCGGATCGACGATCCAGGGAGCAGGAGTGAAGAACTGTCATACTCGTTCCTCCTGTCTCGGAGTGCTTCCGCGTACTTGTCGCCCTGCTCGTCGGGAAGCTGCCCTTTCCGCCAATTCCGCATGGGAACCGCAGGGATAGTGTTCCCCTGCTCGGCGGCAGCCCTCTCTTTCTTCCGCTTCTCCTTGTCCTTCTTCTCTCGGGGCAGAGCGACGAACACACCGCTGGGGGAAGTCCATTCGATCTCGACCGATACGGGACGGTACAGGCCGGAGGAGAGGTCGAGGGGCCTCGTGAATTCCGCGCGGCTACCCGCCGGAGTGCTTTTGACCTCGTTCGACGGTGTGCCCGAGCCGACGAGGCTACTGAGGACGCGAGAATGCGGGGTCGTTGTACCCGCATTATCCTCGCTCTTGGAGGCGTCAGCGCCCGTTGAAGAACAGACTCCGACTATTCGTCTTGTGCCGGTGGCCTCTTTGTCCTCGTCCAAGCTGACCCGCCCCCAACCGGAGCCCGTGCGGCCGCCCAGCGAGATCACGCCTTCCTTGAACAGTGTGACGATGGCCCGCAGGGCCTTCTCCACCTGCTCGGGCCCGGCTGGCTTGACGGAGTTATCGCCGCCGGTCTCGGACTGGGTGTTGTCCGTCGATGGGGCGTCGGCCTCGTTCCGGGGCGGCGTAGTGGGACTGGCATCGTCCCCGTCCCGCGCCTCGGCGCTGATGCGGATTTCGAAGGTCGTACCCACCGGCAGGTACTCGTAGGAGAACAGCGCCCCGTCGGCGGCGCTTCCCCACGCGCGGTCGATGGCCGTGCTCATACGGTGGGGGAGGGCGCCGTCCGTCCACACGACCGCGTGGTGGAAGGTGAGGGCGCTGGCCCTCAGCGGCAGGTCGGCGTCCGAGCCCAATCCCCGCTGCTGCTTGGAGGTTCCCACGTTGCGGCGCAACTCACCGCCCCACAGGCTCTTCAGGGCCGGCTCGTCGACCTCACCAGCACGATTTGCGAAGCCCAAAGCGACGGCGTGTTCCTCGAAGGCAGCCCGCACCGCGCCCTTGATGGACCGGCCGGGCAGGACCGCCTCGCCCAGGCCGTTGCGGACGAACTCGTTGGGCTGGGCGGTCCTGCCGTCCTCGTCGACGTATTCGCGCTCGGGCGCCTTGTCCACGCCGCCGGAGTGCAGCGCTGACACCACCTTCACGGGGATCGTCATCTCGTAGCGGTAGATCGTCATCGGCCTTCTCCTTCCTGAGCGGGCTCCTCGCTTTTATCCGGGGCCGTGAAGCACTCGCTCTCCGTTTTGACGAGCGGCAGGATCGGTGCGCACAGGGCAGGGTGGTTCACCTCGAAGCGCCCGTAACCCTGTGGAGTCAGCTCGCCGACACCGATGCACCCGAGGACGCGCAACGCCGGAACAGCGCTCCTCGGGACCTTCACTTGGACCACGGATCCGGCGATGATCGCCATCCTCGTCGCCCGGGGCCCACCATCGGCAGCCGACCAGGAGTCCACCCTGCGGTGACGGATCGCGGTCTTGACCTGCTTGCGGTTCCTTGGGGATTTCGTCTTCTTGCGCTCATCGGTCCCGTCTGAAGACTCTGCGGATTCGTCAGGGCAGGGCGACGAGAGTTTCTGGTCTGAAGATGGGGAACCTTTCTGGCGTATACGGTTGGATCGTATGTCCACGCCTGCCCGTTTGAATGCCAGTTTCAGGTCCGTCATGGTCCCGCCGGGCCCCAGCTCCTTCGAGCGGGCCAGCACATCCGAGGTGAACCACAGCGAGACAATAACGTCTTCGCTATCCGGGGTCGGGTCCGCTGGCCTTGTTTCGTCGGGGACTGGGTCTGGACATGGGGGTGCGGTGAGCTCTGTGAACGCGCCGAGGCTGCAGGTGGCCTGTCCGAACGTGCCCGTGAGTCTTCGGGAACCCAAATACGCCGTTGCCTCGTCGATTCCGAGGTCGAGGGCGGGAGCCCTCCCATCGGCGTCAGAAACGGGTGCCCCGGCCAGCGCCTCGAAGAGCCTCCGCGAGATCACGGCCTTCGCCCGCAGTCTCAGGCCCGCGGGCAGCGCGCGCACCAGGAACAACTGGCTCTTCGACGCCGCGCCAGTGTGCGGGTCGATGGCCGTGGACTGTCGTCCGATCAGTGCGGGCTTACCGATCCGTCCATCGAACGAGGCCGGGGCCGCGCCACAGGGACCAGCGCCGTCATCCGCTGCGACGCCATTCGCGTCAGCGGGACGCTGTTTCTCGTCGAGGAACACGTAGGCGCCGCGTGAGGGAACGGTGTGCTCACCGCAGTGCTGCTTGCCGATTTCAATATGGCGGTTGAAAAGGGTGACGGGCTGGAGGGGATCCTTCTTGTTGTCCTCAGGTACCTCATCCTCAGGCACCTTTTCTTGTTCGAACACCAGGGGCACCGGCAGGCCCGGTGTGCCCTGGTAGACCGGGAGGGCGTCCGACACCCGCAGATCTCCCGAAACGACCGCAGACCTGATGAGGTCCTCGTCGCCCTTTTCGAGCGGAGTCCCGTCGGCTCGGGTGTGCAAATCGCGCAACTGCCTGTGAAGCCACGGGATCAGTACCGTGCCGCGCAAGAAGTCCAGGGATCGGACCTCGTTCGAGAACGGCACCTCGTAGGACACGACGGGGGAGTCGAGCACGATGTCGAGGGTCGCCTCGAACCAGTTCGTGGGGTCGAGAGCGGCTGTGGCCTCGGAGGTATGCCGGGAGGCAGCGGCGGAAACGAGTGGGCTGATCTTAGTCTTCTCCCCGTCAACCAGAAAAGAGGGAGGCTGCTCCGCGAAGGATGAGCCGTCCAGGCGCGCGAATCGTATTCTCTGGAGCTCGGCAGCGAGAGCGCGGATGTCGTCGGAGGAGTAGGCGGGTTCTTCCTTCGGGCCTTCCCTCACTTTCTTCAGGGCCTGTTTCGCTGTTTTCTTCGACTCTGTGAGCGTGGTCGCGCGCTCGGGAGCGGCGATCACCGTGCACTCGCCGTCGCCCCCGCTGCGGCCCGAGCCAATGCCCCGGACCATCAGCCCGGCCACGCCCAGCAGGAAGTGCGCGTACTCGCGGTGCTTGGCCCCGGCCTCGTCGGTGAAACGGTAGGTTCCCGCGAGGACCCCAGGAGCGGCGCGCTCGGTGAAGCGCAGCATCCGGTCGCGCGCGGCTCCCGTGGTCGGATCAATGGAGAGCGAGACGGCGTCATGGACGGGGAGGGAGTACGGCTCCTGGTTGAGCTCCCCGTTTCGCTGGGAATACCGAACCGGGAGGGCATCGGAGAAAATGACGTGGCGGGGATTGTTCCCCTCGTCCCCGAACAGCCACCTGGCGAAGCGGCTCCACGGGCCCCCCTCAGAGGAGCCCCCAGAGCCGTCGGAATCCTTGCGGCCGGTCGAGGAGGCGGGCACAGTGGCGTCAAGAGCGCTGGCTGCGGTCATCGCCTGCTCGCGCAGGACGCCCGCGACTACTGTGCCGCGCACCACTGGCAGGCCGCCCTGTTTCTCGAGCGTGGAGTGGGTGCGGCCCGCCTCGCCCACACCGGTCGAAACACCCCAGTCGGACGTGAAGACGATCGTGACGTGGCCGTCGGCCGACGGTGTGGAGGTTCCGTCAGTCATTTCGAAGCTCCTTCGTCAGGGGACGGGGTGGAACGCGGATCGTCGTTGGGCCGTGGGGCCTCCGGCTCACCAGATGTGCTGGCCGCATCCTCTCCGAGGCCGGTCTCGTGGAGAGTGGAATAGGACTGGACGTACCCGGCCGGAAGGTTTTCAGCTAAATCCAAGATGTCCAGGAGCCATTTGATATGTTCGAGAGCAGTGCTGGAAGCTCTGCTGGGAGTCTCCTCCGCTTGAGAGGATGGTTCGGCCGGGGCGGCGGCGTCGGGGGCGTTCACGGCCCCGCTCTCCTTGTGTCCATGTGAGGCCGACGTATCCTTCGGAGGAACGCGCGGAGGGAGTTTGCTCAGTTCGTCATAAAGGCGTTGCGCCGCGGACGTGTTCTTCAGAGCGTCATTCCACTCGCTGAGCGCTTTGCCCTCGTCTCCTTTAGCGAGGAGCTTGATAATGCGATTCGCCCGCGTGCGGGGGAAGGGATCGGTGAGGGACGCGCCCGGCTGGTCCGGATCCTGGCCGTTGAAAGCGGCCACGGCCCTGAGGATCTGCTTCCACTGGCCGCCGTTGGCACTCGGTCCGGCACTTCCGTCAGCGGCTCCGGGCTCGGCGTGGGCGGTCCCGGTGATGCGCTTCTCGGAGTAGTGGCCGATCAGGAAAGGACGCTGGGTGCGGTCCTTGTACTCCGTGAGCGTGTCGTCCGGGTCCAGGACCGTCGTGTCGCGCAGGATGTGGAAGTCGAGTGTGGAGCACTGGACCTCCCCCTTCTTCTTGCCGAGTTTCTTCCCGCGGGAGACGAGCTTCTCAGCGAGGTCGTAGGCGATGTGGAACGGAAAGTTGCGCCCCACGATGGCAACGCCCGCCGAGGCGGTGAGGGGGCCGGGTCTCGGGGTGCGCACCTCGTCTTTGTTCGCCACAATCGCGAGGCGTTTGAGCAGGTCGTTGTTCCAGGTAAGGCTCTCGTAGTGGCGTATATAGGACTCGGCGAAGGGGACTGCGTAGTCGCCCGCGATGTAGACGGTCAGGTCATCACCACCGACCAGGACGGGAACAATGGGGACGCGGGTCCGTGCTTCCTCGGCTTCATCGCCAGTCCCGGCGCCGTCATCGGGGATGGCGTGGGAGGGCGTGTTGTCCGAGCCGGAGCCGTCAGTGATGGGATTCGCATAGCTGGCGACGTCCGCCCATGCTCGGGCTACCGCGGTTCTCACAACCTCGTCGAGTTGGTCGTTCACTTCCATGATGAACCGCTGGAACTCGTCACTGTCGCCGTCCGCAGGATTGTGACCTGAGCCTTCGGTCGCGATCTCCTTGAACTTGGTGTCGGACAGGTGTGCTCTCATCTCGTAGTATGCGCATTGAAGGTCGCGCATGACCGCCCCCACGCCGTTGCCGTCGATGTGGATGACTCCGACGGAGGAAAGATCATGGAGCACGGGGGACTTGTTGCCAGTGTTCTGAGCGCTGTCCCCAACATCCGAGGGGTAACCGTCCTCAGACGCGGGCACTCCCTGGAACGCCCGCTCCAACTGGAAGGGGTCCTCGAACAGGTCCTTGATACTAGGCCGAGGCGCTCCTTCCCGGTTAGACGGCCAACGCCTGAGCACGTCCTGGAGCTGATGGCGGCGTGCCGCGCGTGACCACGCTCGTTTCACCCTGGACGGGAGGGAGAGGGGGAGAGCGGCGTCGTGGTCGGTCTGGGTAGGGATATTGTTGTTGACGTCCCCTTCGAGAGCGCGGATCCCCATCCTGCCCGCGCGTTCGCGGATGGCTTTCAGATCGGAAGGGGACAGCTCGTGCGCTGCGGGGAGCGCCGACTCGGCTCCTCGCTCCAGGAACGGGAGTTGCGGGAACCGCGCTGCGGCCGGAGGCCTGTTGAGCGAGTAGGCATTGAACTCGCGGTCGAGGGCGTCCAAGCTGTCTTGTGTGACGGCCTCGTCATCGGTCATTCCGTTGTGTGTGCCGTCCGCGTCCTCGGACGGTATGAACACGCCGGTCACGTCGAGGCCGGGTGCCTCTTCGAAGGCGCGGCGTGTGACGGCGCCGATGAGGCTGCGCGCGAGCGCTTTGGGCTCCCCGTCGTTCCCGGTGAGGCGCACGATCACTTTGCCGGAGGAGTCGGAGACCCGGAAGGAGCCCGGCAGGGACCCTCCCTTGGCGACTTCGGGCAGTTTCTTCGCCTCCTCGTCGACCCATTGGGAGAGCAAAGTGATCTGGAAGGAAGCGCCGATCTGTTCGCGCAGGCGCGGCGACGAATAGATATACGCCTGGTTGCTGTTCGTCTGCAGCATGACGAGGACATTGTCCATTTTGCGTTAACCCCTCAGCAGTGGACGACGTGGATCAAGAACGGGGTGGAAGCGTTGTGAGCAGCGAATGGATGTCGCTCACAATGCGGCCGCGGGTGTTGACGAGGGCGGTGAAGGGACGGGCTCCGATTCGGTCCCTTGTCTTGTCCTCAAACCAGCCGTCGGTGTACACGATCAGGGCTGTGCCTTGTCCGCTACTGTCTATCTGTGCCAACAGTGACTCAACCATCTCGGTTGCGCGCGCTTTCCATTTCTTGTACTCCGAAGTTTCTTCCTCGCTCGGTGCTGTTCTTCCTCCTTTCGATGCGCGGAAGAGCCTCCTGGTTCGTTTCGCGGCAGAGTCTTCTGGTTTGGCGTACGGACTGCCGTAGGTTTTGTCTATGCACAGGATCGCAAGGTCCGATTCAGCAAGAGTGATGCTGTCCGTGCTGAAGTTGTCAACATTGATCAGGGAGGAGCGTTTGAGATCGTCGCGGACGCTCTCGATGGTCTGAGGGTCGCCTTCGAAGTGGATTTTCCGATTTGTGAGCCCGTCCTTGAGGCGTTCGTTGTAGTGGTCGAGGAACTCGTCGGCGATGCTGATGCCGACCCATGTCACGATCACCGCTCCGATCACTGTGTAGCTGAGCGGGAAGAGGAGGTTCTTGGCGATCCCGACCCAGCTCTGATCTCTGTACTGGATGTACGCGAGAACGACAATAGCTGTGGCGCTGATAGTGAGTATGACGATAGTTCTGTACGTGCAACTCTTCAGGCTGGCTGACCGCGCCTCCGTTCCGCCCCCTGTTCTCCCCCTGCTGTTCAAGACTTGTGATGCAGTGGCCGCGCCGACCAATGCGACGGTGATCGCCCCGAGAATCGTGCACGCGGCGGGGAAAACGAAGTCGTCGGCGATCGACACCCAGACCTCGTTCCTGTGCAGCGTGTACTCGATGACAGCGATAGCGGCGATCAGAATTGTTATCGCAGCTATTATGAAGTAGATGCACCTCTCCCTTTTCATCAGGGATCCCTTTCTTCTTCTGAATGCTCTAGTGAATCCACGCCAGGGGCGTTGCTCCTCGGAACCCGCGCTGTCGCCGCTAGGTGCGTGCCGCGATCATTGCGGGTGCATTCGGAGTAGGGGCGTCCGCGCGCCGGTACGTGTGGAACATCAATGCTCTCCTTTGATGCTTGCTTCCCCGGTAGGTTTCTCAGTATCCGGTGCCTCTCACCCTAGCACTGCGGCGAGCGCGTGTCGATGGGTTTGACAGACCACTTTCATCGGGATGCGCAAGGGCCCGTCTTTCCGCGCTGGTCACGGGGTGGTAGCACATGTCCGGCAGGGGAAAACACACCGGACTCCGGACCTCCTCGTCGGCAGTGCAGACACCGGAACCACTCCGGTCACCCCACGGCCACCGCGTCGATGACCCCCATGCCGTAGCCGGCGTGCGAGCCGACGTTCGTGTACGCCGACAGGGCCATGAGGCGCGAGAAGTCCGCGGTCTGCGGCGCCCCCTCGACCCCGCTGATGCGCAGCGCCCCCTCGTAGGCGGTGATCGCCCGCGATGCCAGCCTGCCCCGCCTGTCCCCGCGCGGCATCCCCAACGAGACCCTGGCCTTGGTCGTGCAGTCCTGGGTGGTGAGCACCTGCGCCATCGCGGCCCGGTCGATGCGCGGGGGAGCGGAGCCCGGGTCCCACTGGTGCCAGCGCTCCTGCAAACTGGTGGCCAGCGACACCGGCGGGATTCCCCTCACGTGCGCGCCCTTCGACGAGAACACGGTGGGCGTGACCAGGCGGATCTCCCACGTTGTGTCCTCCGACTGCTCGGCCAGCTCCTGCCACGTGGTCTCGGCGACCACCTGCCCCTCGAAGGCGATGAGCGTCGCCGACTCCCGGGCTCCCCCCACCCGCAGAACGCCTCCCCACGCCAGCCACGCGTCGAAGGTCTCGACGAGGCGGTCGTCCAGGAAACGCACCTCCATGCCGAAGGTGCCCGACCCAGTGGTGAGCTCGCCCAGGCAGTAGGGCTTCGCGCCGGGCCTCTCGTGGTGGGGCCGGTGGGCCAGCGTCGGGAACGACGAGGCGCGCGCCGGGCTGATGCCCCGCGGCAGGTCGAGCACGGTCGCCAGGGCGGCGTGGAGCCTGCTGGGGCTGGCGGGCACCTCGCCGGGAGAGTCGAACCGGACAAAGACAGTCGTCGGCATGGGCGGGCCCCCTGGGTGCTGCGCGGGTGGTGCGGTCCCTCTGTTCTAGCACGGACCCCGCCGCCCGGCGAAACCCCTCACCGGCAATGCGGTCGGGCGGGCCTGGGCATGCGCCGCCCCCGGATGCAGCGGAGCAGCGAGAAATCGGGGGCGCGGTCCTCGATGATGAAGTCCCGGAAGAAGGGGACGGCCTGCTCGCCGGTGAACACCTCCTGGGGGTGCACGTGGACCAGGTTGATGGCGTGGGGGCCCATCCGCCATTTCAAAGCCACCCGCTCGTCGGGGTCGCGCACCCTCTCGCGCGCCACGACGTACGTGCCGGTGGAGCCGTCCGGGTGGGTGAGGTACAGCTCCAGGGCCATCTCGTGGGCCCTGCCCGCCGCCAGCAGATAGCGCGTGGGAGGCGGGTACTGGTCGGGCGGGCGAAGCCCGGCGTCCGGCGGAGCGGGCTGCACGCTGAGGGCGAACCACCCCTCCCCGTCCAGGAAGTCCGGGTTGAGCAGGTGCTGCTCCACCTGCTCGGCGATCGAGTCGGGGGTCTGGTCGAAGTCGTAGGCGTCGAATTTGCCCATCGTCGAATGCACGGTCCGGATCGTGTACTCGGTCATGACGCGCCCTCGCCCATCGGTGCCTCCCGTCGTCGCTTTCGGCTCCCACACTACGCGCACGGTGCGGATGGGGCCGGGCGGCGCGCCAGCGTCAGGCGGAGTCCGACCGCAGCGCGCGGACTGCGGGGCAGCGCCCCGGACCGCGGGACAGGGGCATGATGCGGCGCTGGGCGGCCGCCGCCGTGCTAGTAGTGCCCCAGGCGCGGGGTAGGGTGGCAGCGGCTAAGCGCGCGGGCGCGGTTGAGACTGGCGTGGACGCGGATTCACCGGCCGGGGCGCACGTTCTTCTTGGTGTCGCACACAAGGGAGGGAATTAGGAAACACGGGGTCGCACACAAGGGCGGAATCAAGCCGTTGTGTGCATCGGATGTTTCGTAAATCGGGGTCCTTGTGTGCGTAACCGGGGGGGGAGGGGCACAAGACCGGGGGATTCGCCCAGTGGGCTCGCAGGGCGGTGGTGCGCCCCGCACGGGCGCGCGTTGTTAGGGGTGGGCGGGTTTCGAGCACGGGGTGCTCGAGCGCGTCCCGCACGGACGTGTGTTGTCGGCACCGCGAGGGGGTTGTCGACATTGTGAGGGGGTTGTTGTCACCGTGAGGGGGATATAACGCGCGTCGGTGCTGATATCCCATGCAGGTTGTCGACAACGCGCGTCGGCGTAGCAGTGCCAACAGTGCCGGTGGTCCTCGACGGCGCGCCCAGTGCCCGAGGCCGGGGTCCTGGCATCCCGGACGCCTCCCTCTGCGGGAGCGGTGGGATGTTCCCGATGGTGACCCCCGGGCGTATCCGTCCGAGGCTTCCTTCTGCGGGGCTCGAGCGCGCCGGTCGGCTCTTCGGCGTGGCCCCGGGGGATCCGTCCGGGGCCTCCCTCTGAGGGGGGCGGGATGCTCCTCCGTTTGTCCACAGGCCGCTCTCCTCTCATGGATTATCCACAAGCGCGGATGCCCTCAGCTCTGCGTCCACAAGCGCCGATGGCCACGTTGTGACGGTGTCGGAGCCGGGCCTACGTTCGATGGAACACCCCACGATCCTGCAAGCGGATCCCCAGCACGAAGGAGTGGCGCAGATGAGCAGCCCCAAACACTTGTCCGACTCCGACCCCGACCCCGACCGCGCCGCATCGGCGCGCCCGCAGTCGGTGAACCCGGTCGACGGCCAGGAGGGCGCCCAACCCGTTGAGGGCGGCGAGGACCTCCAGGCCAGCCGGAGGAGGGCTGGCGCAGTCCTCCTGCTGCCCCTAGTGATCACCGCAGTCCTCATACTCGTCGTCTACGCCGTCCTCCACATCGCGGACCGCCCGGTGCGCGGCAGCGGGGATGCGCACGGCGGCACAGGATCCGCCGCTCAATCCAATGGGCCGGGTGCGACAGACGGGGCGAGCGGCGGCGGAGGCCGATCCAGCGGGACGGGCGGTGCCGCATCCCCGGGCACCGCTCTCGGGGGCTCCGACTCCCTCACAGATCGCACGGTCGAAGGGGCGACGGGTTCCGTCGTCTACGCGATATCGGCCATCGACCACGCCAGGAACACGTCCGACACCCATCCGCTGAGCGACCTCATGACCCCCGAGTGCGAGGCGTGCTCCATCGAGATCGGTCATATCGACGAGGTGCCGACAGGGCGGACGAGGACCGATGGGATGCAGTCGCGCGGCGTGGAGTGCCCCGTCGTCGACCGGACCAGTGACAGCGGCGGAGAGCTCCAGGCCGTTGGCCTGCGCTGCGTCTACCTGTCGCACGCCGACCGTTGGACGACCAACGACGGCAGGGACACCACCATCGACGCCACCCAGGACGTGACCTTCGACCTGGTGTGGCAGCGGGGGCAGTGGCGCCTCGCGGGAATGACCGTCAACCACGTGGGGAGCATCGACGCCTACTACCCGGCGCTCGACGAGCTCAAAGCCCAGGAGGGCCAGGGCCAGAGTTAGATAGTGCCGCGCACGGCCGCGGCGGCGCGGGCTCTGCTCCCCGGCGGAGGCAGAACCAGGTTATGCCGCACGCGATCCCGGCCCCGCAGGCAGCGCCTGCGGGGCCGGGGAAGTGCGAATGAACCGAGTGGGCGCCCGCCGCTTGGGAATGAAGTCGACCGCCGCTCGGGTAACGGGCCGACCGCCTTTCGGCACCGGGGCGCCCGCCGCCCGGGAACGAGCTGTATGCCGCTTGGGAACGAGTGCCCGCCGCTTGGGTAACGGGCCGACCACTGTTTCGGAACGAATCGCCGACCCCCCCCGGGAACGGGCCGCCCGGCGCGTGGGAACGAGTGCCCGCCGCCTTCAGGCGGTCATGAGCTGGCGCTCGTCGAGGATGTCAGCGCCCGAGCCCACCAGGGCCGCCAGATGCGCGTTGGCGTGGTGGGCGCAGAAGAACAGGCGCCCGCCCGTCGGCATGGTGACGCGGACCCACGCCCGCGCCCCGCAGGCGTCGCAGCGGTCGGCAGCAGTCAAAGTGGGTTCGGGGACTGCGGTCCGTTCGAGAGTCGAAGCGTTCATGCCCCCATCACACACCACCGACCGCCCCGGCCGCACGGTTGTTCACCGGTGGCGCAATCGCCGGGTGCCCGAACGGCCCCGGAACATGCCGAACGGTCTGCGATCCGTCTCCGAAGGCGCGGGCCGCCAGCACGCCCCCGATCCGCCTCGAACGCCCCACATTCGCCCTGGCAGCGGCCGGGCCGCGCGCAGATGCGCACACTGTTTCCTACCATGAGACCCGTGAGCCAGACCAAAGCATCCGACTACAGCGCCCGGCACCTCTCCGTCCTGGAGGGGCTGGAGGCCGTGCGCAAGCGCCCCGGCATGTACATCGGGTCCACCGACCACAAGGGCCTCATGCACTGCCTGTGGGAGATCATCGACAACGCCGTGGACGAGGCGCTGGAGGGGCACTGCGACACCATCGACGTGCGCCTGCACCCCGACCACTCCGCCTCCGTGTCGGACAACGGGCGCGGCGTCCCCGTCGACGAGGTCCCCGGCATCGGCCTGAGCGGCGTCGAGGTGGTCTACACGAAGCTCCACGCGGGCGGCAAGTTCGGCGGGGGCTCCTACGGCGCGGCCGGGGGTCTGCACGGCGTGGGCGCGTCCGTGGTCAACGCCCTGTCGGCGCGTATGGACGTGCAGGTGGACCGCGGCTCGAAGACTTATGAGATGTGCTTCAGGCGGGGCGAGCCCGGCGAGTTCGACGACTCCAGGCAGCGCACCCCCAACTCGCCCTTCACCCCCTTCACCGACCAGTCCAGGCTCAAGACCGTCGGCAAGGTGAAGAGGACCAAGACGGGCACGCGCGTGCGCTTCTGGGCGGACTTCCAAATCTTCCCCGCCACCGAGGGCTTCTCCTGGGAGTCCCTGCTGGCCCGGGCGCGCCAGACCGCCTTCCTGGTGCCCGGCCTCACCATCAACTGCGTCGACGAGCGCGGGGAGGAGGAGCGCTCCGAGTCCTTCCGCTTCGACGGCGGAGTGGTCGACTTCGCGAACTGGCTGGCCACCGACGGGCCCGTCACCGACACGTGGCACATCACGGGGGAGGGCGCGTACACGGAGACCGTGCAGGTCCTCGACGCCGACACAGGGCACCTGACGGCCACGGAGCTGGAGCGGGTGTGCTCCGTCGACATCGCCCTGCGGTGGGGGATCGGCTACGACACCTCCGTGCGCTCCTTCGTCAACATCATCGCCACGCCCAAGGGCGGCACCCACGTCGCCGGGTTCGAGCAGGCCGTCCTGCGCGTGCTGCGCGCCCAGATCGACAAGAACTCCCGCAAGCTCAAGGTGGGCGCCAAGGACGGGCGCCCCGAGAAGGACGACGTGCTGGCGGGGATGACGGCCGTCGTCACCGTGCGCTTCCCGGAGCCGCAGTTCGAGGGTCAGACCAAGGAGATCCTGGGCACGCCGCAGATCCGCTCCGTCGTGTCCAAAGTGGTGGGGGACTGGCTGGGCGCCAAGCTCGCCTCCCCCAAGCGCGACGACAAGCAGCAGGCCTCCCAGCTCATGGAGAAGGTCGTCGGCGAGATGAAGGCCCGTGTCTCGGCCCGCATCCACAAGGAGATCTCCCGCAAGAAGAACGCTCTGGAGACCTCGTCCCTGCCCGCGAAACTGGCGGACTGCCGCCTCGCGGACGTGGCGGAGACGGAACTGTTCATCGTCGAGGGCGACTCCGCGCTGGGCACCGCCAAGGCCGCGCGCAACAGCCACTACCAGGCGCTCTTCCCCATCCGCGGCAAGATCCTCAACGTCCAGAAGGCATCCACCGCCGACATGCTGGCCAACGCCGAGTGCGCGAACATCATCCAAGTCATAGGCGCGGGGTCGGGGCGCACCTTCGACCTGGAGTCGGCCCGCTACGGCAAGGTCATCCTCATGACCGACGCCGACGTGGACGGCGCCCACATCCGCACGCTGCTGCTCACCCTGTTCTTCCGCTACATGCGGCCCATGGTCGAGGCGGGGCGCATCTACGCCGCAGTGCCGCCCCTGCACCGCATCGAGGTGGCGGGCAAGGGCCGCCGGAAACGGGAGTACATCTACACCTACTCCGAGGACGAGCTGCACCGCAGGCTCGCCGCCCTGCGCAAATCCGGGCGCACCTGGAAGGAGCCCATCCAGCGCTACAAGGGCCTGGGCGAGATGGACGCCGACCAGCTGGCCGAGACCACGATGGACCGCGCCCACCGCTCCCTGCGGCGCATCACCCTGGCCGACGAGGAGGCCCTGCGCCGCGCCGAGGACGTCTTCGAACTGCTCATGGGCTCCACGGTGGGCCCTCGGCGCGAGTTCATCGTCGAGGAATCCGCGGGCCTGGACCGAGACCGCATCGACGCCTGACAGGAGGCGGCCCCCGGGGCTCCGCGGTCCTGGGGCGTTCCGATACGGCGCGCCTGGCGGTCCGGCGGCGGCCCGCGCGGGTCGGAGGACCGGGCCAGACCCCGCACGCGCCCCCGCCTCGTGACGCATGTGACCAAAGACCCGCATTGGCCTTACTATGGACCCATGACAGGACTTGCGCAGCGCCTCTCGCCGCCCGGGTCCGTCCCGTACCCGGGGAACCACCTCGGGCTGCGTTGGCGGCCCCTCATCAGCCGCGACGCACCCGCCGTCTACGACCTCGTGCGCGCGGTCGAGTCCGCTGACGACGCGATCCACCGGACGGGTGCCGAGGGGATCGCGGACATGGTCGAGGGCCGCGGCGGCGAAGACTGGGTCGACGCCATCGTCGGGCTCGACCGCAACGGCAGCATCAGCGCCGTCGGCTGCGTGCGCGTCGTGCGGGGCGTCAGCGACAGCGCGATCGCGATCGTCTCCGCCTACGTCCACCCCCACTGGCGGGGGCGCGGCCTGGGGCGGGCGCTCCTGCACTGGCAGGACGGGCGCGCCCGCGAGATGCTGGTCGAGACCTACGGGCCGGACAGCGCCATCCCCGCCTCGATCGCCAACTTCGTCGACGCCCACATGACGGACAGGCGGCGCCTGTACATCGCCGCGGGCTTCTACGCCAAGCGCACGCTGCAGGTCATGTACCGGGACCTGGAGGGCTCCGAGAGCGCCCCCCGCGTCCGCGGCGGTTACACCGTGGTCCCCTGGGACCGCGCGCTGCGCGACAAAGCGCGGGAACTGCACATGGAGGTCAGCCGCGACCTGTTCTGGTCGTGGAACCGCGCCCGCTGGTGGGACGACGCCGTGGCCTCCATGGAGCGGCGCTGGTCCTTCCTGGCCCTCGACCCCGGCGGCGCGGTCGTCGGCTACATCGTGACCGAGCGCCCCGCCCAGCGGTGGGTGTCCACGGGCAGGCCCGAGGCGGGCGTCTCCCTGGTGGGCGTCCTGCCCCAGCACAGGGGGAGGTCCTTGTGCTCGGCGCTGATCGGGCACTCCGTGGCGGCCGCCTCCGCCTCGGGGATGCCGCGAATCGGGATCGAGGTGGACACCCGCAACCCGTCGAACGCCCACGCGATCTACGAGCACCTCGGGTTCGTGGACGACGCGGCTGAAGTCTTCTACGTCATCGACCAGTGAGCGCCACCGGGGCGGACTTGCGGAAGAGGAGAACATGAGCGACACAGCGCCGCGCGCCGGAGCCGACGCATGCGCCGACGTCCCCATGCCCCCCAGCCACCACGGCATCGTGTGGGAGCCCCTGGCCCCCGCCCACCACCCGGCGCTGGCCACCCTCTTCGCCAGGATGGAGGCCCGGGACAACCCCCCGTACCGCACCAGCCCCGGCGAGGTCGCCGAAATGCTGGGGGGCGCCACGCAGTGGTCCGGGATCGCCGGGTTCGCCACGCGGGGCCTCGCCGCCGGGCGCATGATCGCCTACGCGCAGGTCACCATCCGCCACCCCGGGCGCGTCGAGTGCGTGTGCAGCGGGGGAGTGGACCCCGACTTCCGGCGCATCGGCCTGGGAGGGGCCATCGTCGACTGGCAGGAGGGGGCGGCCCGCGCCATGATCGGGGCGGCCGGCTCGGGGGGGCCGGCGCAGATCGTCTGCCACGTCGAGGCCGGCCAGGAGGACCTCGAGGCGCAACTGCAGTCCCACGGGTTCCACTGGTCGCGCACCTACTACGAGATGCGCGCCGACCTGTCCTCCCTGCCCGAGAGGCCCTCCCTGGGGGCCTACCTGTCGCTGGAGGCGTGGGCGCCCCAGTGGGAGGAGCCGGCGCGCCAGGCGGCGAACCTGCTCAACGAGGTCGAGTGGGGGCGCCCGCCCCTCACAGAGGAGCAGTGGTTCCAGGGCCGCATGTCCTTCGTGCCCGAGTGGTCGTTCCTGCTGGTGGACCGCCGGGGCGACAGGCCGCGCGTGGGGGGCTTCCTCATCGCCTCGCGCTACGAGCAGGACTGGGCGGCCCTGGGCTGGCGCGAGGGGTACATCGACCAGATGGGCGTGCTCGGCGCCTACCGGCAGAGCCGGGCCGTGGACGCGCTCATCATCGCCTCGATGCGCGCCCAGGCCGGCGACGGCATGGAGCGCACGGGCACGGGACTGGGGTCGGCGAACCACTCGGGCGCCCTGGCCGTTTACGACTACCTGGGGTTCCGCACGGTGGGGCAGACCCGCCTGTACGCCCGCGAGGTCTGAGCGCCGCCCCGGCCCGTCACGCTCTTCCGCCCGCGCCGCGGTTTCCCGGCTCTACCGTGCTGCCCCGCCCGCGCCGCGGTTTCCCGCCCACCTGCGAATTTCGTCCCCATTTGCCCACCCTTCGGACATTGACAGCGCTAACGGCGCCTATGTGAGTCACTTCATGTTTTGTAGCAAATGGCGTGGAGCCGGTCAAACGCCCGCCTCTTTGGCCAGTAATGTGATGTGGGTTACCTATGGTGTCGCTTACTCTATGTCTACCATCACAGGAGAATCCGCCGCGTCCTCGCGGGGCTTCGATGCGCGGGATCCCGCGCGTCCCATCACTATTCGACACGGAGGCATGTATGACCACGCCGTCTGCATCCCAGTCAAAGACTTCGCCCCTTGTCATCCGAAGCGCGATCGTCGCCTCCCTGGGCGGCCTGCTATTCGGTTTCGACACCGCTGTCATCTCAGGCGCGGAGGAGAAGCTCAAAGCGCTATACGCGCTGTCCTCCTTCGGCGAGGGCATGATCGTCGCCATTGCGACCATCGGGACGATCCTCGGCGCGATCGTCGCGGGACGCCTCGCCGACCACTTCGGGCGCAAGCCGGTCCTGTTCTGGATCGGTATCCTCTTCGGCGTCGGCGCCCTGGCGACCGCCCTCGCCCCCACCCCCGACCTGGTCGCCGGCGCCGGCGGGGCCATGACGGCCTCCTCGTCAATGCCCATCACCTTCTTCATGGTCTTCCGCTTCCTGGGCGGCGTGGGCGTGGGCATGTCCTCCGTGGTCGCCCCCATCTACACCGCTGAGATCGCGCCCGCGCGCGTGCGCGGACGACTGGTCGGCCTGGTCCAGTTCAACATCGTCTTCGGCATCCTGCTGGCCTACGCCTCGAACGCCATCATCCGCGAGATCGCGCACGAGGATGTCGCGTGGCGCTGGATGCTCGGCGTCATGGCCGTGCCCGCAGTCTTCTTCCTGCTCTTCCTCATGGCCGTGCCCGAGACCCCCCGCTGGCTCTTCGCCCACAGGCGCGAGGACGAGGCGCGGGCCATCTCCGCGCGCCTGACGAACTCGGCGGAGGAGTCCGAGGAGCAGATGAAGGAAATCGCCGACCAGCTGGCCGAGGACCGGGCCGCCGGCCACGTCCCCTTCTTCACGCGCCGCTACCGCAAGGTCATCCTCATGGCCTTCTGCATCGCCATGTTCAACCAGCTCTCGGGCATCAACGCGATCCTCTACTACGCCCCCAAGGTCATGAAGCTCGCCGGCGGCGAGGCGATCTTCGGCGCGGCCTTCCCCTACATCGCCTCCGTGGTCGTCGGCTTGATGAACCTGATCGCGACGATGGCCGCCCTCACCGTCATCGACAAGCTGGGCCGCCGCCAGCTCATGATCGTCGGCTCCATCGGCTACCTGGTGTCCCTGGGCTTCCTGGCGGGCATGATGTTCGCCTACGAGGCGGGCGCCGTCACCGGTTCCGCGGCCGTGTGGCTGGTCCTGATCGGACTGCTCGGGTTCATCGCCTCCCACGCATTCGGACAGGGGTCGGTCATCTGGGTGTTCATCTCCGAGATCTTCCCCAACCGCGTGCGCGCCCGCGGCCAGTCGCTGGGCTCGCTCACGCACTGGACCTTCGCCTTCATCACGACCTACGCCTTCCCCGTCCTCACCGACAAACTCGGCGGCGGCTTCGCCTTCGGAATCTTCTTCCTGTGCATGGTCGGTCAGCTATTCTGGGTCCTGAAGGTCATGCCCGAGACCAAGGGCATCCCGCTCGAGGCAATGGAAGAGAAACTGGGGTTGAGCGATGACTAGGATCCTCAACATCGGTGAAGCGCTCATCGATGAGATCAACCGTCCCAATACCGCGCCCGTCGAAGTCGTCGGTGGCTCGATGCTCAACGTCGCCGCGGGCCTGACGCGCCTGGGCCATGAGTCCGAGCTGGCCACGTGGTTCGGCCGGGACGAACGCGGCGCCAAGGTCCGCGCCCACGCCGAGGAGGCCGGCGTGACCCTGGTCGAGGGCTCCGACGCCGCCGAGTTCACGACGGTCGCCCACGCGACCATCGACGAGAAGGCGCGCGCCACGTACGAGTTCGAGGTGCTGTGGGACGTTCCCGCGATCCCCGACCAGGACGGCGTCGGCCACGTCCACACCGGGTCCTACGCGGCGACGTTCCAGCCGGGCGCCGCCAAAGTGCTCGCCGCCGTCAAGCGGCAGGCCATCCACGGGACCGTCTCCTACGACCCGAACATCAGGCCCGCCCTGCTCGGAACCCCCGAGGAGACGCGCCCGCAGGTCGAGGCCATCGTCGCCCTCTCCGATGTCGTCAAGGCGTCCGACGAGGACTTGGAGTGGCTGTACCCGGGTCGGCCCGTCGAGGAGGTCATCCGCGAGTGGAGCCAGGCCGGCCCCGCCCTCGTGCTGTGCACGCGGGGCCCCTGGGGGGTCTACATCAAGACGGCGGCCGAGCGCGACATGCTGGTCGCCGACCCCCTGGACGTGGAACTGGTGGACACCGTCGGCGCCGGGGACTCGCTCATGGCGGGCCTCATCTCGGGCCTCGTCGACGCGGACCTGCTGGGCAGCGCCGAGGCGAAGCAGCGCCTGCGCGAGGCCCGCTGGGCGGACCTGATGCCCGCGATCCACCGGGGGATCATCACCTCCGGGATCACGGTGTACCACGAGGGCGCCTACTCGCCCACCAAGGCCGAGGTCGCGGCCATCCTGGCGGTGAGCAAGAACCTGCAGGGCTGAGGCCGCCGAACGCGGTGGCGACGAGGGGCGGGAAGGCCGGCAAACGGCCCCCGCCCCTCGTCGCCATGACCGCCGGGTGGGAGGGCGCTGCGGCGGCGGAGCGCGCGGCACCGCCCCCTCGCTGTGACCGCCGGGGGCGGTG
>ERZ772921.330-NODE-330-length-29355-cov-3.664096_pt1 | contig 29355 bp, 27 predicted proteins | sample MGYA00512117_ERZ772921 | MGnify/ENA primary metagenome ERZ772921 (study PRJEB29015, sample SAMEA2737944) | human oral metagenome | biome: human oral; feature: human-associated habitat; material: dental | place: China | collected 2150 ...
CTGGGGGCGCTTCATTTCCCCGGCGAAGGGTACGTTCCAAAGGCCGGGGACGCCGGGATCGTCTATGGGCAGAACCATGCGTTTATGTTCACTGGGGCAAATACCGGGGTCAATTCTTCGGGCCGAAATGGCGGCGATACGCCCGCGAACTATGTGGACGATGTAGAGGCGGCCTATGGCGGCGAGTTTGACGCGATTGTGGACTTCCAAAAGCTGTGCATTGCGGCAGGGATTGAGAGTGCCGAGAATCTTCGCAGTAACAACGCGCTTTTGTCTGATCAGATTAAGGCGACGACGGAAGCCGGGTATGAGGCGCTACAGAAGGCCAAACAGTCTGAAAAAGAAGCGCAGGGGGTCTTAAAGGACTACTACGCTATCATTGGCGATGTGTTTAATATCCCAGCCGAAGAACTAAAGCAGCAATATGAAGTCCTGCGGCAGAAGTTGGCGGCCAATGCCCCGGCGGAGAAGAAAGAGGAGATTCTGGCGGCGCTGGATAAGGTGCTGAAGAATAAGCTGATCGGCCTGAAAATCGAGCAGATCAGCAAGAACCTTGATTATGCGCTGGAAGTATTGCGCGACGACGCGGAACGCTATACGGCGGGGATCGCCAATGGGCTTTTGGATTCGCACGAGGCTTTTGAGCAGTACACCAAGGCACATGCGGGGGCGCTCACCGCAATCTTGGAAGACTTGCACCGGCAGCTTGAAGCGGCAATTACGGAAAGCAATTTAGAGCAGCAGAAGAATGTCCGGGCGAAAATTAAGAGTATCCGGCAGGAGCTGCAATCCATCTTCGACAGCTTCATCAGTGCCATCGATAAGGATGCCGAATGGCGGAGCAATATGGTGGAAGCGAACTGGCGTATGACGAATAGCCAGCGGAAGTATGCAAAGGATGGGATTGAGCGCGAGCGGAATAAAGAAAAAGCGGCAAGATATCGTAAAGAGTTAGGGGAAACCCAGTCTGAGATTCGTGAGAAACGTACCGATCTTGGGAGCATTAAAGAATCTCAAATGCGTTGGGAAATCGAAAAGGAAATTCTGTCGTTGCAAAATCAAGAGATAGACCTAACGCGTTTAGCACGTTATCATGAAGAACTTGCTTACCTCAAGACCGAACTTGAAGAAGTAGGCGTTGTCGCCAAGCAATCCTTAGAGGATAACCTCGTCACCTTCCTCACCGACGGCATAAACGAAGCGGAGAATTTAGCGGATGCCTTACGGGATTTAGTGACCGGCGTCCTCAAAGACTTGCAGCGCTACTTTGCGGAAAACATCACCCGGAATCTCATGGATTCGTGGTTCCCTGCGATGGATAACATGCAGGGTATGCAAGGAGACGCCATGGATGCGCAGGTCGCAGGGGCGGAAGCACAGCTTCAAAGCCTCTTGGGGACAAGTCAGGAGTTTGTGGCGGGGGTCTCGTCGCAAATGCAGGAACTCTCTATAAATCTTGACATGATTTTCCAAGAGATTGTCACGGCGGCACGGAACGCTTCCACGGCGGTCATGAGCATGGCGGGCAGTATTTCTTCGGCGGGAAGCAGTTCGGGAGCAGGATATGCAGATGGCGGGTTTATTACCGGCCCGGGAACCGGCACCAGCGACAGCATACACGCTATGCTCTCTAACGGCGAGTTTGTCGTCAAAGCGGAAGCGGTCAAACGTTATGGCCTTGCGGTCTTGGAGCGTATCAACAACGGCACATGGGGCAATATGGTCGTGAGTGTTCCCAAATTCGCAGGAGGTGGCCTTGTGGGTGACGCGGGGGCGGCGATTGCCGAGAAGTTCATCGTTGGGGCGTCTGCGCCTTCGGTAACGACGCAGGTGAATAACTATGTAGATGGGAGGCGAATATTCGATAGCTACGCCAAGGCGTTTATTCGCTCTGAAGTTAGACAACAAGCCATGACGGACGCAAAGAGAAATAGTTTGATTACCCGGCGGATGAGATAAGCAGGATTTCCGTGGGAGAATGGCGTATAATCTTTAGCAAAGAGGGAGGCGGTTATGGTGAAGGTGCTAAAGATTATATGCTTATCATTTCTGATGGGACTGATTTTGACTGGGACTGGGTTCGCAGGAGAGCATGAGGAAAATTTTGATTATGACGGGGTATATATTGGAAAAATTATGATGTCAGACAAAAATTTTATCCTTGTTAATATAGCGGACACAGAAAAATACTGTGGTATACGTATCTTAGATAAAGATGGATTTATTGTCGATCGTGATATTGTTCAAGGCCAACTGCTACGCTCAATAGGGAGTATAGTTATTTCAGATATAACACAGGAATCAAAACTTGTGGGGAAGGTAGTATCCAGAAGCGATTCTTGGGAAGAAGGGAATCGTTGGTGGCGGCTTCGATACGATTTACGGTATCCCAATTAAATTCGATATTTCAGAGCTAAACAAGAAAAAGCACTCTCAGGCGAGGGTGCTTTTTTGATGGGAAATTTAAGCGATTTGTCAGTTTGGAAAGAGCTTTTCTTGTCCTTGCTTTAAGAGAGGAGAGATCAATATGGCAGTAGCAAGTGGAACGGCGAACAGCGTCGGCGCACTCATGCAGACGGTGGCCAAGTTTCTGACCACCGCGGGAAATTTCACCGCAGGGAATGAATGGCAACTCATGAGACCAGCAGTCATTGATTCCGGCACCACGGAAGTCATCCTGAAAGGCGTTGGCGACGGCAAGGATGAAATCTACGTCGGCATGAAAATCAAAGACCAGGGGGACGAGCAGCAGAACATCCTCTTAAACGGCTTCGCGGGGTACGACGAACACCTCGAATGGTACGAGCAGCCCGGGAGCATTTACCAGGAGAAGCTGCCCTGTATTCCGCTCGCCAAGGACGTCAATTTAGACTACTGGCTCACGGCGAACAGTTCCCGATTTACCCTGACCGTACAGATGAGCAACCAGTATGAATCGGCTTATGTGGGCTTTATGAAACCCATCGCCATTGAGCGCCAGTACCCTTATCCCTTAGTCATCGGCGGCTCCGCTTACGACGGCATATCATGGAGCAATCACGGAGACGGCCATAGCGCCTACTTCACGCCCTTCATGCAAGGCGGCTATTCCGCCCTTTGTCTGCGCCGTCCGGATGGTGTATGGGAATACGGCGGAGAAAATCTTACGACATGGCCAAATAACACGGCTCCAGTGGACACGTTTACCGTTTACAACAAGGACGAAGTGGAACCAACGCCGGAAGATCACATGCTCTACCCGATTATGCTCTACGAAAAAGTCCCCACGGGGATGCTGGGAGAGCTGGATGGCGTCTACTGGATCGGGAATCGAGCCGACCTTGCCGCCAAGGACAACGTCATCTATAACGGCGTGACCTATAAAGTGTTTAACAACATCTATCGGCGAGAGGACGACGCCTATCATGTTGTCGAATGGAGATGATCGCGCATGGCAATCAAGAAAACCTCCGGCACGGCCAAGTCCTTTGATGATCTCATCGTGCAGCTTATCGCTTGGGTGACAGACGAAACCATCCACGGCGATGATGCATGGAATGTCATGCGAAGCGATCCGTGGCCGAGGGGGACAATCCTGCGGGCGCACGGACGGCGAAAAGGGGAATACCAGTACATTGGCCTCATGCCCAACACTATCGTCAAAGGCGAGACCTATCAGAAATGGCTGTTTACGAAGCCGAACTTGGCGACCTATTTTGTATGGTCGCCAAATGGATTAAATCGTCCGGGCATAGACTTTTCTGTAGATAATCTGGCTGTCACCGTGCAGGGGACAAGCTACACCTTCGAGGCTCCCGACATCTTCCTTTCCTCCGCTCATGTCATGCACATGGGCGTTTTTAAGCAGTATGCGCCGGGGCTGGACTGGAACGACCAGCCGGGCGGCATCGGGCAGGATTATAAGCTGTTTCCCCTTCAATACCGTATCTGGCGAAACAAGCTGAATTTCTCGCCGCCGGTTCTTCCTGGCTGCGAATATCCGGCGCTGTCCTATGCCTATGACGGTCTTCCTTTAGAACAGTTCGATTACTGGCTCATTAAGGACGACCGGCGGCTCATCATTGTCATGAACAATGCCGGGAACTGGGATAGTGCCTACCTCGGTTTCTTCCGTCCCTTTGATGATAACGACGAAAAGGGGGCATACGCTTTCCCTGCCGCTGTTATCGGCGGGACCAGCGGCCTTGTATCCTACGGGGAAAACATCTGGTACTACCCGGGGCAGAGAACGCCTTCGCCGGTCATCGGTGTGAAGTTCGATTATCGGCCGCAGGAATGGAGCCTGTCCCATGGGATTGCCACTTTCGCCTGTCTGGCGGAGAAGGGCACGCCGTCGCAGGTCAGAGCGATGATGCCGGATGGAACGTGGAGAACCTTTGCGAACTATGTGCAGGAGCGGCAGATTATCCCGGAGCCGGTGTGTTCGGGGCCAACGCCGTTTTATCACTTTGTCCGGCAGGCTCCTGCGCTGTCGCCGGAAAAGAACTGGGTGCGACCGGGGGAGAGCGTGCCGAAGGAATATGCGCATGCCTACGACGCCAAAGAACGGTACCATATCCACGGCACCGGCTTGCAGCTTTGCGCCGATGGATACGGCCTCTTGGGAGAACTGCCATGCTTGCTATTTCCTTCCGCGCCTATCAAAGAGTATGGCGAACTGACGCTCAAGGGGAAGAAATATCTGGCCTTGCCGAATGTCTGGGAGGGGAGGAAATTCCACCTTCCCGGCTATGCCGCCTATGTCAATCATCACGCTTCGGATGTTTTAGAGGCTGAGGATAAAGAGATGGATCGGCGCTCACGCATGATGAATCTGCTCATCAGAATGGAGGAGTAACGATGGCTTATACAGTTTATGAGGGCCTTACCGGCCCGGACGCAATCTTGGAGAAAATCAGCGCTTTCGCCTTGGCCAGCGGCTGGACGATTTTAGAAAACTGCCTCGATGACTTGGCGATCGATGGCTCTGGCAGCTACGACGGAAAGCGCCTCTGCATTAAAAACGCCGCTGGTACGGTCTTTGGATCCTTCCGCACGGCGACGGGCAAGAAGATTTTTGAGACGCAGGCGAATGAAGGAAACGCCCATGGCATTGGCCTCATTGCCAGCACGGCGCACACGAATAAACCGCCATCCGGCTTTTGGTACGATCAGCCCAACGTGACCAAAGAATACGGAACACAGCAGTCGATCGGCGTGGGGATCCCCGTTAATCCCAGCGGGACATATACGCTTTACTGTAACGTCGTCAAGAAACCGGCGGACATGCTGGTGGTTAGTCTCACCGATGGCACCGTGTTTCAGCACTTGGCTTTAGGGTATCTTGAGAAAGTGGGGAACTGGGACGGCGGCCTCGTCGTTTCGGGCAGCCGCAACAGCTATAACATGTTTACGGCTTCTCCCACGTTCGACGCTACGACCATTGAAACGGAAACAACGCCGCTTTTTTCCATGGCGCAAAACGCCAATACCTTCCTTCGGATCGACATGGACAACGCGCCGCACCGAAGTCAGCCGGTTCTTTGGGCCAGCGCCGGGGCAAACGACGCCAGTGCCTTTTCTCATTGCTACACGGGGAAACAGATGGCGCTTCCGGTCAAGACGAAGGAAGTCTCTGACGCCGCATGGAACGCGTTTATCCCAGATTATCGAAAGCTCATGAGCGAATCGCCGCTGGATACGGGGAAAAACGTCAACACGCTAAACTGCATTACCGTCAATATGAACCTTGTCTGCTACGTCATCCGCGACCCGGACGCGCTGCGAAACTTCTCGCCCGTCGGCTACGTCCCAGGTGTTTACTTTATTTCACTGAGAAACGTCGCGCCGGGGCAGACGTATGAGATATCCTACCCGACTTCTGGGGCGCTTCATCAGGTATTTCCCTATACGAGGCGGCGGGGTATTTACGGGATGGACGGCTTTAGTGTTAAGCAGTAAAAAGGAGGGAGTGTTCCATGCCCATGCTGAATCCCTTTCTCGGCCTCTATGAGGTCGGACAGTCCCTCAAGCGTCCGCCGGTGCCATTTCCACCTACGCGGCTCCTGCCGTTGGGAGCGATTGGCGTACCGCCCTATGTTTACGGCGACGAGGCGACGCTGGGCTTTATCGATTCCCTGCGCATCGTTTGGGGCGATACGGTACCTGCCGCTTGGGACAGTTTGCAGGCGGGCTGGTTATGGGATTGGCATCTGAGTGACCGGCACTTGGAAATCATTGACGCTAATGGCCATAAGACGACCAGGCAAGCGGACACGTGGAGCGACCTCTTAGTGTCCATGGAGGTCTTGGAGTCGCACCAGTTTCGTTACATTTTAGACGCCGATAACGAGCCGTCGCCGTTCATCATCGTTTCTCGGCCAGTGGGCGTGCTTTCGTCCTTTTTGCCTGAATATCTCTGGGGATTGAACGGCAGCGCGGAAGGTGGCGGCCCGTATGAGTATGTTCAACAAGGCCGTACCTTTTGGCTCGTGGACAGCGAGGACGGCATGCTCCCGACCCTCACCTTTACCCTCAGTGCTATGGTGGACGAAAAAAGCGAGGCGGCGCTTATGGCGAATATTACGGCGGATTTAGCGGCGGCGGGGATTTATCCTCTGAACCTAAAGGATGCCGCGCCGGATATTGTGACGGGCTATCAGCGGACAGAGCGGCAGGGCAATGTCGCCGAATTTGGCCGTATTCTCTTTTGGGCTTATGCCACGGCTTCGCTCTTTTTGAACGACGATTATGAGAGCGGTCCCTGCTATGAACCGTGGATGCTTTGGCAGATGTGGAAGTGGCTGCAAAAGTATCAATTTGATGATATTTCCGGGAAAATCTTCGACCTCAGTCCGAATTGGGGGAATACGTGATGGCGGCAGAGAACGCGCATATCAGCGAAAAGATATCGTTTTTGACGAATATCTTAACGGCGTGGGACGGCTCTGAACAGCGGCAGGCTCTTCGACGAGAGCCGCGCCGCTACGTGTCTTACGACTATACCGGAATGGACGCGGAACAATCGGAACGCCTCCGGGCACTCATTTATCACGCGCAGTCAACGGCAATCTCCTTTCCCCTCTGGCACGCGGCGGCAGAATTGCCGGACAACGCTTCTTCTGGACAGCAGGACATCGTGATTCCTCGGGAATATCTTTGGTGCTACCGCAACATTGGCTCTGTGGCCTTGTGGCTGGACGATGTGCGCGGGGGCAGTGTCTACGACCTCAAATATATCACCGCCACCGGCCTTCTCGGGCTGACCGGCGAATTAGGCAAGGAGTGGAAGGCCATCGATACGATGGTTATGCCGGTCTTTCAAGGTGTGCTGGCGATGGACGATTCCTTCACGTCGCGCACGGATATCGTATCGGAGATGACGCTGAATTTTGAGCTGCTCCAAAATCAAAACGCGCCGCCCTTCTTCCCAGAGCAATACGGCGTGGAGCATGATGAAGAAATTCCCGCCACTTGGGGCTATCAGCGCGGCCTTCCGGCACTCTATAAAGGCGTGGAAGTGTGGCGCTACGAGCCGCAGTGGGCGGATAATTTGGACGGGAAGTTTACGAAGAACGCCAACCGCATTGACTACGATACCGGCGTCTTTAAGTTCGACCCGAAGAGCTATAACCCATCGGAGACACGGGAAGTTACCTACGCGCTCAAATCGCGGGCCATGATCAACAATCTGGCGCGCTTTTTTTATCGGCACAAGGGGGCGTGGAAATCCTTCTGGGCTCCGACATGGATCTGCGATATGGAGCTTTTGGAATCGGTAGCGGCCGGATCTATGCAGATGAACGTCAAAATGCTGTGGTATTGGAAATACTACAACAAGAGCGGGCGGCGAAAAAAGATTGTGGTGTTTTTCAAAGATGGAACCTGTCAAATCCTTAGCATATCCGGCTACAGCCGGGACCAATTCAATACTTACGGCGTCGTCTTTTTAGAGGAGCCGCTGAAAAAAGAGATCGTGAGGGAACGTGTCCTTATGATCTCTTTCTTTTGTCGGTATCGCTTTGCATCGGATGACCTTTTGATTGACTATGAAACGTCGCGAGTGGCGACGGCGTCAATTACGCTAAAGGAGGTGGATGTCTGATGAGCGACAGCCAAATAAAGCCGGAAGAAACGGGACTTGATACCGGCCAGCCGGTGGAGCTTTATGTGTTCCAACACGGAGATGTAAATTATCTCTTTACCAGTGACGCGCAGAACATCACCATTCCCATGAGTGACGGGACGACAAAGACGTTTTACGCCGATACCATTCAGCGAGAGAATATCAAGCCGGGGAGCAGCGGCAACACGGAGGCCTGCATCGTCCGGGTGGACAAGGACAATGCCGTGGCCAAGCTCTACGAAGGCGCACCGCCGGAAATCCCGGTGAAAGCGATGGTCTACCGCCTCCACGCCAGTGACCTCAACCGCTGGGATATTGTCATGCGGGCGCAGGTCACGCAGGTGCAGTTTGAAGGCTCCGAGTGCCAGCTTACCTGTACGATGGACGCTTGGCTGCAAAAGGAACTTCCCAACGGCATGAACCAATATTATTGTGGCCATTCTGTCTTTGACCATAATTGTGGCCTGAAGAAGAGCGACTACGCCGTGGAGGCGCTCATCGACAAGGTAGAGGGGCTGCATATCTATTCAAGCAAGTTTGCTGAATATGCGGACGGTTACTTTGAGGGCGGAAGGCTCTATCACGGCACCAGTATCCGCATGATTGCGGCGCATAAGGGAAACTGCGTCACCTTGAAATATCCCTGCACGAACATCCCAAGAAATATCGTGACTGTGGTGCCGGGGTGCGACCAGCTCTTTTCGACATGCGCCAAAAGGTACCACAATACCCTCAATTTCAGCGGGATCCCTTATTGTCCGCCCACCGACCCGGAGAAGAATCCGACGGGGCAGGGAGCCTATTGGATTGACAGCTTGGTGGTACAGCGGGACACGAACGGATATGTAGGCACGATTACGATTTAAGGAGGACGACCATGGCGGCACTCAATCAATATGTGGGCTACGGAATCACGACGCTGCTCCTCTGGCTCATCAATAAAAACTCCAACTCCAAGGACGAGACGGCCAGCAAAGCCGCCACGCTCTCCGTCGGCAGCAACGAGACGAAGATTGGCAGTCCTATCCCCGTGATTATTGGCCGGGCGCTGGTAAAATCTCCCATCGTTGCCTATTTCGGGGACTTTAGCTCAAAGCCCTACACGGAAACCTACGCAGCTCACGCGAAATTTAACGCTTGGCCGCTGGTCTTGTCGCTCATCATGCAGTACATTTCCACCAAGTGGACGGGACATTCGGAGGGCGAAGGGCAGCAAAAGGGCGGTGGTGCCGTAAAAGGCGGAGAGGGAGGACATGTAGACGATGTAAAGACGGAAACCAAGGGGCGGACAAAGGACGATAAAATCGGTCCGCTGATTTGGGCGCTCTTTATCTGGCTTCTCAACTGGCTCATTAACGGGCGGAATCTCAAGACGACCATGCAGAAGGGCTTTAAGTATTACCTTGGCTACCAGTATCTCATCAGTTGGTCGGGGAAAAACATGCGCGTCCGTCACCTCTACCTCAACGAGAAAGACGTCTGGCATGGCGATGCCAGACGAGAAGGTCAGGGGGGTGCGGTATTTTCCGTCGCTATCGATAATGAGGAGCTTTTCGGAGGCCCTGACGAACAAGGCGGCTTCGTCGGCGATCTCCATCTCTACCTCGGCGGAGAGACGCAGGGAACGGATCCATGGATGGTGCAGCAGATGAGCCAAGCGACGGTGCAGGAGGAGCTTCGCGGCCTGACGCCAGCTTATCGGCCTTTTGTCAGCATGGTCGTCCCCACGGCGTACATCGGCAAGCAGGCAACGATACCGGCGCTCTGGATTGAACTGCAAAACTGCCCCGATACTCTCGGGTTAGGGGCAATCGGTGAGGATGCAAACCCGGCAGAGGCCATTTACGAGATTTTGACGAATCGCGACTGGGGCTTGGCAGAAAACCCGGAGGATATCGACCTTGAAGCCCTCGTCGCTATGGGAAAAACATTGAAAGAAGAGGGCCTGGGCATTAGCGTACAGCTAAACAGCCTAACGAAAGGGCAGACCCTCATCGATAACATCTGCGAGCATATCAATGCGGCCCGCTTTTCCGACCCACATACCGGGAAATTGGTCTTTAAGCTCATTCGCGACGATTACGACGCTTCCGCCTGTCTGCGGCTGGATACTTCAAACTGCGCACAGGTCACCTTTACCCGGCTCGACTGGTCGCAGATCGTCAGCAAGGTTTCCGTCGATTTCACGGCGGCAGAGGCGAAGTATGAGCAGGCCAGCGTTCCTACCCAAGATCCGGCGGCGATTGAGATAAACAGCGGGGTGCAGACGGTAAAATCCTACAGTTACACCTATTTCACCACGGCAGTCAATGCGCTCTGGGCGGCGAAGCGCGAGCTTCATACACAGGCGTTCCCGTTGGCTACAGTATCCATCACCGGCAACCGGCAGCTCTACGATGTCCGCATCGGCGACGTCGTTCTCCTGAACTGGAAACCGTACGGCATTAAGAATATGCTCATCCGGGTGACGGACGTGGACGTGTCCAAACTGACGGAGGGAGAAATTCGGTTGGAAGGCATGGAAGATATATGGGGACTTGCCAAGAGCGAGTTTGAATATTCCGGCTCTACGGAATGGAAGCCGGAAGAGAAATTCCCCGTCGGCGTGCAGGATTTTCGCTATCTTGAAATGCCCTATGAATTGGTCACGGACAATGATACCTACGTCGCTGCATTCGCCGCCCTGCCGTCTATCGATACGACACTTTGGACGGTGTGGCGCAAGCCGGAGGACGGCAGCTTTGAGAGTACGGCCAGCCTCAGCAAGTGGACGCCGACCGGGCGGCTGATTTATGGTCTTGAAGAGTTTTCGGCGGTGGAAGACCTCATCGGGTTTGAAATCTCCGACCTTGGCGGCATTAAAGACCTTCCCTCAAGCGTAGTCGCCGATATCGCCACGGCGCGGCAGGGGAGCCGGTTGCTTCTCATTGATGATGAGATCATCGCTTACAGTACGCTTCTTGAGCTGCCCAATGGACATTGGCAAGTTAAAGGCGTTCTGCGGGGCGTGTGCGATACGGTTCCATCTCGCCATAACGCCATGGCCGACGTATTCTTTGTATCGGCAGGAACGTATCTTCTTGTCACTGGTACCGGTCCGGTCTGCCGCGCTAAAACGGCCGTCACCGAAGCGTACAATATCCTGACGTCCTCCATTACGCATACGGAGGCGTTTGACTACGCCAAGGCGCAGACGTTTAAGACACAAAAGCGCAGTATCCGGCCATCGGTGCCGGGGCGCATACGAATGAGCGACCGTAATCATGCGGAGGTCTACACCACCGAGAAGATTGCTGGGGATCTATCTATCCACTTTGTCCCGCGCAACAATCGCCAGAGCCTCGGCATGGTGTCCCAGGACGATGCGGTGGAATACTGGGGCAAGGCGGAATTTGCCGCCGAAGCGGGAACGGATTACCTCGTGGAAATAACGAATGGGACGGAAACGGTGCGATTTACCTTTGACAAGGCGCCGGCGGTGGTGACGTGGGAGGCATTCTGCCGAGGCATAAAAGACCTTTCCCTCACCGTTACGGCGAAACTTTACGCTCGGCGGGATGGCCTCTTGTCGTATCAGCCGCAGCAGCGGACGTTTACATGGACGATCCCTACGTTAGTGGACATCGTGCCAGACGCCGCAGCCGCCATGGAGCGGATGAAAGAATGGGGCGGCGGGGATAGAATCGTGGCTCCTGCGGGGCCGATGGCGGGCGAAACCACTGTCATGTATGAGAATATGCCCATCTTCCTCATCGGCACCGTAGCCACTGACGGCATTTACGGTCACGATGGAAAGACGTATGCCGCCACCGGCGATATTCTTATCGTGACGGGGAAAGAGCAATACGATACCTATACGATGCAGGAAGGTTTCGCCTTTAATTCCTTCTACGTTCCGGCGGCTTCCGGCGGTCAGGTGCAGAGCTACGCATGGAACGGGACAACCATCGAAGAAAGGACGTGACAATATGAGCAACACAACAAATCTTTCCATCCCTTTGATTGACACCTCGAAGCCGCTGCTGTCGGCGCAATTTAACGCCGCCTTGATACAGATCGATAAAAACGCACTCCACAAAAAACACGCGGACAGTAACGCGCATTGGCCAATGTGGCGGGCAGGAACAGCTTACAAAAAGCAGGACGTCTTTCGTACGTCGACCATTCCCGCTTGGGGCTTCTGGGAGGTAACGAATCCCGGCACATCGGGCGATACGGAGCCAGTGGGACATGGCGAAGGGGACACGGCCACGGACGGCACCTGTTCGCTCATACTGCGCCGTCTCACCGCCTCAAAAGAGGTTGACGATTGGCGGCTCTGGAAGAAGTTTTTGCCGGATACCGCTTACGCAGAGGGGGACGTATTCCGCACGCCAACGACACCGTCTTGGGGTTACTGGCAGGTCACGGCGGCAGGCACCAGCGCCGCAAAAGTGCCGAATGACACGACGGAGGGAGCGACGGCAATCAGCGGGACAATGACCTGCGAGCTGAAACGTATCGGCCACGGAAGCGGCGGAGCCAGCAGCGAGGATATGGGGAAAGCGGTGCCTTGGGAAACGAATACGCCGTATCCCGTCAATAAGCTTGTGCGCTATGGGGATAATCTTTACATGTGCCTTGTGGCGCATATCAGCGGCGATTTTGCGCAAGACGAAGAGGCAGGGTATTGGAAGAAAATCGGCAGCGACCAGACGGTTATCGGCAGTAACGGCGGATATAGCCAGATTACGAAGCTGAACGTCACCGCCACGCCCGCCGCCCCCAAAGTCGTCGATATCGCCATCAATAAGACAAGAACCTTCTGTCTGCCGCCGGTCGAGGTCTTAAGGTTTGAAGCCGGAGCGGCAGGGCAGGTATTGACCGAGTGCGATTTTGTGAACGACGATGAATCGGATTTTCTTCATACGGAAACGGTCGTTTTTGACGGGACAATGCACCCGAAAACTGCCTATACGTCTCCGGCGTCCGTATCGCTGGCGACAGAAGGAAACTATATCGCCGAGAGCGATTTTATCCGTATCGAAGATTACAAAGTGTTTGAGGGGGCGTATTTGTCATGAGAAAAATTCGGTTTGATGGGGAGCTATTAAAGACCATAACGCGATATACCCCCGCATACTTTTCCGATAAGCTTGTCATGTGTAGCGGTAGGCAGTATTTTGAGTATGCCTTTGGCCATCATAATTCGTCTAAGGATTCCTATTTTTTTGTTGGCATAGCCACGAAGGATCACTCGTCTTTTTCTGTTGCCAGCCAAATGATTAGCTCGGATAGTAGCTATAATAATCTGTACTTGGAGAACAGCGAGAAAGAAAAAACGAACAATTTGAATTGGAATGCATGGACGGGAACCTATGGAATATCGCTTGATTTTTCAAGCAAATTATTTTTTATCTACATCAATGGGCATCTGGTTGGACAGCAAAATTTGGTATTTGACCATAGGAAAGAGCATTATTTTGTGCTTACCAATGGTTATTGGGGAGGAGATACTTTCTTTAACAGTCCGGTTGATATCACAATGAATTTCGGTGAATCGGCCTTTACTAATCCCTGCCCGGCTGGCTTTACGCCGGTTTGCGATTATGGCGGGCAAATGGTCTATGTAACGGACAAAGATGCTGCCTATGGTATTACCGCAGAGGGTACGCAAACCCTGACGAAGCTATCGGATCATTGGTCGTCGCTATCCAAGGCGGATAAAGTCAACGCGCTGCAATCGGTCAAGGAAGAGGCGAATACAGAGACATTAAAGAGTTTCGCCGATCCCTTTAAGATATGTGGCTTATACCCGCAAAATAGCAACGTACGGGGGATGGTAAAAGGACTGAAAAAAGAAAAGGTTGTAACGCCAAAGAAGCTCATCCGCCTCGGTAACTTTGAGGCTTTGACCAAGGCCAGTATCACCAGCACGGTCAGCGGTGCAGCAGCGGTAAAAGTAGGCGTAACCACTGATCTCAACCACTATAAAGCCTATGACCTTGTTGCTGCCAAATGGAAAGATATCGACATGACGTCTGCGGATGCCTTTATCAGCTCCGCGATGAACGCTGCCGATGTTCAACTCATCCCCGAGGCAGCGTGGCAGGAGATTTTAGACTACGTGGACGGCGGCGTGGGGTTTGCCTATTGCACGGTCGCAACTACGCTGACAGAAACGTGCAGCGTAGACAAGCTCACATTTACGGCCAACATGAAAGGGACTTGGAAAAGCGCACTCAAGGGAACTGCCTATGATTACGGATATCCATTGAATGATGTTCTGCAAGTCAAGCTCTACGCTGATGGGAATTACAAAATCAATTACAGTATGGGCGCAAAAGCGCCTTAAGGCCGCCGCAGGGCGGTTTTTTCTTTGCGGGAAAGGGGAGGTAGGAATGAAAAGGATCCGCGCACCGAACAGCGCTTTTGTGCATTGAGAGTACATACGAAAAGAGGGGACATAAAATGAATTTTACGGAACTTGGGAAATATATCCAAGCACATGTTTATGAATTATCGGATTTTTGGCTTGTGAAATGCGTGGGGGCGTTGTTTATCGCCATTGTGTTTAATCTACACGCGCAGCTCTTGCTGGCTTTTACGGGACTTGTAATTGTCGATCTGATATCGAAATGGATTGCACTGTCTCGGCAGTATTTGATAAAAAGCCGTCGGAGGAAAAACCCGTCGTTCTGGGCATGCGTGCTGAATATGTACAATGCCAGAGAAGCTCGATATATCAAGTCAAGCGAAATAAAGCACCGCTTCCTTGGGAAAATTATCGTCTACATCTTAGTGGTGTTTGCCGGTGGAGTTATTGATTTGATGATGCAGGTGCTGCAAAAGCCTACATGGGCGGTGGTACTCTTGGTTGGCTATTTGTCTATCGCTGAACTTATTAGCGTGGTTGAGAATTTACAGGACGCCGGGGTCGAAGAGGCCGCGCGCCTGCATGAGATTTTAGAAAAGAAAATGGAGGGACTAAAGAAATGACGAGAGAAGAAATGGCGCGGCTTGTCGCCGAAGGGCTTATCGAAACCGGGATTGAAGGCGGATACGACGCCGTCTCATGCTCGACCGCAGGGGATTATCCGTCGCTTGGCGTCAGCCAATGGGAGGGCGGAAGGGCCGATGACTTGTTGCGGATGATTCCCCGGGGTGGCAAATACGTCGGCCGGGAATATTCGGACATCGAAGAAGCCGACGAGCTCGAGGCATTGTCCGAGCTTCTCGACAGCCCCGAAGGGCAGGAAGCGCAGTTACAGAAGCTCTCCGAGGATTGCCTCGATTACGTAGACGAGCTTCTTGACGTCGCTGGTTTTGACGATCCCGCGTGCATCATCTACGCCGGCATGTGGTGCCCAACATCGACGTCCGTCGTGTGTCGGTTTGTCTATAACAGACTGCGGCGTGGCTACGACATGAATGACCTGGAAGTCTGCGCGGAGACGTTCCGAGATGAGTACGCGGAGGCGGCGGCCTGTGAGGAGTACGCCGAGGGATACGCAAACCGTGCGGAGCGCACGCTGGAATATGTGGAAGGGCTGGGCATTGGATAAACGGAGGTGTCGTTGTGAATGAGAAAATTAAGTATTATCTTGCTGCTGCCGGCGTTGCTCTTGCTGTCGCCGTCGGTTGGTTCCTGCTCCGGGAGCCAGACGTATCAAATCAGCGAGACGCAGCTGGCGACGTTGCAAGAGCACTTGAACGCACTGGAGCGGAACAACAGCGAGCTGCTGAATCTGCTGAACGCGTCCGAGATGGACTTGACCGAAGCGTCGTTATCCTTGAACGAATCGAAGAAGGAACTGGAAACGCTGCGGACGCAGTTGGTCGTGCTGCAAGCGGAAACGAAGCAGCTCTCCGAATCGTTGAGGATAGCGAACGCCGAATTGAGGAAAGCCAGCGAATCCTTCAAAGCGTCAGAGAAGGCGCACGCAAGGATTGAAGGGCGGCTGCGGACGCAGAGAAACGTCTGGGAAGCGTTGGCGGCGGTGCTGGCTGGAGTGTGTATAGCGAGATGAAAAACAGGCTCTACGGGAAACCGTAGGGCTTATTTTTTTTGACGAAACCTACAACGTGTATTATGATGGGATTATAGAAAATAACCGGAGGATAATAATGGTTAAATTGGCAGTTGGGGAGAAGTGGCCGGGGGAAACCGTCAAAAATGGATGCGTCTTCGAATATGATGATGGAGGGGCTTTCCTCAAAATATTTTTTGATCGGCCAACGGAGAAAGAGATTGAAGATGTGCGCCATGGAAACATTCAAATGGGGTACTATGTGCGCGATAATGTTATCTTTCTCGTGGCTAAATTTGGCAGTATAAAATGGGTAGATATGCCATTTAACATCCGCCGCTATGAGCGATTGGCTACATCTACCCTTGATCTGTCGCTAACTTTTAAAGAGAAAGAGGGCCTATCAATCTTGATCATGATGGTCGATAGTCATGATGGAACGATTAAAGCACTGCGGCAGATTTCTTCTTCTCATCGCTTTGCTGTCGGTCTAATGAAAGAGATGGTTGCACAGACCAGCATGCCGTATAATGACATAGATTTCCAGATGACCGTCAACAGTGTATATGAAGCCCTTATGCCGGAGGATATTGCGGCAAGAGCCGAGGCAATGTTCCGCATTAAATAAATAAACGATTATTTTAGCCGAGGCAAACGCCTCGGCTTTTTCTATTACTAAAAAGTAAAAATGTATTACAAAAAGCCAAAAATGTACTACACAAAAATAAGAATCTATGGTATAGTAAAGAAAATAAAAAATTGAGGAGAGGATAGATATGAAATATATCTTGACGTACGCTTGCGGGCACAATGGGGACATTACGCTTTATGGACCTACAAAAGAACGTGAGCGCAGGATTGCTTGGTTAGAACAGCAAATATGCCCGAAATGTCAAGATGAGCAATCAGCGGCATTCGAGGGTGAAAATGACTTGCCAGCTTTAGAAGGAAGTGAACGACAGGTTTCGTGGGCACGGAAGATTCGCGTTGATCTATTTCAGAAGCTTGATGAGTGGAACGAAGAGGAGAAACAACGGGCCGCCGAGGATCCAGAGCATTTTTTGAATGACGACAAGCGGGAACAATGCTATGCGGATGCATATCAGTATTTTGCGCAACAAGAAAGTGCCTCGTATTGGATAGATAACCGTGACAGTTCTCCGTTTTGGGAATATATCCATAAATGGAAATCAGGGAAACGCATGTCGACCGTGCAGGAGGTACGGGCGGAGGCTGAACAGATACATGCAGCGCTGATGGAAGCTACGGTCAAACCGAGAAACCAGACGACCGATATTCGGGCGGAAATCGCTTGCATCGACGGAATAGTACGCATTATATCTGGCAAAGACCAGACCATCATTGATACCGTAAAAGAGGATGGGTATCAATGGGACGGTGGGAAATGGTGGCTAAAGATATGTGAACCGACGGGGACGGCAGAGGATCGCATGGCTGAAATTGGAAATAAACTACTCAATGCTGGAGTTCCCATTACTATTTATGATGATAAAATCCGTCAGATGGCGGTTGATGGCAGCTTTCAGCCGCGGAAATATCGGTGGATAACCCATGCAGACGCCACTCATGTATGGCTTTGGTGGAAAGGTACTGATATGACCATGAGTGATGCGCTGCAAGATCTGCCGAGTGGCAAATGGCGCTACGGTCACATGCAAGTATCGACGAAATATTTTGCTGAAATCCGGGATATTGCCGATACCCATGGATTTAGTATCACCGAGAAGGCGGAGGCCATACTGTGGGCTGCGGAGGAGGCTGACACTTTGACCTCGAGAGTTAACCCGGTGAAAGTAGCCGAAGTAGTGGAAACAAGCAAGGATATCCTGCACAGCAGCCGCGATATATTAGAAGACCTTAAGGAGGAATAAACAATGGCACAAGAGATGAAAGAAACTGAAGTAGATTTGGAAGAAAAGATCATAACGACAATCCGGGATTATTGTTGGACGAAGTATAATAAATATCGCGTAGTATTAGGGATTCACTACGAAAAAGACCAGGTATTTTGGTTGACAGAAAAGCAAATGGGAGCCTTGAGAATGGCTTTTGGTGGTAATGATTACAGCAACAAGCACCGTTGTATTGTTGGTGTTTTCAAAGGGAAATATTATCTGTTTTGTAAAGTAAAGAAATTTAAACAGGAACGTTGGTTTAAGATGCCGAAACCGCAAGATTTAAGTGATTTGGCCGAAGAAGCATAATAGGTGAAATATGAAATTTACAACGGAGCTTATGCCACACCAGGTGGCAGCATTTGAAAAATTGAGGCACGTCAAAGTCGGCGCTTTATATATGGAACAAGGGACGGGAAAGACGAGAACGACGCTGGAACTTACAAATCTTCGTATGGAAGCTGGCAAAATAGATTGTATTTTGTGGCTATGCCCGTGTAGTGTAAAAAAGAGCCTGCGGGAGGATATCATATATCATTGCGGAGATTTCCCAGATAAGATCATTATTCGTGGGATTGAAAGCCTTTCGTCATCCGACCGTCTCTATCTCACGCTCTGCGAACTCGTGCAAAAACACCGAGTATTCCTGGTCGTAGATGAGAGCAATCTGGTGAAAAATCATAAAGCGGTAAGGACAGGGAGAATCGTTCAACTGTCGCAAGCCTGCCGATATAAGATGATCTTGAATGGGACACCAGTATCAAAGAGCGAGGCCGATATGTTTGCTCAATGGTACGTTTTGGATTGGCGCATACTCGGATATAAGTCCTTTTATTCTTTTGCACATAACCATATAGAGTATTGGACAATCCACCTTCCAAACGGGAAAGATATCGAAGATAGGACACGGATACGGCGTATCCTTAATATTGATTATCTGACGGAAAAGATTGCACCGTATACTTATCAAGTGAAAAAATCCGAGTGCTTGCCGCTGCCGCCTAAGCATTACATGCGGGAAATGGTAGAACTCACCGATAAGCAAGAGATTCTGTATGAAACAACTAAAAAAGAGTTTTTACTCAACGTCGATGAAATGCAGCCGTCGACAATATATAAACTGTTCACGGCGCTCCAGCATGTCGTAAGCGGTCGGTGTGTCTTGTCTAAGGCAGATGAGCGTATGAAAACTGAGCCGATCTTTACTTGGGAAAATAATCCGAGGATTACTGCACTTCGTACTATCGTGAAAAATTTGCAGGGGAAATGCATTATCTTCGCGAAATATCAGACAGAGCTGGACGATATCTCGAAAATGTTGGATTATATTGGTAAGCGATGGGTGATGTATACTGGTAAGGTCAATCAAAAACAGCGCCAAGAAAATCGATCCGCTTTCCGTGATGAAAGCCAATTTATGTTGGCTAACAAGGTCTGCGGAGCCTACGGATTGAATTTGCAGTTCTGCAATAATATCATTTATTACAGTAACGATTTTGATTTAGCGACGCGGATGCAGAGCGAAGATCGTGTCTATCGGATCGGACAGACCAAAGAAGTCCATATCGTGGATTTATATACGCCGGATACGATAGATGGAATAATTATTGACTGCCTTGTTAAAAAAGAAAACATGGTTGAGGCATTCAAACGCGAGATAAACAGATGGAAAGGGGAAAAGAAACCATGGACTATCAAGCTCTCCGAGACGAAGCAGAACAAATCCGTCGTGAATTTGTAGCGGGGCATATCAGCTTCGAAGAGGCGAAAAAGCTGCTAAAGCCGTTTAAGGCGGCTTTCGACGTAATGGCGGCAGAAAAGGCCGCAAAATACCATGTTAAGCCGCAGAAGCTGAATATCAGTATGTATCTAAAAATGACAGGGCTTCCGCGAGAAAATCTCACAGTGCAGCACGTCCCCGGCGTGATCAATATTGGCTACGATATGAAAATGAAAGAACAAGCCGTCAAAGAGTATCTCAAGAATCATCTTGATGTGAAAAACGTCATTGTATTTTATCCCGACGGGTGGCCAACATTGGAACTTGATGCAGAAAAGATCCCATTTTCTGAAGTCATCATGTATCGTACATTCTATCCGTTGATAGAAAAGCTAAAGACCGCTAATTCGTATCTGCTGGTGTTTGATGAGTGCATGCGCTTGAAAAAGCGAAATGACCTATCCTATAACTGCATACATCATTATTGTAATCAGGTGGATCATAAACTGGTATTTGAGTATCTGCCTTTCATTGATGAGCCTGATGATTACATGATACTGATGGATTTTATTGACGCCGCGAGGTACAGGGGGAAACATTTCACTGAGGATCTCTTTGATGAAGTGCCTGTATCGGTGGTTGAAAAAACGTTTTCACTTGTGTCGGTCATGAGTGATCCACCTGGTGACGCCGCGAAATATGAGGAAAAGAAAAAGGAGCTATTCAATAATCTGGGCAATAAAAACCCTGACACTGTTCCAAACGCTTTACAGCTCTTTGCTGGGCAATATAAAGTGATCATGCCAAATGGAAAATATATTGCGCGAAATAAGCGCTATAAGGCCAGTAACGTCAGTGTAATGAAGGACGATTTTCAGGGCGATGGATGGACTTTCGTTGATCTGCCGCTTCGGCAGAAAATATTTAATGACATTCTGGTGCGATCGGGGATGCATGATATGAAATTCCTGCACTCCGGCCTGCCGATTGACGATTATTTTTTCAATCGATATAGCGAATGGATTAAGGAGGTGCAGAAGTTCAATGCTCAAGCAAGTGTACACGAACGAAAGCGTATTGGAAGCGGCTAAAGAACGTATTCGTAAGATATTTGATGAGTATCCAAATGTATGCGTGAGTATATCCGGCGGGAAAGACAGCACGGTACTGGCGCACCTCGTTATGTTAGAAGCACGCCGCCGGGGGCGGAAGGTGAAACTGTTCTTTTTGGATGAAGAGGTAGACTATGAAAACACCATTGATCAGATAAAATATCTGATGTTCGATATGTTTCCTGAAACTTCTGTGCCTGTCTGGTTCCAGTTTCCATTCCACCTTACGAATGCAACCAGCTTGACAGAATCTCAGCTCATAGCGTGGGAGGAAGGAAAGCATAAAATCTGGATGCGCAGTAAGGATTCACGGGCTATTTGGCATTATCCCTATGATAAATCTACCATGACCGTGGCGAACAAGGTCAAAGGCTTTGGGTTTTACGATGTTATCCGAAACTTTGAAGCCCATCAAACCGATACCTGCTTTTGCATTGGATTACGGGCGACGGAAAGTCCTAATCGTTGGAAAGCAGTCAGTCAGAACCCAGGGCACTTAGACTGGTACTGGTCAACAAGGCTACAAAACAACTGTATCACCGCTTACCCGATTTATGATTGGAATTTTTCAGACGTATGGAAATACATCTATGATACAGGCATCCGCTATAATAAAATATACGATTGGATGTGGAAAAAGGGGATGAATTTGCAGGAAATACGGGTGTCATCTCTCATTCATGAACGCTCGTTCAAGGCCGTCTGCGAGTTGCCGGAATTTGAACCTAAAACTTATAATCGTTTGGTACGGCGAATTAAAGGGATAGCGACAGCTAACCTATACGGGAAAAGCAATCTCATGATGCGATGCCAAAAGCTTCCGAAGGCGTATAAGACATGGCGGGAATATAGGGACTTCTTGCTGGATACGTATCCTGATCCATCGAAGATTGAGATATTCCGGCGTAGGTTCGCTAAGCATTTAGACAATAGCTATGTGGCGCGTCAACAGTGTCGGCAGATTATCCTTAATGATTATGAAAACAACCTGCCAATAAAAAATATCCCTGATCCAAGAGAGGAGACGATTAAAAAATGGATGGATATACTATAAAATCGCGGAAAGGCGATATTCCCCTGCCGTGCCTTAATGTAAAAGTGGTCAATATTGACGAGGTACAAGCAAACAATTATAATCCTAACGCAGTTTCAAAGCATAACATGAAGCTATTGGAGGAATCCATCTTATCGAATGGCTTCTGTTTCCCTGTCGTGACAATCTACGATCCGGATGTCGAGAAGTATATTATAGTCGATGGGTTTCATCGTTACAGTATATTTAAGGATTATCTCGGGGCGCAGGAGCTACCGATTATTGTGTTGGATGAGGACATCAACCAGCGCATGGAAGCTACCGTACAGTTCAACCGAGCTCGGGGTGTTCATCAGGTTGAACTGATGGGAGATTTGGTGGCTGCTCTCATTAAGCAGGGAGTAGAAGAGGATGAAGTGGCACGGAAGCTCGGGATGGAGCTTGAAGAAGTCCTCAGGCTGAAACAAGTCACTGGGATCGCCGAGTTATTCAAAAATCAGCGGTATTCAAAGTCATGGGGAATGACGGAGGTGTCAGAAGATGGCTGATTGGTCGTACGGAAACGCCATTGAGCGTTTCCCCGTCGAGATTGGGCAGCTAATTCCAATGACGGATGGGAGTTTCTTGATGGCGCATGATATTCTTGACGGTCTTCCGGCGTTTATGAAAAGGGCCGATCTGGTTTTTACAGATGGACCATGGAACCAAGGTAATATGCACTCGTTTTATACGAAAGCGGCGCAAACGTTTGCCGCAACGTATGCGTCATTTCAAGAGGCTCTTTTTTCAGCCATTGCAGACGTCCGGCCACGTATCTGTTTTTTGGAAATTGGGAAGGAGTTTTTGGGAGAATATATGCTGGCGATGAAACGGCTCTACAGGTATGTGACAGTCTACAACAGCACCTATTACCACAAAAAGGATCATATATGCTACATTGTACAGGGGGCGGAGAAGCGAATGAATCTCCACCTTGATGGGATAGATGAAGAGGACGCTATATCGGCCATTGCCGCTCAATGTGAGTATGAGACAATGGGGGATTTTTGTATGGGCAGAGGATTAGTAGCGCTGGCGGCTGGGCGCAATCACAGAAAGTTTGTCGGCACAGAACTTAATCCGAAGCGGCTGGCAGTTACGTTGGAAAGACTGCATCGGCTTGGAATTGAGGTACAGCTATGAAAGAACAACGACGAGTACGCTCTTTTAGGATGTCAGATGAAGAGTTCCGGACGGTTCAAGCATTGCTACGTGAGATCAAAGAGAAGACGCGTAGGCCGGCCTCTGTGGCGTTGATCTCAGCATTGCGACTGTACAATAACATGATTGATGGGAATATAGGTAATATGCCAGAAAAATAAGTAAAACGAATTAAAATGTGATATCTGTGCTGAATGGGTATTTCAAGACTTGGGCGCAACGTGGGCGCAACCGACATTTTAGGTAATGGTCAAACCTTTATAAATAGGGGATATAAATTAAAAGAAAAACAAGTGGAGAAATGCTGTTAATCCTTAATATAAAAGGGATTAGCAGTGATATCTATGCCTGCATGGCATGCAGGAGGTCAGGGGTTCGATCCCCCTCGTCTCCACCAGGAAAATAAAATCCCGCAAACCTTATTCCATAGGGTCTGCGGGATTTTTTGATTTTGCGTTTTTCTGGTCAAGAAGGTATTGTTTTCCCACGAGGAGTTTATTCTGTGAAATTTCGTCATGAAAGTATTTGTTCACGTGCCTAACATTTTACGCATACTTTTGTGATATGCTCAATACGATGATAAAACGGAGTCCTGCTTACGGAATGCCTGCTGATGGCGTGCAGTGAAGATAGATAGAAAAGGATGAAGATGATATGTGGAAGCAATTAAACACAGTAGGAACAACGGGCAGCGAGAACGGAATAATTCTTGCTGACGAAGAATATGAGGAATCCTGCCGCATTACTTTGGAGAAATGTGCGAGGTACTACGCCGTTACTTGCGGCGTATATGGGCTGATACGTCATACGGTTTTTTCGGATTCAGATGGGTATCGGGAATTGTGTGACGTTATCAAAAAAGAGCTGCAAAACTTTATTGATCAAGATATGACGGAAGACGAAACAATTACTTTTTGCAAAAGATTTATCGAAAAGTATTGACTGTTTCCGATATAGGAATGTCAGATTTATAAGTGCGAAAACAGCGGCAGGTATTCCATGCTGAGCCAGCAGACGACGGCGTTGATAACGAGGGAGAGGAGGGTGAGCTTTAGGCCCTCGCGCATTTGGACGCTGGCGTCGAGGCCGAAGCCTACGGGAATGGCCCGGGTAGTGACAGGGAGAACATAGGCACAGGAGCAGGCGGCGACAGTGCCTAAAACGTAGGGGATGGGGTTTAGAGAAAGCGCCCCCGAGAGAGAGATGACCATGGGGATGCAGATGGAGGCAGCTCCAGTATTACTGGACATTTCCGACATAAAACAGGCGAAGGCGCAAAAGAGAAACATGGTGACAAAGCCCCCCGTGAGATGGAGGGCGCTGAAAAGGGCTGCCATGCGTTCCACGGCCCCGGTTTCGATGATGAGGCGCCCTCCATCCCAGGCCGGAGGAGGCCATGATCATGATGCCCCACATGGCATGGCTTTCGGCGAATTTCCACGTGAGGAGCACATCCCCTTTTTCGTCCCGCAGGACGAACATCATCATGCCGATGATGAGAAAGACGTAGGCCGGTTTCAGCCCCGGCAGGAGAGGAGCGTAGAGGGGGCGGGCGAAAGCCAGGAAGATGGCGAGGAAAAAGAGCCAAAAGCAGATCTGTTCCCCTTTTTTCATGGGACCGAGATCGGCGTACATTTTTTGAAATTCTTCCCGGGTGCCGTGGAAATTTTTGGCGGGGGTCTTGAGGTGCCACAGAAAGAGGAGATTGACGAGGAAGATGATGAGGAGAATGGGGACGAAGCGCCCGATCCACTGAACATACATAAATTCGCGGCCGGTGAGCTGCTCCATGTAAGAGATGGCCACTAAATTCGCCGGACTGCCGATGGGGGAGCCGAAGCCGCCGATGCCGCTGCCCCAGCTGATGGCGAGGAGAATGGGGACAGCGAGGCGGCTGGCAGCGATGTTTTCTTCACCGACGAATTGCAGCATGCCTACGGCGATGGGGCAGAAGATGGCGGCCACCACCGTGTTGGGGAGGAAAGCCGATAGGACTACGGAAGCGCTGAGCCAGACGAAGATCTGCTGGCGAAGCGACGTGCCGATGAGGCAGAGGGTGCGCAGCGATATGCGCCGATCCAGCCCGGTGGTGGTCCACGCCAGGCAGATGAGATCGCCGCCTAAGAGCAGCACCACGATGTCGGTGAAGTATTGGGCGATGACGTGGGCGTTGGGGATGAGGGTGAAGGCCGCGTTGACGGCGATGGGCAGGAGCGACGTGACGGCGATGTGGACGGGGCGGAAGATCCACCAGAGGGCCATCCAGGCGGCGGTTCCCACGGCCAGCGCCCCCGGCGTCCCCAAAAGACCGCTGAGGAGTATACCGGCCGCCGCAAATCCGACGGGGCCGGAGAGGAGTTTCGATATGGATGGTTTCATGGGTACGGCTCCCTTCCTTCGGCGTTGAAGCGGATTTATCAGTACGGCCTCAGCTTCATAATTTATCTTTGAGGCGTATTTTGCTTCACAATTCATATTATAAAAAGTTTTCTTTGCCTGTCCAGTGGCGGAGAAAAAGTTTTCCTTGAAGAGGCGGCGTTGTATTTTCTGCCCCCCTCTTTTATAATTTAAGAGGAAAAACAGACGAAGGAAAATGTTTCACGTGAAACATTTGTTTGAAAAATGAGGAGAAAATTTATGGCCGATAAAAAACGCAAGCATATTGTCATCGTGGGGGCCGGGTTCGGCGGGGTCAAATTGGCGCGTCTTTTGGCGCGGGAAGCGGTGGACATCACGGTGGTAGATCGAAATAATTTTCATCTGTTTCAGCCCCTTCTCTATCAGCTCGCCACCGCCGAATTGGAGGAAAACGAAATCGCGTATCCCATCCGAGCGTTTTTCCGCCATCGGCCCAATGTGGATTTCTTCTTGGCCCACGCTGAGGGGGTTTTGCCGGAAGAAAATCTTTTGCGGACGGATCGGGGGGACGTGGCTTACGATTATTTGGTGTTGGCGGCGGGGGCGACGACGAATTATTTCGGGTTGGAGCAGGTGGCGCGCCATGCCTTTGGCATGAAGACTTTACAGGAGGCCATCCGCATTCGCAATCAGGTGCTGCGGATGTTTGAGCAGGCCAGCCGCTTAGAGGATGCGGCGGAGCGCTGCCGCCTTTTGACTTTTGTCTGCGTGGGGGGCGGCCCCACCGGGGTGGAGTGCGCCGGGGCGCTGTCGGAGCTGATCTATGACGTCCTGTCCCAAGAGTATCACAGGATGGACTTTTCCGAGGTTCGCATTCTTTTGGTAGAGGCCATGGATAAAGTGCTGCCCATGATGCCGGAGGCCTTGCAGCAGGAAACTTTGCGGGTGCTGCGGGAGGTGCGGCGGGTCGATGTGCGCCTCAACACGCAGGTGATGGATTACGACGGCCAAGAGCTGATCCTGCAAGGGGGCGCGAGCGTGCCCACCAATACGGTCATCTGGACGGCGGGGGTCAAGGCGGTATCTCTCATGAAGGCTTTAGGCACGGAATTAGATCGCGCGGGGCGCGTGGTGGTGCAGCCCACCCTCCAGATCAAAGAGTTCCCCAACATCTTCGCCCTCGGCGACTGTGCCTGCTTCCTGCAGGAGGGGCGGCCACTGCCCACGGTGGCCCCAGTGGCCACTCAGCAGGCCGTGGTCTGCGCCGCTAACATCAAAAAGCTTATGGCCGGGGAGACACCGCTCGCGACATTCTCCTATCGGGACGTTGGCGCTATGGCCACGATATGCCGCGGTCACGCCGTCGCCGTCATGGGGCATTGGCAAATGAAGGGGTTCTTCGCTTGGACGGCATGGATGGCAGTCCATCTCCTGCGCCTTGCCGGTGCCTACACAAATTTTACCGTGGTGTACAAATGGCTGGGGAATTTTCTCTTTGGGCTGCGCTTGGGCCGGGTCATCAGCGATACGGAGATGAAGGACTGAGACCGAGGGCGGGCCGACTTGATAAGCAAAGCCCCTGCCGAATGGTCGGCAGGGGCTTTTGTGTCATGTTTTTTCTTTTCGCTTTTTGAGCCGATCTACCCGGGCCTTGCGGCGGCTTTCCGCCTTTTCGCTGGCCGCGTCGTTTTGCCTCTTCTTCGCGTAATCTACGCCTAACTTCATGATCTTGTGCCGCACCGTCATCATCGGGTGGCGCACCAGCATACCGCGGCGCGATCCCTCCATGATCTCCATAAAGGCCTTGTTGTGTGCTTCGCCGAAACATTGGCGGTCGCAGCGGTCACAGACCGGCTTGGTGATGCCGTAAGGGCAGCGGCTCATCTTCGCCATGACCACTAAAAGGAGGGCGCTGCACTTAGGACAGAGCTTGCCATCGTTGGTGTTATGATGGGCGTTACAGTAGACAGCAAAGGATTTTTTGATATTTTCCCGTTCCTTGGGCAGGTTGTTTTTGACCTCTTCGATGGGGTCTTTCTTTTTGCGAAAGCGCGCTGGAATCAGTTTGGAGAGAAAGCTCATGGATGATCACCCTTATTAAAAATTTTCCTTCCTATGATTGTAATGGGTATCGAGGGTAAAAGCAAGAGGGCGAAAATTTTTCCTGCCGCGAAGAGGAAAATGCCTTGCGTAATGCCGTGGCAGGGATTACAATAAGGGCAAAGAACGGCAGAACGGTTTACCCTCGACGGGACTCTTGCTCGGCGGAGAAATTCATCAATGGGGGAACGAGCGCTGCGGCAGCGTGTTCCCGGCAGAATGGGAGAGTGTTATGGAGAGCTTTCGCCTCACAAAAAAAGAGATGCAGCTTTTGGCAGGGAAATATCCCACCCCCTTTGTGGTTATTTCGCTGGCGCAGGTGGAGAAAAATTATGATTTTCTGCGGCGCCGCATGCCGCGGGTAAATGTGTATTATGCCATGAAGGCGAACCCCGCGCCGCGGATCATGGAAACGCTGGCGCGACGAGGGGCTTCTTTTGATACGGCTTCGGCGGGGGAGATTGAGACCCTGGCCCGCATGGGAATTCCTGGGACGCGGATGATTTACGCGAACCCGGTCAAGACGTCGCAGGGGATGGCGGCCGCGGCTCAGTTTGGCGTTCGCCGCTTTACTTTCGATGATCGCAGCGAGATCGGAAAGATGGCGGCGGCGGTGCCGGGGGCGGAAGTTCTCGTGCGGGTTCGGGTGAAGAACCAGACAGCGCTGGTGGATCTCAATGCCAAATTTGGCGCGGAGCCGGAGGCGGCGCTCCCTCTCCTGCGGGAGGCGAAGGAGGCGGGGCTTTCCCCGGTGGGATTGTGCTTTCATGTGGGCAGTCAGTCCCTTTCTCTCGAGGCTTACCATGACGCGCTGCTTTTGATGCGGCGGCTCTTTGACGAGGCGGCGGCCGCGGGGATGCCCCTCTCCCTCTTGGATATTGGCGGCGGTTTTCCCATTCCTACGGCAGACGGCGGCCGCCCAGACGCGGGCGGTCTCATGACGGCCATTGAGGCGGAGATTGAGGCTCTCTTTCCCGATGTCGAAGTCTGGGCGGAACCGGGGCGTTTTCTCTGCGGGACGGCGGTCAATCTGGTAACGTCCGTCATCGGCGAGAAGGACCGCGGCGGGCAGATCTGGTACATCTTGGATGAAGGGCTCTACGGTACTTTTTCCGGGGCGATTTTTGATCATTGGACTTTTGATTTCGTGGCCTTTAAGCCGGGGCGGCGACGTAAGACAACGCTGGTGGGGCCGAGCTGCGACTCCATTGACTTCGTGCGACGGGATATCCTTTTGCCCAAGCTCGCGGTGGGCGACAAGCTTCTGGTGCCGGACTGCGGGGCTTACACTACGGCCAGCGCCACGACATTCAATGGTTTTGCGCTGGCGACGGAGATCTATTGGGAAGATGAACAAGCCGCCCGTCAGGTTTTCTATCGGGGGGTTCCGGCCTGAACCAACAACGCGGTCATGTTTCGTGCAGCAGTCTGTGAATGCCTTTAATATGTACGGGCTTCCCTTATCACGGCAAAGAGTCAAATCTTTGCTTCTTTCCGCTGAGTGCCTTGGCAAGTGTTCGGAGCGCTAAGTCACTCGTCATGCGCTGATCGGATCGGTTTGTTACAACGCGGCGATTATGCAGAGCAATCATCGTACAGTTATATCGGACATCGCCTCCATGGAGCAATTCATGTACCCTTATGAACCGTGAGGGCATATTACGGCAAGATACGTTGTGTGAAGATTGATGTAAGCCATCCGTTGATTTTAAGGAGTACCGTGGTTCCCGTTTATGGTGAGGAGTGAGAGCATGACCTCATTGGAGAAAATAAATCTGTTGATTGAGATCGAGGAGCGGGGGA
>ERZ772921.332-NODE-332-length-29151-cov-6.063548_pt1 | contig 29151 bp, 27 predicted proteins | sample MGYA00512117_ERZ772921 | MGnify/ENA primary metagenome ERZ772921 (study PRJEB29015, sample SAMEA2737944) | human oral metagenome | biome: human oral; feature: human-associated habitat; material: dental | place: China | collected 2150 ...
TGGGGCCCCGACCCAGAGATAAGTTCCACTCCCTCAGTTCGGGTCATATCGTCTAGCAGATCCATCACCCGTTATCTAGACTGTTAGATAGTGATAAAACTGTCGTTGTTAATCCAAGTTAATCCCATGCCTAAACCTCTCATCTATACTTTCTGCGCTCTTCTCCTGACCTCCGCAGTACCCTGATATCGCTTGACCCGTCTCAGTTGACAAAACGGGGCTGTTGGGTTGAACGTCCCCCCCGTGCGGTGTCTCAGGCCGGTATCAACAACTGCGGATTATCAACCGAGATGAACGTCCCCCGTGCGGTGTCTCAGGTCCAGCGGATCCTTTCCCTTCTCGAGCAGGGCCTTGACGTCCCTGACGCGCATCCACCTGCGCGGCGCCTCCTCGCCCGCGAGCGCGAAGACCTCGTCGGTGAGGTTGATCCTATGGTCGAAGAGCCACCAGCCGCCGTCGGTGTAGGAGCGGTCGAGCACCCGCACGTCGTCCGGTGAGGCTGTTAACGTCGACCTGAATCAAGCGAGGGGGCTGCGGTGGGAAACTTGGATCAAGACTTGCTCGATTGCAGAATCTGCCATAGAGAGGGGCGGCCCAAGTCCACGGACACACGACGCAGACTGGATGTCATCCCCTCATGATAGTCCAATCCCTGGTCGATTTCCCCGGTATGTCGGGCCAATGGGTCGGGCTCCGCCTCCACCGCCGTCCTGAACTCCACATTTGCGCCGGTCATCGACCAGGGGTCCCCGTTGCCTCCCCGTGCGAGGGGCGGTGTGACGTTGAGGGCAGGAGCGCGCGACTTGCCCACCTCCTGTGGCGCGTCTCGACCCCAGCCTCTCGCCCTCGTCGCAGTCTCTGAGGTGCCCCGCTACCTAGCCCACGCTCCTGCCGCCGACCCTAGGTTCCTCCCGCGCATGTCGGGCTCCCGTGACCGGGGTCGCTTTTGACTCCGGTGCCTCCGTGCTGCTCCGGGCGCGTGCCGGATATTTTCATGAACTTGCCGATCGCAACCCTGCCCTGGTCGTGCCTATGGAGGAGTCCTGCCTCGGGGCGGCCGAGGGGCCGCGTATCTCGTCGGGCCGCATCCCCCATTACAGTCTTGTCAAACTCCAAGGGACTGCCCCGAGCCTTGGTCTCTCGACAACGGCCTCGCCCTGTTCTCGAGTTGCCTGAGGCGGTCACCTGCGGCGACTATGGCAACGGCGAGGAACGCAAATGCCGCTTGGGCGCGAACTACGCGGCCAGGTGGCGGCGCATGAACGAGATGCTGAAGTGAGGAGGCGTTGGCACGAGGAGCTGGCGTGGGGTGCGGCCGATGCGCTGACTCCTGTGTTCTGCGTGCTGGCTGCCCCTTTGGCGGTGGTGCTTTGGCTCGTGTACGGCCGCCGCCTTCCCTCCGCACGGTGTTGAAAACTCTTGATAGCCTTGCTTAGACCATGAGTCCTTCTCGTCATACGGGCGGGCGCCGCACATGGGATGCGGTGCTTCCTTCTCATGCCTCCTATCGGTCTATCCGGTTTTCCCTGCCACCCAATGCCTTGGTGTCCTCATCAGGAACTACTTCCTCGCCGGGGTCCAAGCTGTCGAGGATGGCTCGGACTGTCTCGAGGCCTTCAATCCTCGTGATGCCGAAGCCCTTCTTCCCCGCGTCTTCAAGGGGTGCGTCCACGAGGTAGGCTCCCATATCGTCCAGTATCATGAAGCGGTCATGAAATGACTCGGCATGTCTGACCGTGAGCTTGGGGCACTGGGTGTTGAAGGTCTCGACGTCCCTGGTGGTGAGCCTCGCCTTGGGGTGGGTCTAGAGTGTGGACGCCACGCCCCCGTTCTTCTTGGCGAGTGTGTTGAGGGTGTCCGCATCGGTGTGGCCGTCGATGAGGACTATGGACTCCTTGGCATGCTGCACCAGCGACACCAGGAGCTCGAACGCGTCAAAGACCTGGCCCTCGAAGAAGACCTTCTGCCTCGGTGCCTCGTGGGCCTCCATGTCGTCGAAGACTCGCTCGAAGCGCTCGTCTTCTGGTACTCGAGCTGCCTGACCTCCATTGCGTTTATGCGTTCGAACATCTGGGCATTGCTTGCGAGGTACCGGCGCATTTCCACGACTCTCCGTTAGACCACCGTCGACATGTCCGGCACCTTTGTCATCTCGCAACCCCGTGCCAGGCATTTCCACGCGTCCCCTCGTCGTGCCAACTTGCTGGCGACATCGGGGGAGACGAGGGGCGTCACCATGTCAACAGTGGAGGAGAGAAACTTGAGGATGGGTGCACACAGACCACACGTGATTGGGGGATGGGACGTGAGGACGGCCACGGCAACCCAGGAATGGCGCCAGGGCGCCCGTGCCGAAAGTCGGTGGCAGGGAGCCGGGGGGCCGCCGGGCGAGCGGACCGGCAGCCGCAGAGCCGTCCCGCCACCCGAGGGCGGCCCCATGACCTGCTGGGCGTGGCCTACCCGGCGCCCACCCCCCAAGTGTGCGTTCTGTCTTTGGAGGGAGGGTGTATTTCCATGAACTTATAAGAACGATTGTTCTTTCACTGTGCTATGATGGGTGAAAGGAGAGGCGGCAAACGGAAGGGGGGCGGTCGGATGGTGCAGACGAGGCTTGACATGGGCGCCCTGAAGCCCATAGACGACCTGATGTTTCGGGTGATGGCGCAAAGCAAGGACTTCTGCGAGGAGGTGCTGAGGGTGCTGCTCGAGGACCCGGGGCTCACCGTCGTGGAGTGCACCCCGCAGTCCGCCGTCACGAACCCCCACGGGCGCTCCGTGGTCCTCGACGCCCTCTGCGAGCTCTCGGGCGGCAGGCTCGTGGACGTGGAGGCGCAGCGCACCGACAGGGACGACCTCCAGAGGAGGGCGCGCTACCACGCCTCGCTCGTGACGGCGGACAGGACGCGTCCGGGCACCCCCTTCAAGGACGTCCCGGACGTCTGCGTCGCGTTCGTCTGCGAGTTCGACCCCCTCGGGGAGGGCAGGTCGCTGTATCATGTGGACAGGGTCGTGAGGGAGAGCGGGCGGACGCTCGAGAACGGCCTCTCGGAGGTGTACGTGAACGCCCTGGCGAGGGACGGCACGGACGTCTCCGCCCTCATGAGGGTGTTCACGGAGGCCGAGGCGTACGACGAGGAGCGCTTCCCGGAGACCTCGAGGGTGAAGCGCAGGCTCAGGGAGACGGAGGAGGGGCGAAAGGACATGGGCAGCGTCATAGAGGAGATCCGCGCGGAGTGCATCGCGGAGGGCAAGGCCGAGGGCAAGGCCGAGGGTATCGTCGAGGGTGAGGTCAGGGGGACGCTCAAGACGCTCGTCCGGCTCGTGCGCGACGGGCTCGTGAGCGTGCAGGACGCCGCCGCATCGGCGGGGGTGGACGCCGACGAGATCAGGCGCACGCTCGCTGCGGAGGGATGAGGCCGCGAAACAAGAGATAAGCTAACGGTCACGGCCATGCGCACAAGCAGGCCACCCGCCTTGCGACCGGGTGGCCTGCTGCTCGATACCTACCAAGCTGGATGGGCCTATATTGTGCCCTTGCCTAATTGCCTAAGGTGCGCTACGCCCTTAGAAGCTGCAGCCGCTCCCATCGAGGGAGCACGCCCCACCGGACGCCTTGGCGGGAGCTGCCGCATCATCTGTAACGTTGGCCGAGACGCCAAACTCACGCCCCAAGTAGTCGATGATGTCGTTTGACTCGTACATAGCCTCACCATCGATGAACAGGCAGGGTACCTGACGCTTGCCGCCATGCTCGACGAGGTAGCTTCGGTCCGCATCACTCTCGTCGATATTGTGCAGCGTCAACTCGATGCCCGACCGCTTCATGAAGCCCTCAACCTTACGGCAGAAGGGACAACCATTCTTTACATAGAGCTGGAGATCCTTTTTGGCCATATTAACCTCACCTTCCAATCAGTTGCGATTGCGTCAGAGCCTTGTATACCCGAGCAGGCGGACAGCTACGCAGCCGCCGCAAGCATCCGCGCAATTGCCAAGCCCACCGCTACCGCCACGAGGCTCGATATCACGTTTGCCGCGATATTAAGCGCGGCAGTCCAGACGTGACCCATGCTGAGGAGTTGGAACGTCTCGTTCGAGAACGTGGAGAAGGTCGAAAGTCCCCCGCAGATCCCCGTCGCTAAGAAGAGCTTTGTGTGTCCTGGCAACGGGCGAGCAAGATCCAACCCCGTCACCAGACCAATAACGAATCCGGCCACGACGTTGGCCACGAGAGTCCCACCAGGGAGCGCAGGGATAGCCCGTCCCAGGACCTCTCCGATACCCCAACGCACGATACTGCCAAGAAAGCCGCCGCAACCCACAGCCAGCGCCTGTCCGAACATGAAAATCCTCCTATCGAGCCGTGGACCACAGGCAGCGCGCGTCTTGGCTACAGCAGCCTCAACGAAACCTCCCTGAGCTGCCTGCCAGAGACCTCGGCCGGGGCATCACTCATGAGGTCCGAGCCGCTCGATGTCTTGGGGAAGGCCATGACCTCGCGAATCGAGTCCGAGCCCGCGAGCAACATGCACACGCGATCGAGACCGAGCGCAAATCCGCCCATGGGAGGGGCGCCATATTTCAAGGCCTCCATCAGAAAACCGAACTGCTCCGTGGCCTGCTCCTCGCTGAAGCCGAGCTTCTTGAGGATGCGCAGCTGCAGGTCAGCATCGTGGATACGCACACCACCACCACCGGCCTCAAAGCCATCCATCACAAAGTCATAGGTATGCGAGCCCACGGAGAGCGGATCGCTGTCCAGGCGTTCGATGTCTGCCTCTATCGGCTGAGTGAAGGGCTGGTGCTCGGCCGCGTAGGCCTTGCGATCCTCATCCCAGTGGAAGAGCGGGAAGTCCACGACCCACAGGAAGTCATGCCCCTCACGCGGGATACCGAGGGCGTCGGCCATGTGGGAGCGCATGCCACCGAGGACCTCATCAGCCACGCGACGTGACTCGACGGCAAACATCACGAGATCGCCAGGCTCAACGTCCATCTCGAGGCGCAGCGCCGCCATCTCGGCGTCGGAGAAGAACTTCACGATAGGACTCGTCACCGAACCATCCTCGCGAAAGGCTATGTAGGCCAAGCCCTTGGCGCCAAAGCTCGCCGCGACGCCTGCGAGCTTGTCCAACTGGGCTCGAGGCCAGCTACCGGCTCCCTTGGCATTGATAGCCTTAACGTAGGTCTTAGGGTCTGCTGCAGCACTCGCAAAGAGCTTGAAGGCAGAGCTCTCGAAGATGTGCGTGACGTCGTGAAGTCTCATGCCATAGCGCGTGTCGGGCTTGTCGGTACCATACGTGTCCATGGCGTCCCAGTACGACACGCGGCGAAGCGGCAGCTCCATAGAGACCCCTACCTCACCAAAGGCGTCGGCGAGCGCCTCCTCGAGCACGCCCATGACATCATCCTGCGTGACGAAGCTCATCTCGACATCCACCTGCGTGAACTCGGGCTGACGGTCCGAGCGCAGGTCCTCGTCGCGAAAGCATCGGGCGATCTGGTAGTAGCGCTCGACACCGCCTACCATGAGGAGTTGCTTCAGGAGCTGCGGCGACTGCGGCAGCGCATAGAAGTGCCCCGGCTGCGTGCGGCTCGGGACCAAGAAGTCACGGGCGCCCTCGGGCGTCGACTTGAAGAGCGAGGGCGTCTCGACCTCCATGAAGGCGCGCCGGTGAAACGCCTGGCGAATCGCGAAGGTGAAGTCGCTGCGCAGTCGCAGGGCGGACATCATCTGGGGACGACGCAGGTCCAGGTAGCGATAGCGCAGGCGCACGTCCTCAGCCACCTCGACATGGTCCTCGATCTGAAAGACGGGGGTCTTTGCCGTGTTCAGCACCTCGATGTCAGAGACGAGGACCTCTACCTCGCCAGTCGCAAGCTTCTCATTGTCCTGGCCCTCGGGACGCTCGCGCACGACGCCGCTGACCTTTATGGGCCACTCGGAGCGGATGGTCTCGGCCCTGTGGAAAGCGACCCCGCCCGAATGCTCGGGGTCAAAGGCAACCTGCGTCAGGCCCGCACGATCGCGCAGGTCCACGAAGATAAGACCACCGTGATCGCGGCGGTGCCACACCCATCCGGTGAGCGTGACCTCCCGACCGATGTCCTCGCGACGAAGCTCACCGCAGCTGTGCGTATGCATGCTGTGCATGTGCATGGGATCTGTGTCATATGAAGCCATGATCATCCTCTCGTCCCTGCCGCCCCGTGCCGTACGGGCGACTCCCCAGCAGACCACCCGTCGACGTAGACTGCGACGATGGGCACAAGCGATTATGATAGCAGCGATCTTGCAAAAGGCGACCACCATCAGAGAGCCTGCATGTCAGCGTTACAGACTTGTCACGAGCGACGAGGCTCGGCAGCCACCAGATCGTTCGCCATCGACCCCCTTGCGCAGCCCCTATGCCGCAGGGCCGAGAGCTGTGCCGCCAAAGTGAAGGATCGCGCTCGTGGCACGCTGGCCGTCCGCCGCATCAAAGTCACCTGACGATATGGCCTCTGGAGACATCGTGCCGCTAAGCTCGCTGGTCTCAGTGTCGTACGCGTCTCCCAGGACCGACGAGCAGAAGCCCTGCGCCCAGGCAGGCGTAAGAGACGGCGTCGAGCTCTGAGAGGCGAGGGCATCCGTCCAGTCCCTGAGAAGGTACGTGGTCATGCCCTTTCCCCTGTCTATAACCAGCGGCAAGAAGTGGTAGGACCAGACTGACGCATGGCCACTCGAATCCTTGACAAGCCGCAGCTTGGCCATGCCACCGATCAACGATGAGTTGTCGCTCTGCGTGCAGATGAAGTTGCCCACCGACCAAAAGCAGAGAGTCTGTTTGTCACCCTCATCTCCCAACATCTCGACAGGACCGATCACGTGAGGATGCCCCCCTATGATGACATCAACGCCAGCGGAGCGGAAGACCTCGGCCCAACTATGCTGCTCGGCGGTCGGGGCGCTCACGTACTCGGTCCCCCAGTGCGGGAAGGCGACCACGATGTCGGCACCCCGTAAGCGTGCCGACATGACATTTGCGCGAATGCGCCCCTCATCAAGCAGCGAGACCGCCCCCTGGGAGTCCGGGATACCGTTGAGACCATAGGTATAGTTGAGGAGCGCCACCTTAAAGCCATCCTTCTTATAGATGTACACGTTATCCAAGGAACCTGGGTCAGTGGACTGGACATCGCGCTCGCCAAGAACGGCCACGTCGGGATGTTTTTCGTGCCAGAACTCGAGCTCATTGTGGATACCCGCGTAGCTACGATCCATGGCGTGGTTCGTTGCCTTGAGGATGACGTTGAAGCCAGCCGTAACTTCGGCGTCACCCATCTCTTGTGGGCCGTTGAAGCTGGGATAGCCTGTATACCCCAGCTCGGCACCACCCAGCGGCGTCTCTTGGTTCAGAACCTTGACATCCACCCCCTCGAGTGCGGGGACAATATGCAAAAAGACATGATCGAAGTTGTAACTGCCGTCCGCTTGCTTACCACTCCGATAGACACCCGTATGCTGCAGCACGTCACCGACCATCACGAGGTCGATGGTCACGGATCCTTGGCCGGGTGTCTTCTCGCGGATCGCCACTGCCCCTCGCCCCGACGTCCCCTGTACCAAGGGATCGGAAGGGCTCGCGCTCGGGTCACCCAGCATCTGAGCGAACCATGACTGAATGGAGCTAAACCCATTCGAAAGCGGCTTAGTCAGGCCAGCTAGCCCGATGACCACGAGCACTGTCACGACGAGCGTGACCACGACCGACACACGTATGACCCTGCCCTTGCGCCTGCGGCCCTTGGCGGAAGCGAGCCTGGCGGGAGCGGTGCGCAGCGTGTCCCTCCTCGGAGTCCTACGACGAAAGTCGGACCTTGCCGAATGCCGTGATGGCTGCGTGTGAACAGGGCGGCGTGGAGGGTGAGCAACTCTCCGCGATCTTGGAACCGCACGTTGGCGCGAAGGCTGATGCTTGGGCATGTAAGCGGCCATGTCACTCCAAAGAGACTCAGTGGTTGAGATGGACCCACGGACCCACCCTCGGTACGCTGACGTGCGCTAGGCTCTGTGCCACACCCACGATCCGGTCTCACCGGGGCCATCGTAGGCACAAGCCACCACACCGAGGATGAGAGCTTGGATGAATGCCACCTCAAGTGTAACGCAGACCCACTGTCCAAACGTCACCGACATGCGCAGACATCCCCATACTTGGGTCGTGGTGATACTGTCACGACCACCTTCTGAAACGAAGTGCTCAGCGCGCGACAGCGCTACGAGATTCTCTGGCTCACAGTTGCGACTAGCTCTGCCAAGGGAAGTCTGACCTGCTCGTGGGTCTGCATGTCGCGCAGGGTCGCCGTGCCCGAGGCGACCTCGTCCGCACCGAGCACCACACACAGGCGAGCACCCAGCCTATCCGCCTGCTTAAACTGGCTTTTGAGCGAGCGTCCCTGGTAGTCCGCCTCGGTACGGACACCTGCCCGGCGAAGCGCCAGCGAGGTCGAGAAGACGGCATCGCGCTGCTCGGGAGCCGCACACGCCACGTAGACGCAGACCGGCGGCTTGGTCTCAAGTGAGCCCCCACAAGCCGCAAGGGCAAGGGATATCCTCTCGAACCCCACCGCAAAGCCTATGCCGGGGGTAGGCCTGCCGCCCTCAAGCTCTACCAGATCATCATAGCGCCCGCCTCCACCGATGGCGCCGACGCCAGAGTCGAGCGCATCCACCTCAAAGACGGTGCGGGTGTAGTAGTCAAGACCACGCACGAGGGTCGGATCCTCGACATATGCGACGCCTGCCTCGTCCAGGTAGCACTTGACCTGCGCATAGTGCGCAGCACACGTGTCGCAGAGGTGGTCGGTAACAAGCGGTGCGTGAGCCATGATCTCACGGTCGTGATCAACCTTACAGTCAAAGGCACGTAGCGGGTTGGCATCCGCACGCTCCCTGCAGTCGGCGCACAACTCATGTGCGTGGGCGATGATAAAGTCGCGGACCTTCTCGCGATAGGCAGGCCGACAGGTGGCATCACCCATCGAGTTGATGCGCAACCGAAGCCTGGCCGGATCGAAGCCCAGGCGCCTGAAGTACTCCATGAGCACGATGACACACTCGGCGTCGGCCGCCGGGTCAGGTGCCCCCATCCACTCGATACCCACCTGATGGAATTGGCGCAAACGGCCTCTCTGCGGGCGCTCTCCACGAAACATTGCCTCTGCGTACCAAAGCTTAACCGGAGCCGCGCCCTGAGAGACGAGCTTATCCTCCACGGCGGCTCGGACGACACCTGCCGTCCCCTCGGGGCGCAGCGCCATGCGCTGCTTGGCCTTAAGACCACCTTCACCCCCAGCGCCAATCAGCCGCTCCATGAGAGCACCCGAGAAGACGCGAAACATCTCCTTGCGAACGACGTCCGTCGACTCACCGATGCCGTGGACAAAGGTGTCCACCTGCTCGATAGCCGGCGTCTCTATCATGTCGAAGCCGTACGTGCCAAAGAGCTCGCGTGCCGTATCCTGCATGTGCTGCCAACCACGCATGTAGCCGCCATACAGGTCCTCTGTTCCCTGGATCCTCTGCGCCATGGCCCCTCTTCTTCCCGTATGATCATCTACCTCAGGCGATAGTCGAGCGACACCGCCATCCGCCAGTATAGCCGAGGTAGTCGCAAGAGCGAACGGCGGGCAACCGCCGCAGCCCACACTCACCCGTCCGATGAGACCACGACCCATGGCACGGAAGTAGTACGAGGTCGGACAGCGCGCCAAACGCTCAGGAGTACGACTTCAGGACCGGTGGCATCACCACCGCCAGATAGAGCGAGAGGATATCCGAGGGAGAAGCGCGCACGTGACGGTAACAGAAGGCCGGGGGCCTTGCGGTCACGCAGCGGTTGTCCCGACGTCTACCACGCGAGCGCCACGGCCTCATACGGTCTGAGGCTAAGCGCACCGTCTTCGTCAAATAGGAGGTCCCCGCAGTTGGCGATCAGCGTGCTGCTGCCCGCAACCGTGTCTGCCGACAGAGCCGTGACGTCTTCGCCAGAGAAGTTGCAGGCAACGACTATGCGATCCTGCCCCAAGGTGCGCTCATAGGCAATGACCTTGTCTGATGGGCTCTCTAGGAAGCGCACGGTACCACGCTGTATGACGGCATTCTCCTTGCGCAGACTGATCAGGTCACGGTAGAAGATCCACACGGAGTCAGGGTCACCCTCCTCCACGGCGGCATTAAGCCAGAGGTGATTGTCCGGCACGCCAATCCAGGGAGTTCCGGACGTAAAGCCGGCATGGTCGCTGCCATCCCACTGAACAGGCGTCCTCGAGTTATCGCGAGAGCGCTCACTCACCACATGGAAGGCCTCGTCCGCACTCATGCCCCCATCCTGCAAGATCTTGTAGTAGTTCTTGGTCTCTACGTCACGATAGTCATCGATAGAGGCAAAGCCTGGATTAGTCATGCCCAGCTCCTCCCCTTGGTACACGTAGGGGGTCCCCCGCATGAGATGCGTGCAGAGACCGAGCATCTCACTTGAGCGGCGCCAGAGCTCACGGGTCGACACGTCACCAAAGCGCGAGTTGGGGCGAGGCTGATCGTGGTTTGACCAGAAGAGGGCGTTCCATCCTCCTTCCGCCGACATTCGCTCCTGCCATTCGGAGAAAAGACGACGCAGCTCACTTATATCAGGTTCCGCAAGCGCCCATTTGTTGCCATTCAGGTAATCCACCTTCAGATGATGGAAACTAAACGCCATGGCAAGCTCATGGCAGTCGGGCTTCGAGTAGCGGACGCAGTCGTCGATAGAGGTAGAGCTCATCTCACCGACCGTCATCAGATCGTCGATGCCAGCCTCACGCACGAGCTCCTGTAGATACTCATGGACGTGCGGACCATCCGTGTAGAAACGCCTGCCATCTCCCTCATCGTCACTCTCCAGCTCGGAAGGCTTCGAGATCAGGTTCACGACGTCAAAGCGGAAGGCAGAGACGCCCTTTTCCTTCCAGAAGCGGATGACATCCGCAAGCTCGTTTCGAACACGGGGGTTATCCCAGTTGAGATCGGCCTGACTCTTGTCAAAGAGGTGCAAATACCACTTATTGAGCGAGGGTACATACTGCCACGCACTACCTCCGAACTTGGACACCCAGTTCGTGGGAGGCTCCCCGGGGTTCTCCTCGGTGGCGCCCTCTGCGGCGTCAACGAACTTATAGTAGTCGAGATAGGTGGGGTCTCCCTTGAGGGCCTTCTGGAACCACTCGTGCTCTGTGGACGTGTGGTTGAACACCATGTCGAGCATGATGGCGATGTCCCGCTCCTTCGCCTCGCTCACGAGCTCGTCGAAGTCCTCCATGCTACCAAACACGGGATCTATATTCCGATAGTCCGCGACGTCGTATCCATTGTCGTTCTGGGGAGAGACGAAGAACGGCGTTATCCACACGCAGTCAACTCCGAGTTCCTTAAGATAGTCCAAACAGTAGGTGATGCCTCTCAGGTCCCCGATGCCATCATCATTAGAGTCCTTGAAACTTCTGATATAGACCTGGTAGACAACCTTGTCCCCAAATTGCTCGGCTCGATCCATAGTGCCTCTCTCCTCCTCAACGAAGGTGGCGCCGCACAGAGAGTGGGCTTGCGACGCCACCTGACCGACAGAGTTTTTATACCTTATAGCTTAGTCCCATATCCAATGACTGTGGTCTTTCCAGCCTCTACCTTACCCTTGGACACAAGTTCGAGCTTACCCGCCCGACCGACACTCGTTACGACCATCATGACCGTATCCTTGTGACCAGCGGCCGCGATCTTGTTTCTGTCGAAGCTGACGAGCCTCTGACCAGAGTGGACCATATCTCCCTGATCGACGTAGGTCGTGAATCCATCACCCTGCATCTCTACGGTATCTAGGCCGATGTGGATGAGAAGCTCGAGGTCATTGGGGAGCTTGAGGCCAACGGCATGGCCTGAGTTCGCCATCATGACGCTGACCTCAGCGTCGCAGGGTGCGATGACCTCTCCGTCGGAGGGGTCGATCGCGATGCCCTCACCCATCATGCCAGAGGAGAAGACGCCGTCTTCCACGGAAGCGAGCGTACGAGCAGTGCCGTTCACGACTGCCTTGATGCTACCATCTGCAACTACGTCGCCATGGGCGGAGGGTGCGGGAGCATTGGCTGTTGAAGTCGCAGCCACAACGGTGGCGGTCTTCTCTCCCTCAGGCGTGCTGTCATCGACACCGGCACCTCTGTCGATCCCCCTGCGCTTGCCCACGACGTAGGTGAGCGCAAACGGAACCGCGATGGCAACGACCATGCAGATCGCGAAGCTCAGGAAGAACCTAGAGTTGATCGAGAGGATACCTGGCAGGCCACCTACGCCGATGGCATTAGCGGTAGTTGAGGTCGCGGTACAGATGACACCCGCAATGGAGCTGCCGATCATGGCACACACGAAGGGAAACATGTGCTTGAGGTTGACGCCAAAGATGGCAGGTTCGGTGACGCCCAGGTAGCACGAGAGGCAGGCGGGGATGTTGACCTGCTGGGCGTCCTCGTCCCTCCTCTGGAGCACGACCATGGCAAGGACCGCCGAGCCTTGTGCGATGTTGGAGAGCGCGATCATAGGCCAGAGCATGGTTCCGCCTGTCTGGTTGATGAGTTGCAGATCGACGGCATTGGTCATGTGGTGCAGGCCGGTGATCACAAGCGGAGCGTACACGGCTCCAAAGATGGCGCCAAACAAGACGCGTAAGGGTCCCGAGATGCCAACCATAACGATGTTGCCGATCCATGTGCCGATGATCCAGCCAATGGGACCGACGATGAAGTGGGCTGTCATCACGCCAAGCAGGAGCGAGCAGAAGGGTACGATGATCATCTGTATGAGGGCGGGAGTTATCCTCTTGAAGAAGCGCTCATAGTAGTTGAAACAGATGGCAGCAAGGATGGCGGGCAAGACCTGTGACTGGTAACCCACCATATGGACCTGTGCAAAACCAAAGTCCCAGGTATACTTGACCCATTCCTCTGGTGTGGCACCCGCCACGTTGTACGCGTTCATGAGCTGGCCCGAGATGAGTGTGAGGCCCAGCACGATGCCCAGCATCGGCGTGCCGCCCATCTTCTTGGTGATTGAATAGCAGATGCCTACGGGAATGCCCAGATGAAACACTGCCTCGCCGATGAGCCACAAAAAGCCGTAGACACCGGTCCAGAACTGCGAGAGGGAGGCGAGCGTCTGGTTGCCGTCAGGCCCGAAGTAGGGCATGTCTCCCAAGATGTTTCGAAAACCTAGGATGAGACCACCGGTGATGATGGCGGGAATGAGTGGCGCGAAGACCTCGGCAATGGCGCCCATAGCCTTCTGCAGAGGATTCTGGTTTCCGGCGGCTGCGGCCTTGACGTCGGCCTTGCTACCTTCGCTCACGCCCGAGACAGCCACAAAGTCATCGTAGAAGTCGGCGACGTCGTTGCCAATGATGACCTGGAACTGCCCCGCCTGTGTAAAGCTGCCCTTGACGGAGCTGAGCTTCTCGATGGCGGGCACGTCGGCCTTCGCGGGGTCGGCCAAGGCGAAGCGCATGCGCGTGATACAGTGCGTTACCGCGCTGATATTGCCCTTTCCACCAATGAGTCGCAGCAACTCCTTGGCATCGCCCTCGTACTTTCCCATCTCTACTCCTTCGTCCTGGCGTCACCAGGCCCTCTTGCCCTCATGGCGGCCCCGCGTCTCTCTCCTACCGACGAATAGGCTGATGCCAGCATTGGATAAAATTATTGCGCGCGTATTTAAATAGGTCAAGAGGAGACGTCGGGCTGTGGCAAACGACGATACTCTCACCGCGAACGGTAAGGGGACCTGCAAATGGGGTATGAGATGAGATGTTGCGTTGTCAATGAGGCATCAGAGGCGAGGTGCGGAAGATGCAAGCGATCTACGGTTCGATATACGAGGATCTCCTAGAACAGATCAAAATGGGCGACTACCCCTACCAATCGTTCGTACCCTCCGAAAGCACCCTCGTCGAGAGGTACTCATGTTCGCACAACACGGTGAGAAGGGCACTCGGGCTGCTCGCGCAGCAGGGCTACGTGCAGCCCGTCAACGGCAAGGGCGTGCGGGTGATATACCAGCCACACGAGCGAGCGCTCTTTAAGGCCTGCGGCATCGAGACGTTCAAGGAGGCTACCGCCCGCAACCATCTCTCCACCGCGACTAAAATCGAGACGTTCGAGCGCATCGCCGCTGACCTTCATCTTGCGAAACTCAGCGGTTTTAAGGCGGGTGACGCACTCCTCCACATAGACAGGGTCCGGATAGTCGAGGGACGCCCTCACATTCTGGACCGTAGCTACTTTCTTGAGGACCTCGTCCCCGGCCTCACGAAAAAACGAGCGGCCGGCTCGATCTACGAGTATCTCGAGGATGAGTTGCGTATGAAGATTGCCACAAGCAAGCGCACGATCACCGCCGAGAAGGCGACGCAGGCAGACTACTGCTACCTTGACCTCGAGGGCTTTGACTTCGTCGCAGTCATGTGCAGCCGAACCTTCAACGGAGACGGGCACATGTTCGAGTACACGCAGTCACGACACCACCCCGACTGCTTCTCGTTCAGCGCCGTGGCCAGACGGGTGTAGGGGCCAGACCCCGACTACGGTCCGCACGGCAGCGCGCCAGAAGTAGGCAGGCACGCGAGCGTGCAGACGGATGCAAGGCAGACCCCGCACCCGCTGCCTGGACTGACCACTACCCCAAGGTGATCTTGTGAACCCAGCCAAACTGGTCAGCTATCTCACCAACCTGGATGCCTGTTAGGGTCTCGCGAAGCTCCCTCATCACGGGGCCGACGTGCTCCATGCCATAGACGATCTGTCTGTCGTCGGCGTCTATCTCGCCAACGGGGCTGATCACGGCTGCGGTGCCACACATGCCACACTCGACAAACTGGTCGATCTCCTCGAACGTGACGGGGCGCTGCTCGATCGTCATGCCGAGCATCTTCTTAGCCACATCGACGAGCGAGCGACGAGTGACAGAGGGCAGGATGGAGTCAGTATGGGACTGCGGGACGACCAGCGTGCCGTCCTTCCTGACAAAGAGGATGTTGGCACCGCCGGACTCCTCGACGAAGCTGCGCGTCTTCGGGTCGAGAAACAGATTGTCCGCGTACCCCTTGGCATGCGCCTCAACGGAGGGCAGCAAGCTCATGGCATAGTTGAGACCGGCCTTGATGTTGCCGGTGCCATGTGGCGCCGCGCGGTCGTACCTGGAGACCTGCAGCTTGACAGGCTTGACACCGCCAGAGTAGTACGGGCCGACGGGCGTCACGAGGATGCGGAACTGGTACTCGTCTGCGGGCCTGACGCCGATAACGTTGCCCGTGGCGACCATGAACGGTCGGATATAGAGCGTGGCGCCCGAGCCAAAGGGAGGCACCCAGGCAGCGTTGGCACGAACGACCTGCTCGACCGCCTCGATGAAACGCTCACGGGGAAAAGGTGGCATAACGAGACGCTGTGCCGAGTTGTACATGCGCTCGGCATTCTGGTCCGGCCGGAAGCAGACGATGTCACCGTTCTGGGCGGTATAGGCCTTGAGACCCTCGAAGACCTCCTGGCAGTAGTGGAAGATGCCAGCACACTCAGAGAGCCTGAGGCTGTGGTCCGCCGTCAGCGCGCCCTCATCCCAGGCGCCATCTTTGTAGTTGGACACATAGCTATAGTCAGTAGGCTGATAGGCAAAACCTAGGTTACCCCAGTCGAGATCCTTCTTATCCATATGATTCCCCTCCGTGAGTCAAGAGCGCTGCCGGGCGAGCGAGAGGACGTTTGCCCGCGCACGATACATATCCGCTTGAGTAGTGTAGCGCCTTGCACGAAAACATCGACGGCTGAGACACGCTCGAAACATCGTGCGCACGCGACGTCCACGCACGGGCACGCAACTGGCAACACACGGCGGTCACGCCAGGGTTGACTCAAGCTCCCAGGCCGTGCGGCTGACGAGAAAGCCCCTGCGACCCAGCTCGGTCTCTATCTCGTCGAGCACCCCCTCATCTGGGGCACTCACATGATGAAAGTGGTAGCCTGAGGTAATCCCACTCAGGAGCGATGAGCGACTGCTCGCCAGTCCCTCCACGAAGCGTCGCACGTCACGGCGGCTCGACACGTTTAGAGGGGCGCAGAGTCTGCCGTAGCTGTGATGGTTGACGACCGTGTCCTCGACCGTGCCTCCCAGGTCGACGATGAGGTTAAGTTCCTCGGCCACCTGGCTCGCATCGTGGCGCACCTTGATAAGCCTCCGGGGGCGAGCGTTCGAGGGCGGCGCCAGGCAGTAGCCCCGGTTAGTGGAGAGGATCTCGACTCCCTCCGCCTTGAGAAGTGCCATGTCCTGCACGATGACCTGGCGGCTCACCTCACAGCTTTGGGCGAGTCCGGCGCCGGTGAGGGTGCCTCTCGCTCCTGAGAGCAAGGAGACGATGCGACGCCTTCGCTCCTTTCCCGTCATGGCCCAACCACACCCTCGGTGTCGTCGCGACCCTTTCCTGAAGTCTGCCCTGCTGTGCGCTCGGGCGCCACGGACCCTCCCCCCGCGGCGATGATCGAGAGGTGCTTGAGGCTCAGATCCAGGATGGGTGCCGAGTGGGTGAGGGCCCCACACGAGACGATGTTCACCCCAAGGTCCACGAGCTGGGTGACGTTCGCCGCCGTGACGTTGCCCGAGACCTCAATCTCGGCCGCACCGTCCACGAGGCGGACGGCCTCGGCCATCGTCCTGTGGTCCATGTTGTCGAGCATCACGATGTCGACCTTGGCGTCGAGCGCCTGGCGAAGCTCGTCGAGGGTCTCCACCTCGACCTCCACCTTGCACAAGAAGGGCGCATGGGCGCGGACGGCGGCAACCGCCTGGGCGATGCCGCCCGCCGCGTCAATGTGGTTGTCTTTGAGCAGCACGCCATCAGAGAGGTTAAAGCGATGGTTGGAGCCACCGCCCACACGCACAGCCTCCTTGTCGAAGACGCGCATGTTGGGCGTGGTCTTGCGCGTGTCCGCCAGACGGGTCCCGGTGCCGGCAAGGATACGGGCCATCGCACGCGTGTAGGTGGCGATGCCGCTCATACGCTGCAGGTAGTTGAGGGCGACCCGCTCCCCCGAGAGCAGGGCGACCACGTGTGCCCAGACGACACCCAGCTCCTGGCCCGCCACGACCTCCTCCCCGTCCTGAACCGTCGCGACCAACCGTGCCGTGTCATCGAGCAGCTGGAACGTCCGCTCGAACACGTCGAGGCCGCAGATCACACCCCCCTGCTTGGCGACCAGACGGACCTGGCCCTGGGCACCATCGTCTATGACCGATGCCGTCGAGATGTCCTCGCTCGTGATGTCCTCACGAAGGGCCGAGCGTATGAGTGGCTCCGCCTGGAGCCTGAGGGTCACCGAGTTCATGCGTGATGCCTCCTCCTGACGATGTCCCGTGCGGCCAGCCTAGAGAACACCAGGCTCTCGAGCAGGGAGTTGCTGGCCAGGCGATTCTTGCCGTGGACGCCGCTGCAGCTTGTCTCTCCCACGGCGTAGAGATGTTCCATGGAGCTGCGAGAGTCTTGGTCCACGCGGATGCCGCCCATGAGGTAGTGCTGGGCCGGGGCGACGGGAATGGGTCCCTCGCAGATGTCGTAGCCCTCCTCGAGGCAGCGCTCGCGAATGTTGCGAAAGTGCCTACAGGTCACGCCGCGTGGGATGCGCTCGAACGAGAGGCGCACGAAGGGCAGGCCGTCCTCCCTCATCTGGCGGTAGACGGCAGCAGATACGACGTCGCGGGGCTGGAGCTCGTCCACGAAACGCTCCCCCTTGGCGTTGAGGAGGATGGCACCTTCCCCCCTGCAGGACTCGCTGATGAGGAAGGCCCGACCAGTACTGCTGGTATAGAGCGATGTGGGATGAAACTGCACGTAGTCCATATGCTCAAGGGCGACCCCATGCACCCTGCAGATGCGGCAGGCGTCCCCTGTCATGCACGGGAAGTTCGTCGAGCGCTCATAGAGCCCTCCCACACCGCCCGACGCCAGGATGGTGTCGGTAGCGCGGATAGCGAGCACGTCGTCCTCCTGCGTCGTGCAGACGACGCCCTCGCAGCCGCCCTCGTCTGAGACGAGCAGGTCGACCATCGTGTGCCATTCGAGCAGATGCAGGTTGGGAAGCTCAAGCGCCCGAGCAAGAAGCGTGGTCGTTATCTCGCGCCCCGTGTCATCCGCGTGGTGAAGCACACGGGGTCGGGAATGGGCGCCCTCGCGGGTATAGGCGAGCCGTCCGTCCTCGCGCTTGTCGAACGAGACGCCCCTGCGAATGAGGTCGTTGATGATGTCGCGACTCGACCAGATCATGGTGTCGACGCTTTCGGCGCGGTTCTCGCCGTGCCCGGCGCGCATCGTGTCATCAAACCACGGTCCGTAGTCGTCGTAGTCGCGCATGACGCAGATGCCGCCCTGGGCAAGCATCGAGTCGCAGCTGGCCAGGTCCCTCTTGGAGAGCAACACGACCTTGAGCGAGCGCGGGAGGTTGAGCGCCGCGTAAAGACCGGCGACGCCACAACCCACTATAACGACGTCGCAGGTGATCCTGCGGGCGGGCTGGCCCGTCGACGGGACCCCGGTAGCTGCCGCGCCCTCAACTGGCGTCCCCGCGCCCGTCACCATCAGCGCACCGCCAAGTCGAGCATTCGCCTGAGAGGCGCGTTGGCACGCTCGGCGTCATCGGGCAGCGCGATCTCGCCATAGCCCTCCTCCAGGGAGCGGAGCAGCTTCTCGGCGCTTATCATGCGCATGTCGGGACAGAGGAGGGGGGTCTTCGTGTAGAAGACTCGCTTGCCCTGACCTGCCGTAAGTCTCTCGATCTGCGCCTGGACACCTGCCTCAGTCAGCACGATGAACTCCGTGCGCGCAGACGCAACGATGCGCTCGATGATCTGCTTCGTGGAACCGATGAAGTCGGCCTCGGCGAGCACCGCCTCGGTGCACTCGGGATGCGCGAGCAGCTCGGCAAAAGGGTGGTCGCGCCTGAGCAGATGGATCTCTCCCAAGTCGAGCCCCTGGTGAACGGGACAGAAGCCATCGTTCAGGATGAAGTGCTTCTCGGGGACCTGCCGTGCGATATAGCGTCCGAGGTTCTTGTCCGGAATGAAGAGGATGTGCCCCTGCGGCAGCTCACGAACCACCTTGATGGCGTTCGAGGAGGTCACACACACATCTGACCAGGCCTTGATCTCGGCCGTGGAGTTGACGTAGCAGACGACGGCCAGGTCATCGCCAAAGCGCTCGTGCGCCATGTCCACGTCCTGCCTGCGCACCATATGTGCCATGGGACAGTCTGCCAGTGGCTCTGGCGCGAGCACGATGCGCGAGGGATTCAGGAGCTTCACGCTCTGACCCATGAAGGAGACACCGCAGAGCACGATGACCCTCGCCTCGAGCGTGCACGCAAGGCGTGCCAGGTAGAATGAGTCACCCACGTAATCAGCGAGCGCCTGGACTTCGGCAGGCACGTAGTAGTGGGCAAGGACGACGGCGTCCCGCTCGCGCTTGAGGGCGGAGACGCGCTCGGACAGAGACTCGAAGCCCTCAGGGAACTCATGCGGCACGGGACCACCATCCCTGTGGTAACGCTCGAGGGCCTCCTGGTAGCTGGCCTCCTCCAGAGGCGTGCGCGTGTAGGTCTCCACCAAGTCCCTCCCCTCCCTGGTCGCTCTGCCTCGTCCGGCTACGGCAGCGCCACCCCATACGAGCTTGCGTCGACGTCGGACCTGCACCTAGTATGGCAGTTTCTCTGCCCACTGACAAGATAGCTGTCTTGTCAGTGGGCGGCCGCAGGACAGTAAGGACAGCGTCCCCGCCAGCAGGCAAGGTTGCCACACGAGAACTGATACACCCCTAGAGCGCCGAGCGGCCCGCATCCGGCACCAGGTGGCCTACGCGCTCTTCATGATCACGGAGCGCACGACGCCGGCGGTGGCATCGCAGGCGTCGAGCGAGGCCTCCATACGATCGAAGACGCGCATCCAGCCAACAATGTGGCCGCGGCGCGCCTCATCGAGCGTGTCATCGTGGAAGAGTCGGTGCATGCCTTGCTCGTAGACGTCATCCCCCTGGTCCTCGATCTCGCCGACTGCGATGGCCTTCTCGCGCACGATGGGGTCCTTCTTGTAGTCGGCCAAGCGATCAAACATGAGGTTGAGCTCCACGATGGCCTGGTGAGTGAGCTCGGCCATCTCGCGCGCCTCAATGCGGGTGGAGCTCATGTTAAAGAGGTCGAGCCCTGTGCAGACGCCCTCCATGTAGTCTACGATGTCATCCATCTTGAGGGCAAGGTCCGAGATGTCGTCGCGATCGAATGGCGTGATGAACGAGGTGTACAGCTCCTTCATGATCTTGCGTACGTGCGCGTCGGCACGCGACTCGTGGAGCTTCATCCCGGGGATCATCGTTATGGTCTCCGGGTAGCCCTCGACGAACTTCACATAGTCCTTGGATGCGTCGAGAATCTCCTGGGAGAAGTCCCTAAAAAGGGCGTAAAACGGATCTTCCTTCTTTGCGCGAGCCATGTACCTCTCTTTTCTCTCTGAGTCTCTTACGGACGGGCGCACCCCCGAGTGCGGGATGGGACCCGAGAAATACCGCCTAGAACACGAGCAGGAAGAGCCTCGCCAAGACGTAGCCGATAAGCCCGCAGCCCGGGAAGGTGAAGACCCAGGTAAAGACCATGTCCTTGGCGATGGCCCAGTTCACGGAGCGGACGTTCTCGGCGGCGCCCGCACCCATGATGGCTGCGGTCTTGGTGTGGGTGGTAGAGACGGGCAAGCCCGTGAGCGTGGCGATGAGCAGCGACGCCGTGGCGCTGATGGACGCGGCGAAACCCTGGTACTTGTCAAGGCGCACCATGCTCATGCCCACCGTCTTGATGATCTTCTTGCCGCCCACGGCGGTGCCTATGGCCATGATGCCGGCACAGAGCACCATAATCCACAGGGGAAACTCGACGTTTGCCATGTTGGTCGAGCCGGTGGCGAGGATGATGGCCATCATCGCCGTGGACATGAACTTCTGGCCGTCCTGAGCACCGTGCATGAGGGCGACGCCTGCAGCGCCAAGTACCTGCATGCGCCCGAAGAAGTCGTTGGCGCGTCGTCGGTCGGCGTTGCGGCACAGGATTGGTATGACCTTCGCGATAGCCCAGCCCGCCGCATAGCCCAAGACAGTCGAGAGCACGAGGCCGTAGATGACCTTTGCCCACTCCCCCATGTTAACGCCCTCAAGGCCCCCCGAGACAGCAAGGGCGGCGCCCGTCAGCCCCGCGATGAGCGCATGGCTCTCCGACGTGGGGATGCCAAAGATCCAGGCACCAACGCCCCAGCCCACGATGGCCACGGTCGCGGCCGCCAGGGCGATGAGCGCGGCGTGGGTGTCCCCGCCAAAGTCGACCATGCCGCTCATGGTGTCCGCGACTGCCGTAGAGATGAGGGTCATGCCCACCAGGCCGATGAAGTTGCAGATGACGCTCATGACGATGGCCTCGCCCACCCCGATCGAGCGGGTGCCCACCGGCTCCGCGATGGCGTTAGCCGCATCCGTGGAGCCATTCACGAAGATGGACCCCAAGATAAGGACCATGACGACGACAAGAAAGGGACTCTGGAAGAGGATCTCCAGAAAGTGACCGATGGTTATCATGCATCACCCTTCGCGAAGGGAGGCTGCGGCGCGCCTCTGCCCCTACCAGTACCTCCCCATCATAGACGAAACGGGTCGTCTGCAGGACCAAGACGGTGGACGGCAGACCTTCGAGCGCAGACGAAGGACCGCGTCAGGTTCCTTGCCCTGGATCGTATTGTAGTCAGAGGGCAGAGAGGAGGAGGGCATGCACAAGACCACGGGCGAGGCGGGCGGGACGACGGCAGGCGAGGTCGAGCGCCTGGTGCGGCTGTACTCAGACTCCATACTGCGGCTGAGCTACAGCTACCTACGCTCGACGCACGACGCGGAGGACATCTGTCAGGACGTCCTGCTCAAGCTGCTGACAGCGCGACCCTCCTTCGCGAGCGACGAGCACGAGCGGGCCTGGGTCATCCGAACGACGGCGAATGCCTGCAAGGATCAGCTGCGCGCAGCGAGGCGCAAAGACACGACCTTGGAGGGCGCACGGGAGCCGGCGACAGAGGGCGACCCCACGTTCCAGGGGCTTCTCGACGAGGAGGCTGATCTGCTCAGGGCCCTGCGCGAACTGCCGGACCAGTACCGGGAGGTCATCCACCTGCACTACTTCGAGGAGCTGCCCTTACGGGAAATAGCGCGAATGACCGGCGTGAGCGAGGCTGCAGCCACGAAACGCCTGAGCAGGGCACGGAAGCTCTTGCGGACACGCTTGGCAGAACAAGGAGACTGTTGAGGACAAGGTAAGGAGGACATCATGGATGACATGACGGACAAGACGCTCGAAGTGGAAGGAAGACCCGAAGAGAGACTCAAGGCCACCTACGCGTCCGCGATGGGCAAGCTGTCCTTCTCGGACGGTGCGAAGGCGAGGATGGCAGGCAAGCTCGAGAAGGAGGCGGATGGCATGACAGGCACAGGCAAGAACAAGGCACAGATCCTACACTTCGGGAGGAAGTGGCCCGCTTGGCGCATCGCCGCTGCCGTGGCAGCGGTCGTCCTCGCGGCAGCCTTGGGAGCGGGTGGCATCGCCTACGCGAGCGGTGTGCGCATAGGCGTGCTCGGCCTCGTGGATGACGTCTTCAACGGGGCGCCCGCCAACACCGAGGTCGTGAGTAAGATAGGCAGGCCCATCGGCGCGAGCGCACACGCCAATGGGGTGACCATCACCGCAGACGCCGTCATCGGCGACGCGCAGAACTACGTCATCGTCTACAGCATCTCAAGGGATGACGGGAAGCCCATAACGGAGGTCAAGGCCGACGAGTACGGAAACCTGCCCCTCAAGTTCGGTGGTCAGACCACATGGGTCCATGGCGTCTGGGGAGCGAACGGAAGCAGCCACTTCTACGACAGCGACCCCTCCGACAACTCAATCCAGTACGTCGAGGAGATGTCACTGTCAACCGATGGCGCAAGCATCGTGGGCCAGACCGCCTACGCCAGCTTCACCGACCTCTGCGTCTTTGATAGCGAGTCGGCCCAGACCGAGCCAGTCATCTCGGGGCACTGGAACCTCAAGTTCAAGATGAACTACGAGGACGCGGCTATCGAGATCCCAAGCGGCCAGGTCTTCTCCATCAACGGGCTTAAGGCCACCATGGACAAGCTGTCCATCTCGCCTATCGCGCTCTCGCTGAGCTACACCGTGCACGAGGCGGCGAACCTTCCCGACGCACCCAGCGGACAGATGCCCCCAGAGCTCGAGGCGCGTATGGACCAGCTCATGAACCTGGGCATGGTCACGATCACCCTGCGCGACGGCAGCACGATCACGTTCAGAGATCTTGGGGGCGGTAGCAGCGACTCCAGAGACCAGAATAGCACGCGGGTCGAAAAGTCCAGCTTCCTGCCCAGGATCATCGACGCAAGTGAGGTGAGCTCCGTCACCATCGGTGACACCACGTTCAGCGTACAGTAGCCACGACCGGCCCTCACGGGCGATGGCACACGGGCGGCATCGTCAGTACAGCAGGCAGACGAAGCTGACGATGCCGTCCTTCCACATCGCCTTGATGGAGCCCCCCGCCTCCTCACAGATGCGCTGGGCAACGGAGAGGCCGATGCCATAGCCACCCTGGTTCGAGTGGGCCTTGTCGCCTCGGTAGAAGCGCTCAAAGAGCCGCTCGTAGTCCACGTCCTTGCCCTTGGCATAGCTGTTCGAGACCACGATGCGGACCCCCTGCCTACGAATATAGGGTATCCCTATCTGCCGCACCTGTCTGGCGCGCACCGACACCTTGCCGCCACCGTCGCAGTACTTGACCGCGTTGTCAACGAGAAGGCGGACGAGCTGGCGAAGCTTCCCCTCGCTCACAGCCAGGCGAACTCCCGCGTCCACAGCTATGTCAAGGGTCACGTCCCGGCTCTGTGCCAGTGACTCGAATGGCGAGGCCGCCGACGCGACAATGGCAGAGACGTCAAGCTCCTTGGCCTCGCCCTCGCTCTCGTCCTCGACCTCGTTGGAACGGGAAAACTCTACGAGGTTTTTCACGAGACCATCGAGGTAGTCGACCTGCCGGAGCGTGGACTGGCTCCACTCGCTCTCGCCCTGGATGGTCTCGCTCAGCTCAGTGTTGGCACGTATGACGGCGAGCGGGGTCTTGAGCTCGTGACTCGCGTTGGTGATGAACTCGCTCTGGCGCCGTGCCGCCTCAATCTCGGGCCTGATGGCCCGCATGGAGATAAACCACACGAGCACGAAGGCAAGGAGCAACCCCACGCCCAGAAAGACGAGGGTATAGCCCATGACCTGCCTGCCCTCTTCCAGCTCGACAGAACCGTTCATGAAGGCTATGACCTTCCTACCGTCTGCGGTTGGGGAGTCTGAAACCTTATAGTAGTAGTTGTCGATCGATCCCGACGTAAAGATGGAAGAGGCGGCTTTCCTGGCCAGTTCCTGGGCGTGCTGTCGATCTATTGACTTGTCGCTGTCATTGCGAAGCTCCTCGAACGTACCGTCAGCACGCAGCGTCACGACGAAATAGCGCAAACCAAGCCCGCTGCTAGGAGCCAGGTTGTCCACGTCGATCACGGGAAGCTGGCCATTGTTCTCGATGATGGACTGCAAAGTGCTGTTCATCCGCGCCTGCGCAAGGCTGACGTACGCCCCATTGACGAGCAGCGCTATGAGGAGCATGGTCAAGAAGAACGCACCCAGCATGACCGCGATGAACTTCGTACGTAGGCGTTGTATGGACGTGGCCCCCATGACCTGCTCCCCCCGTGTGCGCGTGAGTACTTGCCCTCAGGGTCCGTCAACGCACGGCGACCTCGCGGGCAACGAGCCGAATACCACCCTCGTCGTTCACCATCACCGCAAGCGTTGATGCCACTGCCTTGAGCTTGGCCCTAAGGTAGGAAACATAGAGGGCGAGCGTCTCCCCCGTCGCCGAGCGATCATCCTCCCAGATCCGGCCCAACACGAACTCAGATGCCAGGGGATGGTCGGCATTCCGTATCAGGAGCTGCATGAGCTCCAGCTCTTTCACGGAGAGGCGCACCGTGTTCTCGCAGGCAAGCTCAAAGGTGTCAGCGCGCAAGCGAATGTCCCCAAAGCTGAGGTCGGCGTCAGAATAGCCCGAGCGACGCTTGCACAAGGCGCGTACGCGGGCAAGAAGCTCCTTCATCGCGAAGGGCTTGGGAAGATAGTCGTCAGCCCCGGCGTCAAGGCCAACCACGCGATCGTCCACCTCGGCCTTCGCCGTAAGCAAGAGGACGGGCGCCACGATACCACGCCCGCGCATCTCGCGCAGGGCTTCGAGGCCGTCCATCTTGGGCATCATGATGTCGAGGATGATGCCGTCAAAGCTCTGCGAGAGCGCCCTGTCGAGTGCCTCCCGCCCGTCAAAGACACAGGTCACCTCATAGCCGCTCTGCTCGAGTATCACCTCAAGGGCACGGTTGAGGTCACGTGTGTCCTCTGCGACCAAGATCTTCATTGCCCGTCCTCCCTCACTGCAACAACATCGCGCGGGATGGTGCCGCGAATCATGTCACGAATCGTCTGCATCGAGATGTCCGTCGAGGCAAGCTCATCGGCACAACGCTTGAGCTCGGCGATTATGAGCGACGCATCACCTGCGATCTCGTGCTTGTACTTCATCTGGTGCTCGAGAGCCGCCCAGGTATCCTGCGAGATCGTCCTGATCTGCACCTCGATATAGGTCCTACCGTCCACCAAGAGCACCAGATGCAGGCTACGGTAGCCGTTGGGCTTCACATGACGGATGTAGTCCTTCTCGCACGCGACCTCGACACCCGGCAGCTCGGAGATGCTGTCACGCATCAAGTAGACGTCGTTCAGAAAGGCGCAGACCACGCGGATACCGATGATGTCGCGGACGTGCTCGAAGGCTGCCTCGCAGGTCTCGGGCAGACCCTTGCGCTGACACTTCTCATGCAGACTCGCCGCACTCTTGACCCTGCCCAGGCAATGCTCCACGGGGTCCTCTCCCCGCTCGGCCTTAAGCCTCGCGCGAATGGCCAAGACCCTGCCCATGAAGTCATCAAGCATGGTCACAAACTCGTCGCGGCGCCCGCCGAAGATGGGATCATCGGCATCGATCGGGCTCTGGCCACCCGTCATGTCCGTTTTGTCCACCAAGCGACTCCTCCTCAAGACCTGCTCACCTTAGAGACCTGCATGGACGATACTAGCGTAGCAGCATCTCAGAAAGGGGGTCGCGGCTGAGGGAGAAGGGACGACACCATCAAGAACATATTTGCCAGCTGAGAGGAGCGGAGCCGCCACAGGAGCTGGCTGCGCAAACGGGACGAGCGCAGGCACTACAGCGCGTCGAGTGCGAGCTGTCTGAACTCGACGCCACCTACTAGGTCGTGCGCAAGGATGTTCACATGCGTGAAGCCGCACTCGATGGCCGTCGCGATCGCCACATCGAAGCCGCCGTCCAGCTTCTCAGCCTGGTGCGCGTCAGAGTTGATGAGAATCTCCCCGCCAAAGTCATGCAGCGCATGAAGCAGCTCATGGCGCGGATAGAGCTCGGCCTTGCGTCCCCTGTTCACGCCACCGCAGTTGATCTCGAAGGGCACGCCCTGCTCCACCAAGTGCTTCATGGCCTCAAGGGCTGGACCCGTGTAGCGTGGGTCGGTCTCGTCGAAGTCGTGCGCTCGGTCGTTGAAGCGCGTCACGAGGTCAAAGTGCCCCACGAAGCTACAGTGCGTGCGGTCATACACCTGCGCCTCGAGCTCATAGTAGGCGCGAGCGAGCGCGTACCAGTCACCGCCAAAGGACTCAAGACAGAGCTGCTGCAACACCTCATACGTCCAGTCCACGGCCATGAGACCCTTGTCTGTGGGCAGAAAGTGCGTCGATCCGATCACGTACTCCGCCTCAGGGCAGCAGGAGGGATCGTAGACGATATCGAGCTCGACGCCCATGAGGATATCGAGCCTCTCCCCATAGATCCCTTGCAGGCGCCTAACCTCTGCCACGTAGATGGGCCAGTCCATGTGGACGCCCGGATCCATGTGGCCAGAGAAGCCCAGGTGCTCAAAGCCAAGGTCCAGCGCGCGCTTGACCATCTCCTCAGCGGTGTTCTTGCCATCGCAGAGCACGGTATGGGTGTGATAGTTCGCCTTGAGCATAAGCCCTCCTCACAGGGAAGCCGTCGTGAGCGCCTGCCATATGCACGTGCCTGCCCAGCGCCAGACACGCGATCCTCGCTAACCTACTGATGATAGTAGCTCAAGAAGTCCTCGATCGCATCGAGGGCATCCTGCAGCGTGTGCATGCGCGGCAGGTAGACGATGCGAAAGTAACCGGGCGTCTCCCAGTTGAAGCCCTTGCCACCCACGATGAGCACGTGCTTGTCCTTGAGCAGGTCAAGCGCGAACTGATCATCATCCGTGATATGGAAGCGCTCGGGATCGAGCTTCGGAAAGATATAGAACCCCGCCTGCGGCTTTACGACCGTGACGCCCTCCATCCTCGAGAGGCGATCGTATGCGTACTCGCGCTGGTTGTAGACGCGCCCGCCAGGCACCAGGTAGTCCTTGACGCGCTGATGGCCCCCAAGGCAGGTCTGGACGATGGACTGGGCGGGAACATTGGAGCAAAGACGCATGTTAGAGAGCATGTTGATGCCGTCGATGTAGTCTCTCGCGATGCGCTTGTTTCCCGAGAGGCTCATCCAGCCGATGCGGTAACCCGCTATCATGTGCGACTTCGAGAGGCCGTTGAACGTGACGCAGAAGAGGTCGGGAGCGAGGCTCGCGATAGAGACGTGCTCCTGCCCGTCCATGACCAGACGGTCGTACATCTCGTCCGAGAAGATCACGAGGTGGTGCTCACGGGCTACCTCGACGATCTCCTGCAGGACCGCACGCGGGTAGAGGGAGCCCGTGGGATTGTTGGGGTTGATGATAACAATGCCCTTGGTACGCGGCGTAACCTTGGAGCGGATGTCCTCGAGGTCGGGATACCAGTCCTGCTGCTCGTCGCAGACGTAGTGAACGACCTCTCCTCCGGCAAGCGTCGCGCAGGCGGTCCACAGCGGGTAGTCCGGGGAGGGAACCAGAAGTTCATCTCCGTCGTCGAGAAACGCCGACATTGCGAGGTTGATGAGCTCTGAGGCGCCGTTTCCGGTGTAGATGTCGTCCACGTCCACGTTGGGGATACCCTTGAGCTGGTCGTACTGCATGATAGCCTTGCGCGCCGAGAAGAGGCCGCGGCTCGACGAGTAGCCCTCGCAGTTCACGAGCTGCCTCTGCATGTCGCGCACGACCTCGTCGGGGGTGCGAAAGCCAAAGGGCGCGGGATTGCCGATGTTGAGCTTGATAACGTGCTCGCCCTCGTCCTCCATGCGGGTAGCCTCGTCGAGGACGGGACCCCGCACGTCGTAGAGGACGCTATCAAGCTTAGAGGACTTCCTGAACGTGCGTATGACCCTGCCCTTCCCCGTGCCGCTGCGCCTGATTGCCTGGGTGGGCCTCCTGTCCCTGGCGCGCGTCGCATCGTGGGCAAACACGGCACCCTCTGCGGGGACCTTCGGGATGGACGCCTCGGGCGCAGTAACGCTCAGCCTGTCTGTGGACACCCCGAGCAGTTCGGACAGGACGTTGAGCATCTCGGGCCTTGGCTCGGTCTTGCCGCTCAGGTACTGCGAGAGCTGGCTTTTCCCCAGCTTGTGGCCGCGCTCTGAGGCAAGCTGCACGAGATCAACCTGCTTGAGGCTCCGCTCTTCCATGGTTTCCTTCAGTCTTGTAGCAAATGTCGTTTGAGTTACGTGAGCCACGTGGCACCTCCTAGAAGTTCAATATCGTCCGTTCATTGTTGGTAAGTTCAACTCAGTTCATGAGAATAGCATTGATTGGCTAAAGTTCAATAGATAAGTTCAATAAAGTATGGGGTCACGGTATCCTCACGTAACGCTCGGTTGAACTATGAGTTGAACCGCATGGATCGCGCGGAGCGGGCGGGGGCGCAGGGCAGGGGGGCGGG
>ERZ772921.337-NODE-337-length-29048-cov-3.901424_pt1 | contig 29048 bp, 24 predicted proteins | sample MGYA00512117_ERZ772921 | MGnify/ENA primary metagenome ERZ772921 (study PRJEB29015, sample SAMEA2737944) | human oral metagenome | biome: human oral; feature: human-associated habitat; material: dental | place: China | collected 2150 ...
CACGGAGCACGGGTGATCGCAGTTGATGGCGCCCTTGCCGGCCTGCGTGTCCGCCACCGGGATGCCGGTCGCGGCCGCGAACGCGCGCAGCTCCTCCGAGGCCTCGGAGTAGATGGTGCCGCCGCCGGCGATGATGAGGGGACGCTTGGCGGCGCGGATCTTGGCGACCGCGCGCTCGAGGGCGGCGCGCTCGGCCGGGGGACGGCGCACGTGCCACACGCGCTTGGCGAAGAACTCGACCGGCCAGTCGTAGGCCTCGGCCTGGACGTCCTGGGGCAGGGCGATCGTGACGGCGCCGGTCTCGGCCGGGTCGGTCAGGACGCGCATGCCTGCCAGCAGAGAGGGGATCAGCTGCTCGGGACGGTTGATGCGGTCGAAGAAGCGCGACACGGGACGGAACGCGTCGTTGACGGTGACGTCCAGCGAGGTCGGGTCTTCGAGCTGCTGGAGGACCGGGTCCGGGATGCGGGTCGCGAACTGGTCGGAGGGGAAGATGAGGACGGGCAGGCGGTTGGTCGTCGCCAGGGCTGCGCCCGTGACCATGTTGAGCGAGCCGGGGCCGATCGACGCGGTCGTCATCCAGGTCTGCAGGCGGTTCGTCGTCTTGGCGAAGGCTGCGGCAGCGTGGATCGCGCCCTGCTCGTTGCGGGGCATGATGTAGGGCATCGGGTTCTCGCCCTCGGCGGGGGCGATCTCGTTCTGCAGCAGGGCCTGACCGATGCCGGCGACATTACCGTGGCCGAAAATACCGAAGGCGCCCGCGATGAGGCGGTGCTCGACGCCGTCGCGCTCGGTGTACTGGTTGGACAGGAAGCGAATGATTGCCTGTGCGACAGTCAGACGCACGGTTCCCTTGTAGGCTTCGTTGCTCATGGGTAGTCCTCTTGGGTCTTTCTTACTTGTTCATGGGCAGTCGGGGGTCCACTTCCTGGTTTTCCCAGGTCGCGCGGATCCAGTGGTGCGCCGGGTCATCGGGGGCGAGCCACACAAGATCCTCGTTCGGGCCGGCCATGACGTTCAGGTAGTACATGTCGTAGCCGTGGGGCACGAGCGCGACGTCGCCGTCGTGGACCTCGCAGCACAGGTCGATCGGGCGGCCGGGGCTGCCGTAGGTGCGGTGCAGGCCAAAGCCCTTGGAGCCCTCGGGGCCGTCTTCGATCTCGAAGTAGTAGATCTCCTCGAGCTCGCGCTCGTCCTCGGAGTCCTGCTCGTGCTTGTGGGCCGGGTAGGAGGACCAGTTGCCGCCGGGGGTGATGACCTCGCAGGCCAGCAGGTGGGAGGTGGTGACGCCCTCGACGGCCAGGGAGTAGTTGTTGACCTGGCGTGAGCAGTCGCCGGCGCCGCGCAGGTCGACGCGGACCTGGCTCTTGGGGTAGTAGGCGACGGGGATGTCGCGGGTGGCAATCGCGGAGGGGAAGGCGAAGCGGCCGCCCTGGGCAGAGGTGATGGTCAGGCTCTTGCCACGTCCGACGTACAGGTAGTCGGTGACGCCGGAGAAGACGCCGCGGCGACCCTCGAGCTCGAAGGTCTGCCCGTCGACCTCGACGGTGGCGCCACCGGCGAGGGGCAGGATGAGGAGCTCGGCCGCGCCGGTCTCGACGACCTGGGAGGCACCGGCCTCGAGAACGAGAACACGCAGGCCCGAGAATGCCCACCCGGCACGCTGGGGATCAATGTCGACGGTGAAATTGCCGTGGCCGGAGGAGCCGGCGGGAACGTAGATATCGGGAAGAGTCATCGTAGTCTCCTGAAAGTTGGGCATCGGTGCCGCTGGATGAAAAGGGGGACGAGGCTGGGGCAGGTCGGGTGGGTTACGGGAGGACCCCCGTTTCGACGAAGGTGTGCAGCTGCTCGTGGGTGGGCATCGCTGTCGAGCATTCGATGTGCAAACACACGTAGGCTCCCGCGGCCGAGGCGTAACGGATCGTGCGCTCGAGGTCCCATCCTTCGACGAGGCCATGGATGAGTGCGCCTCCGAAGGCGTCCCCCGCGCCAAGTCCGTTGACGACGTCCACGTCCCAGGCGTCGACCCACACGCGCTCGTCGGCGGTCTTGGCGAGAGTTCCCTTGGGGCCTTGCTTAACGATCGCCAGCTTGACGCCCCGTTCGAGGAGGGCGTCGGCTGCTCCTTCGGGATCGGAGACGCCGACAGCCATCTCGCATTCCTGGCGGTTACCGACGGCGACGTCCACGCGGGACAGGACGGCTGCGACGCGCGAACGCGCCTGGGCCATTCCGCTCCACAGATTGGAGCGGTAGTCGAGGTCGAGGATCGTCACGCCGTTGGAGCGATCGCGGTGATCGAGGGCGCGCAGGTGCAGGCCGAAGGAGGAGTCGCGCGACAGGCCGGTCACGGTGAACCAGAAGATTCCGGCGCGCTCGACGGCGTCCCAATCCACCTGATCCTCCCCCAGCTCCAGGTCCGGGGCGCTGGGCTCTCGATAGAAGTAGAGGGGGAAGGAGTCCGGCGGGAAAAGCTCGGCAAAGGTCACGGGGGTATGGAAGTCGCGCACGGTGACGACATGGTCGGAGGAGACGCCGAGGCGCTCCAGCTCCCGAGTCACGAAGCGACCGAAGGGATCGTCCCCCACGCCGGTGATGACGCCGGAGCGATGCCCGAGGCGGGCAGCTGCGACGGCGACGTTCGTCGGGCTGCCACCGAGGAACTTTCCGAAGGTTTCGACATCTTCGAGGTGGGCGTCAACTTGGAGAGGAAAAATGTCAATGCCGGAACGACCCATTGTTAGAATGTCGACATAGCGGCGCTCGAGAGACATGGCGCCTCCTTCCTCTCCATTGGGGTGGCCCGTAAACCTTTCGTTCCAAGGATGCACTATCAACAGGCAATCGTCAAACTTTGTCTGTACAATATATAACAGCGCGTCACTCTCGCCCTTTACATCAACGCTGATACTATGTAACCCTAAATATTTAGCACCGCTGTCGCGCCACACACGAAGGTTTGACATGTCCAAAGCATCGACCACTTCGGAGAACACCCCCTACGTTGCAGACATCACGCTGGACCGCTCCTCCCCCGTGCCGCTGTACTTCCAGATTTCAGAACCCATCGCACAGCTCATCAACTCCGGCGCCCTGCCCGCAGACACGCGCCTGGAGGACGAACTGTCGATGGCTGCGCGACTGCATGTCTCCCGCCCCACGGCACGACAAGCGCTCCAGCGCCTCGTTGACCGCGGCCTCCTGACGCGCCGCCGCGGCGTCGGTACGATCGTGTCTCCGCGCCACGTTCACCGCCCCATGGAGCTCACCTCCCTCATGCGCGACCTCGTCAACGCCGGCCACAAGGTTCACACGACGATCCAGCGCTACGAGGCGCGCCCGGCCACCGCTCAGGAAGCCGACATCCTCAAGATCACCGAGGGAACACTCATCGTCCACATTGAGCGCACGCGTTTTGCCAACGGCGAGCCGATCGCCGTACTTACCAACTTCATCCCGACGGACATCGCACCGACCATGCAGGAGCTCGAGTCCGCCTCCCTCTACGACCTGATGCGCGAGCGCGGGGTCACCCTGGCCTCGGCCCGCCAGGTGATCGGCGCCCGCAGCGCGACAACAAAGGAAGCCAAGCTCCTGTCCGAGCACCGCGGCGCCGCACTGCTGACGACGCAGCGCACGACATACGACCCCTCGGGACGCATTGTCGAGTACGGCAACCATATCTACCGCGCATCGCGATACTCCTTCGAGGCTAGCCTTTTCGCCCAGTGACAAGACATTGACACTTTGTCCTAACAAACTGTTGACAGGCGTAGGTGCTCGCCGTAGACTTATCCCCGACGGAGAAAGTCGAAAGCAATCACAAAGGAGTGCTTCCCGCCATGTCCATCGAGTACACCCCCGGCCCCCTTCTGGACGCCGCGCGCAACACCCCCACCGCCCTGTGGAACGATTCCTCGGATCCCAGCGAGCTGGCGCAGTCCATCTCCTTTGGCGGCGTTGGTGCCACCTGCAACCCGACCATCGCCTACACCTGCATCAACCAGCGTCGCGATGTGTGGCTGCCCCGTATTGCGGAGCTCGCCAAGGAAATGCCCGACGCCACCGAGTCCGAGATCGGCTGGCAGGTCGTGCGCGAGCTGTCCCTCGAGGCCGCCAAGCTCCTCGAGCCTATCTTCGAGGCCGAGAACGGCCGCAATGGCCGCCTGTCAATGCAGACAGACCCTCGCCTGGCTCGCTCCGCCAAGGCTCTTGCCGACCAGGCCGAGGAGTTCCACAACCTCGCAAAGAACATCATCGTAAAGATCCCCGCCACCTCGGTGGGCATCGAGGCCATCGAAGAGGCCACCTACCGCGGCGTCTCCGTCAACGTGACGGTCTCCTTCTCCGTCGCACAGGCCGTCACCACGGGCGAGGCCATCGAGCGCGGCCTCAAGCGCCGCGAGGCCGAGGGCAAGGACACCTCCCAGATGGGCCCGGTCGTCACCCTCATGGTGGGCCGCCTCGACGACTGGATCAAGGAGGTCGCCGAGCGCGACGAGATGTTCCTGGATCCGGGCCACCTCGAGTGGGCGGGAATTGCCGCCTTCAAGCGCGCCTACCAGGAGTTCCAGAAGCGCGGCCTGCGCGCCCGCATGCTCTGCGCTGCGTTCCGGAACGTCATGCACTGGTCCGAGTTCGTCGGTGGCGACGTCGTCATCTCCCCGCCGTTCAAGTGGGCCAAGCGCATCAACGACTCGGACTACAAGATGGAAGAGCGCATGGACATCCCGGTGCGCGAGGACATCATGAAGACGCTGCTCTCGATCCCCGAGTTCGTCCGCGCCTACGAGCCCGACGGCATGACCGCGGAGGAGTTCGACACCTTCGGCGCCACCGTGAAGACCCTGCGCGGCTTCCTGCAGGCAGACGCTGACCTCGACGCCCTGGTGCGCGACGTCATTATGCCCGCTCCGTGATCCACCCGGCGGCCCCGCACGTCGCGTGTGGGGCCACCGCCGGTCATGGTTTTTCTGCTCTCCAGCACCCCCTCACCTAGAAAGAAGCAAAGATGCTCAACATTGCCGTTATCGGCGCCGGCCGCATCGGCCACGTCCACGCCAAGACCATCGCCGCGCACCCCGGCGCCACCCTCGCCCTCGTTGCCGATCCTTTCGGTGACGCCGCGAGCAAGCTGGCCGAGGTCTACGGTGCCCGTCACACGACCGACGTGGATTCCGTCTTCACCGACGAGGGGGTCGATGCCGTCGTCATCGGCTCGCCCACGCCGCTGCACATCCCCCACCTGCTCGCCGCCGCCAAGGCGGGCAAGGCCGTGCTGTGCGAGAAGCCGATCGCTCTGGACATGAAGGACGTCGAGGCCGCCCGTGACGAGCTGGACGCCGTGTCCGTGCCCGTTATGTTCGGCTTCAACCGCCGCTTCGACCCCTCCTTCGCCGCGGTTCACGCCCAGCTCGAAGAAGGCAAGATCGGCGATCTGGAGCACCTGCTCATCATCTCGCGTGACCCCTCCGCTCCCCCGGCCGAGTACGTGAAGGTTTCCGGCGGTATCTTCCGCGACATGACCATCCACGACTTCGACATGGCCCGCTTCTTCCTGGGCGACATCGTCGAGGTGCACGCCTTCGGCCAGAACTTCAACGAGGAGATCAGGGAAGCCGGCGACTTCGACGCCGCAGTGGTCACCCTGAAGAACGCCGCCGGCGTCGTCGCGACCATCGTCAACAACCGCAAGTGCTCGGCCGGGTACGACCAGCGCCTGGAGGCCCAGGGCTCGACGGGCACGCTCAACGCGGACAACATCCGCGCCACCACCGTGCGCCTGTCCAACGCCGAGGTCACGGATGCGGCCGAGCCGTATCTGGACTTCTTCCTGCAGCGCTACGCGGACGCCTACCGCATTGAGCTGACCGAGTTCATCGACGCGGTCGTCACGGGTACCAAGCCCACGCCGTCCATTGACGATGCGATCGAGGCTCTGCGCCTGGCCGAGGCCGCCACTGAGTCGGCAAAGACCGGCAAGCCCGTGTCGCTCGCCTGATAGCGTCTCGAAAGTCCCGGCGGGGTTCCCCCCGCCGGGAGTCGCTTTGTCTAGACAATTCAACGGGATTGAGTAGAATAGTGACACCGGCATAACTCGCCGATGCTTACAACCGCGACTCATAGGAGAGCTGCAATGACTCACGTCTACGATCCCGCAACCGCGATTTCGGACCCGAATGGCATCACCTGGGGCATGCACCCGATTGCGTGGCGTAACGACGACATTCCCGAGGTCGGCGAATGGAACACCATCGACATCATGTTCGACGACCTGGCCGAGGCCGGCTTCGCCGGCACCGAGGTCGCCGGCTGGTACCCCTCGAAGGAAGAGACGAAGGAAAAGGCCGACGCCGCAGGCCTGAAGATCGTCGCCCAGTGGTTCTCCAGCTTCATCGTCCGCGACGGCGTCGAGGCCGTCATCCCGGACTTCCGCGCCACCTGCGAGTACCTGCAGTTCCTGGGCGCGACTCGCGTCGTCGTCTCCGAGCAGACCGGCTCGGTGCAGGGCATCCGCGACATCTGCATCTTCGAGAACAAGCCCGTCCTCAAGGACGAGGAGTGGCCGGTCCTGGCCGAGGGCCTGAACAAGCTCGGCGAAATCGCCCACGAGTACGGCCTTGACCTGGTCTACCACCACCACCTGGGCACCGTCATCCAGACCAAGGATGAGACGCTGCGCCTGCTCGAGCTGACCGATCCGGACAAGGTTTCCCTGCTCTTCGACACCGGCCACGCGTTCGTGGGCGATGGCGACGTCATGGGCCTGCTGCGTGGCGCGATCGACCGCATCAAGCACGTGCATTTCAAGGACGTGCGCCCCGCCAAGCTGGAAGAGTCCCGAGCGGCCAAGCGCTCCTTCCTCGACTCCTTCCTCGCCGGCATGTTCACGGTCCCCGGCGACGGCACCATCGATTTCACCGAGCCCTACGCCTTCCTCGTTGAGCACGGCTACAAGGGCTGGATCCTGGTTGAGGCCGAGCAGGATCCGAAGATCGCCCCTCCGCTCGAGTACGCGCACATCGCGCGAGACTACGTAAAGGGCACGCTGCTGGGTCAGTGAGCAGCTTCGCGCGGTTCCTCAACTTCCCGCGCGAATCAACTGGGGGTGGAAGCGACTCGTTCGCTTCCACCCCTCTGTCGCTGTACGAGCCACGAAAGGCCTCGATGGATCTGTCAACGCTGACGGCGCTCACGTGGGACGCCCTCGCGCAGCAACGATGCCGCTGCTCGCATAAAAAAGTTGTCGGCGCGAGCCCAAGGCCCGCGCCGACAGCCTCGTCTCACACCCGTGGGGCGGTGATGACCAGCGGCAGGGCATCGCCGCGAGCATCGCTCGGAGGCTGCTCCCCCGCCTGCAGGGTCAGGCTCTGCCCATCCCACGAGCACGCCGCGCCCGGCGTGAGGATCATGGAACGCGAGTAGTCGAATCCGCTCGGCAGACCCGACACCTGCGTGACGGACGCATCCGCCACCACGGCGACATGGTCCTCGTGAACGAGGAGGCGGACCCAGGCCTCGTCCTGCGAGGACTGAGCGGTGACGGCTTCGAAGTCGTTGGCCGACAGCGCACGCACACCGCGCAGGTCCGATCCATACAGGTCATTCCATGCACCCAGACCCTCGAGGCACTCGCGCTGCTCGCGCGGGATCGTGCCGTCGGCACGCGGACCCACGTTGAGCAGGAGGCGACCGCCGCGCGAGACCACGTCCACCAGGTGGCGGACGGCGGCCGCGCCGCTGAGGTACTGGTGCTCGCCCTCGGCGCGGTTGTAGCCGAACGACAGGCCGACGCCTCGGCAGTTCTCCCACGGCTTGCCGCTCGTCTCCGAGTCGCCCATGTGCTGGTATTCGCTGGTCAGGTAGTCCGCGTGGACGCCGCCGTAGCGGTCGTTCGTGATGCCCTCGGGGCGCGCCGCATAGAAGTGCTCAAAGAGCGTACCCAGGCCGTGGGGGCCGAAGTTCTTGCCCTCGTCCGGCCAGTCGATGTCGTTCCAGATGACGTCGGGCTGGTAGCGGTCGATCAGGTCACGCACATGCACGAAGCAATAGCGCGCGTACTCCGCATCCTTGGGACGGCATAGATCCTTGCAGTCGTCTTCGGAGAGGATCGGGCGGTGGGGGCGGTAGTGCCAGTCCAGGCCGCCCGAGTAGTACAGGCCGACCCGCAGACCCTCGTCGCGCGCGGCGTGCGCGAAGCCCGCCACGAGGTCGATGCGCGGTCCACGGCGTACCGTGTTGCGCGTGCCCGTCTCGGGGGCATCCCACAGGGTCACGCCGTCATGGTGCTTGGTCGTCAGCACCGCGTAGCCGGCGCCGGCACGGTGGAACAGGCGCATCCACTCGGCCGGATCCCACGCGTCGGGGTCCCACGCGTCCAGGAACGCGTCGTACGAGGCCGACCCGTACAGATCCTTGTGCCGCAGCGCGGCCGGGGAACCCGGGATACGAATCGTGTTGAAGTACCACTCGGCGTAGGAATTGTGGGTGAACCAGGCCTCCCAGTCCTCCTCGACGCCCAGCTCCCCGTGATCCTCGGCCCACGCGGGGACCGAGTAGGGGCCCCAGTGGACGAAGATCCCCAGGGGGGCGTCCTCGAACCACTGCGGGGTCGGGCGGGACAGCGCACTCCAGCGCTCGGTATCGCTCATCGTTTCGCTCATGGTCATCAGCGTCCTCCGAAGGCGCCCAGGGTGACGCCCTTTTCCAGCTGCTTTTGCAGGAACACGACCAGCATGATCGACGGGATCGTCGTCATCGTCACCGCGGCCATCAGCGGGCCCCAGTCGGTGCCGCGCTCACCCGAGAACATCTGCAGTCCCAGCGGGATCGTCGCCAGCGTCGAATCGTTGACCACGATGAGGGGCCACAGGAACGCCGACCAGTAGTCAATGAACGCGAACACGCCAACCACCGTGATCGGAGCCTTGAGCAGGGGCAGCAGGATCTTCGTCAGGATCTGCCAATCGCTGCAGCCGTCGATACGTGCCGCCTCCTCGAACTCGAGGGGCAAGGACATGAGGAACTGACGGATCAGGAACGCGCCGAACGCGCCGAACGCGAAGGGCACGATGAGGGCGAAGTAGGAGTTCACCAGGCCCATGCGCTGCATGCCGATGTACAGCGGGATCACGAGGACTTCCTGGGGCAGGACGAGCGTGCCCAGGAACAGCATGAACAGGTGATCGCGGCCCTTGAAGCGCAGGCGCGCGAACGCGTATGCGGACAGGACCGACACGACGACCACGAGGGCCGCACCTGCCAGCGACACGATGAACGAGTTGAGGACGACTCTGCCAAACGGAATCGAGTTAAGAGCCGACGGATAGTTGTCCCAGGCGATCCTGCTACCCGTCGGGCTCAGGCTAAAGACCTCGGTCGTAGGCTTGAGGGAGGTCGCGACCATCCACACGAAGGGGAAGATGAACGCGACCGCGATCAGGCCCAGGAGGACGACCGAAATCGTCGTTGATACGCGCTTGTTATGCATCGTAATTCACCCACTTCTTCTGGCCAGCGAACTGCAGGGCCGTCACCGTCATAACGATCACGAAGAGCACCCACGCCATCGCGGACGCGTAGCCGAGCTTGTCGAAAGAGAAACCATTGCGGTACAGGGCCAGCACGATCGTGTTGGTCGCCTCGCCCGGGCCACCCAGCGTCAGGAAGTAGGGCTGAGCGAAAACCTTGAAGGCACCGATGATCGTCATGACCGTGCAGAAGAAGACGGTCGGGGAAATCATCGGGAAGACGACCTTGAAGAAGCGCTGGACGCCGTTGCAGCCGTCGATCGTCGCGGCCTCGAGAACCGAGGTGTTCAGGCCGTTGAGGCCAGCCGTCAGGACGACGATGTTGTAGCCCAGGCCCTGCCACAGGCTCATCATGAGCAGCGAGCCCATCGCGAGGGCCGGGTGGTTCAGGAAGGGAATGTGCTCGATCCCGAAGACGGCCAGAGCCGAGTTGACCACGCCGTTGTCGGAGAGCATGAGGCGCCAGATCAGCGCGTTACCGACCATCGGCGTGACGACCGGAATGAAGAAGATGACGCGCAGGACACGGCTGAGCCATTCGGGAACGCGCTGAAGCCAGTAGCTCAGGCCGATCGAAATCACCAGGTTCAGCGCCGTGTAGCAGGCGGCGAACACGACGGTGTTGCGCATGACCGTCCAGAACGCCGGGTCCTCGCCGCTGAGCATGCGCCGGTAGTTTTCCACTCCGATGAAGCGGCCGCCTCCGAAGATCGACCAGTCATAGAAGGAGATCACGAGGGACGCGATCAGGGGCAGGACGATGAAGAGAAGGAAGCCCATCATTCCGGGCGAGAGGTAGACGAGGGCGCGCAGGCCATCGCCCCGCCGACCCTCGGCGCGCGCGGAGTTTTTGCCGCGCTTGGAGGCCTTCGCCTCCCCCGCGTCCGCCGCGCCCGAGGACGCCTCGCGGCCGGGTTTCACAGTGTCAACGCTCATGAGCTATGCACACCTTTCGTCGAGTATCAGTGGGTTCCACAGTCCCGCTCACGCCACCGTTAGCGCTAACGGAACAAAACCCACGAAACGAGGCCGGGGAACCGAGCAGTCCCCGGCCTCGTTCATGGTGAACTGGGATCAGCCAGCGGAGTTCTGCAGATCGGCGAGGATGTCCTGAGCGGTCTTGGTGCCGCGGAAGCCCTCAGGCGAGTACTGCTGGAAGGACGTGTTGATCTGGTTCCACGTCGAGGTGGTCACGAGCGGGGTGCCGTTCTCGAGGAGGATCCGCACGGCCTCGGCGCTGTCCTCGGGCTTGTTCGCAGCCCACTTGTCCATTGCGGACTCGACCGAGGGAACGGTGCCCTGCTTGTCAGCGACAGTGCCGATGACCTCGGGGGTGACCAGCTGCTTGAGGACGTCGAAGGCAGCCTGCTTGTCCGGGCAGGACTTCGCGATGCCGAAGCCGGAACCCTGGATGACCGCACGAGGCTGGCCAGTGGGGGTCGGCAGGACCGCGACGCCGAGCTTATCGCCCAGCTCCTTCTCGAAGGAGCCGTACATCCACGGGCCGTCCACGATCATCGCGGCGGTGCCGGAGGTGAAGGCGGTCTGCGCCGGGCCATCGTTGTCGGCAGCGTTCGGGGCAACCGCGACCTGCTCCTTGTGGACCAGGTCGAAGGCGAACTGGACGCCCTCAACGAACTTGGGATCCGTCAGAGTGTTCTTGCCATCCTTGGAGACCTGGCCGCCGAATGCGATGCCGAAGTCACCGGGGGCGTTGCCCAGGAGGGACGGCTTGACGGCGATGCCGTACTTGCCGTCACCAGTCAGAGCCTTGGCGTCCTTGAGGAACTGCTCGGTCGTGTAGGAGGTCGAGGGGGCCTGCAGGCCGGCCTTCTCGAACATCTCACGGTTGTAGTACAGGACGTCGGGCTCGGCGTCGTAGGGCAGAGCCAGGACATGTCCATCCACCGTCATACCCTGCATCATCGCAGCGTTGTAGTCGGAGGCCTTGATGCCGGCGGCTTCCATGTAGGAGTCGAGAGGCTCCAGCAGGCCGGACAGCTCCTGGGCGCGGGCGGCCTGCGTGGTGAGAATGCAGGGCGCGTCCGAGGCAACCATGCGGGTCTTGACCTTGGTCCAGTAGTCGTTGAAGGCCGGGCCGTCGAAGGTCAGGGTGAAGTTGGGATCCTTCTCCTTGGCCGCGTCCACGAAGGACTGCCACTGGGCACGGTCGTTATCCGTGGAGACCCAGGTGTACATCTGGTGGACCTGGTCCGAGCTAGAACCACCGCTGGAGCTGGTGCTACCCGATCCGCACGCGCCTGCGAGCAGGGCGAAAGCCGAGGCGGTCGCACCGAGTGCGAGGAACTTGGAGATAGTGGGGCGCACGCTGCGCTCCTTCCTTGTCAGGGGCACCGGGGGTTCCAGTGATCGCGTTGCCTCTCTGTAACGCGACTGGCGGGAACGTTCCCGAAAGTGCCGTCTCTCATCATTGAAATTGACAGGACAACTGTACCAGCCCCTGAGCAGGGCACACAAGCGAGATTTTTGCATTCATCGCATACCGCGATTAATCCTGACTATCCTGTGAAGGCTTTTGAGGACACGGATGACATGCTTTTCAGCCGTTTTCGTCAAACTCTCATCAGCCTGTCACCCATCCACTTTGATTAAACACGGATTTTAAAAATCCAAAACATCGCGCAGGGCCTCGTCCAGGGAGGCGGTGCCCGACCCGAGCATGGCCTCCAGGCTCTCGAGCGTGTGGTGTGAGGGACCCGCCAGGAAGGCGACCATCGCGCCCACCTCGGAGGCATCCACGCCCGCGCGAGCCGCCCACGCGCGCTGGTACAGGCGCAGCTGGGTGACGAAGTACGCGATCTTATCCGGCTTGGTCGACGCGCTCACCGGGCGGCCACTCTTCCAATCGACGACCAGGAAGCGGGGCCCATTGCCGCACACTCGCTCGAACACGGCGTCGATACGGCCCTGGACGGACACGCCGCCCACCTCGACCGAGAAGGCCTCCTCGATCGCGACGGCCCGGTAATCCGCCAGCTCACCCGCAACAAAGGCACGGAAGTTGGCACGCAGCCGCTCCAGGCGCTCGCGCTCACCGTCCGTCAGCAGGGCCTCATCAACTCCGTCGTCGCCCCCGGCCAGCGCGGCATCCTCCCCCGCACTCACGCCGGGGTCCGCGGTGATCTCCGAGGCCGGATCCGCGCTCGCGAGATGCAGCTCGCGCTCCACCCACGCGTGAAACACCGTGCCCAGCGCGGAGAACGAGCTGGGACGAGCCGGCATCGGTCGGCGCATATCTCGCGCGAACTCTTCCGCGTCCTGCAGGAGGGCCGACACTGACGTCGCGGGTACGCGCTCGGCCCACAGGTCCACGACCGGCGTCTCCAATCCGAGGTGATACTCCTCGATGAGTGCAACCGTATCGCGCACCGCGGGGTTATCCCCCAGCTGCGCCAAGGCCTCGTACACGTCCTGATCCTGCGCCAGGTCACGGATCTGCGCTTCGACGGCCTGCGCAGCCGCCGCGACCCGCTGGCGCGAGGGTCCGGGTTCCTCCGGGAAGGACACCGACGTCGCACCGGCCTCGCTCTCGACGATGTCCTCGTCGCCGGGCTCCGGCGCGATCAGGCACACCCCGGCCCCGGAGACCGATTCCACCCCCAGGCTGCGCCAATCTCCCCTGGCCCACACGCCGCGGTCCCCCACACCCGCGAGCGAGTCGTCGACCAGATCCGGCGCATCACCGAACAGCTGTGCACGCGCCTCCATCAGGTAGCGGGAGGGCTGGCGCGAGCTCGAACCCGTCCGATAGATCCACGAGCCGACGAGGAGCTGGATACTCCGAGCGCGCGTCATCGCCACGTACGCCAGGCGGCGCTCCTCGCGCTCCGCGTGCACTCCCAGGGAGCGCCCGTAGTGCCCCTTCACCCACTTCGAATACGCAGCAGAGGGCTTGGACTCCCCCTCCACGTCCAGCAAGAACGGCGGCAGATCCGCGCGATCCCCGCGCAGCGGGTGCGGCAACGCGCCCGCATCCGTCAACCAGGCAGTAGCGATCGGCGGCTCATCCAGCCACGACACAGTCTTACGCTTGTCGTGCGACGGGAAGATGCCGTCACTCAACCCGAAGACGACGACGCAATCCCACTCGAGGCCCTTGGAAGCGTGGACCGTCATGATCTGCACGGCGCGCGGATCCGGCTCCCCCAGGGGAGCCTCGAGCCCGTCCTCTCGCTCGTCGGCCATGCGCAGGTATGCCAGGAACGAGCCGAGGGAAGCCCCCGGCGTATCCTTCTCGTAGGCCGCCGTCACCGCGATGAACTCGTCGAGGGCCGCGCGCCCGCCCATCGACAGCGGATCGGCGATCACGTCGTCCAACGTACCCATGATGAGGATCGCCCGCTCAACCTGCTCGGTGACCGAGCGCCCCACGCCCTCGCGGACCTGCCGCAGGCGCTCGCCGAGGAGCCGCACGCGGCGCACCGCCTCCTCGCTGATCGCGGGCCGCCCCTCAGCCGCCCACCCCGGCTCCGGCGGAGAATCCACCGCATCCAAAAGGACCGCCTGGTGGGGGTTTGTCCCCTCCGAGCGGGCGAGGACGCGCGACCAGTCGCCCAGCGCCATCAGGTCCGTGGCCCCCAGGTCGATGCCCGCCAGCAGGCGCGCCAGCCACGGGGAGGCCTCGACGTCATAAGCCAGCTCCAGCGCGGCGCGCACGTCCTGCACGGCGGGCTGGTCGAGCAGACCGCCGAGTCCCACGATCTCCGTCGGGATACCGGCGTCACGCAGGGCAGCGTCCACGTACGCGAAGTCCTTGCGGCGCCTGCACAGCACCGCGACCGTGCGCCGCTTGCCGCCCTCGCTCGCATGGGAGCGCACGCTGCGGGCGAAGTCGACGACGGCACCCAGCGCGGCCTCGTAGTCAGGGGCGTACGCGACATCGACATGCCCGGGCCCCGCTCCGTCTCGCGCGACCAGGACGGGCGACTGGGCCTTGAGGTGCTCTTTGCCCTCCTGATACGCGGCGACCTCACGCAGGGGCGCAGCCACGCGATTCGCCGCGTCCAGGATCGCCTCGTCGTTGCGCCAAGCCGTGGACAGGGTGAGCGTCTGGCTCTCCTGTGCCTCCCCCGTCTGGAATCGATCCAGGAAGGACTCCAGCGACGAGGCCGAGGCCCCCCTCCAGCCGTAAATAGCCTGATTCGGGTCGCCCACCGCGGTGACAGCGTGGTCGCCGAACAGCATGGACAGCATGTCCATCTGGATGACGGACGTGTCCTGGAACTCGTCGAGGAGGACCGCGCGGAACTCTTCGCGCAGCGACTCGCGAACCGCCGGGGCCTCGCGCACGATGCGCGTGGCCAGGACGAGCTGGTCGGAAAAGTCCAGCACGCCCATGTCGCGCTTGCGCTTCTGATACTCCGCGATGGGGTCGAGGAAGGCGATGCGGCGGCGGTTCGCCCGCAGCAGGCGCCGTGCGTCGTCGTTCGTCTCGCCGACCTGTTCGAGCTCGCGGCCAAAGCCCACGAGGGCCTCGCGGGCGCTCTCCACCGTGTAGCCGTGCTCGGCGATCTCGCCTGCCAGGTGCAGGATCTGTCCGACTGCACCCAGGGGCGTGAGATCCTCGTCGAGGTCGGTGGGCCACGCCTCGACAATCTGCAGCATGAGGTCCAGAGCCCCGGCCTCGGAGAGCATCGAGAAATCGGGGTCGATGCCGATACGCATCCCGTGCTCGGACACGATGCGTTCGGCGAAGGAGTTGTAGGTGAGGGACACGGGGTCCTCGTCGAGGCGCTCGCGCAGCTGCGGCATCTCGCGTGAGAGAAGCCGGATGCGTTCGCGCAGGCGCTCCCCCAGCTCGCCGGCTGCCTTGCGCGTGAAGGTGAGGCCGAGGATCGAGGACGGGCTCAGGTCGGGGTGGTTGGCGAGGAGCCACAGCACACGCATCGACATGGTCTCGGTCTTACCCGACCCCGCGCCCGCCACGACGAGGAGCGGGCGTCGCGGGGCCTCGATGACGCGCACCTGCTCGTGCGTCGGGGTCTTCGTCGCGTCGACGATTGCCTGAATCTGCATGGCACTCAGAGCCATTGCACTGTCCTTTCCCACGTCACTCCACCACCTTGCGGCCGCGCTCGCGCGCCGGGCACAGCCGGTCGAATGAGCAGTATCGGCAGGCCTCCTGCGAGGGCCTCGCCTCGAAGTACGGGCCACGGGCGCTGAGTGCCACCTCGCGCACCGACTCGCGCCACCGCTCCAGCTCCTCGCCCTGGAGCGCAGGCTGATCGTAGATCTGCGGCTTGGAGCCGCCCAGCAGCGCGATGCGAGCCCCCGCGACCTTTTCGCCCGAGGCGAGCATGGCCATCTGGTAGGCGGCCAGCTGCGGGTTTTCTGCGACGCTGGCCTTCGTGTAACCGCTCTTACCGGTCTTCAGGTCAGTGACGCGAACGCCCTCGTCCACCTGCTCGAGTCGGTCCATCCGGCCCCGGATGGTCACGCCCTCGACCTCGGACGATACCGTCTGTTCCACCGTGACCTCACCGGGTACGCCGACGACGTAGGAGGCCAGGTTGTTCACGATCTCGCGCGCGTGGCGGTCGGCGACGCGACCAGCCCACGTGTCCAGGTTGTAGCCCAGCTCCTCGATACGCGCCTCCAGTGCCTCGGTGAGCTCCTCGGGGGTTCCGTGCGGATGCTCCTCGGCGACCGCGTGGACGAGGGTGCCGAGGCTGGCGGCCGCGTTCGACGGTGCATCGGCTCCGATCGTGGTGAGGAACCACCGCAGCGGGCATGCCAGCGCGCGTTCGAATTGCGACGGCGACAGGACGATCTGCCCGCGGTAGTCCTGCGCGCTGGTCGGCGTGCCACCCGCGCCCAGCCACCGGTGCGGCTGCGCGGAAGCAATCCCCTCGCGAGCCATGAGGGCCAGGAGGGTGGCGGCGAGCTGGGCGTCAGCCGGCTCGTCGGAGTTAGCCGCACGCGCCCGCAGGTCCGCGATGTGCCCGGACAGGGACAGCGGCGCCTCGACCGGATCCACCGGGACGATGTCGTTCTCTCGATGGGTGCCAGCCAGGTACGCCACCAGGTCGAAAAACACTGAGGGCGCCGCGTCCTCCGAGCGCACCGCGCCGGCGTGCACGATGCTGCGAGAGCGCGTCACAGCCGCGACGAAGAGGCGATACTCATCATCCAGCACCGCGCGACGGGCTGCTCTCGTCGAGTCGATGAGCTCCTCGCGCCCATCCTCTCCCACGGCGACACGGCCCGCGCCCACGTCCGCGAGGAGGTCAGCGCGCAGAATCCGGTCGCGCAGGCGCAGGTTCGGCCAGGCCCCGTCCTGCAGGCCCGCGAGGACGACGACCTGCCAGTGGCGACCCATCGCCTGCGCGGGGGTGAGGACCTCGACGCCGCCCGGGCGCACGCCCACGCGCGAAATCGTGTCGATGGGGACCGAGCCGGCCAGCAGCTCCGATGCGAAGCCCACGGCGGAGCCGGCGGGGTTGCGCTGCTCCCACACGTCGGCCACGCGCAGGAGTGCCACGACGGCGTCCAGCTGATCGTCGTACCAGCCCGACGAGTCATCCGACGCGATGGCCCGCAAGCGCCACTCGCCGGCCACCCCGGATGCCTCCCAGAGGGACCACAGGCGTTCCTGTGGGCGCACACTGCCGCTCATCCCCAGCTCCCACAGGCGCGCGGCGGTCTCGAGGGGCCGCGCGAGCATGGTGGCTGCGCGGGCGCGCTTGCCGCCCGCCTGCTCGGCCTGTTCGATGAACGGCCTCCACGTCTGCGGGTCACTGACGAGGTCGGCAGCCGTCAGCGGGATCGGCGCGGATTCGCCGTCCGCTTCCTCGGCAGCCTGGGCGCGCGCGGCGTTCAGGCGACGCAGCAGACGGTGGATGGCGAGGGCGTCGGCTCGCACGAGGGGCGAGGGCAGGAGGCGCTCGGCGAGTTCGCGGCGCTGGGCCACGTCCGTGTCGCTCGTCCCCGTCGGCATGGTCACCAGGTCCAGGAGCAGGCGCGTCGTCGGTTGGGTCGCGAAGTCGAAGGCACGTCCGCCGCCCGCGACGGGCACGCCTCCGCGCGCCAGATAGCGGCTAGTTTCGGCAACCATCGACGAGCTGCGCACGATAACGACCTGATCCGAAAAGTCGATGCCGTCGTGCAGGTGGTGGGACCTCAGGGCACGCGCGATGAGTGCCCCCATCTGCGAGGGCGTGGCGCCCAAGTGGGTGACCAAAGCGCCCTCAGGAGCGTCGTCCGCGACGCCGGCCTCGCGCCGGGCGGGCGAGCCGGACTGTGCGATGCGCGCGCATGCCTGGCGCGCCAGCTCACGCACGGCACGGGACATGTCGTAGACCTGGCCGAGCTCCGCGATCTCGACACCAAGAGCACTGGCAAGCCTGCGGTCCAGGTGCGGCTCGCCGCCGCGATACCCAGCCACGGCCACGTCGGAATCCGAGAAGGCAACGATCCGGGCACCCGCGTCGCGGCAGGCCTCCAGCAGCCTCAGCGTCGAGGGCGTGCAATCCTGCAGGTCATCAACGATCACCACATCGGGCACCGGACACGGCGCCTGTACACCGCGCTTCGGCGCATCCTGCTCCCATGCGTCTATCAGATCGGCCGCGAGCGCCTGGATACGCGACAGGTCCACGCGCAGGGTACGCGGATACTCCGGGGAACGCTCGGGCCCCTCCTCCAGCGCAGCAATAATCGCGCCCGCGCCCTGCCACTCCGGACGCCCGAACCGGGCCCCGGCCTCGGACAGGGAGGACGCGTCCATCCCGGCCTCTCCCGCGCGGGCCACCAGGTTGCGCAACTCCCCGCGGAAGGCCGGCATCGCGCGCATCTGCGGTCCAATGTCCTCGGGCCACGGTGCATCCACCGACTCCAGGGCCTCGGCGAGCATCTGGTCCTGGGCCGCGCCCGTCACCAGCTCCACACCCTCCAAGGGCACGTCGCGCTGGGTGCGCCACGTAGCCACCACCTGATAGGCGAAAGAGGCAGGAGTACGCACCGGGCGCACAGCATCCGGGCCAAGCGCCTGCGCGCGCGGGGTCAGCACGTCGGCACGCGTGCGATCGGGAGCGAGAATCAGCGCGGAGCGGCCCTGGGCGTCCGCCTCCTCAAACACGGCCAGGGCACACGTCGAGCGGCCCGAGGACGGGGCGCCGCGCGCAATCACGTCGCCCGAGCACGCCGCGTCCACGACCGCACGCTGGTTCGCGTTCAGCTCCGGCAGACGCCACCAATCGGCGTTGCGGCTACGCAACCTGACCTTGATTTCGCTCATAACGCAATACTCCCAGACCCCACCCGCATCTGCGGCACATATGATGGCCATGACGATATTTACCAGCAAGGAGTCAACATGGAGATCTTCATCGGCATCCGCGACAACACGCGCCAGCTCGCCCTCGACGTCGACATGACCGAAAATGAACTCATGGCGAAGGTCAACGAGGCCCTCATCTCCACCCACGGCGTCCTCGACATCACGGACACGAAGGGCCAGCGCACCCTCGTACCCGCACACGCCCTCGGCTACGTGCAGATCGCCAACAAGACCGAACGCCGCGTCGGGTTCGCAATCCACTGATTCGCGCCCAAACGAACGAGGCCGGGGAACCCGAGCGGTTGCGATACCGCCCGAGGAACCCCGGCCTCGTCTATACCTGTGGCCTCAGGCCTTCAGGTGAATGTCCTTCATGCGCTCCCCGTGACGCTTGATCACGTACTCCGTGATCCCATCGACGGTCTCCGGGGAAGCAGCCAGCGACGGGTAGGTGAACAGCGTCGCGCGCACCAGGCCGAGGGCCTCGCCCGCCACGCGGCGCCCCCACAGGGACAGGCGCGCAGACAGCTGCTCGTCAGCCTCGATCTGCGGGCCCAGGTGCGCGCGCACCCAGTGCCCCTGCTCGAAGGGCCACACGTCCTCGATGCCCTCGAACAGGCCGTGCACCTTCGCGACGCGGATCAGCATGTCGCCCAGCATGCCACGGGTAATGAACGTCTTGACAGCCCGCTCCGCGAACGTCGTCGGACGCGTGCGCGCATCCAGGTCATCGTACGCTCCCGAGAACGCGTTACCGGCCGCCAGCAGATCAAAGCCGCGGTGCGCACTCCACACCTCAAGCTGCTGATAAAGCTTGAAGCACTGCGCGGCCATGCGCGCATGCTCCACGTGGGCCTCGAACGTAGGGGCCTGCTCACCATCCTTCGCCAGGCGCGTCATGAACGCGAGCGACGAATAGGCGAGAATACCAAGGACTTCGGCGTCGTCGGCGGGGACGGAATCAAACTCGTGTGCCATGACTCCAGCATAGTGCCTGACAAGCTCCACGGCCCGGCGCATGATTCCTACTTCTGTGCATTTGGTAGCCGTCTCTGTGACCAGCCCCTCCCCCGCGAACTCCTCGCACACCATTACACTGAAAGGTGACCACCGGAAGACCGGTCGCATTCTTGACTACATAACACGTACGCGCGGACGAGAATCCCCGCCCCAGATAATGCGCGATCGGCACCGACCCCAACCCCGGAAAAGCCCGGGAGACAAGGTAGATCGTGACCAACACGAGCACTGAGGCAACTGTGCCCACCACCGACGTTGACACCACCGAGAAGGCCACCCCGGCCTCGTCCGTCGCATACTCCGCAGGCATCGTCCGCCTCGGCAACATCAAGCCCGCAGCCCCCGAGGTCGAAGAGGCCACCCCGGACATTTCCGGCAAGGGCGAGGACCTCGACAAGAAGTCCTTCGCAGACTTCGGCGTCACCGACCCGATCGTCGACGCCCTCGAAGACCAGGGCATCACGCATCCCTTCCCGATCCAGGCCCTGACGCTTGGCCCCGCGCTGGAGCGCCACGACATCATCGGCCAGGCCAAGACCGGCACCGGCAAGACCCTCGGCTTCGGCATCCCCGTCCTCGAGGACGTCATCGCGCCCGACGAAGAGGGCTACGAGGACCTCCTCAACCCGAACAAGCCGCAGGCGCTCATCATCCTGCCGACCCGCGAGCTCACCAAGCAGGTCGCCCAGGACCTGCGCGAGGCCGCCAAGTACCTGTCGACCCGCATCGTCGAAATCTACGGCGGCGTCGCCTTCGAGCCCCAGATCGAGGCTCTCGAGCGTGGCGCCGACATCGTCGTGGGCACGCCCGGCCGCCTCATCGACCTGCTGCGTAAGGGCCACCTGCACCTGTCCGGCGTCGAGACCGTCGTCCTCGACGAGGCCGACGAGATGCTCGACCTGGGCTTCCTGCCCGACGTCGAAACGCTGCTCAGCCGCGTCCCCGAGAACCGCCACACCATGCTGTTCTCCGCGACCATGCCCGGCCCCGTCGTGGCCCTCGCCCGCCGCTTCATGGTCCAGCCGACCCACATCCGCGCGCAGGATCCCGACGACCAGAACCAGACCGTCAACACGGTCAAGCAGGTCATCTACCGCGTTCACGCCATGAACAAGGTCGAGGTCGTCGCCCGTATCCTCCAGGCGGAGGGGCGCGGCCGGACCGTCATCTTCTGCCGCACCAAGCGCACGGCTGCCCGCCTGGGCGAGGACCTGACCGCCCGCGGTTTCGCGGTCGGCTCGCTGCACGGCGACCTGGGGCAGGGCGCGCGCGAGCAGGCTCTGCGCGCCTTCCGTAACGGCAAGGTCGACGTCCTGGTCGCCACCGACGTCGCTGCGCGAGGCATCGACGTCGACGACGTCACGCACGTCATCAACTACCAGTGCCCCGAAGACGAGAAGATCTACATCCACCGCATCGGTCGCACGGGCCGCGCGGGCAACTCGGGCACGGCCGTCACCTTCGTTGACTGGGACGATACGCCGCGCTGGTCGCTCATCTCCAAGGCCCTGGGCCTGGGTGTGCCGGATCCGCTCGAGACCTACCACACCTCCCCCCACCTGTTCACCGACTTGGACATCCCGGAGGGCACGACCGGTCGTCTGCCGCGCGCCAAGCGCACACGCGCCGGCCTGGATGCGGAGGTGTTGGAGGACCTGGGCGGTTCGTCTCCTCGCCGCGAGGGCCGAGGCCGTGGCTCGCGCGGCGGGTCCCGAGGCGCCTCTCGGGGTGGCCGTGGGCGTTCGGCGCGTTCGGGCGGCACTTCGGATTCAGCGCGCGGCTCTCGGTCGCGCGGTTCCCAGGACGGGGATCGCACGCTGAACGCCGGTAAGGGGGGTCGATCGGATCGCGGTACGCGTGGCCGTGGCCGCGGCGAGCACTCGCAGCATGCGGGTGAGGCGTCTGAGGGCGCGCCCCGCGCCCGCAAGCGCATCCGCCGCCGCAAGGGCGCCGAGTGAGGCTGTAAGCGTCGCACTGATACGACATGAGGAGGGGCCCGAGCCGAAAGGCTTGGGCCCTCCCCTGTTTTTTATTGTTCTCCGGCGCATCCCTGCTATGGCGTTTACGCACGTAGCTCCGGATCACGCACACGGGTGCGGTGAGCATGAGAGGCGTCCACGCCGACCCACGACCGTAGCCTGAGTCTGTCACTGACGCACTCCACGCCTGCAGCACTAGGTCCGCACGATAGACGCTGCACCAGCTATTGAAGCGCTACACCCGTTACGGGGCACTACACCCGAACAGAAGAGGTGTAATGCCTACGGATCGGGTGCACCACCTGATCGGTAACAAGCTTGAGCGCGGGGTTCCCCGCTAACACTGCACATGCCGACGCCCCACAGACCCAGACCATGCAGCACTGCACTAGGTACAGCAGCAATGCACTAGATAGGAGAGCATTGCACTGCCTACTATCCAGTGCAAAGCTGCGCTAACTAGTGCAACGCCACCGACCAACAAGCCCCGTCGCGGAAATAGTGGCCAACGACGCCCACGTCGGCATCCAACAGCCCCAGGCTGCACAGCGCTGCACCACTTAGGGAGCATTACACCAGTTAGGGAGCATTACACCACCTCCGAACTGGTGTAATACCCCGCTAAGTGGTGTAACACCGCTTAGCAACAAGTATCGGTGTGGAGCTATGCCGTGACTCTACAGTCGAAACGTGAGGCAACGCAGTTCAGCGGCGACTAAACAGAAGGCTCGCGACCGAGAAGCAGGCACCGGCGACGAGGCCGCTAACAGCAGCACTCATCAGCTGCTTGGATAGAGCAACACCACTTAAGCCGGTGGAAGAGCCTGCCAATGCACTCTTGTCAAACGATTCCTTTTCTGCGCAAAAAGCAACGGGATGATCACAATAATGTGGAACATCATCAGAATGCATTACGCATTCAAATTCATTTTCTCCAGTAATTCTGCGTATAGAAGTACGAATAGACGGAGAAAAGACCCCAAAAACGAACATTGCAGCTAGAGCCGCCGCATAGGCAATAGCCATTTCAAACAGCATGACACTACCGAGCTCACCATTACCACATTGCACCTCGTAGCAGTGAGCACGAAGCAGCGAATAGGAATCAAGCATTTTCGGAAGCAGGATTCCCACAATAATAAGAACGCCACCGTGAAGCATATTCATTTCAGGACGTCGAGCTTCATTAGAAATCAAAGCGATTTGAAACCCTGCCCCTACCACAAAAAGCGCCCACATAAAGAACGCTTCATATACCGACGCAACTCCAGAAGTAGGTACTCCAATGGAAAACGCAAGCCCCTCACCACCAAGCACATCAAACACAGAGCGAAATATTGTCACAAGTATGGCAAATGTCAGCAATTGCATAGTCACACAAAGACGTCGTTTCCCCTGGCGAATCGACAATCCGAAGAAAACGCAAGCCACACTGAGAACAATAGAAATCACATACATCACCACGCAGGCTTCAGCAATTTCCCCATCAGCACGATGCGCGATATCAGTGAGAGTTTTATGAAAAAACACTACGATAACGAAGAACGAGGAACACCATAACACTCCATACATCACTGCAACTCGCCTTTGTCGCAGCCACCCAAGAATTCGTTTGCCCATCTCTACAGTGTACCGCCGCGAGCTTTACACCTAGCCCCGCTCACCGCCCCACGTCTGGCAGATCCGTCTCCACAAGAACGGGGTTCAAGCGCACCCAGGCCACCGCCAGCTCCGTGATGTCGTCGACTGCCTGGTGGGACATCGAACGGGACTTGAGGGAGGCGACGGCGGCCTCGGCGCGGGCGACAGAGTCGGGCGGCATCGGCAGGCCTGAACGCACGACACTGAGATACTGGTCCAGCAGCTTCCCGAAAGAGCGATCCCAGTTGATGCCACCGTTGTCATACACCTCGTGGCCGACGCGCCCCGCAATGCGAATGACCTCGCCTTGCAGCGTCTAACACTGGCCACTGTCGGGCACAAGCAGATCCCACAACTCCCCATACTGACGCAGTGCAGGCACGGACGGATCCAGCTCCAGCCGTTCCCCCACTCCAGGCGCGCGCTGCGCCTCCCGCTGTTCCACCCCGAACAGCGCGCACAGCTCCGACAACGCAGCCGAGGCCTCGTCGAACATCGCCTGAGAAATCGTTTCCGGCAGCCCGTGCGTGATGAACGTGCAGCGCATCCGGTCCATGGCTCGCAGCGCGATGGGCACACGCTCGCCGACGGGTGCCCCAACGGACAGAAGCAACCGAATCACCGCGAGCGCGCGTGGGGCGTCCAGGAAGTTGTGCCAGGACACCACGTTCTCAACAAGCGTCGACTTCCCATAGACCCGCGAATCAGCGACAACCAGCGGATCCGCGCCCCAGGCAATCATCCGTGACACGTCGGCAACGGGGAAACGCTCGACGACGCCGAACAACGCCGTCTGATCGGACGTGTCGCGGGCGTTGATGTCGCCTCCGCGAGCGATCAGCAACGGAATCTGGTCGAGGCATCGCGACCGAACGCGCGCGTGGATCGGGGTACGTTCGTACCGGTTGCGCGAGTTGATGTCCTCGCCTCGCGCGAGCAGGAAGTCGGTGATTTCCTCGGAGGCCGGGAAATGCATGAGCCGCGACTCATAGGCGGACCCCCGCAGGTACGCGCCGACCTCGCAGCGCTCGACCGCTCGCGCGACGGCCTCGACGTCCCCGGAGGCGATGATTTGCTTGATGTCCGCGGGCAGGGTCTTGCGCAGGCGCATGCCTACTCTCCTCTCTGAGTTCCTGGGGCCAGTCTAACCCCGCCCCTACTCCCCATCAGCGCCCGAAGCCCCGTGCGGATCACTCCTCTTCCGACGCCGGCAAGATGCTCCTCTCGCGCTCGGTGAGAACCCGCTCGACGACGCCCGGCAGGCGCGTCGGCACTTCGCGGCGGCGCAGGGCGAGGAGGCGCACGCGCGTCCACGGGGAGACTCGCACGCTTTCGGGCCAGCGAGTTGAGACGTACTGGACCGCGTCCACCACCTCCAGGCGTCGCGTCGAATTGCCCACGCGCACCCACAACTCTGCTTCCCCCTTACCCTTGGGTCCCCTCAGATAAACGGGGCGGGGCGAAGGCGGGATGGTCACACGGCACACATCTTGGCGTTCGTACCCATCCTGCGGGTCCGTGGCCTCGGCAAAGTCGAGCCTCGGCAGAGTGGCGGCATTGGTCCCCATTCGCTGGCCCCACAGGTCGCGGATCCACAGCTCGAAACGGTCAGCGTCCGGGGTCTTGAGGGTCGCATAGTCGGGGCCAAGCCCGATAAGCCGTCCCTCGTCGTCGACGCCGATGAGGAGAGTGCCGCCACCGGAGTTCATGAAGGCGGCGACGGTTTTGGCGATAACGGTCTCCATTGCATCGTCGCGTTTGCCGGAACGCATGTTCCAGCGGGCGCTCGACTTGAATTCGAGGGAGTCGGATTCGCCGTGCTTGGCAACCTCGGAGATGGGGTCGAGGCCGGGGCGCGGGTGCAGGTAGGCAGCGATCAGGGAAACAACGATGACGACGACGAGGGCAACCAGCGCGGCGACGCCGATCATCCCAGGTTTCCACAGGTCACCGGAGTCGAAGATCCAACCGGCGATCACCAAGCCACCCCACAGGCCGGCCAGGCCGGTCAGAGTTGCTGACGCGGTGGACATCGTCATGCGGTTCTTCAGGACCCGGCGCACTACGACGCCGATCAGCCACGCGATGAGGACCAAGACCTGCTGGATGAACACCATCCAGATCAGGTCCGGGCTCGCCGGGACGAATGAGCCGTTCGTTGGTTCCACGGGTGTCCTTTCGGGTTTCGACGCTTATCACTCCTAAGACATCATAGGAAACTGAACGAATCCTCAAAGCCCGGCGCACGTTCCCTCGAAGCCGCCCGCGCGCGCAGCGAAGCCCCGGCCAGCGGAGTCAACCGCCGGCCGGGACCACGCTCACCCCATGAGGTTGAACGCCACCGCGGTTCCGACGAGCAGGTTCGCACTCGCGTGGAGCGCCCAGCCGGGCAGGATCGATCCCCCGGCCCCCTCCTCGTTGAGCCAACCGACGATCCATCCGCTGGCCCCCGTCAGGATCCCGATGGCGAGGAGCCGGATCGGGTTCGCGAAGGAGGCGAACATCGCGACATGCAGGATACCGAAGGCGATGGCCTGAGCGGCGTTGCCGGGGGCGAAACCCCACCTGGCGATGACCCGCTTGCCGAGGAAGCCCCGGAAGAATAACTCCTCGGCGAGGGAGGTCTGCACGATCGCGAAGAGCAGGACCGGGACGAGGCCGCCGAGGCCTCGCCCGGCGAAACGCGCGGCAGGCACGTCCCCCGACAGGGATTGGAGCAGCGCGGTTGAGGCCGCCCCGATCACCACCCACGCGAGGATGGCTACGCCGAGTCGCGCCCTTCTCCCGTCCCAGGTCGGCCAACGTAGACCGATCCAGGAGGCAAAGCCAACGCTGCGTCTGGCGGTGAATGCCCACCACGCGAACGGGATCACGAGGAACAGGCCGAGCTGGACGAAGGCGCTGATCACTGACGATAACAGGAACATTGAAACCTCCTATGCTTGGCTCGCGCACGCGCGAGGACGGGTGATGCTAGCGCAGGGACGTGTGCTTCTCAATCGATCGAGAGGCCCACAGGCCCATGACCAGCGCAACCAGGGGCACGAGGACATAGGAGCCGGTGCCGATGACGTTCGGTTGCCCCTCGGTTCCCATCGTCGCCAGGTACGAGGTCCACATAATCTCGGTGGAGAAGTGTCCGTCGGTTGTAACAGACAGCGGAAGGAAGAACGTGCCAACCGTGGAAAGCACCTGGTTGACGATGTACAGCAGGACGAAACCGATGATGGGCGCGCCGAAACCCATGTGATTGAAGCGCCCTTCCGCGCCGATGGACATGACGGCACTACCCTGCACGAGCCACGACAACGACACGAGCACCTGCACCACAATCATGATAGCGACGGTGGAGGTGGGAACTCCGGCCACGAGGGAACGCGGCCCGGCCGTGTACTCAGCGAGGCTAATGCCGTCGCTCCACGCGGCGGCCGAAGCGACGGCGATAATTCCGCCGACGGCCAGGGCGAGAGCCAGGAGGCACTCGATCACCATCCGGGTGGTCTTCGCCCAGAAAATGGTCGTACCGGAGACGGGCAGGCTCATCATGAAGTAGCCGCGCTGCCCGTACAGGGTCTTCCAGTAGTCGGCCATCGCCGCGATCGCGCAGCCGACCGGCGTGAGCGCACACAGGGCGTAGGCGAGGACAGCGGTGGAGCCGCTGATTCCCGGCAGCCCCGCGGCCACGATTCCCAACGCGGCGGCAATAGTGACGATGAACGCCCCGAAGGAACGCGCGTCCGCGCGGTAACGCGAGCGAATCTCGTAGGCAAGTAGTTTGGCGTACATCAGCGGTATTCCTTCCGGAAGATAGCATCAAGGGAATCGCCGTGGGAGGCGCGCAGGTCGTCGGCGTCACCTTGCAGGAGGACCTGCCCGTCCTTCATGAAGAGCGCATAGTCGACGAAGTGTTCGATGTCGGAGATGAGGTGGGTGGACATGATGAGCAGCGAGGCGGGGTCGAACTCGCGCAGGATGCCGTCGAGGATGACGTCGCGTGTGGCGGGGTCGACACCGCTGATGGGTTCGTCGAGGAGGAACACGCGGGCGCGCCGGGACATGACGAGGCTGATCTGGAGCTTCTCCCCCATGCCCTTGCTCATCTCGCCGAGGCGTCGGTCGGTGGGCAGTCCGAAGAAGTCGACCATCGAGGCCGCCTTGTCTGCGTCGAAGTCGGCGAAGAACGTGGAGTAGACGCGGATCGCATCCGCTGCCGTCCACTCGGTGTTCAGGAAGTCGGCGTCGGGCAGGTAGGAGACGATCTCCTTGGTGGCGACGCCGGGCGCATGCCCGTCGATGGTCACGGCACCCTCATAGTCGGAGAGGACTCCGGCGAGGATCTTGAGCAGCGTCGTTTTACCGCAGCCGTTAGGGCCCATGAGGCCGACGATGTGCCCGGAGTCCAGGCTCAGGCTGTAGTCGCGCAGGGCTGGGGTAGAGCGGTAGCTCTTCGTCAGGCCAGTGACCTGGACGAGGCCGGGGACAGCCGCGCTCGCGCCTGTAGGTTGGGTGGTCATGAGAGTATTTCCTCCTGGTTTACAGGTCCACGTTCCAGCGTTCATCGACGAGGCCGTGGGCACCTTCAACATCGACGCCGAGGGATCGGCAGGCGCGGATGAAAGCGTCTGCTGCGGCGCGCGCATCCTCCTGGCGGAGGGCGTGGAGCGCCGTGTCGTCGGTGGCGACGAAACGCCCGGCAGTTCGCTTGGGGATCGTGACCCCTTCCTCATCGAGGGCGGCGAGGGCTCGTTGGACGGTATTGGGGTTCGTTCCGGCCTCGATGGCGAGGTCTCGGACGGAGGGGATCTTCTCTCCCGGCTTCCACGTCCCGTTGGTGATGCGAGATCGGAAGGAGTCGGCGAGCTGGATCCAGATGGGGCGGGTGTCATCGATGCGCATCGATGCATCCCTCCTGTCTCTCTGTATTAATACACTAATACAATGACACAGATTCAGAATTGTGTCAACCCACTAATACACTTGGGTCGCGTGTCAATACCGATGCGCGCTCCCGAAACACAGGAAAGGCCCGGAACCTTGCGGTTCCAGGCCCTTCCCTACGCAAATACGTCAGGCGATCGGCTCACCCTCAATGTGCCACACCTCGCGAGCGTAGTCGGAGATCGTGCGGTCCGAGGAGAAGCGGCCGGAGCGGGAGATGTTCGCCCACACGCGAGCGTTCCAGGCCTTCTGGTCGCGGTAATCGGCGGCCATACGGTCCTTGGTCTCGCGGTAGGAAGCAAAGTCACCCAGCACGTAGTACACGTCGGCGGGGTCGTAGCCGCCCTCGAGGATCGAGTGGCGGATGTCGTGGAACCAACCGGAGTTGGAGTCGTCGAGCGTGCCGTCGGTCAGGGCGTCGATGACGCGCTTGAGGCCGGGGACGTTCTCGTAGTGCCAACGGGGGTCGTAGTGGCGACGCAGCTCGGGCAGCTCATCGTCGGTCGCACCGAAGATGTAGGCGTTCTCGTCGCCCACGGCCTCGAGAATCTCAACGTTCGCGCCGTCCAGGGTGCCCAGGGTGAGGGCGCGCGGACAGAGATGCTCCTCTCGTCATAGGGGTAAAAGCCCGGGATGGGC
>ERZ772921.339-NODE-339-length-29031-cov-25.838004_pt1 | contig 29031 bp, 19 predicted proteins | sample MGYA00512117_ERZ772921 | MGnify/ENA primary metagenome ERZ772921 (study PRJEB29015, sample SAMEA2737944) | human oral metagenome | biome: human oral; feature: human-associated habitat; material: dental | place: China | collected 2150 ...
TTGCCCGCCCGGGCCGCCCGGCGCTCCAGGGCCGTGAGCCGGGCCAGGCCGGTGCCCTCGGCGCCCCCGGACGTCGTCAGTCAGGACGTGGGTCAGCCCGAGGCGGGCGGCGGAGCGGTAGGCCCGCTCCAGGTCCGCGGCGTGGTCAATGGCGCGGTTGAGGGTGACGGGGGCGCCGTCGCCCATGTCCACCAGGAGGCGCACCAGCCCGCGGTCCAGCTCCCCGTCCTCGGTCAGGGCCCCGGTGACGAAGCCGAGCTCGACGGCGGGGGGCAGGGTGCGACCCACCACCCCGGTGGCCTGGGGGCGGGTGTGCTCGGCCAACTGGGCGGCCAGGGAGGCGATCCGGCGTACGTCGGCGATCATGGCCCGGCCCTCGTCGGCGTCGAACACGTAGGAGCCGCCCCGCGGGCGGACCATGACGCGCAGGCCGAAGGGCTCGGCCTCCGGGGTGTCCGCCCAGTGCGCGCCGGCCCGGGCCCGGCGCTCGGCCTTGACCTCCGCGGCCGCGATAATGGCGGCCTCGACCACGCCGATCGACGGCGTCGTGCCCCCGACGGCGACGTTGTCGCACAGCTCGGCACGGTCCGCCCCGGCCTGGGCCGAGACGCGCACGCCGTCAATGTTCTCCATGCAGGTCTCGACGACCACGTGGTCAGGTGCGCGCCAGGGTGCGGGGGAGGGGTGGCGTAAGGGCAGCATCCTGGGGAGCCTCGTCGCGTTCATGGGTGAATTGTGTCACGCATGAGCACGCTTCCGGGGGCGGCACGCGGAAGGTCGCGGCCGTGTCGCGTGTGGGGTTCATGACGGCGACGCGGGGTTGATACCCCCTTACCTGGTGCGTCTGTAAGCGTGACTGCGCTGGTCAGAGCCGGTTAGCCCGGGTCGGGAGAGGGGGTGGGGCCAGGTGTCGTCAGGCTGGTCGGGTGCGGACCCGCGGTCGGGGCGCACCTGCGGTCAGGCTGCCGGGGCGCACCCGGTCAACATGCGCCGGGGCGGGACGTGTGGTAAAGCACGTCGGCCCGGTCGGTGCAAGGTCAGGTGAGGGGCGCGCAAGGTCAGGCGGGGGCGAGGCCAGATGGGGATGCAGGTGAGGTCAGGTGGGGGTAGGCGAGGTCAGGTGGGCGCGAGGTCAGTGTGGGAGTGAGCGCGGTCAGGCGAGGCGCGCGAGGTCAGGTGGGCGCGCGGTCAGATGTCCGCCACGTCCTCGTAGCTCTTGGGATCCTCGATCGGCTCCAGGTGGGCCGAGACGCGCAGGTCGGGGTCGGCGGCCACGAGGTCGTCAATGAGGGACTCGGTGAAGTCGTGGCCCTCCTTGACGTTCCACGCCCCCGGGACCAGGACGTGCAGGTCCATGAAACGGCGGTTTCCCGCCTCGCGCACCCGTACGGCGTGGAAGTCGATGACCCCGGGGCTGCGGTGCTGATCGAGGACGGACTCCACCCGGGCCAGCAGCTCGGCGTCAGGGGCCGCGTCCATGAGGCCGGCGACCGACTCGTGGATGAGCCGGTAGCCCGTCCACATAATGTTCAACCCGGTCCCCAGGGCCACGACGGCGTCGAGCACGGGGGAGTCGAAGACCACCACGAGCCCCACCCCGACCAGGACCGCCGCGGAGGTGATGACGTCGGTGGCCAGGTGCTTGGCGTCGGCCACCAGCGTGGTCGAGTGCGCCTGGCGGCCGACGCGGTAGAGCACCCACGCCACGGCGCCGTTGACGAGGGAGGCGACCACCGACACCACCAGGCCGATCCCCAGCTGCTCGGGCATGACCGGGGTGATCATGCGGTCCACCGCGGAGACGATAATGAAGGTGGCCGCCACGAAGATCATGACGCCCTCGGTCACCGCGGAGAAGTACTCGGCTTTGGAGTGGCCGAACTGGTGGTCCTCGTCGGCGGGCCTGATGGAGATCCTCAGGACGATGAGGGCCACGACGGCGGCCACGAGGTTGACCACCGACTCCGCCGCGTCCGAGAGCAGGCCCACCGAGCCGGTCACCCAGGCTGCCGTGCCCTTGAGCGCGATGGTCGTCAGGGCGGCGCCAATGGACAGCCAGGCGTAGCGGGAGAGGTCGGTGGGCGGGGGGTAGCGCCTGGAGGGGCACGGGGCCGGGCGGACGGCGGCAGGAGTTACGCGGGTCACAGCCACTATGCTCTACTCAGGGCGGGGCGACGGCGAATCAAGGTTTCGGCTGCCCGTCGGGTACCGGGGCGGGCTTCCAGAAGTAGCGTGAGTGGGGGGCGCGGTACCCGTACTGCGCCCACCCGGCCAGGCCCGAGCGCCTGACGGCGGGTCGGGAACGGGCGCACTCGACGGGTGTGGAGTCGGCCAACCGGGTTCTATCAGCACCGATACTGCGAGGCCCTTACCCCTACCACCCTGCTCCCACGCCGCACCACACCCCCTGGAATCAATCATCTAGGGATCTGGGACGTACCTTAGTCGGCGGGGACGTATGACTAAGGTACGTCGCCGGTGGCTTAGGTACGTCGCCGACGGCTTGGGTGTGGGTCCGGCAGGGGGAGTAGGCCGGGGGTGCCCTGGCTCCCGCCCGCGCTATAGGGTGTGGGTCGTGCTGGACCTCCTGCCCGCCGCGCTCACCCACGCCTCCTCTACGGCCCTGCCCGCCACGCCGTCGACCCTGTCGGTCCTGTCCCTGCCAGCCCTGTCCCTGCCGTCCCTTCCTGGCCCGCTGGCCCTGCCCGTCCCCGACACCCTCCCGGAGACCTTCCGCCTCCTGGACCTGTGCGGCGTCCTGCTCAACGGCATCCTGGGCGGGCTCATTGCCCGACGCAAGAACTTCGACCTGGTGGGCTTCGTGGTCCTGGCCATCCTGACGGCCACCGGCGGCGGCATCCTGCGTGACGTCATGATCCAGGCTGGCCCGCCCTTCGCCCTGACGGACCCCTACTACCTCTACACCGCCTGCGCCGGGGCCCTGGTGGCCTGGTTCGTCCCCTTCACCTCCCGGCTCGCCCGCCGCTTCCTGGTGGTGGCCGACGCCGTCGTCCTGGGCACCTGGGCGGCCACCGGGGCCTCCAAGGCCCTGTCCAACGGCCTGGGGGTGATGCCCGCCCTCCTCCTGGGCTCCCTGACGGCGGTGGGCGGCTCCATGGTCCGCGACGTCTCGGTGGGTGAGACCCCCAGCGTCTTCGGCGGCAACCGGCTCTACGCCGTCCCGGCCCTGTGCTCGGCCGCCACCATGGTGGCCCTGGTGGCCGCGGGCCTGCCCGACGCCTACGCCATGCTGGTGGCTACCGTGGTGGGGGCCGGTACCTGTCTCGTGGCCTACTGGCGTTCCTGGCAGCTGCCGGTGGCCGGGGACCGGGAGCGCCGCCTGGCCCGACGTCGCACCGGGGAGGTCGGCGGCCCGCCGTCCCGCGGGGGTGGCCCCAGCTCCGGGTGGCGCCGGGCTCTCATGCGCCGTCCGTACGGCGAGCCCAGCCGGTGGGGCAGACGGCCTGGGGCGGGGCGGCAGGAGACGAGACGACGCCGGTACCGGCCCCTTGACCCCGAGGACCTGTGACTGCCCCGGGTCGGCCTCGGCAACGGCCACACCGGCCCCCTGACCCCGAGGACCTGTGAGCAGGCGGCGTCAGGACCGGGCGGACACGGCCTGTCGCGCTCGGAAACATGATGAGATGGGACACATGAGCGGAAACGACCAGCAGTCCTTCGAGCCCAACCACCTGCTCGCCGAGGTGATTGCGAGCCACTTCCACGGCGCGCGCGTGGTGGAGACCGACGGCGCGCAGGTCGTCGAGCTGGGGGAGGGGATGCCCAGCATCCAGTGCGTCGTCGACGACATGCGCCCGGACCCGCCCTACGGCGCGTTCATCTTCCTGGAGGTCAAGGGCGGGCGGTTGGGGGAGACGGGCGCCCTGGTGACCGCCAGCGGGTACGGCCCCGGCGCGCAGGGGTCCGTGGTCACCGCGGGCTGCAACTGGGCCTGCGCCTTCGGCCCCGTCCTGCTGACCGCTATCGGCCGTCCCGACCTGATCAGGACGCAGGACCCCGAGGTCGAGCAGTTCGAGGCCCGCGTGGGCGCTCGCCGCTACCGGGTGACCGTGAGCCGGCTCGACCGCAGCATGGGGGTGGGCATGGAGGAGGTGGAGGGCCTGCGGCGGGCCCTCGGCGGGTACTCGGCGCTGACCCGGGCTGTGCTGGAGAGCGGGACGGTCCCGGCCACGCGCTCGGACGACCTCGTCGCCCTGGGCTGTTTCATGGGCACCGGGCGGTCGACGACGAGCGAGACCAAGCTCGGCATGGGCGACTGGCCGGCCGCGGCCGCCGTGCTGGAGGCCCTGGCCCGGAGGCACGCCGGGGGCTCGGGCATGCGCATGCTGCGCGAGTGGGCGGTCCTGGAGCCGCTTGAGCCAGCGCCCGTCCTCACCCGTGACGGCCTGCAGCACACGCTCAATATACTGCGTGCCTGCGCCGACAACCCGCGCAGCGAGGCCGGCTGGTGCGGTGCCCGCCACCACGGCATGCGCCTGGGGGCTCCTGGCGGCGTCGTCCCCGGGCTGCCGGGGGACATGTCCTGGTTCCTGGGCACGATCGCCGCCAGCGGGGCGGGCCCCGGCTACGGCCTGGCGCCCCGGCCCCTCTCCGACAGGTGGTGGCAGCTGGCCGACGCCGGCTGCGGGGCCCGGTGGGTGCTCAAGCTCGCCGACGGCACCGTGTGGCTGGACTCGGTCGCCTGCGACGACGGCTTCCAGCTCGTGGCCCCCGGCTTCCTGGCCTGGTACGAGGCCTGGCTGGACAACGCGGTCCGCCAGGGCGGCCCCTTCGGCCGCTGGGAGTACCGGGTCGACTCCGTCTACAAGCTGCTCGTCAACGCCGCGCAGGAGAATGGGGTCGACCGTCTGCCCGAGACCGTGACCAGGGTGAGGACCCACTCACCCGAGGGCAGGCCCATTGGTCCCTGCCACGCCTGCGAGGAGACCTACGCCCGCTACGGGGTGCCCCCACGGTGTTCGTCACCGCCCCGTAAGGTGCGGCTGGTGCCCGCCGGCTGGCGGTGGCCCTGGTGCGGCCGTCCGCGGCAGGCGGCCCGGGGGGCTGGTCGGCCTGAGCCTTTGCGGTTCCACAAAGTCGCGCCCCGACGGCGTCGATCTCCGATATCCTCGACCCGTACCGACCGACGAGTCTTCAGGAGACGGGCGATGACCCAGGTGGCATGCGGGATCGACATTGGCGGATCAGGTGTCAAGGGCGCCCTGGTCGACCTCGGGACCGGTGAGTTCATCGGTGAGCGCGTACGCATTGAGACCCCCCAGCCGTCCACGCCCGAGGCGGTCGCCCAGGTCTGCCGCGCGATTATCGACAGGCTCGGCGTCGGGCCGGACGTGCCCGTGGGCATCACCTTCCCCGCCCCGATCGTGCGCGGCACCGTCGTGTTCATGGCCAACCTCGACAAGTCCTGGGAGGGGGTCAACGTGGACGAGCTCATGACCCGGGTCCTGGGGCGCCCCTCCCACGCCCTCAACGACGCCGACGCCGCCGGGCTGGCCGAGGTCGCCTACGGTGCCGCCAAGGACGTGCCCGGCACCACTATCGTCACCACCCTGGGGACGGGTATCGGCTCGGCCGTCATTGTCGACGGCACCCTGGTGCCCAACACCGAGCTCGGCCACCTGGAGATCGACGGCCACGACGCCGAGAGCCGCGCCTCCACCCACTGCAAGGAGCTCCTGGACCTGAGCTGGAAGAAGTGGGCCAAGCGCCTCCAGCGCTACTACAGCCACGTGGAGATGCTCTTCAGCCCGGACCTGTTCGTCGTCGGCGGGGGCGTGTCGAGGAAGCACGAGAAGTTCCTGCCCCTGCTCAACCTGCGCACCCCCATTGTGCCCGCCAAGTTGCTCAACACCGCGGGCATTGTCGGTGCCGCCTACGAGGCGGCCCGTACCGCACGGTAGGCTCCGCCCAGGTCGCCTCTCAGGGGCTGCCGATTCTCAGCCCGCCCCGGGTGCCGCCGATGTCCCAGGTGGGCCCGTACCGCACGGTAGGCCCTTTCGACCGCCACCGAGCCGGTGGTCGCGAGGACCCGTGGCCTCGCCCACCGGTTCCGCGGCTTCTGCCCCTCGTTCCTGTCTGTCTTGGCGCCGTGGCCCCGCCCACCGGTTCCGCGGAGCAGGCCACCGAGCCGGTGGTCGCGGGGAGGACTCCCGTCGCCGGGCCGTCGATGAACGCTACCTCAGGTAGGTTAATGCCCTTCAGGTGAGGTGAACGCTATCCTGGGGTTGTGAACGCTGTTTCAGAGAGGTGAACGCCGTCTAGGTGTGCGTTCACCTCCTCAAAATGGCGTTTACCCGCCCAAAATAGCGTTCATCTGTCCGAGACGGCGTTTACCTCCCTGAGGTGGCGTTTTACGACGACGGCTAGCAGCCCCAGGGCTCGGCGCAGCGACCAGCGGCAGCCAGTGGCAGCCAGCAGCCCCAGGCGACGAGGCAACCAACAGCCCCAGGCCCCAGCGTCCGGCGGGTACCCGCCGCCTGGGGCCACGCGGGAGGCGAACACCACCCGCCAGGCCGTGGGGTGGCTAGCGACCTCAGGCCGACTACGCTGGGCAGTCCCGCCGCCCCGCCGCAGTGGGCGACCAACCACCAGGAGGCCTCATGGCTGGAAAACTCATCTTCGCCCTCGGGCTCGGTACCGGCTACGTCCTGGGCACCCGTGCGGGCCGTGCCCGGTACGAGCGCATGAAGGCCAGGGCCGTCCGGGTCATGGAGCAGCCCTTCGTCCGCTCCCGCGTGGACGCCGTCAGCACCAGGATCGTCAACGCCGTGCGCTCCCAGGGCGAGGCGGTCACCGACAAGGTCGCCGACGCGGTCAAGGAGCGCCTGTTCTCCTCCCGCCCGGCGCAGCCCGCGGCCTCGGAGCCGGTCAGCGTTCCCGCCACCATCCGCACCACCTCCTGAGCGCCTGCACATTCTTTTTACAATCAGCGATCATAGAACGGCAGGATCATGCGGATCCGTAGTGTGCCACGGGCTCCAGGATCCGGGATGAATGTGCAACGGCGTCAGAGTTGCACATTCATCCTGTTCCCAGTCCCCGCCCCGGCCCGCGATTCCGCGTGATCCTGCCACTTTATGATCGTGGAACGTAAGAAGAATGTGCAACTCGCCCCTGCACCTCACCCCGGCAGGATCTCGGGGGGCAGGAGGCACGCCAGCTCGTAGCCGTTGTCCCCGAAGACCACCGGGACCCCGGCCTCGTCAAGGATCTGCGCCTCCGGGCCCTGGCCCAGGGGGTGGGCGGACAGGGAGCCCGCGAGCACCTGCTGGGCGGGGGTGAGCTGGCGGATGGCGATGGCGGCGACCCGGTTGCGGTGCTCGCGCGCCAGCTCCCCGTAGAGCAGGAGATCATGCTGGCCGTCGTCGCCCACGAGCAGCCAGACCACCTCCGGCAGGTCAATGAGCAGGCGCCGGAACTGGGTGCGCTTGTGCTCGATCCCGCTGCGGAACCAGCCCGTGTTGGTCGGCCCCCAGGCGGTCAGGAGCTTGGGGCCGGCGGGGAAGCCGTGGCGCTCGAAGAACGCCCGCAGCGTGGGCAGCACGTTCCAGGCACCGGTGGAGACGTAGAAGACCGGCGCGCCCGGGTGGGCGGTCTGCACGTCGGTGAGCATCCGCGCCATCCCGGGAACCGGCTGGCGGGCCGAGGTGTACTTGACCATGGAGTTCCACGTGGCCAGCAGGGCGCGGGGGATGTGGGTGATCATGACGGTGTCGTCCACGTCGGCGATAACGCCCAGGCGCGGCCCCGGCGCCACCACGAGCACGGCGGCGGTCACCGTGCTGCCCGCCGCCTGGATGGTGGCCTGGTGCCATCCCGGGGGCAGGCCGTGGCCCCGCAGGACGACGTCCACGCAGCCCGAGCGGTCGGCCCGGGTGCGCACGCTCGCTGCCCCCAGCGTGACGGTCACCGGGATAAAGGGGACCGGCAGGTCGATAAAGAGCCGCCACCCGCGCTGGACCTCCAGCAGGCTGGTCAGTGCTAGGTCGCGAGCCTCCGCCATGTTCCCGGGCAGGGAGCGGAAGAGCGGGCCCTCGGCCGGGGCCCCGGGGTCGCGCATGACGACCCGGGCCAGGACCCGGGCCATGTCCGACGGCGGCGTGCCTGTGCTCCGTCGCCCGGGGTCGTCAGGGGTGACACCAGGGGTGCTGTCGGGGCCGTCGGGGGTGCCGCCGGTGGCGGGGCCGTGCCGAGCGCCGCCCGCGGCCTGCGGCCCGTCCTCCAGGGGGTGGACCGAGGAGCCGTAGCCGTCGTAGGGCACGATGCGGGGCCGCCAGCCATGACGCCGTAGCACGGGGATAATGTCCCGGCGGAAGCGGTTCTCTACGGCGCGGGGGATGTCGGAGATCGGCACGCCGTCAAGTCTAGGGGGCTTGCCGACGACGCCCCTGAGGTGCGGTGACCACGCAGTTCAGGGCGTGTCCTGGGGGTGCCCGCACGAGGGCTCCCGAGGTGGTACCGGGTCTGCCTCGCCGCGGTCCGGCCGGGTCGGGACAGGGCGGGCACCGCGGTCCGTCGCGGCCCGACGCCTCACCTCCCAGGCCAGGGCGACCCCGGTCACCAGGGCCCACAGGGTGTAGGAGGACCCGGCCCAGCGCTGGAGCGCGGTCCAGCCCGCCTCCAGGTGGTTCTGGTTGGGGAACCACCACTGCATTGCCAGGGCGAACACCGCCCAGCCCGTGGCCGCGCACAGGCCCAGCACGCCGCTGCGCCAGCGCCAGGCCGCCGCCGTCAGGCCCATGACCATGGGCAGGCACCACACCCAGTGGTGGGACCAGGAGATGGGGGAGACCAGCAGCCCCAGGCCCATGACCACCCCTACCTGGAGCAGCAGGACCGTGCCCTCGGCGTCGGGCAGTCGGGGACCACCCGGGGCGGGGTGGTGCTCACGCCCGGTACGCGCACAGGGGTCACTCGGGGCTGGCGCAGCACTGTCCGGGGCTGGCGCTGGACTGCCTGGGGCTGGCGTGTCAGGTGCTGGAGCCGCGGTGCCCAGTGCCGGTGTCAGCGGCATACTGCCCGGTGCCGGCGCCGTACTGCCCGGAGCTGGCGTGCCAGGAACCGGCGCCGTGCCACCTGGGACCAGCACCGTCTGGCGCGACGGCCGCAGGGCGTTCGTCCTGACAGCCAGGAGCACCGCCAGTACCGTCACCACCACGACCGACACCGCCCACAGGGGCGTCCACAGCCTCTCGTCGCCCACCAGGGCCCGGGCCACCATCCCCTTGAGGTTCTGGTTGCCCGCGTACTCGGCAAAGCCCGCGCGCGTGGGATCCCAGGCCGCCTGGAGGAAGAACCGGGCGGACTCCCGGGGACTGAGGACCCAGCACGCCAGGGTCACGCCCGACGCCGTCGCGACCATGGTCGCGGCCGCCCGCCACTGCCTGCGCACCAGGAGCACCACGACCGCGATGGCCGGGGTCAGCTTGAAGGCGGCCGCCAGGCCGCACAGGACCCCGCGCCAGCGTGAGCTGGCGGGCACGGCCAGCAGGTCCACCGCCACCAGGGCCGCCAGGACGGCGTTGACCTGGGCGTACTCCATGGTCTTGTAGACCGGCTCCAGGGTGAGCACGCCGACCAGGCCCAGCCAGGGCGCCACCGCCCCGGCCCACCGCCGCACTCCCAGGGCCCGCAGGCAGGCCCAGGCCGTCACGGCCGTGCACACGGGCGTGGCCAGCAGCATGACCACCTGGAAGGCGCGGTCCTGCGTCACCGTGGTCAGGGGCGTCAGGGCCCACGCGGCAAAGGGAGGGTAGGTAAAGGGCCACAGGTGGTCGGCGGGGTTGGCGTACCAGTCGTACAGGCTGCCGCCGGCGTGCCACTGCTCCACGGCGTGGTGGTAGATCCAGGCGTCCAGCATAAAGCGTGGTGAGCCGTCGGTGTTCCACGCCCACCGGTAGGCCGACGCCAGCAGCCCCACCCACCCCAGGGTCGTGGCCAGCAGGCGCATAAGACCCAATGCCGGGGCTGCCGCTGCTGTCCCCGGTGCCGGGGTTGCCGGGCCCGACGCCGGGGCAGACGGCGGTGTCAGGGCGGGTGCCAAGATGGGTGCGGGCACTGAGATGGACGCCGGTGCCACGCCCTCTGCCGGGGCTGCCCCCGCTGCCGGTGCGGGCGCCACGCCCGATGCTGCTGTGTCCGACGCCGCTGGGTCCGACGCCGTCGGGTCCGGGCGGGTGGCCCTGGGCCGCCGGGAGGGTGTTCCGGGCATCTCTACGCCTCCGGCAGGTGGTGGTGGACCCGGGCCCGGCGTACGACGCCAATGGTGGCCAGGGCCACGAGCACCGACAGCCAGGCGAAGACGGTCACGAGCACGTACCCGCCGCGGGAGCCGTGGGTGTCCACCAGGCGGCCGGCCAGCAGCGAGCCCAGGGAGACGCCCACGTTCATGGCGGTACCCACCCAGGTCAGGCCCTCGGTGAGCTGGTCACGGGGGGTGACCGCCTGGACGATGTGGTTGCCCACGGTAACGGTCGGGGCGATGGACATGCCCGTGACCAGCATGAGGACCATGAGCACCGGGACCGAGCCGGCCAGGATGAAGGTGGAGGCGCCCAGCGCCAGGGCGAGGACTCCCACGAGGAACTGCCTCCACATGGGCCAGGCCCAGGTCCGTGAGCCGTAGACGAGCGCGGCGCTCAGGGAACCCAGCGCCCAGGCCGCCAGCACCAGGCCGGAGGAGGAGGGACGCCCCTGCTCGGTGGCGAAGGCCACCGCGGTGACGTCATTGGCGCCGAACAGGGCGCCGCTGCCCAGGAACACGGCCACCACCGCCAGGACCGCGCCGTGCCTCAGGGCCGACGTCGCCGTGCGGGCCGGCCCGTTCGCCCGGCCCCGCGAGCGCCCGGGCCTGCTCAAGGCGGACGCCGGTCCCGGGCCGTGGGCCGGGGGCTCGGTAGCACGCTGGGAGAGGAGCCACAGCCCGCCTCCCAGGTGCAGGCACAGGGCGGCGACCCACCCGGAGGTCACCGGCAGCGCCGCGGAGGTGCACAGGGCGGTGGCCGCCACCGGCCCCACCACGAAGACGACCTCGTCCAGGGCCGCCTCCAGGGAGAAGGCCGTGTGGATGTCGTCGGGGCTGTCCAGCACCGTGGTCCAGCGGGAGCGGACCAGGGAACCCATGGACCCGCCCAGGCCCCCGGCCACCAACGCCAGGGCCACCAGGACCCACAGCGGGGCCCGGAGGCCGGCTGCAGTGATCATCCCCACCATTCCCAGGGCCGAGCCGAGCACGGCGGGCAGCATGACCCGGGACTGTCCGCGGGCGTCCACCAGGCGCGCCAGGACCGGGGCCCCGACGGCGGTGGCGACGACCAGGGCGGCGCTCACCCCGCCGGCGGAGGTGTAGTTCCCGTAGAGGGACTGGACGGTCAGGATGGTGGAGATACCCACCATGGACATGGGGAAGCGGGCCAGGAAGCCGGCGGCCGAGAACTGGAGGGCGCCGGGCCTGCTCAGGATCCGGGCATAGCTCGAGGTCACCGGGCTCACCGGTGGGTGGAGTTGGCGCCGTTGCGCGCCATGGTGAAGCCCTCCCCGGTGATCTGGCTCCAGCAGGTGATCCCGGACTCGTCGGACGTGCAGGCCACGGTCCCGTTCTTGGCGCTGGCCCCGTAGTCCAGGGTCACCCCCACCGGGGAGAAGGACTGTGAGCACGAGCCCGTGGCCTGGCCGGACTTGCCCACCGAGCTGGTGAAGGGCTTGGAGCTGGCCGAGCAGGAGGCTCCCTGGGCGGTGAAGTTGTACTCCTTAATGGTGCACGAGGCCGTGTCCCCGTCCAGGCGGCAGGTGATGTTGCCGCTGGGGGCGGTGAAGCTCGACAGCTGCTGGGCGGTGGCGGGGGCCGGGTAGCGCAGCGCGGTGGGGGTGGCGGTGGGCGTGGGCGTGGCACTGGGGGTCGGGGTGGGCTTGCCCGCACCGGTCGTAGCGGTCGTCTGGGGGACGGAGGCCTCCTGGGTGGTGCTGGAGGTGGTCTGGACGGCCGTGGGCTTGCGGTTGTTGGCGGTGAGGAACCACGTCAGGGTGCCTGCCACGAGCACCACGACGACGCCGGTGAGGACCCACAGGACGGCGTTGGACTGGTGGTGCTCCTCCAGTATGTCCTGCTGGCCGCTCAGGAGGTCGGCCTGCGGGCCCATGGCCCCCGCCCCGGCCCCCGGAACGGCGCCCGCTCCGGGGCTGATCGGTACGGCGGGGCCCACCGGGACGACGGAGGAGGTGGGGCGGGTGTAGGTCCGGCTGTAGTGGACCGGCTCCGGGGTGCCGACCGCGCCCATGCTGGTGGTGGCTGCCGCGGCGGACTGGGCGGACTGGGCCGCCCACTGGTCCTGGGCGAGCTGGGCCGAGTCCTGGGCGGGGATGACCTTGGTGTCCCGGCCGGGGGGGCCGGGCCTGATGGCGGTGTCCGTGCCCACGCCCGGCTGGGCGGTCGGCCTGGGGCTCTGTATCGCCATGGTGGCCGCCTCCGAGGGGTCCGCGCCGCCGAAGCGGGCGGCCAGGGCGGCGTTGACCGCCGGGTCGCCGAGGCTGCCGAGCCACTCCAGCAGCGCCGGGTAGGTACTCGGGTTAGCGGCGATGGCCGGCCGCAGTCCCGGGTAGTCCTGCGCCAGCCGGTGGAGATCCTCCAGGGGGGCGTTGGGGTCTGAGGCACGTGCAAGGAGGTCAGCCTGAGACTGGGACATGATTGAGGTCCTTATGTGGGTGGGGTGTACCGCGGCCCGGCCACTTCCAGGGGTGGCGCGGTACCACTGGGATCTGGCCTATATCGTAGCCGAGGTGCGTGTGGAGGTGCCCCGGCGCCTGTGACAGGTTAGTCTCTGGCAGACACCAAGGAGACCGTATATGACCACCCCCGATCCCCGGCGCCGTGCTGGCAGCCACGCCGCGCCGAGCTTCCCGCCCGCGGCGGCCACCTCACCGGCCCCCACCCCCTCTTCCTCCCACTCCACCCTGTCGGCCTCGGACCTGGACCGGGCCGACGACCTGCTGTCCAAGGTCGCCAGCGTCTACTCCGAGCGGGTGGTGGGACAGCAGCGCCTGCGGGTGGCCCTGCTCTCCTCCCTCATTGCCGGGGGGCACGTGCTGCTGGAGTCCGTGCCCGGCCTGGCCAAGACCACGGCGGCCCAGGCCCTGGCCGCCGCCGTCTCGGGGTCGTTCCGGCGCATCCAGTGCACCCCCGACCTCATGCCGAACGACATTATCGGCACCCAGGTCCTCAATGTCTCCACCGGTGAGATGAGTACCCAGCTGGGGCCGGTGCACGCCAATATCGTCCTCCTGGACGAGATCAACCGCTCCAGCGCCAAGACCCAGTCAGCCATGCTGGAGGCCATGCAGGAGCGTCAGACGTCTATCGGCGGTGTTGTCTACCCTCTCCCCACCCCCTTCATGGTCCTGGCCACGCAGAACCCCATTGAGGAGGAAGGGACCTACGTCCTACCTGAGGCCCAGATGGACCGCTTCCTCATGAAGGAGGTCCTGACCTACCCCAGCCCTGCCGACGAGGCCGACATCCTGGAGCGCGTCGCCAGCGGCGCGTTCGAGAGGCGGATCAAGCACCCCCCGATCTCCATCCGTGACGTCATGTGGCTCCAGGAGGCGGTCAACGCCGTCTACGTGGCCCCCGTCATCCGCCAGTACATTGTGGCCCTGGTGGGGACCACCCGGGGCTCGGGGCCCCGCCCGGTGGCCGGTATCGAGCGGCACGTGCGGGTGGGCGCCTCCCCGCGCGGGGCCATCGCCCTCATGAAGGTGGCCCAGTCCATCGCCCTCCAGGACGGCCGCGGCTACGTCACCCCCGACGACGTGCGCCTCCTGCGCCACCCCGTCCTGCGCCACCGCCTGGTCCTGACCTATGACGCCCTGGCTGACGACGTCGCCCCCGAGTCCATTATCGACGCGGTCTTCCAGGCCGTCCCCACGCCCTGAGAACAGGACCGCCAGCCGCCCATGTCAGCTCCCAGCCCCTCCGGCGCCTCCTCGCTCTACCCGCCCCAGGAGCAGTCCGTCCCCCGGCCCAGCCGCGGCTCGCGGCTGGCGGGCGTGCGACGTCGTATGAGCCTGCCCGTGGTCCGGCGCGCCTCCGGGCTGCTGGACGGGCGCAACCGCTCCATCTTCGTGGGGCACGGCCAGGACTTCTCCGACCTGAGCCTCTACCGGCCCGGGGACGACGTGGAGGACATTGACTGGAAGGCCACCGCCCGCAACGGCAAGCCGGTCATCAAGCGCTTCCAGAGGGAGTCCAACCTGCCCCTGGTCCTGGCCCTGGACACCGGGCGCACCATGGGCGCCCAGGCCCCCAGCGGGGAGGACAAGCGCGACCTGGCCCTCTTCACCGCCGAGATCCTGGCCTACCTGGCCCGGATGCGTGGGGACACCGTGGCCGTGGTGGCCGGGGACGCCCAGCGGCTGGTCTCCCGCCCCCCGCGCTCGGGCAGCGAGCACGCCGAGATGATCCTGACCCTCATGGCCCGCCAGCTGTGGCGCCTGGATGAGCTCGACCCCCTGGCCGCCCCCGCCTCGGACGTCTCGCGCGTCCTGGAGCGGGTCTCCACGACCTTCCGACGCCGCAGCCTGGTGGCGCTGGTCACCGACACCTCCCACCCGGATGCCTCCGCCAGCGACTGGCTGCGCCGCCTGAGCGTCCAGCACGAGCTCATGGTCGTCCAGGTGGCCGACGACCTGCCGGTGGCCCCCGGCAAGGGCCGCAGCCGCGACGTGGAGATGGCCCACGAGCTGCCCGCCTTCCTGCGTGAGGACGCCTCCCTGGCCGCCGAGATGGCCGGGGCCGACGCCTCCCGCCGTAGCCAGGTCTCCGCCCTCCTCGACTCCCGACACCTGGAGCACACCACCGTGACCTCCTCATCGACCCTCGTACCCGCCCTGGCCGAGCTCCTGCGCCGTCAGCGCCTGGCCTCCTCCCGCAGACGGCGGGTGATCTGAGTGACGCTCAACTCCCCCGTCCTCATGCCCCTGTGGTGGATTATGGCCGCCATCGTGGGCCTGCTGCTGGTGACGGCCTGGCTGGTCTGGGTGTTCGTGAGCACCGCCCGGGACACCTCCTCCCGGGTCGGTGACATCCCCCTGGCGCCCGGGGACCGGACCCGGTGGCTGGGCTGCGTGCAGGACGCCGCCGCCGCCTACGAGGCCGGCGAGCTCAGCGTGCGCGACCTCCACCTGGAGCTGGCCGCCGTCCTGCGGGGCTTCGCCACCCAGCGCACCGGAACCCCCATGGAGTCGCTCACGGTGGCCGAGATCCTCGACCTGGCCCAGGGGGCCGACCGGCGCAGCGTGATCGACCGTATCCGCTTCCTGCGCTCCCGGCGTCGCCCCGTGGACCGCAACCCCCTGGGGTACGTCGGGGAGCTGCTGACCGTGTGGGAGCAGCCCTCCTTTGACGCGGTCACCCGCGCCGACGCCCTGGAGGCCGTCCACGAGACCACGGAGGTGGTGACACGATGGTAATGAGCTGGCTGGCATGGGCCCTGGTCCTGGCGGGCCTGGTCCTGGCGGGCCTGGCCGTCGCCGGGGTGCTGGGGAGCCAGGCCGTGCGCCTGGCCGCGAGCCGGGGCCTGCGGCGGGTGGCCAACTCCGCCGGGCTCCTGACCGCCCCCGCGGTCCGACGTCGGATCAGGCTCCGGCGCTGGACCTACGCGGCCCTGGGCGGGGTGGTGGCGGTGGCCCTGGTGGCGGCGGCCGGGATCGCGGGACGGCCCGTGCACCGCACGGTGCGCAACGACCAGCTGGCCAACCGCGACATTATGCTCTGCCTGGACGTGTCGCTCTCCATGATCGGGGTGGACGCCAAGGTCCTGAAGACCTTCAGCACGCTCGTGGACTCCTTCGAGGGGGAGAGGGTGGGGCTGACGGCCTGGAACAACACGGCGCAGACGATCGTCCCCCTCACCGACGACTACGACACCCTGCGCAACCAGCTCACCGAGGTGGCCAACGCGCTGGACTTCGACACCAGCACCGCCACGTACCACGACCCCGCCTACCAGCGCTACGCGCGGACCTTCGCGGGCACCACCAACAGGGACATCAAGGCCTCCTCCCTGGACGGGGACGGGCTGGCCTCGTGCGCGGCCGCCATGGGCAACCAGAGCGTCAAGGACCGGCCCCGGATCCTCATCCTGGCCACCGACAACCAGGTCTACGACGACTACCACCTCCAGATCTACTCCCTGCAGGCCGCCGCGGACTTCGCCACCCAGAACAACATTAAGCTCATTACCCTGTTCGGCGTGGACGCCAAGAACCTGGACCCCGGTATCACCCAGGCCGATATCGACGCCGCCCGCACCGAGATCAAGAACGTCACCCTCGAGCACAACGGGCTCTTCTACGAGGTCGACGACCCCAACGCCACTTCCACCATTGTCAACGAGGTGGAGAGCACCCAGGTCAAGGAGGCCCGGGAGAACACCCAGGTCCGCACCACCGACGTCCCCGAGGTCTGGGCGGTCGTGCTCGCCGGGGCGGTCCTGGTCCTGCTCGCCGGAGCCGTCTGGAGGCGCGCATGACCTTCGTACCCATGGTCCCCGTGGCCGTCATCGTCCTGCTGGTCGTGGCCTACGCCGTCCTGCTGTGGCTCGGCGCCAGGTGGATCCGCCACGGCGGCGCCGAGCCGGGGGCCTGGCGGCGCTGGTGGCGCCGTGGCGCCCTGGCCGCCCTGGTCCCGGTCATCCTGGCGGGGCCCTCCGTGGAGCTCAAGGAGAAGGTCCCCGTCTCCAGCATCGAGGTCTACCTGGTGGTGGACCGCACCGGCTCCATGGCCGCCCAGGACTGGGACGGGGGCAAGGGGACCCGTCTGGACGGGGTGCGCGCCGACCTGACCGCCATCCGTGACGCCTACGCCGACGCCCGCTTCTCCGTCATCGCCCTGGACTCCACGGCGGCCCGCGAGCTGCCCCTGACCAGCGACGTCGAGGCCCTCACCACCTGGATCGCCAACCTGACCCCGGAGATCTCCTCCCGCTCCTCCGGCTCCTCCGTGGACCGCGCCCTGCCCCTGGTCACCCAGATCCTCTCCGACGCCAAGGAGCACCGTCCCGGTGGCTCGCGGATCCTCTACGTCCTGTCCGACGGGGAGTCCACCGAGGACGGCGCCACCCCGGGGACCATCAACCCCAGCTGGTCCACGGTGGCCGGCTACATCCAGGGCGGCGCCGTCCTGGGCTACGGCACCAAGGAGGGGGGCACCATGCGGCAGAACACCGGCACCGGTGCCACCGACGCCCCCCTCATCCAGGACCCCAGCGGCAAGGACGCTGTCTCCGTGCCCGACACCCAGGCGCTCTCGGCCCTCGCCTCGGCCCTGGGCGTGACCTATATCCAGCGTACCGGCACCAATGACGAGCCCACGAGCAAGTTCACCGACCTGAACGTGGAGGGCAAGACCACCGAGGAGGACCGCACCCGTCGCTCCAGCCGCTACGTCGTGTGGCCCCTGGGGGTCGTGGCCGCCGGGCTGCTCATCTGGGAGGTCGCCAGCCTGGGCCGGGCGGACGTGGCCGCCCGTCGCCTGGTGTCCCGCTCCTCACTGACCCCCACGCAGACAGGAGGCCGCCGATGAGGCTGCACCGGGCGAGCAGGCACCGCACCGCGCAGGACGACGGAGGCCAGGGGCCCCGGGCGCGTGAGCCCCGTGCGGACCCGGGCCCGGAGGATCCTCGGGCGCGTCAGGCCCGCCTGACCCGACGTCGCCACCGCTTCGTCATCGGCGTCCTGCCCGCCCTACTGGCCCTGGCGCTGTCCCTGTGGCTGGCCGCGGTGTGGGGGTGGACCTTTGCCGGGCACCGGGCGGCCATTGCCAAGGACTCCGCCCACGCGGTGCGCTACTACCGCACGGTGGAGCGGCTCAATCCCTGGTTCGAGCAGTGGCGGGTGCGCTACAACCTGGGCACGGCCGAGCTCGTGGACGACCAGGTCGACGCCGCGGTCAAGGACCTGGAGCGGGCCCTGAAGGTGGTGCCGAGGGCCCCGCGCAAGACCGGGACCACCTCGGACGGCACCCAGGTGCAGGTGGCCAAGCCGGACAGCCCGGAGTGCCTGGTACGGGGCAACCTGGCGGTGGCGCACGTCCTGCTCGCCGCCAAGGCGCAGGAGGCCGGCGACTCTACCGCCGCGGAGGAGCAGAAGCAGGCCGCCGTCACGGCGCTCGACGACTGCTCCATGCCCTCGGGCCAGGACGGCAGCGACTCCACGCCGGATCCCAGTACCAGCCCAGACCCCAGCGCCAGCCCGGATCCCACCGCGAGCCCGGATCCGAGCGCCAGCCCGAGCCCGGACCCCAGCGCCAGTCCGGACCCCAGCGCCACTCCGGATCCGAGTGCCAGCCCGAGCCCGGGCTCTACGCCGACTCCGTCTGCCAGTGCCAGCCCGTCGCCCACCCCCAGGCCCGGTGGGCCGACCCTCGACCCGCGTCTGCAGACCCGTAACCCGCAGCAACCCGGCGGGGGCGGGGCCAGGCGCCCCTGGTAGGCCGCCGCTACCTTCGGCTGCCGCCTACCGCGGCTGAGGTGCGGGGGCAGCTTGTGCGGTCCCGTGGTCGCCGGGCTCAGGCCACGTGGGCCACCGGGCAGCGAGCACCTGCTGGTGGCACCGGGGTGGCAGGCTCCTCGACGTGCGAGGGCGGCACCGTCGGGACGGCGTGGTCCGGCACCGCGGCGCCGACCGCGCGCAGGACGAAGGTGTCCAGGGCCGCCAGGTAGACCTCGCGGGCCGCGGGCTCGGTGGGGGTGGGCCGGCCCCCCATAACGCAGGCGTGGACCAGGGAGACGAGCGTGCGGGGGTCCTGGGGCGGGATGGCGCCCGAGTCCATGGCGTCGGTGAGGACTGCGGCGAGGGTCTGGACGAGCAGCTCGCCGTGGGCGCGCAGGCGCCCGGCGGTCGCCCGGGAGACCGAGGCGTTCAGCGGGCCGGTCGCGGGGAAGTGGTAGTCGCGCTTAATGAGGGCCTGCTGGCGCACGTAGACGCGCAGACGGTCAACGGGGTCCTGGATGCCCTCGAGCGCCTGGGACAGCTCCTGGGAGTACCGGGCGGCCTCGTGCTCCATAAAGGCCAGGAGGAGGTCCTCCTTGTTCGCGAAGTGGTTATAGACCGCCGTGCGTCCGACCCCGGCCTGGGCGGCGACGTCGGACAGGGTGATCTTGTCGAAGGGTTGGCGGCTCATGAGCCTGCCCAGGGCGTCAAAGAGAGCACTGCGTGTGCGCTCACGGTGCTCGGCCAGTGAGTGACCCAGTATCTTCGGCATAAGGACAGCCTAATCCATAAGGCCTTGGTGACACCTGTGAGGTCTTCGTCAGTATCCGGGGGTCGCCGCAGGGGCCGGACGGCCTCGGTGGCCTGCTGGCTCGGCCCCGGCTACGCCCCGGTGCGCGGGTGCGCGACGGCCTTACGCAGGGCCGACACGACAGGCAGGTCCGCCGGCAGCCAGGGGAGGGCCGCGACCTCCTCCAGGGGCACCCAGTCCAGGCTCTGGTGGGCGTCGCCCAGCACCGGGGCCAGGCCGTGGGCCACCTCGGCCAGCCACACCCGCATGCGGTACCCGTGCATGGCGGGCCAGGTGGGGGAGCCGTCGGCGGGAGGCAGCTCGGGCCCGAGCCTGACCGGGACCCCGATCTCCTCGCGCAGCTCCCGCACCAGGGCCTCGTGCGGGGTCTCGCCCGCCTCGACCTTCCCTCCGGGGAACTCGTACTGCCCGGCGTGCTCGGCCGGGTAGGAGCGGGCGGCGCACAGCAGGGTGCCCGGGGCGGACAGGGAGTCGAGGACGGCGGCGGCCACGACCAGCCGGGAAGAGGTCATGGAGTGGACCCTACCGTCCTGTCACGTGCCACGACGGCGCAGGCGGGCGGGCCGGGCGTGCCCCGCCACGGGGCTCCCAGCACGCGCACACGACGGCGCAGGCGGGTGGGTCCAGGGGCTGTCGCGGCTCCCCTCTGAGCCCGGGGACGGTGACGTGGAGGAGGCGGCCTACCCGGAAGAGACCTGAGCCTTAGGCAGGGGTACCAGGGGTAGGGGCCCAGGGCCTGCGGTAGGGCCCGGGAGGCGGGCCCGGAGGCCTCGTGGAGCGGGTGACGGGAATCGAACCCGCGCTGTCAGCTTGGGAAGCTGAAGTTCTACCATTGAACTACACCCGCGAGCGCCTACCACGTAGGCCGTGGCCGGCGGCGCCAGATGAGCATAGCGCACCCTGGGCCCGGGTACGCAAGTCGCCTCGTGGCGGCGTGTGGTGGTACCGGTCATAGCTGACGTGGCGCGGGCGCCCGGTCCGGGCGGCAGCAGGCACCCGGTGTCCTCACGTGAGGGTCGTAGGCCCTTCTCACCCGTGTCAGCATGGTGATACTGGGCACAGGGGGCCCGGTGGCACTCGGGGCTGCTGGGCGCGGTGTGCGGCGGGTGTGCGGCCCACGTGGTGTGCGGGCGCCGGGTAGGCCCGGGTGCGCGTACGCCGGCAGGGGCGTCCGGCACGCACCCCCCGGCGGGGCGACGTAGGACGTCCTGCCCTGGCGCCGGGCCCGGCGCACGGCGTACCCGCCCCCGGTGGTGGCACAATTCGGGGCGTGCTGCTCTCCGACCGTGATATCCGTGCCGAGCTTGACGCCGGCCGGGTCGCCCTGGACCCGTATGACGCGCAGATGGTTCAGCCTGCCAGCATTGACGTGCGTCTGGACAGGTGGTTCCGCCTCTTTGACAACCACCGCTACTCGGTGATCGACCCCTCCCAGGCCCAGGAGGACCTCACCCACCTGGTGGACGTGGGGCCGGACGAGGCGTTCGTCCTCCACCCGGGGGAGTTCGTCCTGGGGTCCACCTACGAGCGGGTCACCCTGCCTGACGACGTCGCCGCCCGGTTAGAGGGCAAGTCCTCCCTGGGCCGCCTGGGCCTGCTGACCCACACCACGGCGGGCTTTATCGACCCCGGCTTCACGGGGCACGTCACCCTGGAGCTGTCCAACACCGCCACCATGCCGATCCTGCTGTGGCCGGGTATGAAGGTGGGGCAGCTGTGCTTCTTCCGGCTCTCCTCCCCGGCACTGGCCCCCTACGGCCAGGGCGCCTCCGGCTCGCGCTACCAGGGGCAGCGCGGTCCCACGGCGTCGCGCTCCTACCAGGGCTTCCACCGGATCCGGGTGCCTGAGACCCTCGGCCCGGACGCTCCCGCGGCCCCTGGCGCCGCGCCTGAGCCCAGCCCCTGCCCGGCTGCCGCACCCGGCCCGGGGCCCGAGGCTGCCCAGCCTCCCGGCCCCGGATCCGGCCCCGACGCCGCGCCCGGCCACACCGCTTGTCCCGCCCTGACGAAGACCGAGGAGGAACGCCCGTGAACGACCTTGCTATATCCCTTCCCACCGACACCACCACCTTCACGGCCTCCTCCATGCTGCCGGTGGGGCTCGTGGACGACCACCACCTCCTTGTCCTGGCCGACGACGTCAGCCCCGACGAGGTCGAGTCCCTGGCCGTCTCCCTGGACCCGCAGGCGGGGTGGGTCGGCGCCTCCCGCCTCCAGCTGACCCCCGGGGCCGAGCTCCAGGGCCCCTGGAGGCTGGACGTGCAGATACGCAGGCTCCTGCGCCTGCCTGAGTGGGTCAGCCAGGTCATGCTCCTGCACTGCCGCGCCCAGCGCTCGGGCCCCCTGCCCCCTGAGCTGACCGGGGTGGACCCGCTCTCGGACGCCTTCCCCCTGGGGCAGCCCGAGGGCCTGGAGCTGGTGGCCCTGACCCGCCTGCGCGCTATCGCCCGGCGCCTGGCCGGGGGGCTGCGCCTGGCCGCCCCGGGCCCGGACGGTGAGAACCACGCCACCCTGGTGGTCCCGGACCCGCAGTCCTCGGTGGATCTGACGGTCTACTCCCCGCTGTGGCTCGACCCCGACGGCGCCCAGGCGGTCCTGTCCGCCGTGGCCCCCTCGATCCGCGCGGTCATGGACGTGGTCCCCGTCGAGGGGCCCACGGGCCTGGCGACCCTGACCCCGGAGGCCCTGGAGCGGGTGGCGAGCACCCTGGGGGCGGACCGGCTCGACGACGCCTGGCGCAAGGCCCAGGACGCCCGGGCCGCCGCCGGGCGCGCCGAGATGGAGGCGCGTCGCTCCGGGCAGCCGCTGACCCAGGTCCTGGACGGCTACGCCCTGGCGACGCCGGTGGAGGAGGGCCATGACGACTGGGGCTCGGTGGAGGTGCGTATCGGGGAGGCCCAGAGCCTGCCCCTGGCGGTGACCGGTGAGCCCTGGGCCCGTGGCGGCGTCGTGCAGTACTTCCTGCGGTGGCGGCCCCGGGACGCCTCGGAGGCCTACCGGCCCCCGTCCTCACGCAGCCGGCGCCGGGAGCGGGCCCGGGCCCGGGACCTCATTGAGGAGCTCGTGGTGGCGATCCTGGGCGCCGTCAACGGGGTGGCGGCGGACGAGGACGGCTTTCTCGTGGATCTCGGCGTCGGACAGGCCTCTTAAGCGATCCTGAGCGTTCGGCCTCGAAAAGATCAGAATCCTTCGATACACTGCCTCCTACCAGACCTTACGCGGGTGAGGGGGCGACGTGGCTCCCTGCCCGCCGGTGCGTATCACTGACGAATCGGAGCACCATGAGACCCATCCCACGGGCCCTGACCGCCGTCGCCGGCCTGAGCCTCCTGGCGGGGGCCCTCGGCCCGGTGGCGGCGGCGGACCCCGCCCCACCGGACGCCCCCGTTACCCTGCCCGCCACCGTACCGAGCCTGACCAGCTGGGAGGCGGCGTCAGGCACCTGGTCCATGACCTCGGCCACGCGCGTCGTCGGCTCTGAGGACCTGGCCCGTACCCGGGACCTGCTGGCCAGCGAGCTGCGTGCCGTCACCGGCGAGGCCGTGCCCACCGCGCCCCAGGACCCCGACGCGGGCGACATCTCCCTGAGCCTGGACCCCGACCGCCTGGCCGAGCTCGGGGTCGAGGGCTACGAGCTGCGCGTGAGCGCCGACGGCATCGCCGTCACCGGGGCGGACGCGCGGGGCGTGTTCTACGGCACGCGCACGGTGGGGCAGATGCTCCGCCAGCAGCGGGTCCTGCCCGCGGGCAGCGCGGTGGACGTGCCCAGGTACGCCGAGCGCGGGGTCACCGCCTGCGCCTGCCAGATCAATATCCAGGGCGACTGGATCGACCGGCTCCTGACCGACATGGCCGACCTCAAGCTCAACCACCTCCTGCTGGAGATGAAGCTCAAGAGCGACAGGCACCCCGAGGCCAACACCTGGTCCTACTACACCCGTGCGGACGTCTCCCGCCTGGTGTCCCGGGCCAGGGACCTGGGGATCGACGTCATCCCCGAGATCAACTCCCCGGGGCACATGGGGATCTGGCTGGAGAACCTCCCCGAGTACCAGCTCGTGGACCGCGACGGCAGGCGCCACCCCGAGATGCTGGACCTGTCCAACCCCCAGGCCGTCCAGTACTACCTGGACCTGGTGGACGAGTACGACGGGGTCTTCACCACCAGGTACTGGCACATGGGCGCCGACGAGTACATGATCGGCACCAGCCCGGCCAACTTCCCCGCCCTGGCCCGGTGGGCCGAGCAGACCTACGGGGCCGGGGCCACCGTCAACGACGCCTTTATCGCCTTCGTCAACCAGGTCAACGCCCACGTCAAGGCCAGGGGCAAGAGCCTGCGCATGTGGAACGACGGCGTCGTGCCCACCAACGTGGTCAGCCTGGACCGGGACATTACCGTGGAGTTCTGGTACACCTCGGGGGTCAGGGCGGACGTCCTGGCCGGGCGGGGCTACCGCGTCATGAACGCCAGCGACGCCCTGTACTGGTCGCGCTCGGCCACGTTCTACAAGATGGACTCCGAGCGGCTGTGGAACAGCGACTGGGACGTCGGCAGGTTCCCCGGGGCGGGTATCGACCCCGGCAACCCCATGGTGACCGGGGCGAAGCTCTCCATCTGGCCCGACGACTCCGTCTACCAGACGGAGAACGAGGTCGAGGAGGAGGTGTTCGACAGCCTGCGCTTCGTCTCCCAGATGACCTGGACCGCCTCCCACGGCGGCATGGACTGGGCGCAGTTCAAGGGCTCGGTCGACGCCGTCGGGCGCAACCCCCTGTGGGACAACGTGGCGCGCAGGCCGGTGGAGGCCGGTACCTACACCCTCACCGCCACCGGCTCTGACGCCGTCCTGGGGGCGGGCGCGGACGGGGCGGGCGCGGATCCCGCGGGCTCTGACGCCTGGACGCTGACCCCCACCGCGGACCACTACTACCAGCTGCGCTCCCAGGCCACCGGCACCTGCCTGGCGGTCACCGAGGGCACCCGGCACCTGTCCGTGGTCACCCAGGTGGGGGCCTCCACCTCCATGGTCCCCTGCGCGGACGTGGGTGTCAGGTGGTCCGACCCCGGCAGCCGGGAGACCGCCCGCGAGCGCAACACCCAGAAGTGGCAGCTCCTGCCCGCCGGGGACGCCTACGTGCTGCGCAACGCCCTGACCAACCAGGACCTGGCCGTCGCCACCGGCTCCGAGCAGCACGTGGACCTGACCAGGCCCCTGGACCCCGGCGCCCTGGTCCAGCTCCCCGCCGACATGACCGCCACCACCTGGCGCCTGAGCGCGGGCGCCCTCACCCCGGGGACCACGGTGGACGTGGAGCCGGTGCCGGCCGCCCCCGGCCAGCCCTCCACGGTCAGCGTGACGGTGACCAACCACACCGCGAACGCGGTCAGCGCCCTGAGCGTGTCCGCCGGGTCGCTGCCGGGCTGGAGCGTGGGGCAGGCCGGTGGCGGCAGGAGCGAGCTGGCGGTCGGGGAGAGCACCACCTTCACCCTGACCGCTGAGCCGACCACCGCCGCGGGTCCCGCCACGCTGCCGCTCACCGTGAGGTGGGACGGCGGCGAGCGCGTCCTCCAGGCGTCCCTGGTCGCCACCTGCGGCACCCTGGTCACGCCCACCCCGGTGGCCACCAGCTCGCAGGAGACCAGCGGCGAGGGCCCGGTCAACGGGCACCTGGAGGCCGCCTTCGACGGTGACCCCGGCACGTTCTGGCACACCCGCTGGTCGGGTGCCCAGGACGCCTACCCGCACTGGGTGACCATGCGCCTGCCTGAGCGCCAGCGTGTCTGCGGCCTGGTCTACACCCCGCGCACCGGGTCGAGCTCAGGGGTGCGCAACGGGTGGATGGCCGGGTACGAGATCTACGTCTCTGACGACGGCGAGAACTGGGGCTCCCCGGTGGCCACCGGCACCCTGGGGGCCAGGGCCGAGCCGCAGACCATCGCCTTTGACGCCACCGGGCAGTACGTCAGGCTCGTGGGTACCAGCCAGGTCGAGGGCATGCCCTTTATGAGCGCCGCCGAGATCGGGCTGCGGGCCTCCGCGCTCCCGCCCGCTCCCGGCCCTGACCCGAGCCCTGGGCCTGAGCCCACGCCCCATCCGACGCCGAGCCCTGCTCCCGACCCGAGCCCTGGGCCTGACCCGAGTCCCGGGCCCACGCCGTCCCCCGCCCCCACCGCGGGGCCCGCGCCCGGCTCCGAGCCCGCCTTCGTCACCGCCGCCCGGGCCAACGCGCAGGCCACCATCCTGCGCGGGGACTGGGACGGCGACGGGGTGGTCACCTACGGCGTGCGGGTGGGGACCCGCGTGATCCTGTACAACGAGAACACGGTGCTGGCGTCGGCGGCGGTCGTCCTGTCCCTGGGGCGCAAGGGCGACCAGGTCCACGTCGGCGACTGGGACGGCGACGGGCGCGACACCCTGGCCCTGGTGCGCGGCTCCACGGTCCTCCTCCAGGTCAGCCCCACCTCCTCGGAGACGGTGACCGGTACGCGGGCCGACCTGGACCGGGCCCGTCCTCAAGGCTGAGGCCCGGTCTCCGCCGGGTGGGTGCCTCGGGAGCTCCCGAGGCACCCACCCGCCACCACCTGTAATCTGTAATATACTCAAGATGCAACTAAAGTAGAACGCCGTATGTGATCACGTGTAAGGCGTGGTAGCTTGCTGCCCCCTGTCGTCCGCCACCCTCCCGGGACCCCGGGCCCGTGAGACCTGGTACATGAGGGGGTGGGAGGGGAGAGGACCCGATAAGGGGTCCGTGCCTCGGCTATCCTGGCCTGGTTGTCAGACAACCAGGATCTGACTGCTGCTCGGGGCAGCGCCGCCTTACCGCAGAAGAACGGAGCATCCATGACAACGACGACGTCCACCCGGTTCAGGAGACTCAGGAGACTACCCGCCCTCTTGGGCGCGGCCGCGCTCGCGGTGACCGGACTCGCTGCCGCGCCGCTGGCGCAGGCGGCCCCCACCCCTGACGGCCGTATGGACATTACGATCACCCAGTCCGGTGCCCCCCAGGACGGCATCTACGCGGTCGGTGACGTCATGACCTTCGACATCTCCGTGACCAGCAACCTGTCTGACGCCGCCGCCTTCCGCGTCAGGAGCACCAACCTGGGCGGCGGCGTCTCGGCGTGCCGGTGGACCAACCTCCCCGCCGGCCAGACCCGGGAGTGCAACGGCCAGGCCACCCACGTGGTGACCCAGGAGGACCTCGCCTCCGGCGGCTTCACGCCGTCGGTGGCCTACGAGACCCTGGACGTGGGCTACAACGGCACCGCCACCGCCTCCGAGGCCGTCAGCGGGCCGGCCGTGCCCGTCACCGGCCCCATGCTCGACGTCGTGTCCTTCACCAACCAGACCCCCCAGGACACCTACGCCGTCGGGGACCAGGTCACCTACCAGATCCGGGTCAAGGGCCTGGCCAGCACGGTCATCACGGTCGAGGCCACCGGCTCCTCCTTCGACGACCTGGCCGACCAGTGCACCTGGAGGAACCTGCCCACGGGGGCCGCGGGCGTCTACAACTGCAAGGACCTCAGCCACGTCATGACCGACGAGGACGGCCGCAACGGCGCCTGGACGCCGTCGATCACCCTCCAGGCCAAGGACCCCGCCACCGGCGCCGTCCTGCAGACCCGGACCCTGAGCGGCACCGCCCTGCCGGTGGCCTTCACGCCCCCGCCGGCCCAGCCCGCCACCGAGCCGGGCGTGGATCCCTCCCTGCCGTCGGAGTTCACCAGCTCCACGGTCCTGGCCGCCAACACCAGCGCCAACAACTACCGTATCCCGGCCATTACCTCCGCCCCCAACGGCGACCTGCTGGTCTCCTACGACGAGCGCCCCCGCACCGGCTGGGACGTCAGCGGCGGTGACGCCCCCAACCCCAACTCCATCGTGCAGCGCCGTTCCACGGACAACGGCGTGACCTGGGGCGAGCCCACCTACGTCCACCAGGGATCCAAGGACTCCCGGGACACCCGCGTGGGCTTCTCCGACCCCTCCTACGTGGTGGACTGGCAGACCGGCGCCGTCTTCAACTTCCACGTCAAGTCCTACAACACCGGCTTCTTCGGCTCCCAGGCCGGTTCCGACGTCAATGACCGCAACGTCCTCCAGGCGGAGGTCTCGGTCTCCCGGGACAACGGCTACACCTGGGAGCACCAGGTCATCACCCCCCAGGTCACCCCGGACGCCTCCTGGATCTCCCGGTTCGCGGCCTCCGGCCAGGGCATCCAGCTCAAGTACGGCGCCTACGCCGGGCGGCTGGTCCAGCAGTTCACGATCAAGAAGGACGACGGCTCCATCCAAGCCGTCTCGGTCTACTCCGACGACCACGGCGCCACCTGGCAGGCCGGTGAGGCCTTCGGGACGCGCATGGACGAGAACAAGGTCGTGGAGCTCTCCGACGGCACCCTGCTGCTGAACTCCCGTGACAACGCCGGCGGCGGGTACCGCAAGATCGCCCGCTCCTCCGACGGCGGCCGCACCTGGGGCGAGGTCACCCCGGACTACCAGCTCAAGGACCCCACCAACAACGGCCAGGTCATCCGCGCCTACCCCTCGGCGCCGGCTGGCAGCCCCCAGTCCAAGGTGCTCCTGTTCACCAACTCCGCCACCTGGAGCGGGCGCACCTACGGGACCATTAAGATGTCCTGCGACGACGGGGCCACCTGGGCCTCGGCCAAGACCTACAACACCGGCCACGTGGGGTACACCACGATCGCGGTGCAGTCCGACGGGCACATCGGCCTGGCCACCGAGGAGGGTGGCAACACCATCTCCTACAACCGCCTCTCCATGTCCTGGCTCGGCGGGGTCTGCGCCCCCCTGTCCGCCAACGAGGTGAGCCTGAGCACGAAGGACACCCACGCGACCGTCTCCGTGTGGGTGACCAACCAGAGCGCCGACACCCTCTCCGGGGTGGTGAGCCTGGACCTGCCTACCGGGGTCACCGCCGAGGGCGCCACGGTCAGCGACCTCGCCCCCGGGGCCTACACCAAGGTGGACATCCCGCTGACCATTGCCGCCGGGGCCCTGAGCCAGGGCTACGTGGAGGTGACGGCCACCTTCACCACCTCCACGGGTGCCGCCTCCACGGGAACGGTCTGGCTGAAGGTGGACGATCCCGACCACGTGGACCGCAGCCACCTGTCCATCGGGGGCTTCTCCAGCCAGAACCTGGGAGGCGGGGAGTACTCCCCGGCCACCAACGTGATCGACGGCGACACCAGCACCTTCTGGCGCTCCCAGTGGTCCGGGGCGGTGGCACAGCCCCCGCACTACGTGACCCTCAAGATCGACGCCCCCTACGACGTCACCCGCCTGGGCTACGTGCCGCGCACGGACAACCTCAACGGGGTCGCCGAGCAGTACGTCGTCAACGTGGCCCGCTCCACGGACGGTACCTGCCCCGCGGAGGACTCCGCGTGGCGTCAGGCGGCCTCCGGCACCCTGACCAAGCCCGTCCAGACCACTATCGACCTCCAGGGCGCCACCGGCGTGGACTGCGTGCAGTTCGTCATTAAGACAGACCAGGCCAAGGGGTCGGTGGAGTACGGGTCGGCGGCCGAGATCAACCTCTTTGGGACGCCGTCTTCTTCTCCGTCTCCGTCTCCGTCGCCTTCTTCTTCGCCTTCTGCGTCTGTGCCGTCTGTGTCTTCGTCTTCGTCGTCTGGTGGTGGGGGTGTGGTTCCTGGGGTGATGCCGGTGTTTGTG
>ERZ772921.342-NODE-342-length-28906-cov-5.698589_pt1 | contig 28906 bp, 26 predicted proteins | sample MGYA00512117_ERZ772921 | MGnify/ENA primary metagenome ERZ772921 (study PRJEB29015, sample SAMEA2737944) | human oral metagenome | biome: human oral; feature: human-associated habitat; material: dental | place: China | collected 2150 ...
CCATATGGTCAAAAATTTTATTCAAATCCACTCTAAATTTTTCAATTTCATTTTCCGAAAATTCCAGCTTTGAAAGCGCTGCTATTTTCAGTACATCTTCTTTGCTTAACATTTTTCCTCCTTTATTTTTTACATTTCAATAATTAATAAAAATATCTCTTAAAAATTAATTCCCTGCAAATTTTTCTTGGTTATTTCATAAAGTTCTACTAATCTGTTGTAACTTAAAAATTTTACTCTATTATTCACTTTTAAATCTTTAAAAGCTGAGTATCCTATTTTTTTCTCAAATTCCTTTTTTCTGATTTCATCGGCAACAATAAACATTTCTGTATAAAAATCTTGTAAATCATTGTACTTTAATAGTGAATTTTGTATATCTGTTGAATGTTCTACTTCAAAAAATGAATGTGGTAATTTTACTTCTTTATCATCAGAAAACCTATTATTAAACCAGATTACATCAATGGTTGAAGTTCTATTTACTATTTTAGGATAACTAAATTTTGGAACTTTTTCAAGCGATCTCAAATCACCTAATTTTTTATTAATAAAATTTTTATTCTTATCTTGATTTGGAATAAAAGTATCCATTTTTTTTAAATTTCCAATTTCTAATAGTAATCCTTGATAGTACGAATGATTAAACTTTATCATTTCTTCAGAATTTTTATTTTTTTCATCTTCTTGGATTATTCCTCTTAACTCATTTTCTTTTCTAAATTGCTCTAATCCATATAATCCTGGCTTTATTTTATAAATTTCTTTTCTCTGCTGAACAATCCTTCGTATACTAGCAAATGGTGTTTTTGTTTTCCATTCACACTCTTCTATCTTGAAAACTTCATGATTTAATTCTCCTAAAGTAGCAACTCCCCCCAATTTTTCAAGTGTTAAAATAACAGCCTCATATTGTTTCATTTTTTATCTCCTAAAATTCAATCCATTCTGAACATTCTTCCCCATCTGTTGTTTCTAAAAACATAAGTCTACTTGTAACATTTCCTGGCTCAAGTACAAATTTCCCCTCATAATAATTTTTTTCTGCAATTTCAAAAGCTTTTCCCATATCTTCTGCTTCAATTTCAAATTCTCCTGAAACATGCTCTTCTATTACTATTTTAAATTTTTTCATTTGAAAATCAACTCTCTTTCCAAATCAGATTCTTCTTAATTTATTCTGAAATTCCTTTAATATCCTCAATAATTGTGCTAAATAAAGTAGATTTTCCTACTCAATTTACTCCTACAAACAATTTTTTATTCGTAGCTCTATTAAATTCCAATTTCTTATTCCATATCCCCTAACCTTCCTAATTTATCTGAAATATCCACTCTTGGGTTTGTAATTTTAGAAGATAACAGTTCTATTAAATTTTCTATATTAATTTCTTTTATCTTAACTCTTTCTTTTTCTTTTATAGATCTTGTTTTTGAATTTCCCCCTTTAGTTATTATCCAAACTTGTTTTTTAGGCTCTTTTAACGCTATTTCCATTTTCTCGACTCTTATTGTATTTTGATTTATTTGACTAACATAGTTGTCTATTTGCATTTCTTTATAATCTTCTCTTAAAGTACAATCATACAAAATATCAAGTTCATATGTTTTAATTATTCCATCAGCTCTTTCAGCTTGTTTTTTTCTAGAATATTGATACAATTCCACACCTAATAAATTTAATACAAGTGCACAATAATCTTCAAATGTTTCACCTTTTTTTATTTCATCTAAATTTGTTTTTAAAACATTGATTATTTCATTAGATGTTTTTTCTATCAAATTATTCCCTGTAATTTTTATTGTCGGAATATCATTACTTTTTGAAATTTCTGCTACCGAAAGAACATATCCATTTTTACTTCTCATAACTTTTAATTTAAAGAAAATTTCCTGATCATTGGTTAATCCATCAAAACTCAATCCATCTAAATAATTAATTGGAAAACTAGAATACAATATAAAGGTTCTCTCAAAATTTTCAGGAAATATGTGTTTATACTCTCTTCCTTTTTTATCAAGTTTTTTCAAACTTCTTATTTTACCTTTATGAGTTTCATTTTCGCTAGGAACTAAATTGACATCATTTGCATATCTTTTTGTATCATCCACTTCATTCGGAGCAAAATAAACATAATCTCCAGCTTTCAAATCTTCAAGTTTAAATCCTTCTGCTAAACTAGCATTTCCAAAAATAAATTTTTTTTCATCTTTTCCATCATTGACAAGCCCATATCCTTTTTCAACAATTATTTTTTTATTATTCCGATTGAATATTCTTTTTTTCCCATTTTATAATCCTCCACATTATAATTTAAATTATGTATTTTTATTATCCTCAACCAAACCAAATTGCCTTTCCGTTTCTTTCTTTACAAACAAAAACTCTTTCAACGATTTTTCCTCAAATTCCCCATAATTCCTTCTCAGTTCACAAACCGCATTTCTAAGAATTTCCCCTTTTCTCACTCTTTTCGATATTCCCCAAAAAACTCTATCCAAAAAATCCAAATTTTTATACCTAGCCAAAACTTTTTCTCTCTTCAGCCAGTCAAAAAAACTTCTAAAATCACTCGGAAAAAGTTTATCATATTTTTCAACACTTTGAATTATTTTTCGCTCAGCTTTTTCCACATTTCCAAAATCAGAATTATTATTAAAAATTTTCTCAAAATTTTTGCACAAAAAATGGTCAACATACATATCCGATACAATCCCTTTAAAAATTCCAAATTTTTCTTGCAAAAATTCATTTAAAAAATTTTCTTTTCTATCAGAAATTTTATCAATTAATCTATGTAAAATTATTCCGCTTTTTAAATTTTCCTGCAAATCAATTTTTTCGATTCTTCCTTTATAAAAATCTCCAGTAAAATTTCCATAAAGTGTATTTTTATTTGTTTTTTCATCAATTTCAAGCGATATGACAGAATGTGCTAAATAGTTCATTTTGACTCCTACTTTTTATTTTTTTAGTGTAAAACTTAATTTTAAAAAGTTTTTAGAATTTCAGAAAAACTCTCAAATTCTCTAAAATTAATTCCATTTTCACTACAAAACTTTACGGCTCTCGTTCCTTTTCTTACCAAGACAAAGTCAGCCACTTCCATCGCTCTATAGTCTGAAGGACCATCTCCTACATAAATTACTTCGTAACCTTGCTTTTTAAATTTTTCTACCGCTTCTTTCTTATCCACCCCATAAATTTTTTCTTTGTCTAAAAACAGATTTTCTACAGTAATTTTATTCCCATCAAATTTTAAATCGTTTGAAATTATTTTTTCATCAGGTAAATCTATTCCATACCCTAAAAGAGAGCCTTGCACATTAAGTCTTGAGCCAGCGCTCACAATTCTAAATTCTAGCCCACTTTGTACAAAATCTTTAAAACTTTCATCTATTGTAACTTTTTCTTGTAATGTTTTAATATACTCGTCTTTTGTAATATTTAGCGAACTCAGTCCTTCTTTTATAAACTGTCTTATTGTTACTTTTCCTGCTTTGTATCTCTTTCGTAAATCCTTTTTAAATTCTGGATTGTGAGTTTCCAACAAAACGTCAGTGGAATCTTCATTACTTATTGTCCTGTCAAAATCTATTAAAAAAATTCTTTTTTTATTCATCAATTTCTCCTACAGCCCTTTTAAATATTTTATTTCATCTTCAGTTAAAGCTCGGTATTCTCCAACTCCCAAGTGTCCCAGCGTAAGTTCTCCCACTTTTACTCTTTTAAGCGCCTCAACTGTATATCCCAAAGTCTCAAACATCTTTCTTATTTGTCTATTTTTTCCTTCAAAAATTGCGATTCTAATTTCTCTTCTATCAAGTTTTTTCACTTTGGCAGGAGCTGTCCTTCTTCCATCAATTACCACTCCGTGTTTCAACGCTTCAATATCTTTTTCTTCAATATCTCTACTTATTTTTGCAATATAGCTCTTATACAACTTTTTTCTTGGATGCATGACATGATTATAAATATCGCCATCATTGCTTATTATGATAAGTCCTTCTGTCATAAAATCCAGCCTTCCATATGTAAAAAGCCTCGCACGTGATTTTATCAAATCTATCGCCAATTTTCTGCCAAATTTATCTTCATTGGAGCAAAGCACTCTTTTTGGCTTATTTAAAATATAATATTCGTATTTTGTATTTAATCGCACTCTTTCGCCATCAATTCTTACAACATCTTCAGGTTTTACATCCATTCCGATAATCGCTTCTTGTTTATTTACCGAAACTCTTCCTTCGTTTATCAATTCATCAGCTTTTCTACGAGAGCAAAATCCCGTTTCAGCTATAAATTTATTCAATCTCATTATTTTCTTTACCTCGTTTATTTATTTTATTTTATCTTTCTGTGTTAAAATTTTAAATTTTAATAATTCAATCATATCTTTTTATTTTTATATTTTTATTTTTCATTCAATTTTTCAGATTTTCTTTAATTTTTTTATTTTTTTGTTTTATAACTTTCACTTTCAATAATTTTGTCTTCATCGCCATAAAGCAACTTTATTTTTTCAAATTGCGCATATCCTGGAAGTTGAGCTTTTCTTTGAATGTTCAAATAACTAAAAAATTCTTCGCTCACTTCATACAAATTAGGTGTTCCAACAGCTTTCTTTTTTCCTGAAATATAAATTAATTTTTTTTCTTGCAGCGTTGCCAAACTTTTTTCAGCACCGACTCCTCTTATCTGCTCTATTTCCAATTTTGTAACAGGACCTTTATATGCGATGATTGCTAATGTTTCCATCGCTGATTTGGATAATTTTTTTAATTTTAATTCAGGATTAAAAAATTTTTTTATATCAAGTCCAAATAATGGATTTGATACAAAATATACAACATCGTCCTCAATTCTTAAATTTATTCCGCTATCTTTTCTTTTTTCTTTTAAATTTAACAATATTTTTTCAAGCTCTTTTTTTTCTATATCATAAAATGAAGCAAGTTCATCAATTTTTAACATTTCTTTTGATAAAAATATAATTGCTTCTAACTTTTCTTCTATTCTAAAATATTTATTTTGAGTGTTTTCATCTTTCACATTTTCACATCCAAATTTTATTTTTCAAATACTAAAATTATTAGGGATTGCCTTAAATAAGACAAATCCCTTTTTTATTTTTAATATTCAATTGTTGGAGAAATAATTACATTTTTGTAATCATTGAAATCATCTAACACTTTTGCAATACCATTTATAACAGCGTGAATTGCATCATCGCCAACAGTCACTTTTAATTTTAATTCTTCTTCTATTCTTTCTTTTAAAAGTCTGATTGTAGCTCCTCCACCTGATAAATAAATTCCTGTTTCATAAATATCAGCTGCCACTTCTGGTTCAATTTCCTCAATTGTTATTCTGACTTCGTCAATTATCATGTCAATATGTCTTTCAATCGCTCCTTCAATTTCAGAAGCTTTAATTTTCATACTTTTTGGAAGTCCAACACCCAATTCTCGACCTCTTATTTCATATTCTTTATTCGGATCATCTTGACTTATTGTATTTATTTTTAGCTCTTCAGCCGTTTTTTCGCCAATTAATAAATTACGCTCATCTTTTATATACTCCACAATATCATCATTTAAGTGATCTCCAGCAACTTTTACCGATCTTGAAAGTGCAGGTCCTCCTGATACGATAAACGCAATTTCAGTAGTTCCTCCTCCTATATCGACAATAAGATGTCCTTTTGGCTCAAATAAATCAATTCCAACTCCAATTGCAGCTGCAACAGGTTCTTCAATTAAGTAAACATCTTTTGCACCCGCATCTTTTACAACTTCCACAACCGCTCTTCTCTCAACTTGCGTTACTCCGCTTGGCACACAAATAATAACTCTTGCACTATTAAATTTATCCTTTTTTAATTTACCTAAAAATTCCTCTATCATTTTTTCTGTTATTTCATAATTAGAAATTACTCCATTTTTAAGAGGTCTTATTATTTCTGTATGTTTCGCAGTTCTTCCTATTATTTCTTTAGCTTTTGATCCAATGAACTCCACATCTTCTGTCTTTACATTGATTGCTACATAAGTTGGCTCATCTACTTGAATTCCCTCTCCTTTTACATAGACAACCGTATTCGCTGTTCCCAGATCAATCGCTACATCACGCATTGATCTAGTTGAAATATTTGTTTTAAAAAAATCTAAAAATTTCATCTAATTTCTCCTTTTCTCACATATTTTTTATTTATTTCAAATCAAACAATAGAAGATTTTTTTATCTCTTATTTTCAATTTTGTATACATAGTGTATTTTACCATTTTTTTCAAATAATCTCAATCAGCATTACAAAAAATTTTTTTACTTATTCAAATCTTCATTTAATATCTGACCATCATCACTAATTACTCCATTATCTTTTAACTGATTATAAATTCTTGAAGCCCTGTTAAATCCTGTTTTCAATTTTCTCTGAAGCAGTGAAATTGATACTCTTTGCTCCTCTCTTATCACTTTTACCGCATTATCGAAAAATGGATCTAAGTCATTTTCTTCTTCGTAAGTTTCTTCCAAAATTTCATTTCGATATTGAACTTTTTTACTTTTTTTCAATGTATCTGTTAAATTTTTAACTTCTTCATCTGAAATATAAGCTCCTTGTATTCTCTCTAACTTAGAAGAACCATTTGCAAGTAAAAGCATATCTCCTTGTCCTAGTAATTTTTCAGCTCCCGATGTATCAAGAATCGTTCTTGAATCAATTTGAGAACGAAGCGCAAAGGAAATTCTGCTTGGAAGATTTGCCTTTATCATTCCTGTGATCACATCTGTTGACGGTCTTTGAGTTGCAACTACCAAATGTATTCCAACAGCTCTTGCTTTTTGTGCAATTCTTGCTATAGATTCTTCCACGCTATTCGATGCAACCATCATCAAATCTGCAAGTTCGTCAATAATTATGACAATATATGGCATTTTTTCAACAAAATTTAAGGAATTGTAACTTACAATATTTCTAACTCCATTTTCCATTAATTTTTTATATCTGTTCTCCATTTCATTGACTGCCCATTTTAATGCAATTGCTGCTTTTTGTGGATCTATTATAACGGGGACAAGCAAGTGTGGAATGTCGTTATATGGCATAAGCTCCACCATTTTGGGATCAATCATTATAAATTTAACTTCTTTATCCGATTTTTTTGAAATCAAAGTTGAAATTATTGTATTTACTGCAACTGATTTTCCTGAACCAGTCTGTCCCGCAATAAGTAAATGTGGCATTTTTACAATATCTATAAATTTATCCCGTCCTACAATATTTTTTCCCAAAATTACTTTTAATTCACCTTTATCAAGTTCATTATTTTTTATAATGTTGGCAAAATGAACATTTTCCTTTATCTTATTTGGAGTTTCAATCCCAATTGTATTTTTCCCTGGAATTGGCGCTTCTATTCTAATACTTTCTGCAGCCAGATTCATAGCAATATCGTCCGCTAAATTAGTTACTTTGCTCACTTTAATCCCTTTTGGAATAACGATTTCATATCTTGTTATCGTAGGCCCATATTCATAATTCACAACTTTTGCATCAATTCCAAATTCTTTTAAGACACTTTCCAGATGACTTACATTATCTCGTATACTTTTCTCAATTTTTCTTTTTGTTTCAAAATCCATCGGTTTTGATTTAAAAATTTTTTCAATTGATTTTTTTATAATTTCATTATACCCTTGATTTTTTTCCAATAAATTATTTGCCTCTTTTAATTTTTCTTCTAATTTTTTTTCTTTTTCAATCACTTCTTTGTTTTCAAAAGCTGAAAGTTTAGGAAATTGCTGAAAACTCAAGTCCTCTTCCAAATCTTTTTTTATCTTATCATTTTTAAATGGCGATAAAATTTCCAATTTCATACCTTTTTTTTGTTTTGAGTTTTCTTTTTGAATATCGTTGTCATTTTCTTCTTTTTTGTCATCTTTATTTTCAAATGTGTTTATTTCGCTTTTAAGATTGTTCTCAACAATTGATTTTTTTGAATTTTTATCTTCTTTAATTCCTTTATCTTGACTTTCTTTTTTTTCTAAAATTTCCATCCATTCTTTTTCTTTTTCTTTTAATTCCTCGTCAGAATAAACTTGTGTCTTTTGCAAAAAATTTTCCTTCGGCTTTTTTGAAATCTCAAAGCTTAATTTTTCATTTCTCGAATTTATAATTTTCTCTTTTAACATCTGTTTCTGATATTCTTTATAATTAGTCTTTTTTAATTTTTCAGCATATTTTTTTGCTGCCAATTTTCTTTTTTTCTCTTTATACTCATCACTTTTTGAATATCTAATCCACTCTTTTATATACTCATATCCAAATTCTATAAAATCCTTAACAACAAAAAAAATAGATACAATCATAAAAACAATAAGTAAAATTCCCATTTCAGAGGAACTGATTACTTTATAAAATGGCATACTTACAACTCCGCCTAAAACTCCTCCGCTCTGTTTATTAAATCCGTAACTAAGCAGCTCTCTTCCTGCTTCAATAAACGTTTTACTAAGCGGGTTTCCATGCAAAACAGAATTTCTAATTAAAATTAGTGACAAACTCAAAAACCATCCGATAAAAGCAATTATTTTCCCACGAGTGACATTCACTTTTTCCCAAAAAAATACAAAAGCTCCATAAGCAATTGCAGAAAGTCCTAAAAACCAAGTCATTTTACCAAAAAACATCAAAATTAGTGAAAACAAATTTTCATTAGAACTTTTATCTGGTGAATTAATAACCAAAAGCAATATCAGTATTATCCCAGCTACAATCCAGATAAAACCTTCTATTTTTCTCTTTTTATTCATTTTTTTCTCCTTTCTTTCGATTTTTTATACCAACAAATATAATATTTTTATACACTTAATAATTTCATATTTTAGTAATTTATTATACAATATTTTTTTCATTTTGTCATTTTTTAAAATTTTACAAAATAAAAAATGCATTATTTATGTTAAATATTTTAACATTTTTATGCATTTATTATTTTAAATTTTCTTTTTTTATGAAATTAGTAGTGGTAATAATAAAGCTATTAATGCTAAAATTGCCGGAACTCCCTGTAATATAAATATTCTTTTAGATACTGTCACTGAGCCGTAAAATGCTGCGCAGATGATACAAACAATAAAAAATACTGCGATTTGAACTTGATATTCCGTTGCTTCAATCAAGCTCCAAATTAGTCCAGAAGCTAGAAATCCATTATATAATCCTTGGTTTCCAAGCATTTTTTTAACTCTTTCATCTCTCAAAAATTCCAAATCCAAATTAAACATCTTTTGAGTTGTCTTACTTTCGGTTCCATACATTTCGAGAAATAAGATATAAAAATGCTCCAGTGCCACTAAAAGTATTAAAAATTTTGCTAATATACTCAAAATTATAATTTTTCCTTTCTAAAAAATAATATATTTTTTTACTGTTTATAAACTTTAGCTAAATTAATCTTTTAAACTTAAAATAACAGGTTTTCCGTCAATAATAGCGAGACTATGTTCATATTGAGCGGATCTTTTTTTATCTCTTGTAACAGCAGTCCACATATCAGGCAAGATTTTTACTTTATGAGTTCCCACATTTACCATAGGTTCTACTGTGATTACCATACCATTTTCAATTTTTGCACCAGTTCCAGCTCGACCATAATTTGGAATCATCGGATCTTCATGCATCTCTTTCCCAACTCCATGTCCAGCAAAATCTCTGACCAAAGAAAATCCATATTTTTCGACATATTCTTGAATTGCAGCTCCTATATCTCCAATTCTATTTCCAGCTCTTGCAGCTTCAATCCCAATTTCACGAGCCTTTTCAGTAACTTCCATCAACTTTTTAGAAGTTGCGTCAACTTCTCCAACAGCGTAAGTAGTCGCCGCATCTCCAAAATATCCGTCCAAAACTGTAACTGTATCAACTGTCAAAATATCCCCTTCTTTTAAGATCTTATCTTTACTTGGGATTCCATGAACAACAACTTCGTTTACAGAAATGCAAGTTGCAGCTGGATATGGCGGATATGGTCTTCCTATGTCATATCCTTTTGTTCCAGGAATCGCACCCTGACTTCTTATGTAATCTTCTGCAATCTTATCCAATTCATAAGTGCTGACCCCAGCTTTTACATATTTTGGCAAAACATCTTCCAAAAGTCTTGCAATTATTTCATTAGCTTTTTTTATTTTTTTGATTTCTTCTAATGTTTTGTAAACAATCATTTCAATTCTTCTTTCTTTTTTTTCTTTTTTTCTCTCTTTAACTCTTTTATTTTTTATTTATTATTTTAATTTTATGTTTTTTAGTTCTTTAATTTATTTTTCTAAAATTTCAACAATAGCTTGCGTAATTTCTTCCATTTTTTCTTTATGTCCACCAACGCTGTAAACTTTGTCTTGAGCTTTATAAAAATCCAAAACTGGGGCTGTCTGTTCTTTGTAAACTTTTAGTCTGTTTCTAACTGTTTCTTCATTATCATCTGGTCTTTGGTATAAATCTTCAGGGTTTTCATCAACTGGCGGATTGTATTTTATATGATAAATTTTTCCTGTTTTTTTCGACACTCTTCTTCCAGTTATTCTTTCGATAATTTCTTCGTCACTCACTCGAAGTTCTATAACTTTATCAATTTTTTTCCCAAGTCTATCCAAAATTTTGTCTAATTCCTGTGCCTGTGCCACAGTTCTGGGAAATCCGTCTAAAATAAATCCTTCTTCGCAGTCTTTTTCAGCAAGTCTTTTTTCCACAAGTCCGTCTACAATTTCATCTGAAACTAATTTTCCTTGATCCATAAGCTCTTTAGCTTGTAGTCCAAGCGGAGTTTTGTTAGCGATTGCCGCTCTCAAAATATCTCCTGTCGAAATTTGTGGAATTCCATATTTTTTAACCAGTTGTTTTGCTTGAGTCCCTTTTCCAGCACCTGGTGCTCCAAATAATACTATATTCATAATTTTTTCCTTTCCTTTCTTTCTTTTCTTTACTTTTTTCCTTCTTTCTTTTTATTTAACTTAACTAAATTTTATAATAATATAATAACATTTTACCAAATTTTTTTCAATGGCGACACGACAAAAAATTTTCAATTGTTTTTTTTTCATATAAATGTTATTATTAAAACACAAATATATAAAAATAATTAAAATCATGGAGGTTTTTTATGCTATATCCGTTAAAATTTAAAAAAGTTTTTATTGAAAAAATTTGGGGAGGAAAAAATTTAGAAAAAAAACTTAATATTCATCTTCCAAAAGATAAAAATATCGGGGAATCTTGGGAAATTTCCGCTCATCCGAATGGAATGGGAATTGCTCTAAATGGAAAACTGAAAGGTAAAACTTTGAAAGAAATTTATTCTGAATACAAAGATAAATTAGTTGGAAAAAAAGTTTTTGAAAAATATCCAGATAAATTTCCACTTCTTATAAAATTTTTGGATGTAAACGACAGACTTTCCATCCAAGTTCATCCAAGCGATGAAGTTGCAATGAAAAAACATAATGAATTTGGAAAAAGCGAGTCTTGGTACATTGTTTACGCAAGTGACGATGCCACTTTGATTTTGGGGACAAAACCTGGTGTCACAAAGGAAAAATTTTTGGAAAAAGTTAAAAATAATGATTTTAGCGACTTATTTGAAGAAAGATCTGTAAAAACTGGAGATTTTATTGACATAACTCCTGGAACTGTTCATGCAAGTTTAAAAGGAAGTGTGATTTTTGCAGAAATTCAGCAAAGTTCTGATGTCACTTACAGAATTTATGACTTTGACAGAATTGACAAAGATGGGAAAAAAAGAGAGCTGCATTTGGATAACGCCGCTGATGTTATTGATTTTGAAAAAAAAGTGGAAATTAAAAATACAAATTTTCAAAATGGAGAAAATAAAAAAAATATAATAAAAAATGAATTTTATTCAATTGATAAAATAAAAATTTTAAATTCTTATGAAGACTTTTGTTCTGAAAGCATGATAATTTATACTGTTTTAGATGGAAATGGAAAAGTTTTCTGGAATGAAAATGAATTTTTGGAACTAAAAAAAGGAGAAAATATTTTAATTCCAGTCAATTTAAAAGTACAACTTGAAGGAAACTCTGAGATTTTGAGAACGACAATTGAAGAATAAAAAACTGAGAAATTAAATAAATAAATAGAATAATAATTTAAATTATTTAACAGAAAGGCAGGAAATTTTATGAAATACAACTTTGATGAAATTATCGACAGAAAAAATAATCACTCTGTAAAATATTGTGAAATTGATAAAAAATTTGGAGTTGATAAAGACAGCGACATTATTCCGCTTTGGATTGCCGATATGGACTTTAAAACGGCACAACCTATAATTGATGCCATTCAAAAAAAAGCTGAGCACGGTATTTTCGGTTATGTCTACCGTCCCGATGAATATTTTGAATCGTTTATCAACTGGCAAAAGAGAAGATACAACTGGGAGCCAAAAAAAGAACTTGTAAGTTTTAGTATCGGTGTTGTTCCAACGCTTGGCTCTCTTGTCCAAATTTTTTCAAAACCAAATGACAAAATTTTGATTCAAACACCAGTTTATTCAGAATTTTACGATATTAACGAAGATAATAAAAGAATTGTAATAGAAAATCGTTTTATCGAAAAAGATGGAAAATATTCACTAGATTTAGTTGATTTGGAAAATAAATTAAAAGAAAAGCCAAAATTTCTTATCTTTTGTAATCCACACAATCCGCTTGGAAAAGTTTGGACTTACGACGAATTAAAAGCGATTGGAAATTTGTGTATAAAATACGGTGTCACTGTCATTTCCGATGAAATTCACTCAGATTTGACTTTGTGGGACAATCAACACATTCCCATGGCGAGTGTCTCTGAAGAAATACGAAAAAACACAATCACTTGCACTTCGACTGGAAAAGCATTTAATGTAGCGGGACTACAATGTGCGACAATTGTTTTTAACAACTTGGAAACAAAAGAAAAATTTTACCGATTTTGGAAAGACTTGGAAGTTCACAGAAACAATCCTTTTAACTTAGTTGCCACAATGGCTGCCTATTCCGATGAAGGTGAAGAATATTTGAAACAATTAATTGAATATTTACAAAACAATATTTTATTTTTAAATGGTTTCTTCAAGAAATATATTCCAGAAATTAAGCCAAATGTGCCACAAGCGACTTATTTAGTTTGGCTTGACTGCCGAAAATTATGTGAAAAATTTGGATTTAATCAGAAACAATTGGAAAAATTTATGATAAAAGAAGCAAAAATTGGACTAAATTCTGGACAAAGTTTTCAAAAGGGACTTGAAGGCTTTATGAGACTAAATACTGCTTGCCCTAGAAGTATATTAGAAAAAGCTTTAAATCAATTGAAAAATGCAATTGAAAATTTTAAACATAAATATAATTAATACTTAACATTAAAATTACATATAAAATTGAATAAAATAGCAACAGCATTGATGTTTAGTGTTGTCTATACGCAAAGCACTTTCTCTTCTCATAAAATTAAAAGATTATAATAATCTTTTTCTATTTAACTATTTATATAATGTATAGATATTGAAATAATAAAAAAATTAGAGGAGGTGCATTTTGATATGGAAAAAGAAATATATTTGGCTGGAGGGTGTTTTTGGGGAGTACAGGAATTCTTTAAAAAAGCTCCCGGTGTTTTAAAGACAACCGTTGGCTATGCAAATGGTCAAACTTTAGAAACTAGCTATGACATTTTAAAGATGACTGACCATGTGGAAACAGTTTATATAAAATATAATTCAGAAAAAGTTTCTTTAGACGAATTGCTCACTTATTATTTTTCAATAATTGACCCAACTAGTTTAAATAGACAAGGATACGACGAAGGTCGCCAGTACAGAACTGGAATTTACTACAAAGACCCTCATGACTTAAAAATTATCACAAAGAAAATGGAAGAAGAGCAAGAAAAATATTCTACAGATATAAAAGTTGAAGTCAAGAAACTAAATCACTTCATCCCAGCTGAAGATTATCATCAAAATTATTTGGAAAAACATCCAGACAAGGAATGTCACATTGATATGGAAAATGCCACAAAAATTTTTAAGAAAGAAAAAAAAGAAGAATATTAAAAGAAGCTTAAGTTTTTTAAGTTTCTTTTTTTATATTTTTTTAATCTTGACAATAAAATTTTTTGAGATACAATTATATTAGAGAAAAAAATAATAACAAATATTTTTTATAATAAAAGGAAGTGACTTGTTATGGCAAACCGTATCATTTTAAATGAAGTATCATATCACGGATTTGGTGCAATTGAATCTATTTCAAGTGAAGTAGAAAAAAATAAATTCAAAAAGGCTTTTATTTGTACAGATCCTGGATTAATCAAAGCTGGAGCTGCTAAAAAAATTACTGATGTACTTGATAAAGCTAATTTGGAATATTTAATATTTTCTGATGTTCAGCAAAATCCCACAATTGAAAATGTAAAAGCTGGAGTTGAAAAATTTAAAGAAAGTGGTGCAGATTATATTATTGCAATTGGTGGAGGTTCTGCTATGGATTGTGCCAAAGCTGTAGCAATTATTATAAATAATCCTGAATTTTCTGATGTTCGAAGTCTTGAAGGAGTTGCAGATACAAAAAATAAATGCGTTCCAATTATCGCAGTTGCAACTACAGCTGGAACAGCTGCCGAAGTTACAATAAATTATGTAATAACAGATGCCCAAAAAAATAGAAAATTTGTCTGTGTTGACCCGCACGATATGCCAATAGTCGCAATAGTTGACCCAGGAATGATGATGACAATGCCAAAAGAATTGACAGCGGCAACTGGAATGGACGCACTAACTCACGCAATCGAAGGATTTACAACAAAAGCGGCTTGGGAAATGACCGATATGTTCCATTTAAAAGCAATTGAATTAATAGCAAAATATTTAAGAAAAGCTGTGGAAAATGACAAAGAAGCCAAAGAAAAGATGGCTCTTGCCTCATATTTAGCAGGAATGGGATTCTCAAATGTAGGACTTGGAATCGTACACTCAATGGCTCATCCGCTAGGAGCATTCTACGGAACTCCGCACGGTGTTGCAAACGCAATAATTTTACCAACCGTAATGGAATACAATGCTGAATATACAGGAGAAAAATTTAGAGAAATAGCAAAGGCTTTTGGAATAAAGCACACTCGAAAAATGACTCCTGAAGAATACAGAAAAGCAGCAGTAGACGCTGTAAGACAATTGGCACATGATGTAGATATTCCTGAAAATTTAAAGGGAATAATGGATATAAAAGATTTGGATTTTATCGCTGAATCAGCTTTGAATGATGTCTGCACTGGCGGAAATCCACGAGATACAAACTTGGAAGAAATAAAAGAACTTTATAAAAAATTATTGTAATTTACAAAAAAATCTCCTAAGAGTTTTTCTCAAAGGAGATTTTTTATTTTTATATTTAATTTTTATCTTTTCCAATAACTTTCCACAATGTTGGAAGTAAAAGTGTAATTGTTGTTGATTTTATCGCATCTCCAGGAAGGAAAGGCAATACTCCAACCATAAACACATTTTTCCCTGGCACAAATATTGACAATACTATTGATCCAAGTGTTAAAATAATAGCACTTGAAAGTAGCAATGAGAAAAATGTTTTTACATAAGATTTTGTAACACCTTTGTCAGATAAATATCCTAAAATTATTGTAGCTACAATATATCCTAAAATATATCCTCCTGTTGGTGAAAATAACGATCCTGATTTAAATCCAGCAAAAATAGGAGCTCCCAAGCTACCTGCTGCAACATATGAAAGTATAGTTGCTGTTCCCAATTTTCTACCGTATAATAACGCCATCAATGTAACTCCGAATGTTCCAAGCGAGATTGGCACTGGAGTGAAAGGAAGCGGAATTATAACTTGCGACATTAATGATAAAAATGCAACTCCACCTAACACTAAAAGAATATTTTTTAAAGTTTCTTTTTCTTTTGTTTCAAAATTTACAATGTTACTAATTAAAGTATTTTGTTTCATAAAAAGCCTCCGTTAATTTTATTTTATAGTATTGTAACATCTGTTATCTAAAAAGTCAATAAATCTATTTTTTTAGAAGTTTACTCTCACTCCTGTTGTAAATACATTGTTATGTCCTTTTCCTTTTTTACCGCTGTCAACTGAACCGTCGTAATTTGCATACCAGCCAAAGTTTTTATTCACTTCTGTCAATGCTCCGACTCCTACCCAAGTTCTATTTTTAGGTAAACCAATTCCTTTTACTTTGAATTTGGCATTAGATAGTCCTGTGTAACTTGCATCAAAACTTAAGTCTTCGTTATTAAAGGCAGTTTGGTGAGTTACATAACCTTGGAATGTCGATTTGCTTCCACCTTTCCAGTCAACTGATTTTCCAACTCTTAGTCCAACTAATCCCGAAGTTTGAGCATATGTTTTTTTATCAGCTTTTAGACCAAATTGGCTGTTATCTTCTGAAAAAGAACCTCGTCTTACTGTATCATGAGAAACTCCAACAAATGGTGTCACAACAAAGTCACCTTTTTTATTTTTAAAGTCATATCCTGTTTCTAAGTATCCTGAAATTACTTTGTCATTATGATTAATTTTAGCTCTTGAAGCATCAGTCGGACTCAAAATAATATCTCTTTCGACATCACTATCCACAAATCCGATTCCTGCACGACCCTGTAAATATAAAGGATTTTCTTTATTTCCTAATCTTCCATACAATGAAACACCAAAGTTATTTGCATCAGATTTTCCACCGTATCTGTTAAATTTGACATTTGCTTTGGAATAAGATAATGCAGTTCCTAAAATCAAATTGTCGCCAAATTGTTTGTCAACTCCAACTTGACCACCGTAAACTTTAGTTTTTCCTTCAGCGTAACCATCCTGTTTCAATTTTCCGTTTGCTCCAAGTCCTGTTATCCAAAGTCCGAATTTATCTCCGACATTGTCAAGTGTTCCAAGCATTACAAGACGATTAGACAAGTCTTTATTCACTGTCTGTGATTGCTGGAAAGTTAGCGCTTGTGCTGAAGCGTAAATTTGTCCAGACAAACTGTCTAATATTGCTGCACTTGATGTATTTTTTGTAGAAAGTCCCTGTAATATCGCCGCTTTTTTCTCAAAGTTTTCTACACTTTGCGTGTTTCCATTTTCAACTTCTTCATCTAATTTTTGAAATGCTGTTTCTATATTTTCCGCTGTATTTTGCTGCATTTCATCAGAATTTTCAGAATCTTTTACATATGTTTCCACATTTTTACGGCTAAGGTTTGCTACAACTTTATTTCCATTTCTTTGAACATCCACATTTACCAAATCTCTTTCATTTTCACCCTTTACAGTTCCTTCAACTGTTCCGTCTGAAGTGATTACATCATTTGTAATACCTTTAGCTGTAACATATTTATCCTGTCCATTTTGGTCTTTTGCTGCAACTTCTATCGCCACATCATTTAATTTGACATCTCCAGCTACATGCAATGTGGAATTTGTGTCTGTTTTAATTCTTGAATTTTCAAGTGAAATATATTTTCCAGCAAATGTTGTTCGGCCAGTATTTTCTATTGTTCCAGCATTTGTCACATCATTTTGTATAACTGCGTTTCTAGTGGCAAGTGTCGCTTGCGGTCTTACGTTAAGTGAAGAAGTGTAAACTCCATTTATTTGAACTTTTCCTGCATTTACTGTTGTATTTCCTGTGAATGTGCTATTTCCCGATAAAACCAATATTCCAGCTCCATTTTTAATCAAACCGGCATCTCCCGAAATATCATTTGAAAATGTGTAAGTTCCACTCGGTATATCAACTGTAACATTTTCATCTAACGCAAGTTCCTTACTAAATTTGGCAGGTCCATTTAGAGCTTTGTCAATATTTATAAGTCCCCAACCGTAAGTCGAATCCACTCCTGGATCCCCTATATCTGTCGCTGTCGACAAAATAGTCTGTCTTATAAGGCTTCCGTCCATCCAAGGATATTTTTCTTTAAGTAATGCCGCTGTACCTGAAACAACTGGCGCTGCATAAGAAGACCCTGAACCGACATATCTTTTACCTTTTATTTCAAAAACTTGATCTCCCACAACTGTAACTGTCCAGTTTTTTGCAACTCCCGCTGGAGTCAATGCAGTAAGATTATCCCAAGAAGTATCTCCCAAATCAGAAACTTTTTTAGAAGTTAAGGAAACTACATTTATCCAACCTTTTTGCAGTGTATTATCGAAATAAGGTAAACTTGACTCAAGTGAAGGATTTTTATCTAATGAATTATTTCCCGCTGCCCAGATAAATAGAGCTCCTTTGTTATTTACAGCATCTTTATAGAATGCCAAAATATCATTTCCTATCTGGTTCCCATAATAATTGGATGCAGTTGAAGATGAACTAAATTTAGTAACATCACTGTCCACTCCAAAAGACTGATTATAAATTTTTACTCCGGCTCCTTCCAATGCTTGATACATGCCAACGCTGACTTCTGGGTATGATTTTCCTTCATTATTTCGTTTCGCGGCATCAATTGCGTAAATTTCAACATTTTTTGCCGTTCCTTCAGTTGCGCCTCCTAAAAATGCAGCAACTACAACACCGTGGTCATCACTTTGACTAGGTTCAGCTGTGAACCCTGAAACCGTCAATTTGTGAAGTCTGCTTCCAAATTTTGCAGTTAAATCAGAAGCTAAAGAAGAATTTTCAAATCCTACATCAATAACCCCAACTTTTACACTATTTCCCTTATAAGTTGTATCTGAGTGGCTGTGCTGATTATCCTTGTCATAACTTACTGAAGAATCATTCCAAGCGATTGTTCCAGACGATACTGAAGGTGCTGTTGTTTGTGCAGGACCACTTGATGGTGGAATTGTAGGTTTTTCTACTGGATTTGAAGGCGCAACAGGTGTTGAAGAACCTATTGTGCTTCCACCTCCTCCACCTCCACCTCCGCAACTCACAATTGAAAAGGCAAGTATCGCTACTGCTACATATTTTGCATAATTAATTTTTTTTCTAAAAGAATTTTTTGAATTTTTATCCATAATTCACTTCGCCTCCATATTTTTTTATTTAACTACCTACCAAAAGTGTATCTTTTACAATTTATTTTACCATATTTTTCATGAATTTTCCACAGAGTTGAATAAAATTTTTCTTCTTTACTAAATGAAAAAATATATTTTTATTGCTATTTTGTATAGTAAAATGTTATACTTTATTTACATTAAATTTATAAAATTTAGAGAGGAAATAATAGATGCAAAATAGTATTTTTTGCCAAAATTTTTTTGTAATTAGCTTCAGTTATAAAAAAATGTCGATTGAAGAAAGAGAAAATTTTGTAAAAAGTAAATATAAAACTAAGATTGAAAACTTTTTTGAAAAAGGGGATATTTTGGGATATGTTATTGTAGAAACTTGCCTTAGAATTGAAATTTATCTGGAAACTAAAAAAGATTTTGAGATAAATAATTTGATTTATCAATTTGATTTTCAAAATATCAACTTTTTAAAAAATGATGTGGCGATATTTCATCTATTTGACGTGATTTGTGGCTTGGATTCGGTTATAAAAGGCGAGGATCAAGTTTTGGCACAAATAAAAAAGGCATATTTTAAATGTTTAGAAAATAAAAAAACTTCTAAACTTTTAAATATAATATTTAACAGTGCAATAGAAACTGGGAAAAAATTTCGCACGGAAAGTAAAATTAATGAAAAAAATATGTCGCTTGATTCAATTTCAGTGAAATTTATAAAAGAAAAAGTAAAAAATATTGAGGACAAAACTATTTTTATAATCGGAGTTGGCGATTTAACTCAGTCAATTCTCACTTTATTTCATAAAATGGGACATAAAAATTTGATTGTGACAAATAGAAGCGAGAGAAAATCAACGGAATTAAAAAAAGTTTATGACAATATAAGAACCGCTAAATTTAGCCAAAAATATGAATTTATAAAAAAAAGTGATGTGATAATTAGCGCAACTTCTGCACCACATTTAATTGTGGAATATAGTGGAATAAAAGATATTTTACGTGATGAAAAAGAACGCTTCTTCTTGGATTTAGCGGTTCCTAGAGATATTGACAGCAAAATTACAGCTTTTAAAAATGTTTTTTTGTATAATTTGGACGATATTTGGGAACTTTATAATCAAAATGTGGAAAAACGGGAACAAATTGTGGAAAACTTTTTTTATATAATCAAAGAACAACTTGAAAAATTAAAAATTAAATTGGAAAAACAGAAAAAATATTCAAAAATTTAAGGAGAAAATGTGAAAAAGATTGTTATTGGGACACGAGGCAGTATTTTGGCATTAGCTCAAGCTGAAAAAGTTAAAGAATTGCTGCAAAAAAAATTTGATTTTTTCTTAAAAAATGATAGAAAAAAAATTGAATCTATTTTTAAAGAAAATGTGAAAGAATTGGAAATTGAAATAAAAGTTATTGTGACAAAAGGCGACAAAAATATGCAGGATTTTGAAAAAATAAAATCTAATACACAAAAAGATTTGTTTGTAAAAGAAATTGAAAAAGAAATGCTAGAAAAAAAAATTGACCTAGCAGTTCATTCATTAAAGGATATGCCGCAAAAAACTCCAGAAGGTCTTATAAATATCTCTTTTCCTGCAAGAGAAGACTCAAGGGATGTCTTAATTTCAAAAACTGGAAAAAGTTTAAAAAATTTGCCAAAAGGCGCTGTAATTGGTACTGGAAGTGCAAGACGAAAAAAAGAAATTTTGAATTTGCGACGTGACTTATCTGTAAAAGGTATAAGAGGAAATATTCATACAAGACTAAAAAAACTTGAAACGGAAGACTACGATGCGATTGTTCTTGCTGCGGCAGGTTTAAAAAGAGTTGGATTAGAAAATAAAATTACTCAATATTTTAGTGATGATGAAATTATGCCGTCTCCTGGACAGGCTATTTTGTGTGTGGAATGTCGAAATGACGATGAAATTATAAAAAATTTCCTGCTTGAAATAAATGACTGCGATACAAAATTAATATGTGTTGCGGAAAGAGAGTTTTCAAAAATATTTGATGGCGGGTGCCACACTCCAATTGGCTGCTGCGCAAAAATTTTAGATGATAAAATTTCTATAAAAGGAATGTATTACAACGGAAATCAAAGAATTTCCTCCAAGATTTCAGGAAAAAAAGAAGATGCGAAAAAATTGGCGCAAGAACTGGCACAAAAAATAAAAAAGCAAATATGAAAAAATTTTGAAAGGATAATTGAAAGGATAAAAAGGGATAAAAATGGAAAATAATAAAGTTTTTATAGCTGGAGCTGGTTGCGGCGACGAAGAATTGATTACGCTAAAACTAAAGAAAATTATTGAAAAAGCCGACTGCATAATTTATGACAGACTTGTCAATCCAAATATTTTAAAATATAAAAAAAATAATGCCGAAGTCATTTATATGGGAAAAGAAAATTTTGAAGGTGGCGAGTTGCAAAAAAAAATAAACGAAAAAATTGTCGAAAAAGCGACTCAAAATTCTGAAAGTAAACCTAAAATTGTGCTTCGTCTGAAAGGTGGCGATCCTTTTGTTTTCGGTCGTGGTGGAGAAGAAATTGAAGCGATTTTGGGAAATAATAAAAAAAATGATATTAAAATAAATTTTGAAGTGATTCCAGGAATTACTTCTGCAATCGCTGTGCCAGAATACGCTGGAATTCCAGTTACTCATCGAGGAATTAATACTTCTTTTCACATTTTTACAGGACACACAAGAGAAAATGGGAAAGAGCATGATTTTTCACAAATTGCAAAATTAAAAGGAACGCTAATTTTTTTGATGGGCCTTTCAAACTTGGAAAAAATAACACAAAACCTTATAAAATATGGAAAAGATGAAAATACACTCGTTGCAGTTATAAAAGATGGGACGACTTCCAAACAAAAGACATTTGTTGGAAATTTAAAAAATATTTGTGAAATTGTGCGAAAAAATAATGTTAAATCTCCTGTAATTATTGTGATTGGGGAAGTTGTAAGATTGCGAGAAAAAATGAAATGGTTTGAAAATAAAAAATTGTTTGGAAAAAATATTTTAATTACAAGAAACAAAAATAAACAAAAAAATATTTTGCAAAAAATAAATGAATTTGGCGGAAATGCACTTTTACTGCCATTTATTGACATTGAATATTTAAATTTTGACTTGCCAGATTTAAAAAATTTTAACGCCATTTTATTTAACAGCGCAAATTCTGTAATTGGATTTATGAAAAAAATAAAAGATATGAGAATTTTGGCGAATGTAAAAATTGGTGTTGTCGGTGAAAAAACTGCCGAAGAAATAGAAAAATATAAAACTATTCCAGATTTTTATCCAAAAGAGTACACAGTCGAAAAATTGGCCTATGAAAGTACAAAATTTACATCTAAAAATGACAAAATTTTATTTGTAGTTTCAAATATTTCACCAGTAAATACTAAAAAATACAGCAATTTATACGAAAGAAAATTTGAAAAAGTCGTAGTTTACAATACAAACGGCGTGAAACATGAAGAAGAAATTGTGGAAAACTATGTCAAAAAAAGTGATATTTTGATGTTTTTAAGTTCTTCAACATTTAAAAATTTTTGGCAAAATTTAAAAAATAAAAATTTGTTAAATAAAAAAATTATCGCTTCAATCGGTCCCGTCACAACTAAAACCATTCAAAACTATGGATGTAATGTTCAAATTGAAGCAAAAAGATACACGGAAGACGGACTTTTTGAAGAAATATTAAAATATAAAAAATAATAAAATTGAGGTAAAAATATGGAAATTTATGGAATTGGAACCGATATTATTGAAATATCAAGAATAAAAAATGCAATAAATAACACAGCTTTATTCAAAAGTAAAGTTTATACGAAAAAGGAAATTGAATATATTGAAAAAAAAAGAAATCCATACGCAAGTTATGCGGGACGTTTTGCAGCAAAAGAAGCGGTTTCTAAAGCATTTGGAACAGGGGTGTACGGTTTTTCCCTAAAAGATATTGAAATTTTAAATGACGAATTGGGAAAACCCTATGTTACACTTTACGGAAAAATAAAGAAACTTTCAAAAAATCTCAAAATTCAGATAAGTATTTCGCATAGCAGAGAATATGCGGTTTCAACGGTAATCATTTACAAATGGACTATAGATTAAAATAAAATTATTTTAAAAATAAAATATCCATAATCTTGTGTAAATACATGCACAAACTAAGTAATATAGCAATTTTTTTTAGCCTTACAAAAAAATTTACACTCCTACAATAAAAATACAGACTAGAAATATTCTAAATAACAAATTTTTCATTTGCTTTTAAAAATCTAAATTTTCTTATGTCTGTATAATTTTTTTATTTTTTGGAAAAAATCTAAATTTATATTCTTTGGCAGCTTTCCCGCTCAATTAATTCAATCGGTAAAAAAACCTTTTTATGATAGTCCCTTTTACCTTCTAATAATTCAATTAAAGAATTTACTGTTTCTTGAGCGATTAATTTTGTGTCAATTTTTATTGTTGTCAAAGGCGGAATAGAATATTGTGATAATTTCAAATCGTTAAATCCTATTATTGACATATCTTCTGGAATTTTCAGCTTTTTTTCCCGAATTGCTCTATATGCTCCCATTGCAATCGAATCATTTCCACAAAAAACTGCCGTTGGTCTATCTTCCAATTTTAAAATTTCTTTCATCATAATATAGCCACTTTCCATCGAAAAATCCCCAATTTGCAGATATTCCTCTCTATACAATCCATTTTTTACCATTATTTCCTTAAAATATTTCTCACGAAAATCCACTAAATTTTTTACAACTTTATTTCTTCCTACTAATAATCCAATTTTTTTATGATTTAATTTAAAAATATAATTTAAAACTATTTCAACAGAATTTCTCATATCGAACTTGATATAATCTGTGATATTATCTGTGTCATATACATCTACGCAAATAATATTTTCATTTAAACTTTTAAAAAATTTCAATTTTTCCTTACTCGTTTCTCCAATGAAAATAACGGCATCTGTCAAAGAAAAATTTGATATTTCATTATATTTTATCAATTTTTCAATTTCTTCCAGATCAAAAAATTTCACTTTTGAAACTTTTTTCTTTAGTATATTTTCCAAATTTATTTTCAAAGAGACAAAATAAGGATCTTCGTTTTCAATTTTTTCATCAAAACACTTTATTACTGAAATATTTGACTGTGATATTCTATTTTTATTTTTCTTTCTTTCATAATTTAATTGTTTTATAACTTTTAAAACTTTTTCTTTTGTAATTTTACTCACATTAAAACTGTCGTCATTGTTTAATATTCTGGAAACTGTTGTTATTGAAACTCCTGCTTTTTTTGCAACTTCTCTGATTGTAGCCATTTTATCCTCCTTTCTATTAATTTAAAAATTTTTATAATATTTTATTTTTTTATTTTATCAAGATTTTTTGAATAAAAACACACTAAAAATAAGAATTTTTTTTATATTAAAATATAAATAAACTCATATTGAATATATTGCATAATAAAAAAAGCAAAAAATCATTTATTTAATCAAAAATTTTTACTACAAATGGGGATAACCCAAACTATCCCCAGTTTTTTTATTCAATTTCTTTTGTTTTTGCCACTTTTTTATACCAATATGCACTTTTCTTCGGATAACGTTTTTGTGTTTCAAAGTCAACATAGAATAATCCATATCTTTTTTCATAGCCATTTGACCAAGAAAATACATCCATTAATGACCATAAGAAATATCCTTTTACATTAGCTCCATCTCTTATAGCGTCTGAAATTACTTCCAGATGTTGTCTTATGTAGTCAATTCTGGCATCATCATAAACTGTATTGTCTTCAAAAACATCTTTATATCCTAAACCATTTTCAGTAATATAGATTTTTTTATAGTTTGGATAATCTCTTTTAACTCTTGAAATTTGATCATAAAGTCCTTTTGGATAAATTATCCAGTCCCAGTCAGTTCTTGGGATGCTTTCATTGGCTTTTCTTTGTCCCACGCCTTTTATCTGATATTTGGAACTTCCTTTATTTCCTGTTGCGTTGTGAATAATTTCAGTTTCACCATCATATTCAGCCATCCAGTCGCTCATATAATAATTTATTCCAAGAAAATCATTCAAATCTTTTGCAGCTTTCAATTCTTCAAAGTCTTCTTCTCTTAAATCTAATTTTCCGCCATTAACTTTTAAAATGTGATTTACACCTTCCATTGTATCCTTTGAATATTCACCTTTAAAAGTTGCATCTAAAATAAATTTATTATGGATAATATCGTCCAGTTCAGCGGCTCTAACATCTTTTGGATTATTTGGATCATAGGGATATTTTGTTGGCAAAGCACAAACCATTCCTATTTCTCCGTGATAGCCATTTTTCTTAAATAAATTAACTGCTTTTGCGTGTGCTAAAACCATATTATGATGTGACTGAAACAATTTTTCAAAATCATATTTTATTCCTGGAGGAAATTTTCCAACAAGATATTGACCATCTCCAATTGGCCCTATTTCATTAAATGTTGTCCAATAGTTTACTTCACTAAATTCTTCAAAACAGAATTTCGCATAATTTACAAAGTGCTCTATATTTTCACGATTTAAAAAATCTCCGTTGGAGTGCAAAACTTCTGGTGTATCAAAATGGTGAAGAGTTACAAAAGGTTCTACTTTTCTTTTTTTACATTCTGCAAATAATTTATGATAAAATTCTACTCCTTTTGGATTTACTTCTCCATAGCCATTTGGAAAAATTCTTGACCATGCTATTGAAATTCTTATTCCATTTATACCGAATTCTTCGCAAAGTTTCAAATCTACTGGATATTGATGATAAAAATCACTCGCAGGTTCTGCCGTATACCAATAGTTTTCTTCTAAAAATTTATCCCATGCAACTGGTCCCTTCCCATCAATTTTGATTGCACCTTCAGCCTGATATGCAGCTGTTGCTCCTCCAAAAATAAAATCTTCTGGTAATTTTTTCATTTTTTTCTCCTATTTTAATTTTTAACAAGAGGAATTTTTCTCCCCTTGTCATTAATAATATTTAATTTTCAAATTGTTTTTTTACAAACTCTAAACTTCCTTTTGGATCTCTTGTTAATTTAATATATTCTGCACCTTGTGTTTTTACTAATTTTATTCCTAATTTATCAGTATCTTTTTTTATATCTTCATAATTTGAAGCAACTTGAGGTGCTAAAACTATTAAATCATAATCTTTCATCATATCATAATGTGCTCCGTAAGCTCCAGCAGCTGCATCAATTGGCTCATTGTACTCTTTTGCAGCTTTTTTCAAGGCATTAGCAAGAAGTCCGCTTGTTCCACCGCCAGCACATAATACAAGTACATTTTTTTGTTCTTTTATTTTTGGTCCACCTGCTGATTCTTCAGTTTTAGTTTCTTTTTCTGGTGTTTTTAAAGCAACTTTAATTTCTTCTCTAGTTTCTACTTTATCATTTGTCATAAACTCTTTTTTACTATTTTCATTTTCTTCAGTAGCAGCTAATTTTTCTTTAGCTAATATTTCTTCATCATAGACTTTAAAGAAAGGATAATAAATAGCTGTATCGACTACAATTAATAGTAACGCTAAAATTATAGCTAAAAAACTAAATCCTGTACCTAGAACTATTCCGATTGGTCCTGGTGTAGTCCACGGCAAGAAGTATGAAAAACTGTTCATATTAAGAATATCAACGAATATTTTAAATAGCCATACATTTACAATTGGTGCTAGAATAAATGGAATAAAGAATACTGGATTTAAAACTATCGGTGCTCCAAATAAAATTGGTTCATTTACTCCAAACGCAGTAGGAATACAAGAAGCTCGACCTATTGCTTTATTTTGCTTTGATTTTGCAAGCCACATAAACATAAATGGCACTACAAGTGTTGCTCCAGTTCCTCCCATTGTTGCAACAAACATCTGTGTCCCTGGTGTTATTATGTGATTTGCATGCTGTCCAGCCTGAAATAATTTTAAATTAGCATCTAAATTTATAAATGCAACTGCTGAGATTGCTGGTTCTACAATTGACGGTCCATGTATTCCGACAAACCAGAACATCGCAATAACTCCATAAATAATTGTTATCCCAACATATCCATTTGCTGCTGAGAATAATGGTTTAAAGATTTCTATTACATTTTGTGCAAATCCATGTCCTGATACTCTTCTAACGATAATGTCGATAATATATAGAAATATAATTACAGCACTAAATGGTATTACATCTTTGAATGTTTGTGATAAGTTAGGTGGAACTTCGCTTGGCATTTTTATTGTAATATTTCTTTTTATACAAAAATTATAAATTCCAACTGTTATAAATGCTGCAAAGAATCCTGTGATTAATCCTGTTGACCCTAAATATCCCTTAGAAAATCCATCTTTTAACGGATCAGCTGCTAGAACTAAAAATCCAACTATTGATGCAAGCATTGTTGAGACATTATTTATTTGATTTGTGCTTTCTAAATTTCTATTAAATGAATCAGTCAACGCTTTTGCAGTTGTTCCTGCAACTAAAAGTCCTAAAATTCCCATCGAATAATTATATGGTTTTATAATTGCATCTTCTATTTCTTTAGGCCATTTAAATCCAAAAATATTAGGAACAAATGCAACTAATACAAATAAACTTGAAAATAAAACTACTGGCATCGCTGCAATAAATCCATCCCTTACAGCTCTTAAGTATATATTTCTTGATACTTTTTCAAAAAAAGGTTTCATTTTTTCAATTTGTTTTATTACTCCAGTCATAATATTTTACCCCTTTCTTTGGTAAAGTTCTATAAAATCTTCTATTATATCCTTTAACAAAATTGTTGTCATAAGATGGTCCTGTGCATGAACGGCAATAAATCCTATTTCAATATTTTCTCCACCTGCTTCCTGCTGTATCATTTTCGTTTGTGAATTATGTGCTTCAACAAGACATTCTTCAGCCTGTTTTACCAAAGTTCTTGCCATTTCAAATTCGTTATTTCTTGCTTTTTTTAATGCTTCCAACAATTTTGAACGTGCATCTCCTGCAAAAGCTACAATTTCAAATCCTACCATCGTTACATCGTCTTTATTCATAGAGAATCCCTTCTTTCTATATTTATTATTTTTAGTTTTTATTTTTCTTTTTCTTTCCAAGATGTAGCTGTTCTTTCAACTACTTCATTTAATTCTTCAATATTTTTTCTTCCAACTGTATTTAACCAGTTTACTGTAGCTTCTTTACCGTCTTTTGCGAATACTTCCACTCCGTTTGCCCAAGTTGCTCTTCCACATAATACTCCATTAAATTTAGCTCCTGAATCACAAGCAAATTTCAATGTATCTTGGAATAATTTTGCACTAACTCCAGCGCTTAAATAAATATATGGCAAGTTTGTTGCTTTGTCTTGTTGTTTGAAATAGTTTGCTGCTTCTTCTTTAGTATAAACAACTTCTCCATCAGCAAATCCTTCAACATATTTCATATTTACAGGAACTTCTACTTTCAATACATCTACATTATATCTTGGTTTAGAGAATTCTTTCATTGCTTCGATAACTTTTATTGGTTTCAATTTTGCAAATTCTGCTGTGCTGTTGTCAGCATCTTTGTAGTTATAGCTTAAAATTTCTAAGAAGAATGGAATATCTTCAGCTACACATTCAGCTCCAACTCTTTCCATGTATGCTCTCTTTTGATTGTTGATTTCATCACTTTCATCTACGTCATAGTATAACAAGAATTTTACAGCATCTGCTCCTTCTTCTTTTAATCTTTTTGCAGACCAGTCAACAAGACAGTCTGGCAATCTTCCAACTGCGTTTGCATCATATCCTGTCTTTTCA
>ERZ772921.344-NODE-344-length-28767-cov-10.442254_pt1 | contig 28767 bp, 23 predicted proteins | sample MGYA00512117_ERZ772921 | MGnify/ENA primary metagenome ERZ772921 (study PRJEB29015, sample SAMEA2737944) | human oral metagenome | biome: human oral; feature: human-associated habitat; material: dental | place: China | collected 2150 ...
CGCCCGCGGCGGGGTGCGGGTGCCGCGGCCGCGCGGTTCACACGCGCGCCGCGCTCCACGTGTCGCAGGCCGCGATGGAACCGGAGTCGAGGCCCGTGCGCAGCCACTGCGACCTCTGCGCCGCTGACCCGTGCGTCCAGCTCTCCGAGTTCGTGCTCCCCTGGTAGCGCTGCTGCAGGCGGTCATCGCCGATGGCCTGGGCGGTGGTCAGCGCGCCGTCGATCTCCTCGGCGCTGGGGACGCGCAGGAACGGCTCGCCCGTGTTCGGGTCGGCGGTCTGGGACGCCCAGTGCATCCACACGCCCGCGTAGCAGTCGGCCTGGAGCTCGGAGCGCACGCCCGCGCCCTGCTCGCCGCGCTCCTGAGTGTTGTGGTCGCGGAAGACGCCCCGCAGGTTCTGGATGTGGTGGCCCCACTCGTGGGCGACCACGTACTCCTGCGCCAGTGCGGCCCCCGAGGCGCCGTAGTCGGAGACCATCTGCTCGAAGAACCCCAGGTCCAGGTACACGGTCGAGTCCCCCGGGCAGTAGAAGGGGCCGACCGCGCTGGTCGCGTTCCCGCAGGCCGTGGACACCGAGCCCGTGAAGATCTGGAAGTCCGGCAACTGGTAGTCGGTCCCGCCTCCCTGGGAGGCCAGCTGCGCGCGCCACACCTCGTCCAGGGACGAGGCCGTCGCCACCATGCGGCACTCCACGCGCGCGTTCGCGTCCGCGCCGCTCGTGCAGCCCGACACGTCGACCGTCTGCCCCGCCGGGGCCGGGCCGGGCTGCGAGGAACCCAGGAACTGCGAGAGGTCGATGCCCGTGAAGTGGGCGACCGCGAAGACGATGATGGCGCCCAGCACGGAGCCACCGCCGATGCCCGCTGCCCGCCTGCCCGCCGACGTGCGCACGCGCGACGGGTCCAGTTGGATGTTGTCGTTGAAACTCATTGTGCGGTCCTGCCTTCCCGGCCGCCGCCAGAGCGGTAGCGGCCCAGCATGTCGTCACGGAAATCCTCGAAGCAGCCGCGCTCGATGGAGTCGCGCATCGCGTCCACCAGGCGCAGTGTGAACCACTCGTTGTGGATCGTCGCCAGCGTCGAGGACAGGATCTCCTTCGCCTTGAACAGGTGGTGGACGTAGGCGCGCGTGTGGTTCGTGCACGTGTAGCACCTGCAGCCGGGCGCCAACGGCGAGAAATCGCGTTTGAAGCGCGCGTTCGTGATGTTGTAGCGGCCCGTCGGCGTGTAGACCGCGGCGTTGCGGGCCACCCGCGACGGGTTCACGCAGTCGAAGGTGTCGGCCCCCGCCTCGACCCCCGCGAAGAGGTCCTCCGGCTCGGAGATGCCCAGCAGGTGGCGGGGCCGGTCCTCGCCGAGCTCCTCGCACACCCACGACACGATCATGCCCAGGCGCTCCTTCTCCAGCGCCCCTCCCACGCCGAAGCCGTCGAAGCGCTGGCCGTCGGCCTCCATGTCCGCCATGGTCCGCGCGGCCCGGCGGCGCAGGTCTTCCCACTGGGCGCCCTGGACGACGCCCCACAGCTGCTGGTAGGGCATGCCGCGGCGCTCCTCGGTGAGGCGCGCGTGCTCGACCAGGCAGCGGCGCGCCCACGCGTGCGTGCGCTCCAAGGACTCCACCTGGTAGGAGCGCGGGTGCAGCAGGGAGGTGAGCTCGTCGAAGGCGAACATGATGTCCGCGCCCAACTGGTGCTGGATGCGCATGGACGCCTCCGGCGTGAAGCGGTGCTTCGTGCCGTCGATGTGGGAGGAGAAGACCACGCCGTCGTCATCGACCACGGCGTTCGAGGCCCGGACGGCCTGCGCGGACAGCCGCGGGTCGTCGGGGTCGGCGGCCCCCGAGAACTCCTGGGAGAGGACCTTCTTGAAGCCCGCGCCCAGGGAGAGCACCTGGAATCCGCCCGAGTCCGTGTACGTCGGGCCCCGCCAGTTCATGAAGCGCGCGAAACCGCCCGCCTCGTCGACCACGTCGGAGCCGGGCCGCAGGTACAGGTGGTAGGCGTTGGCCAGGACCGCCTGGGCGCCCAGGGCCTCCACCATTTCTGGGGTCAGGGCCTTCACATTCGCCTTCGTGCCGACCGGGATGAACGCGGGCGTGCGGATGATCCCGTGCGCCGTGCAGATGGTGCCCGTGCGCCCCAGGCCGCTGCCCGAGGCCAGGCGCGCCCCCACCTGGAAGCCCCGGTCGCGCCACCCCGACGGCGGGGCGGCGGGAAGCGAGAAGGGAACGGGGGGAGCGGCTAGCCAATCGGCGCTCATGCGGGGAACACCTCCGAGCCCTCGAGCCCCTCGAGGCCGCGCACCCACCCGATCACGCGGTACGTGAGAGGCAGGAGCACGACCTCCACCGCGACCTTGTACACGTAGCCGGTGACGACGTAGTTGACGAAGTCGCCGCCCTCGATGACTCCCGCGAAGGCGATCGTGCAGAAGAGCGCGGTGTCCACCGCCTCGCCCACCAGGGTCGACCCGATGAGCCGCGCCCACAGGCGGCGGGCCCCCCACCTGCTGCGGATCCCCACCAGGACCAGGGCGTTGACCAGTTGGCCCGCCAGGTAGCCGATCACCGACGCCGCGACGACGCGCGGCACGAAGCCGAGGACCGCCTCGAAGGCCGCCTGGTTCTCGTAGCCCGGGCCCACCGGCGCGGCCTGGACGATCCAGAAGACCGCCGACGCCGCGATGGAGGCCGCGAAACCCATGACGATCACCCGCCGGGCGCGCCCGAAACCGTACACCTCCGACAGGACGTCCCCCAGGATGTACGTGAGCGGGAACAGGACAGCCCCGCCGTCGAACACCAGGTGGACGGGTCCCCAGTCGAGGGCCGTCACCTTCGTGGCCGCGACGTTGGAGATCAGGAGCGCGGCGACGAAGGCGACGGCGATCATGTCGTAGACGCGCGGGTGGCGCGAAGGGGCGGTGGGCGTGCTCATCAATGCCTTCCTGCGGGTGTTACGTCGCTCCCATTGTGCACGCAAAGGCGGCGCAGCGCCGCGAGCGCGCGGGTAGTCTCGCACACACCCACTAGGATCTACCCGTGATCAACGTCCAGGACTTCTCACTGCGAATCGGAGCGCGCGAACTCGTGCGCGACGCCAGCTTCCGCGTCGACAAGGGCATGCGCATCGGCCTCGTGGGGCGCAACGGCGCTGGAAAGACCACGACCATGCGCCTGTTGGCCGGGGAGGCCGACCGCGGGGGCGCGGCGGAGCACACGGGGACGATCTCCACCACGGGCACCATCGGCTACCTCGCGCAGGACACCCACGTCGGCGACCAGACGGTGCTGGCCCGCGACCGCATCGTGTCGGTGCGGGGCATCGACCAGATCATCGCCCGCATCCGGCGCGCCGAGCAGGAGATGTCCACCACCGAGGGCGCGCGCCAGCAGCGGGCCATGGAGCGCTACGTGCGCCTCGACCAGGAGTTCACCAACCAGGGCGGGTGGGCCGCCAACGCCGAGGCCGCCCAGATCGCCCACTCCCTGGGACTGCCGGACCGGGTCCTGGGCCAGAGCCTCGACACCCTCTCCGGCGGGCAGCGGCGCCGCGTCGAACTGGCGCGCGTCCTCTTCTCGGGCGCCGACGTGCTGCTGCTCGACGAGCCCACCAACCACCTCGACCACGACTCCGTCCTGTGGCTGCGCGACTGGATCAAGACGTTCCCCGGCGGCGTCATGGTGATCTCGCACGACGCCGCGCTGCTGGGGGAGACGGTCAACCAGGTGTTCTACCTGGACGCCAACCGCGCGCGCATCGACATCTACCGCCTCGGCTGGCGCGCCTACCTCGAACAGCGCGAGGAGGACGAGCGCAGACGGCGCAAGGAGCGGGAGGGCGCCTTGCGCAAGGCGGAGCAGCTGCGCGCCCAGGGCGAGAAGATGCGCGCGAAGGCGACCAAGGCCGTGGCCGCCCAGCAGATGCTGCGCCGCGCCGACGAGCTGGTCGCCCGGGCCGGGGAGGCGGAGGTCCGCGAGAAGGTCGCCCGCCTGCGCTTCCCCGAGCCCGCTCCCTGCGGGCGGGTGCCCCTCACCGCCGAGTCCCTGTCGAAGTCGTACGGCTCGCTGGAGGTGTTCACCGGCGTGGACCTGGCCATCGACCGCGCCTCGAAAGTGGTGGTCCTGGGGCTCAACGGCGCGGGCAAGACCACTTTGCTGCGCCTGCTGGCGGGCGTCGAGGAGCCCGACACGGGCCGGGTCGTTGCCGGGCACGGCCTGAAGATCGGGTACTACGCGCAGGAGCACGAGACCCTCGACGTGTCCGGGACCGTGCGCGAGAACATGGCCGGCGCGGCGCCCGGCCTGGACGACACGCGCGTGCGCAACATCCTGGGCCAGTTCCTCTTCCAGGGCGATGACGTCGACAAGCCCGTCGGCGTCCTGTCCGGCGGGGAGAAGACCAGGCTCGCGCTGGCGACCCTGGTGGTCTCCGGCGCCAACGTCCTGCTGCTGGACGAGCCCACCAACAACCTCGACCCGGCGTCCCGCGAGGAGATCCTGGCCGCGCTGCACGACTACGAGGGGGCCGTCGTCCTGGTCACCCACGATCCCGGGGCCGTGACGGCGCTGGATCCGCAGCGCGTGCTGCTGCTGCCCGACGCCGACGAGGACCTATGGGACGAGTCGTACCTGGATCTCGTCACGCTCACGTGAGGGGCCCGCGTCCGTCCCCGAGGGGCCGGCGCCGGGGCCTGGCGCGCTACCGGGCCCTGGGGCCGCGGGTGCGCCGCGCCCACGCGTGGAACGCCACGACGAGCGCGCCGATCGTGAGCACCACGATCGCGCCGACCAGTGCGTAGAACCCCGGACCGGTGGAGCCCCCGTCGCTGCGCTGCGCCGGCGCCCCGGCACTGGCGCCGGAGGAGGTGGAGCCCGTCGACGTGTCGAAGGTGAGCTCCAGGTCCTCGTCGGTATCCGTCCACACCGCGGTTTCCCAGCCGTTGCGCTCCGAATCGTGGTCGACCTGGGCGCCTTCCGACGCCTCCACGATCCTGCCCTCGTAGACTGTCGCCTCGACGGTGCGGACCTGGGCGCCGATGGCGTCGGCGATGGGGGCGGTGGGGGCGGACGGCAGGGACATGGTCCGCTCCGCGCCGCTGATCGCGAGCAGGGACGCGCTCACGGAGACGACGCAGGTGCTGGAGGGGGCGGCCCCGTCCGACGGGGTGAAGACCGCGGACGGCTTGTGGGCGACGCCGAGCGTCGCCCGGGCGTGGGCGCCGAACTCGTCGCACAGCTGGGCGGTGAGCGCGCCGTCGGCGTCAGTGACGGAGGCCGTCCAGGAGATGGTCCCGGAGCCGAAGAAGGAGTAGTGCTCGAAGACCGCGGCGCCCTCCGCCGCGTACGAGGCGGGCGCCGGGGCGACGCTCGACGTAGTCGGCCACGCGGCCGCGCTCGACCTCCTTGACCTGCTTGAGCAGCTCGAGGTCCACCCCGGCCTCGTCGACGACGTAGCCGGAGGAGTCGGAGAAGGTGATGGGGGTGGCGCCGAGCTGCTGGGCCTTCTCGATGGCGTAGATCGCCACGTTCCCGGCACCGGAGACGAGGACCTTCTTGCCCTCGAGGGACTCGCCCTTGGTGGCGAGCATGGACTGGGCGAAGAGCACGGTGCCGTAGCCGGTGGCCTCGGTGCGCACGAGGGAGCCGCCCCAGGCCAGGCCCTTACCGGTGAGGACACCGGCGTCGTAGGAGTTCCGCAGGCGCTTGTACTGGCCGAACATGTAGCCGATCTCGCGGCCGCCCACGCCGATGTCGCCGGCGGGCACGTCGGTGGAGGGGCCGATGTGGCGGGCCAGCTCAGTCATGAAGGACTGGCAGAAGCGCATGACCTCGGCGTCGGAGCGGCCGTGCGGGTCGAAGTCGGAGCCGCCCTTGCCGCCGCCGATGCCCTGGGCGGTCAGGGCGTTCTTGAAGATCTGCTCGAAGCCGAGGAACTTGATGATGCCGGCGTTGACCGAGGGGTGGAAGCGCAGGCCGCCCTTGTAGGGGCCCAGCGCCGAGTTGAACTCGATGCGGAAGCCGCGGTTGACGTGGACCTGGCCGGCGTCGTCGACCCACGGGACCCGGAACATGATCTGGCGCTCGGGCTCGACGATGCGCTCCAGGAGGGCGCCGTCGGCGTAGTGGGGGTGCTTGGCGATGACGGGACCGAGGGACTCAAGCACCTCGTGGACGGCCTGATGGAACTCGACCTCTCCACGGTTGCGAGCCACAACCTGCTCATAGACCTTTTCGACAACGTCCTGCATGGGGGACTCCTTCGCCTAGCGGAATAAGCTCAGCACCTGGCTGGTCGCCGCGGCGCCGCGAGAAGACTTCCACCGAGACGTTCACTGAGACGAAACATCTCGCGATCCGGAGGAAACATAGCCGTCGCAAAGGCCGCATTCCGGACGTTTGCGCAACACAGATCACATTCCTGGAGGATCTGGAGGCATGAGTAGTGAACAGCTTCCAGACGGTTCAGTCGAGACGGCCCGCTACACCCACGGTCACAGTGCGGCGGTGCTCAGCGCGCACTCGCGGCGCGGCGCGGCGGACTCGGCCGCCTACCTGCTTGCCCACCTGCGTGCGGGAATGGACCTGCTCGACGTCGGCTGCGGACCGGCGTCCATCACCGCGGACCTCGCTGAGCGCGTCACCCCGGGGCGGGTCGTCGCCCTCGATGCCGCGTCCGGCGCCCTGGAGGCGGCCCGGGCGACGCTTCGCGACCGGGGCCTGTCCGAGCAGGTGGAGGTGACCTGCGGGGACGTCATGGCCCTGCCCTTCGAGGACGCCTCCTTCGACGTCGTCCACGCCCACCAGGTCCTTCAGCACCTCGCGGACCCGGTGGGTGCCCTGGCCGAGATGCGCCGCGTCACCCGCCCCGGCGGGATCGTGGCCGTGCGCGACGCCGTCTACTCCGCCATGACCTGGTTCCCCGAGCCCGCGGGCATGGAGCAGTGGCGCTCGGTCTACATGGCCACCGCCCGGGCCAACGGCGGCGAGCCCGATGCCGGCAGCCGGCTGCTGTCCTGGGCCCGGGCGGCGGGTTTCGCCGACGCGAGCGCTTCGGCCTCCACCTGGTGCTACGCCACGCCCGCCGACCGGGCCTGGCAGTCGCAGACCTGGGCGCAGCGGTGCCTGACCTCCTTCGGGCCGCGGGCCGTCGAGCTGGGACTGGCGGACGGGGCCGACCTGGAGACGATGGCCCAGGCGTGGCGGCAGTGGGGAGACAGCGAGGACGCCTGGTTCGTCGTCGTGCACGGTGAGGTCCTGGCGCGCGTCTGAGTGCGGGTGCACGGGATCGACCGGCACCGGGCGGGCGTCAGGTGCCCAGTGCCCAGATCGAGGCCGCGTCCGGCGCGGTGAAGCGGAATCCGGAGGCGAGCAGCGCCTGAGGCACCGCGCGCTGGGAGGCACCGAGCAGCTCGGCGAGCATGCCGCCGACGCTTCCGGCACCCCCGGCCGCCCCGGCCCTGCCCGCTCGGTCCAGCAGGATCTGGGGCACGACTGCTATCGAGGGCGGGCCGCCGGCGCGGGACAGCAGCCGGTGGAGGTCGCGGTTGCGCGCCGGCTCGGGCGCGGTCAGGTTGACCGGCCCGTGGACGTCGTCGTGCTCGATGGCCCACAGGAGCCCGGCCGCGGCATCCTCCAGGGCGATCCACGGCTGCCACTGGTCACCGCGGCCCAGCCGGGCCCCCGCCCCGACCCGGTAGGCGGCGCCGAGGATCCTGCCCAGCCCGCCCGAGGAGCTGACCACCAGGCCCGTGCGGGACTGGACCGTGCGCAGACCGGCTCTCGCCGCCGGGCCCGCAACGGACTCCCAGCGCCGGCACAGCTCGGACAGGAATCCCTCACCCGGGCCGCTGGCCTCGGTGAGGATCTCGTCGCCCCGATCCCCGTAGAAGCCGGTGGCCGATCCGCTCAGCAGGACCTCGGGTCGCCCGGCCGGGGGCAGGCCCGCGGCGACCCGGGCGATGAGGGCGGTGGTGGACAGGCGTGAGGCCGCCAGCTCGCGACGGCGCGCCGGTGTCCAGGGGCGCGGCGCGATCGGTGCGCCCGACAGGCAGACCACGGCCCTGGCGCCCTCGAGAGCACTGGGCGGCAGGAGGCGCTCGGCGGGTGCCCACCAGGCGTGCTCCCTGCCGGAGTCATCGACCTCGATGCCCTCCCGAGGTGCCTGGCCCGCTGCGCTGCGGTGGAGGATCCGGATCCTCCAGCCGTGGTCCCGGGCCATGTCCGCCAGGCGGGATCCGATGAGGCCCGCTCCGGCCACGACGAGCAGCCCCGGGTCGCCGCGCCGGCTGGACCGCCCTGAGGGGGTGGCGTGAGTACTCATGAACTCACCCTAGGCGCTCGGCCGCCCCACGGGCCCCGGTCCCGGCCGCGCCCCTACCGACGACGCGAGGGGAGGCGGGTTTCCGCTCTCTTCTGGCCAGGAGTGAGCCGTATCGGTTCACAGGATGCACACAACGGGCACCCACTCCTTTAGGCTCTTCCCAATGCCCGAACACACCCCCGCTTCCCGCTCCTCCGTGATGGATCTGATGGCTCTGCGCTCCGTCACGGAGCTTCCCGTCACCCGGCGCCATGTCCTGGACCCCGAGGTCCTGCGGACGGTGGCGGCCGTCGACCGGGTCGGCGACCTGACGCGCTTCAACGTCGCTGAGGTGCCCGAGCTGGCCCAGCTCTCCGCCCCTGAGGAGCTGCTGGCGCCCGACGAGCGCGGCTGGGCCCTGGGACACGCCCTGTCCCTGGCCGTGGAGCACGGGCAGCGTCTGTGGCTGAGCGAGGTTCCCACGCAGCGGCTGGGGCTGCTGCGGAGCGTCCTAGGTGAACACCTCGTGCACATCGCCTCCTTGGAGACGCCCGACGACGTCGAGGCACCTCGGACCGACGGGGCCGGTCAGGGCGAGGGCAGCGTCGTCGTCGCCGTGAGCCCGCGCCGTCTCCTGGACGAGTGGGCCACCGGGACGCCTGAGCAGATCCGCTACCTGCGCACTGTGCTGGAGGGGACGGACCCGCTGCGCGTCTCCCGGCACACCCTGGCCGCCCTGCAGGAGGCGAAGGTGGACCTGGTGCCGCGCGCCGGCATCGTCCGCCTGCTGCACAACCCCCGTTTCCTGGCCTACGCGACGGTGTTCATCTACTCCTCGCTGCGGGCGCTCCCGGCCGTCTACGCCCCCGGCTTCCGCGGCAACCCCTGGGTGCTGTGGGCCATCGACATCATCACCGCAGTGCCCTACACGTGGGGGATCATCGCCATGGTGGCGGGTAAGCGGCGCCGCATCCGCTTCGCCGGGTTCCTCGTCACCCTCATCACCTTCGTGGCGCCCTACGTGTACTTCTTCCTGGCGGGCGACGACGGGCACGGCAACCAGTACCCCGGCTGGGTCATCATGGTGGTCATCGGCCTGGTGCTCGCCACCTTCCTGCTCGAGGGCGGGCACTGGCTGCGGGACGTGGCCGTGGCCAGGGGCCTGCGCGCCTCCCGGACCAGCTGAGGACCGCGCTGCCCGCGGATACAACGAAGCGGCCACCCGCCTGATGGTCAAGTGGCCGCTGTGCGGAATGTTGCCGACTGGTGAGCCTTTGCCACCAGGAGACGCAACCGGACGGCTATGCGGTCGGCGCCGTGACCGACTCCGCACCGCGGATCGATCGCAGGAGCCCGGCAAGCAGGAACCACCCGCCGGAAACGATGACAACGGCGACCAGACCGAGGGGCCGGTGGGGGTGGATCGCCACGAGCCAGCAGGTGGCCAGGAACCACACCGCCACCGCGCCAACATTGAGGGTGCGGAAGCGCTTGACTCGCGCCGGGTGCGCGTAGTGGGTGGGGACGAGGGTGAGCACCACGAAGATGAGGGTGACGACGATGTTGAAAACCGCCGGCGTGCTCAGGACGTAGAACATAAGGGCCACGATGTTCCAGGCCGCCGGGAAGCCCACGAAGTAGTAGTCGGTGGACTTCCACTGCTTGTTGGCGTAGCAGAACATCGACGAGCTCAGGACGAGGGCCATGAGCAGGCCCGCCAGCGGCCTGGGGCCCATTGGCAGGGCCACGTACATGAAGACCGCCGGGATGAAGGTCCAGGTGAGGTAGTCGACGACGATGTCGACGATGCCGCCGTCGAACCAGGGGATGATCTCGGAGACCCGGGCGCGCCGGGCCAGGGTGCCGTCAACGCCATCGACGACGAGGGCGACGAGCAGCCAGACCCACATCCACGTGAACTCCCGGCGGGGGTGGATGGTGGCGAGCATGGCCAGGCTGGCCCACACCAGTCCCGACATGGTCAAGATGTGCACTGCCCAGGCGGCGACACGGGCCCGTGCCGGGTACTGCGCCGTCGACACAGACGTCCCCTCTCGGTGGATAACACTGACGGCGGGAAGTCTATGCGGTTCACAGCCCCGGCACCTATCCGCCGGCGCCACTCTTGAGCGATCCCCGTCTCCCTCGGACCGCTCGAGAAGCGAGTGCGCCCCCATACCTGCCGGACGGGGGCGCACTCGATGTGCCGGGCGCCGGGGAGGCGCGCGGGAGATGACTCACATGCTCACGTTGCGGAAGTCGAAGGGGTAGATCCCCATGGGGTTCCAGTGGGCGATGAGGCGCGCACCGCAGGGCCGATCGTGGGCCCACAGCTCGCTGCTGATGACGACGCCGCCGCCCTCCAGCTCACTGAGGTCGAGGCGGTGGTGGCCGTCAACATAGTCGTCGGCCTGCTCCACGGGGTAGAGGGTCAGATCCGACGCAGGGCTCGACAGGCCCGCCAGCTGCTCATCAAGGCCGGCCAGGTCGTTGCCGGCCATGCCGTAGCGACTCGCCAGCTCGTTGACGTCACGGCGCGCGATGGCGGCGACGAACTCCTGGACCTCGGTGTAGATCCGCTGGCGCAGGTCCGCACTCCCCCAGGGCGCCGGGGTCGGCTCAGTCGGCTCAGCCGCCTCAGCGGGCTCGGCCGGCTCTTCCTCGGCGCTCGGCCGGTCCTCAGCGGCAGCCTCGGCCTGCGCGGTCTGAGCGGCCTCAGTCTCCGCGGGCTCGAGCGGCCTGTCGGGGTTCTCCTGGCCCTGCGGGCGCTCGGCCGGGGCCTGCTCAGCCTGGACCTCCGGCACCGCGTGGTCCTCGGGCTCACCCTCAGGCGTTGAGGCGGTCCGCGCGGAGGTGACCTCAGCGCCGGAGGGCACCGGCACCTCGGGGGCCGCCGCGTCGGCCACATCGGTAGCCTCGGCGACGTCGGTGACGTCCACAGGGCCGGCGGCGCGCGCCGTCTCAGCGGTGTCCGCGACGGGCGGCACCGTCGTCTCGACGGGGGCAGCGATCTCGGGGGCCCCCTTCTGCGCCGGCCCACCGGCCTCCTCGGAGAGGTCGAGGGTGACCTCATCGCCCTCGTGGCCGGCGGCGTCGGCCGGGGTCAGGGAGAGCTCGAGCTGGTCGGGGGCGACAGTCTCACCGGTGGGCGCGGCCACAGGCTCACCACCGGCATGCTCGACGGCGGGGATCGCCACCGGCTCATAGGCGGACTCGGCCGTGCCGGAGGACTGGGCCACCTCGGTCGGCAGAGCCAGCTCAGGCTCGGCGGGCACGGCCGCTTCAGCGCCGTCCTCGACGACGTGCTCCGAGGCGGCGTCGGCCGGGGTCTGAGCCGTGGCGGCGGCGTGCCGGGCCCGGCGCGCGTTGTCGGCGGGCTCCGTGACGGGAGCCGGGACGGCGAGCGCGTCGACACCGGCCTCAGCGTCGACCTCCTGGCTGGCCTCTGAGGTGCTCAGCACGGGCTGCGCCTCGGACTGCTGCTCCTCCTCGGGAGCGGTCAGGCTCTGCGGCATCTCAACCATCGCGGGCGGCGTCACGGCCGGGGCGCTCACCTCACCGTCCACGAGGCCCTGGTCCACGGGGAAGGGCTGGACAAGAAGGGTCTCCCCCGTCGGCGCGGCGACCGGTTCGGTCTCGGCCGGCGCGACCGGCTGCCCGAGGGCATCGGGGGCCTCAGGGGTCTTAGCGGCCTCGGCCGGCGTGTGAGCGGTCTCCGCCGCGTGCCGGGCCTGGTGAGCTGCGGCCGGATCCACCGCCTCCGGGGCAAGGGCCGGTGCGGAGATCTCGGAGTCCTCGGCCTCGGTGGAGCCGGACTCCTCGACCTGCGGGTCCTGCGCCTGGGCGGGAGCCTCCTCGATAAGGGGATCACCAGCGGGGGCCGACGGCTCCGGGATCTGGGCAGGGGCATCCGCCTGGGCGGGGGCGTCCTCAGGGGACTGGGAAGCGGCGGGCTGCTCGACGTCGGCACCGGACTGGGCCGGGGCCGGCTCGGTCTCCTGCTGCGCGGGTGCAGCGAAGACGGAGGGGGCAACGGCGGGCTCGGCGAGCGCGTCGGCCTCCGGTACCTCCGGCGCCTCAGAGGGCTCGGTCGCCTCGGGAACCTGGGGCTCCTCAAACGGCTCCGACGTCGTCGGGTCCTCGTCAGTGGCCTCAGCCGGGGACGGCTCCGAGACGACCGTGGGCAGCGGGTCGGAGTTGAGGTACTGGCGCCGTTCCACGCCCACGCGGGTGAGCTGGCCGGCGAGAATCTCGGGGCGGCCGAGGTAGTCCCAGACCTCCGCGGGGCCCGAGCGCAGGCTCAGGGAGGGGGCGTCGAGGATAGCGACCCCGCCGTCGGGCAGGAAGCATAGGAACAGCCCGGTCATCTCGCCGGTGGTGGCGTCCCACAGGCGCACGGTGCCGTCCTCGGAGCCGGTGAGGATCCGGGTGCCGTCGGGGCTCCACTGCGCGTCGGTGACGCCGAAGCGGTGACCGGCCAGGGACAGGACGATCTTGCCGGAGACCTCGTCCCACACGCGCACGACGCCGTCGTCGAAGCCGGCCAGCACCTTGGTGCCGTCGGGGCTCCAGGCGTAGGAGCGGACCATGGCGGCGTCGTCGCGCAGCGTCACGAGCTCGCCGGAGGTGATGACGTCCCAGACGTGGGCGGCGCCGTCGGCGCTGCCGGTGACGACGCGCGGGCCCCCTTGAGTCCACACGACGTCGCGCACCCAGTTGCCGGTGTAGGTGTGGATGACCTCGCCGGTGGCGGCGTCCCAGATGCGGGCCGTCCCGTCCTGGGAGCCGGTCAGGGCGCGCTGGCCGTTGGGGCTCCAGGCGACCGAGGTAATCATGTCGCTGTGGCCCTCGAGGGTCAGGAGGCGCTCGCCGCGGGCGGCGTCCCAGATCGCGGCGCGGTCGTCCCCCAGTCCGGTGAGGATGCGCTCGCTGTCCGGGCTCCAGGCGATGTCGTTGACGTCGTCCTCCCCGGCGGTCAGGGCCTGGACGACGTCGCCGGTGGAGGCATCCAGGATGAGGACGCGGGGCGAGAGGTAGGAGGAGGTGGCCAGGCGGGTGCCGTCCGGGCTCCAGACGACCTCGCTCAGCTCTCGGGCGCCGTTGTCGACGGTGAGGCGCGGCTCGCCAGTGGTGGCGTCCCAGACGCGGTTGCCGCCGATCTTGGCGCCGATGCTGAGCCTGGTGCCGTCGGGGCTCCAGGAGACGGTCTCCACGGAGTTACCGGCCCCCAGGACGAGCTGGGTCTGGCCGGTGGCGGCGTCCCAGACGCGCACGGTGTCATCGTGGGAGCCGGTGGCCACGCGGCTCGAGTCCGGGCTCCAGGCCAGGGCGCAGGCCCACTGGTTGTGGCCGCGCAGGCTGAGCAGCTCCTCGCCGGTGGCGGCGTCCCAGATGTGGGCGGTGGTGCCGGAGATGTCGTCGGTGATGATGCGGCTGCCGTCGGGGCTCCAGGAGACGACGCTGACCCAGCGGCGCTCGCGGCCGTGGAGGCTGAGGACCTCCTCGCCGGTGGCGGCGTCCCAGACCCGGGGCTCGGCCGAGTCGAAGGCAGTGATGATGCGGCGCGAGTCCGGGCTCCATGACAGGCCCGTCATCGGCTCGATCGGGCCGACGTGGGTCGGCCTGCCGTCGGGGCCCATGGTGGCGCCGCGCCCCACGAAGGCCATGGGGCCCACGCGCAGCAGCTCGGTGCCGGTGGTGACGTCCCAGACGCGGGCGGTGCCGTCGTCGGAGGCGGTGGCCACGCGGGTCCCGTCCGGGCTCCACGACACCGCAGTGAGGTGCTCGGTGTGCCCTGACAGGGTGCGCACCACCTGACCGCTGGAGGCGTCCCAGATGCGGGCCGAGGCGTCGTCGAAGCTGGTGAGGATGCGGGTGGAGTCGGGGCTCCAGGCCACCGCCCCGCCCACGCCGGAGCCGCCGACCCCCAGGGTCAGCAGGTCGGCGCCGGTGGTCGCGTCCCAGACGCGCACGCTGTGGTCCTCCGCCGCAGTGAGGAGCCGCGTGCCATCGGGGCTCCAGGCCACCGCGCTGATGGACAGGCTGGGGCCGGCCAGCGCGAACAGCTCGGTGCCGCGGTTCGCGTCCCAGACGCGGGCCGTGCCGTCGTGCGATCCGGACAGGAGCCGCGTGCCGTCCGGGCTCCAGGCCACACCCCACAGCGCGTCGAAGTGGCCGGCATACAGTGACACCTCACGAGGGTCGATCGTCGCCGAGGTCTCTGAAGGCACAGTCATGGTTGAAGTCTAGAGATCTCTGCGAGGTATCTGCGGCATCTTGAGCCGATTGCGAGCAGTTACCTGAGTGATATCTGGCAAATCCGGGGCTGAGAGGGCGCCACGCCGGGTGCACGACACGCTGAGGCGCCCCCTTCCGCACCACCGCGCCCCGTTCGGGTGGGTGCGGGAGGGTGTTGGGCCATCGGCCGAGACCGGATCACCCACCATGTCGATATCTTCCTGAGATGCCCAGAGAATTATTGGATGCGGTCGCCGGGGCGGCCTCGATGTCAATTCAGGCGCCGTGCGAGCCCGCCACCACCGCCTCCCGTGCCGCAGACTCCTCCTCCCCGCCATCGCCGGGCCAGCCACCAGCGCTGACGGGGACATTCCACGCGGCCGGGTGCGTGTCACTCCGGGCAGGGGCATCCTGCGCGCCCGGGGACAGGATTCCCGTCCCCGACGGTGTCGAAGGTCCCCCGCTGCACAAGAATGTCCCCGTCCGTGCAGGAATGTCCCCGTCGGCGGGCTCACCCAGCGGAGGTGAGGCGCGCAGTCGGCGCTCAGTCGCCGGCGCCGTGGAAGACGGCCTCGAGGTTGTTGCCGTCGGGGTCGAGGACGAAGGCCCCGTAGTAGCCGGGGTGGTAGTGCGGGCGCTCGCCGGGACCGCCGTTGTCGGTGCCGCCCGCCGCGAGGGCCGCCTCGTGGAAGGCGTCCACCTGCGCCGTCGAGGACGCCGCCAGCGCGATATGGCAGGGCGTCGGGTTCTCCGCCGGGGCCAGCCACAGGTCCGCGTGGATCGGGGCGTCCTCCGGCGCGCCGGGCGTCGGCCCACCCAGTCCGGTGACGGGCCCGAACTCCATGACGACGCGGTAGCCCAGCGGCGCGAGGGCCGCCTCGTAGAAGGCCTTCGAGGCCGCCGGATCACTGACACTCACAGAGGCATGATCGATCATGCCTCCAGGCTACCCACTGGTTGATACACGGCGGGCGCATTGACAGGCTCCAGCCATGACATCTTCCGCAGCCCCCTCCTCACGCCCCACACGATCAGCCGACATCGAGTCCATCACCACCATCATCGCTTGGGGCGCCCAGGTGGTGAGCGTCATCGTGTCCAACCACGTCCTCGACGCCTCCACGCTCGTGCCGCCGAGTTTCACGGACAGCTCATCACCCGATGTTGGCCTCAATCTCGTGAGTCTCGTGCGGACGATGAACGGCGTCATCCTGATTCTGGCCGTCATCGGCTTCATCACCGCGTTCTACGTCGTCGCGGCCGACAACAAGATGGGCGGGGCAGTCCTTAGCGTGGCACTGGCCGGCATCTCCCTGTCCGTCTCACTGACCATCGGTTGCCTCGTCACGGCAGAGGCGCCCAGCCCAAGCGTCTGGATCTACCTCGTGAACGTCCTGCCGGCCGTGGTGCTGCTTGTTTCCGCAGCGACACTCCACCACACGTCGACACCTGAGATGGCGCGGTAGGGCAGTCAGGAGGCACGCCGTCGGCGCACCGGGGCGGACCGACGGGGACATTCCACGCGGCCGGGTGCGTGTCCTTCCGGCCGGGGCCATCCTGCGCGTCCGGGGACAGGATTCCCGTCCCCGACGGCGTCGAATGTCCCCCGCTGCACAAGAATGTCCCCGGCCGTACAGAAATGTCCCCGTAGGCGAACGCGACTCAGAACAGCGCCGGCAGGACACCCTCGACGTCGGCCCCGAGCTCGGCCAGGTCCAGGACGAGGGGGCGCCCGGCGCCGCCGTCGGAGAGCAGGTCACTGCCGGCCACGACGAGCAGGTCACCGCCAGTGGTCCCCAGGCGCGCCACGGCGACGTCCTCGGCCTCGGCAGCCGCGGTGACGGCGGGCACGAGCTCCTCGCGCACGGCGACGATCGCGCGGGCCCCGGACTCGGAGAACAGGGCGGTGAAGTCGTCCACGCCCTCCTCCTGGATGGCGGTCAGGTCCACGCTGGCGCCGACGCCGCAGCGCAGGCAGGAGTCCACGAGAGTCTGGATGAGGCCGCCGGTCGAGCAGTCGTGGGCGGCGCGCACCAGCGGCTCGCCGCCGGGGCCCTCCGCCTCGCTCAGGGCCAGCAGCACCCGCCCGAGCGCCATCTCCGCCTTGAGGTCGACGCGCGGGGGCAGCCCGCCGAGGTGGTCGTGGACCACACGGGACCAGGCCGAGCCGTCGAGCTCGTCGGCGGTGGCGCCCAGGGCCATGATGGCCAGGCCCTCCTCGTGCCAGCCCGAGGGGTTGGCACGGCGCACGTCGTCCATGACGCCCAGGACGCCGACGACGGGCGTGGGGTTGATCGAGGAGTCGATCTGCCCCTTGACCTTGCCGTGGGAGTTGTAGAGCGAGACGTTGCCGCCGGTGACCGGCACGCCCATGACGGCGCAGGCGTCGGCCAGGCCGGTGATGGCCTCGACGAGCTGCCACATGGCGTCGGGGTCCTCCGGCGAGCCGAAGTTGAGGCAGTCGGTGACGGCCAGGGGCCGGGCGCCCACGGTGCACACGTTGCGGTAGGACTCGGCCAGGGCCTGGGCGGCGCCGGTGGCGGGGTCGAGCTTGGTGAAGCGGCCGTTGGCGTCGGTGGAGATGGCCACGCCGCGGCCAGTGGCCTCATCGACGCGGATGACGCCGGCGTCGTCGGGCTGGCACAGGGCGGTGTCGCCACGCACGAAGCGGTCGTACTGGTCGGTCACCCAGGCGGTGGAGGCCTGGTTGGGACTGGTGACGACGGCGCGCACCTGCTCGGCCAGCTCGGTGGCGGACTCGGGGCGGGCCAGGCGCTCGGTGGTGTCGGCGTTGAGCGCGTCCTGCCAGGCGGGGCGGGCGTAGGGGCGCTCGTAGGTGGGACCCTCGTGGGCCACGGTGCGCGGGTCGACGTCGACGATCCGCTCCCCGAAGTGGTCGATGGTCAGGCGGCCCGAGCCGTTGACCTCCCCGATGACGGCGGCCTCGACGTCCCACTTGTCGATGACGGCCATGAACTCCTCGAGCTTGTCGGGCGCGACGACGGCCATCATGCGCTCCTGGGACTCGCTCATGAGGATCTCCCCGGCGGTCAGGGTGGGGTCGCGCAGGAGCACCTTCTCCAGGTCCACGTGCATGCCGCCGTCGCCGTTGGAGGCCAGCTCGGAGGTGGCGCAGGAGATGCCGGCGGCGCCCAGGTCCTGGATGCCGAGCACGAGCCCGGCGCCGAACAGGTCGAGGCAGCACTCGATGAGGACCTTCTCCATGAAGGGGTCGCCCACCTGGACGGAGGGGCGCTTGGCGGGCATACCGTCTTCGAAGGTCTCGGAGGCGAGGATGGAGGCGCCGCCGATACCGTCGCCGCCGGTGCGCGCGCCGAAGAGGACGACGAGGTTGCCTTCGCCGGTCGCGTTAGCCAGGTGGATGTCGTCGTGGCGCAGCTTGCCGATGCACAGCGCGTTGACGAGGGGGTTGCCCTGGTAGGAGGGGTCAAACTCGGTTTCGCCGCCGATGTTGGGCAGGCCCAGGCAGTTGCCGTAGCCGCCGACGCCGGAGACAACGCCGTGGACGACACGCGCCGTGTCGGGGTGGTCGACGGCGCCGAAGCGCAGCTGGTCCATGACGGCGACCGGGCGGGCACCCATAGAGATGATGTCGCGGACGATGCCGCCCACGCCGGTGGCCGCGCCCTGGTAGGGCTCGACGAAGGACGGGTGGTTGTGGGACTCCACCTTGAAGGTGACGGCCCAGCCGCCGCCGATGTCGACGACGCCGGCGTTCTGGCCCATGCCGACGAGGAGGTTCTTCCTCATGGCGTCGGTCGTGCGCGCGCCGAACTGCTCGGCGAGGTGCTTCTTGGAGGACTTGTAGGAGCAGTGCTCGGACCACATGACGGAGTACATGGCGAGCTCGGCGTTGGTTGGTCGGCGCCCGAGGATGTCGCAGATGCGCTGGTATTCGTCCTCTTTGAGGCCGAGTTCCTTCCAGGGCATGTCCTGGCCGGGGGTCGCGGCGGCGTTCTCGACGGTGTCGGGCAGCTCGCGGGTGTTTTCAGAGGTCATTCGTGTTTCCATTCGAAAGGTCTGGGACGAGGCCGGGGCTCCCTCACGGGTGAGGGCTCGGTGGCGTCGTCAGCCGACGAGGGATGCGAGGACGGAACGGAAGATGCCCAGGCCGTCGGTGCCGCCGTGGTGGCTGGCGCCGTCGGGTCCGAGGGAGAGGGGGCCGAAGCCTGCCTCGGTCGCGTGCTCGGGGTGGGGCATGAGGCCGACGACGTTGCCCGCGGCGTTGGTGACGCCCGCGATGTCGTTGGCAGAGCCGTTGGGGTTGAAGTCGACGTAGCGGAACACGACGCGGCCTTCACCCTCGAGCCGTTCGAGCTCGGCAGGGGCCGCCTGGAAGTTGCCTTCGCCGTTCTTGAGGGGGACGGTGATGGTGTCGCCGGCGCCGTAGGTGCGCGTCCACGCGGTGTCCGCGTTTTCGATGCGCAGCACCTGGTCGCGGCACAGGAACTTCTGGTGGTCGTTGCGGATGAGCGCGCCGGGGAGCAGATGCGACTCGCACAGGACCTGGAAACCATTGCAGATGCCCAGGACGGGCAGGCCTCGTCCGGCTTCGCGCACGATTTCACTCATGACGGGAGCGGTCGCCGCGATCGCACCGCAGCGCAGGTAGTCGCCGTAGGAGAAGCCGCCGGGGATGACGACCGCGTCGACGCCGTGCAGGTCGGCGTCCTTGTGCCACAGGGACACAGCCTGCGCGCCAGCGATTTCAACCGCGCGGGCGGCGTCGCGGTCGTCGAGGGTGCCGGGGAAGGTGACGACTCCGACGCGGGTCACTGCACGCCTCCCGCGTAACGGGCGTCGGCCTCGTCGATGGCCTCGACGCGCACGACGTCCTCAATGATCGGGTTGGACAGGACCTCTTCGGCTGCCTTGCGGGCCTGGTCCAGGAGCTCGTCGGTGACGGGACCGTCCACGCTCAGGTGGAAGCACTTACCCTGGCGCACGGCCTCAAAGCTCGTGATTCCGAGCCTGGGCAGCGCCGAACCGACAGCCTTACCCTGGGGATCCAGGATCTCCGGCTTCGGCATCACTTCCACGATGATTCGCCCCACGGCGTTCCTCCTTGTGTTGTTGGTGAGGATCCCGCCGTGCATCTTGCCCGGCGGGCAAGTTTGTTTACAGGATGGGGTCCGACCCGGTGAGTCGGCGGTATGCCTCGACGTAGCGCGCGGCGGTCGCGGCGGCCACGGATTCGGGCAGCGCGGGCGGGTTGGCGCCCGAGGAGCGGTCCCAGCCGGACTGCTCGGAGACCAGCCAGTCGCGCAGGTACTGCTTGTCGAAGCTGGGAGCGACCTGGCCTTCCACCCACTGGTCGGCGGGCCAGAATCGCGAGGAGTCCGGCGTGAGGATCTCGTCCGCGAGTACGAGCGCGCCCGTGGTCACGTCGATGCCGAACTCAAACTTGGTGTCCGCAATGATGATGCCACGCTCGGCGGCGATGTCGCGGGCGGCCCGGTACAGGGCGATCGACAGGTCGCGGATGGCGACCGCGAGCTCCTCGCCGATGCGCTCGACGGTCTGCTCGAAAGTGATGTTCTCGTCGTGCTCGCCCAGCTCGGCCTTCGCGGCGGGCGTGAAGATCGGCTCCTCCAGGCGCGAGGCCTCGGTCAGGCCCTCGGGCAGCTTGATGCCGCACACGGATCCGGACTCGCGGTACTCGGCCAGGCCGGAGCCGGTCAGGTAGCCGCGCACGACACACTCGATGGGGATCATGTGCAGGCTGCGGCACACGACCGCGCGCCCATCGACCTCGGCGGGCACCGTGAAGCGCGTGGGCTGGGCGCCTTCCAGGGCGCGCGAGGCCTCGGCCGGAGCCTTCGTACCCACGGCCAGCAGGTGGTTTTCCACGAGGGGACGCAGCTGACCCATCCACCAGATGGCGAGCTGGTTGAGGACCGCGCCCTTGCCGGGGATCAGCGTGGGCAGCACATAGTCGTAGGCGCTGATGCGGTCCGAGGTCACCATGAGGAGCGCCTCCGGGCCAGCCTTCGCGTGACGCGGGCGGCCCGCCTGAGTAGCGGTCTGCGGTGCGGGGCCGACCACGGCCTCGTCGGGAGCGTAGATGTCGCGAACCTTGCCCGCGCTCAGCGGGGTCCAGCCGTGGAGGGTGGCGGTCATGATGTTCCTCAGGGGTTTCTCAGTCGAGGGTGACGACCAGGTCGGCGGGCCACGTCGCGATGTCGCTGCGGTGGTGCTCCCCGTCGAAGTGAATGAGGTCGACGCCGCGATAGGCGAGCGCCCGCGCCTCGTCGAGCGTGGCCGCTCGGGCGACGACATCGAGAACTCGGCCGCCGGAGTTCACCAGTGCGTAGGTCGGTTCGAAGCCGCAGCATCCGGCTGCGACGTCGGTCGGGTCGTCGGTGATCTCCTCAGAGGTACCGGCGTGGATGACGTGGATGCCGTCGAGCTCCTCGGCCGCTTCGATACCCGTGATCTCATGTCCGGTATCCGTGGGGCCCGGGTAGCCGCCCGAGGCCATGACGACCGTGACGGCCGCGTCCTCGCTCCACACGGGGGCGGGGACCTTGGCGAGAGTGCCGGTCGCGGCCGCGTACAGGATGGGGGCCAGCGGGGAGTCGAGGCGCTCGAGGACCGCCTGGGTCTCCGGGTCGCCAAAACGCACGTTGAATTCGACGACGCGGATGCCCTTCGAGGTCATCGCGAGGCCGCAGTACAGGAGGCCGCGGAAGGGGGTGGCGCGACGCGCCATCTCGGTGATGACGGGCTGGGCCACCTCGTCGACAATGCGCTGCGTGGCCTCTTCGGGGAGCCACGGCAGGGGGCTGTAGGCGCCCATGCCGCCCGTGTTCGGGCCCTCGTTGCCGTCGCCCACGCGCTTGAAGTCCTGCGCGGGCTGCAGCGGCACGACGGTAGCACCGTCGGCGAAACAGAAGAGGGAGACCTCGGGGCCGTCGAGGTAGTCCTCGATGACGACCGCTCCCCCGTCGCGCGACAGGCAGGCGCGCGCATGCTCCGAGGCCTGGGCGCGGTCGGTGGTCACGACGACGCCCTTGCCGGCGGCAAGCGCGTCATCCTTCACGACGTAGGGGGCACCCAGATCGTCGAACGCGGCCTCAACCTCGTCCATCGTGGTGCACGTGAAGGCGCGAGCCGTCGCCACGCCGGCATCGGCCATGACCTGTTTCGCGAAAGACTTGGAGGCCTCGAGACGCGCCGCGTCCTTCGTCGGGCCAAAAACGGGGATTCCGTAGTCCAGGACCGCATCCGCGACGCCCGCGACGAGCGGCGCCTCGGGGCCGACGACCACGAGGTCGACGTTCTCAGACGTGGCGCGACGGACGACGTCCTTGGGATCCAGGGGATCCATGGTCAGGGAGCGACCCAGCTGCTCCAGCGCGGGGTTACCCGCCTGGACGACGAGCTCAACAGGATGCTCGGGGGTGGACGTTCGTACAAGCGCACGGGCGATCGCGTGCTCGCGACCCCCGTTACCAACGAGAAGAACCTTCACGATTCAAGCCTATCGGTGTTTGGTGGCCTTCCGGGCCACCGTGGTGTTTTATGGGTGCACGTCACAGCGAAAGTGAGACGGGCTTGCGGCCCTCACCAGGCGCCGTTCGGGTTGCCGCTGCGGCGGTCATCCTTCTTGTCGCGCTGGTCCTTGTTACGCTGATCGTTCTTGTGCTGCAGCTCCTCACGGCGCTGCTTCTCTTCCGGGGTCTCGCCCTCGTAGGGGTTCGGCGAGGGGCTCGGGCTGGGACTCGGGTTCGTCTGCTGATCCTTCGATCCCTTGTCCTGCTGGTCCTGCTGCTGGTCCTGCTGCTGGTCGCCCTGCTCCTGGGACTGCTCCTCAGCCTTCTGCTTCTTGTCCTCGACGCGTTCCTTGTTCTGGTCGGCGGGGTTATCGGACTGGTTGCCAGACTGCTGCTGGTCACCGGACTGGCCCTGCTTGCCGGACTGGTTCTGGTTACTCGACTGGTCCTTGTTATCGGACTGGTTCTGGTCGTCAGACTGGTTCTGACTGGAGTTGGAGGCGGTCTGACAGGGAGCTACGGTCTCTTCGGCTTCCTGGTAGATAGTCGCGGCATTTGCGTACGCGCCGGCGGCAGCCTGCACGTCGCCCTGAATCTCGATGCCGATCGCGAGGTTCACGCGAACGCGGCATTCGTAGGAGAAGGGCTCGAGTCGGCCCGGCTTGACCTCGGTGGCCTTGGGGACGAGGTCGAAGGCGGTACGCAGGTCCGTCACGCCCTCGTCGGTCTGTCCCTGACGCACGAGAGTGGTGCCGCGATTGTAGTGCGCGACCCAGCGCTCGATGCCGATCTTCGTCCACGCCATCTGGCCTTCATAGCCCGTCTGGGCGATGTCGTATTCCTGTGCCTTCCAGTGGCTCAGGGACGAGCGCGACCAGAGCGAGAGGCCGATCAGGTACGCGGCGACGCTCAGCACGATGACGAGGATCGGGATGGAGTACCACAGAGGGCGCAGCGCACGGGGGTTGCGCTGGATCTTCTGTTTGCCCGACGAGGCTTTGGTGAGCTTCGCACGAACGGACGCATCGACAGGATCGACCTGGGGAGCGCCAAAGGGGAGGAGGTCTGCTTCAGGCTGCGAGTTCTCAGATGGCATGGGAGTTCCTCAACTGTTGGGCGCGCAGCGCCAGCGTGGCACCCTCCCACGCGAGGAGAGCTCCGAGAAGGAGCGCGAAGGGCCAGATGATGTAGCGATACGTGTCTTTCAGGTTGCGCGACTCGGCGAGCGTCGTCGCCTTGTCGAGCACGGAACGAGCGTGCGATTCGATCGCCGACTTGTCGGGCGAGTGCACGTAGTCGACGCCTACGCGTGAGGCGACATCCTTCAGGGCGGCCTCGTCGATCTTCGAAATGGCGATCGGGTTATCAGGCTGCGAGGAGTCGTGGATGTACTCGGGTTCACCGCCGCTCTGGGAGCCTCTGTCGCCCAGGCGCAGTACCTTCATGGGGCCACCTTCCTCGGTGCCGTAGCCGAGGACGAGGCCACCATCGATGTACTCCTTGACAGCATCCCAGTCACTGGCCTCACCTGAGGGTGCGCTGGTCCAGTGGTTCTGGTTGGAGGTCTCACCGTCGGAGAAGACGAAGAGGGCGCGCACGTTCTGGGGGTGGCGTTCCTTGTTCTTCTTCAGGAGCTTGGCGAGGTCTTTGGCGGGTCGGTTCACCGACGATCCCTGGGAGGAACTGGAGAGCTCGCGGTCGAAGGAATCCATGTACGAGATGACCGCGGAGGCGTCGGAGGTCAACGGCAGGTCCGTGTGGGCTCTCGAATCCCAGGACATGATGGAGAAGCGTGAGCCGGTGAGGATGTTCATCATGATCGAGATGTCGTTGCGCACACCGTCGATGCGGGGCTTGCTGCCGTCCCAGTCCTCGGCGGCCATGGAGCCGGTGCGGTCGATGACGAAGTAGACCTCGAGGGTCGAGGTCACTTCCTGGGCCTCGCCGGGGATCGACGGGCCTGCGCCCATGATGATGACTGTGACGACGATGAGGAAGCGACGCAGAACATCCATGACGTGGCGGCGGGTGACGCGCTTGGCCGACAGGAACACGAAGAGCGCGCCGAGCACGGCGATGATGCCCAGGACAGCCAGGTGAAAGACGGGGCGAAAAATCATGTCAGAGCCTCCCGAACGCCAGCAGACCGAGCAGGGACACGACGCCGAAGAGTGTCCACCCGAGGGCGGCGCCGGGGCGGTCCGTCTCCAGCATCTTGCCAGCGGAGTCGAGTTCTTCTTTCTGTTCGGCCTCGATCTGCTTCACCACACGATCCACGGACGACGGGGACGAGGCATCGTAGAAGTCGCCGCCGGTCTTTCGGACCTCGTCACGCAGCTGCAGGGCCTCGGAGCTCAGGGTGATATCCGATCCCGGGTACAGCGCGGTGACCGTCACGCCCTGGCTCTTCGCGAATTGGATCGCCTCGCTCAGGTTGTAGACGCCGTCGCCGTACACCTCGTTGTCGGTGGCCAGCAGGATGGTGCGGGAACGTTGCTTGTCGTTGTGGTCGAAACCCATGACGCACGAGGCCAGGCCATCGCCGACGATCGAGGAGACTTCCTGGTTCTCATCCATGACGGGCGCAAGGTAGTCGAAGAGTTCCTGCGTCGCGCTCAACCTGCCGCCAATGCGCGTCAGGCCGGTGTCGATCGTGTCCGACATGTCCTGGAGAACGTCGGTGGCCATGTCGTAGTCGTCGGTGAGCGGGAACATCGTCATCGAGTATGCGTCCCACAGCTGCAGCGAGATCCTCTCACCCTCGAAGTGGGAGATGATCTCTCGGAAAGCCGCGCCGATCTTCGAGTCGTAGGGCAGCATCGATCCGGAGGCATCCAAGCACAGGACGATGTCGCGGCTCGCGGACTTATCGTGCTTGACGTAGCGGTCGACGGGCGCGCCCGCCGACACGGAGGTGGCGATGACGGCGATTAGGAAGCAGACGAAGGCCATGGCCAGCGAGGCGCGCGTGCGACGCACGAGCGCCTTGTACTTCGGCAGGCCGCGCAGGTAGCCCGTGTTGGCCACCCACCCCTTCTTGCCCGAACGCACGCCGGCTCGACGGGCGAGCAGCCAGCCGGCGCAGGTCGCGGCGAGCACGACACCGAGGACGACGAAGATGAGCCAGGTGAATCTCATGCATCTACCGCCTGCGAGGCAAGGATCAGGATGTCGGTGCCGCCCGCCCCCTGTGCGCCGCCGGGCAGGGAGGGTCCCCCAGTGGCGCCGTCGGCGCGTTCGCCGACGAAGCTCGGCGTCTCGCAGGCCTCCAGGACGAGGGCCAGCTGGGGCCAGGTGGGGACGAGGGCGCGGATCTCCGCGACGGTAGCCACCTCGAGGTCGCGGCCGGAGCGCTCGGTACCGAGGGCGCGCATGAGGCCGGCCACCGCCAGGTGGGTTCCGCGCTCGTCAAGTTCTCCGCAGGCGCGGCGCTGGGCGATCTGGTTGACGTAGTCGTGGTATCGGGCCCGCCTGGCCTGGGAGATGGTCTGCAGGTGAGCGACGCTCCCCTCGCGTGAGTGCCACCAGGCCCACAGACTGTACGCTACCCAGCCGAGGACGGCGAGGAGCAGTGCGACCCCCAAGATCCACATCCAGTGGGGGTATATGACGGGTTCTTGAAGGCCTTCAATGAGGTTACCGGACATTGCCGTACCTTTCGCCTGGGCGCGGGAGCGGGACGGTCCGGGCGCGATCGGTGCGAGGCACCGCCGTCGCTCGTCGTGTCATTGCACCCTCTTCCCCGTCGCCATCGGGGCGTCGGTCGACCGTGCATATTGCGGTCACACCGACGCCGCGTTCACCTGATTGTGCCACGCCGGGCGCGATAGTGCTAATGCCCGGCTCGGCGTCACCCTGCGGCGCGAGCGCCACCACGGGGCCTCATCGGCGATATTTTCTCTCATTTGTTCAGTGTTGGACGCCTCTTGGGGCGCGGCGGGTAACCGGATCGCCAGATGTACAGACCGATCAGTGAGACTCCCCCCAGGAGGCCGAGCGCCCACCAGGGGAAGCCGGGGATGTCGGGGGCGGCACCCGCAGCGTCAATGTCGCGTTGCGGCGTGGGGTAGACGCGCTCCCCGGTGATGAGGATGCGGTGCGTGTTGATGCCCAGGGGGGTACACGTCACGAGCGTGGCGAGGTCTCGGCCGGGTTCGGAGCGCAGGGCTTCGGTCTCCTCGGGGTTGACGACCTTCTTGTCGAAGACCCGGTAGGTGAGAACCTCCCCGAACACTTCGAAGGTGAAGGTGTCTCCGACCTGCACCTTGTCGAGGTCGGTAAACATGCGCGCCTCGGCCAGCCCACGGTGTCCGGTGACGACGGTGCGCTGCCCCTGCCCGCCGACGGGGAGCGACGTTCCCTCCAGGTGTCCGAGGCCGCGCAGGAGCGTCTCATCGTCGGTCCCGTGGTAGATGGGCAGGTCGATATCGGCGGCGGGAACCTTGAGCCTGCCCATGAGCCCGGAGCTGTCGGCGGCGAGGATCGCGTTGTAGTCCAGGCTCGCGTCCCCGCTTGTCCCGTCGCCGGTGGGCACGTTCGAGTTGGCCTGGAGGACGGCCCCCGAGCTCAGGGCGTCGTTGTAGCGGTGGGCGAGGGCGAGCTGCTCCGCGGCGGAGGGATCGGCCTTGCTCACGGAGTCCTCGTACTGGGCGATGATCTGGGATTGGTTGTACTGAACGATCCACGCGGAGATCGACGGGTAGAGGAAGAGGAGCATTCCCGCCAGGGCGAGGAGGGAGGGAATCAGGGAGATCACGGAGAACCTCCACCGCCGCGCGTCGCGGGGAGCGGTCGAGGAGGTTGCGGAGGCACTCGGCGTTGCCGGTGCAGTGTCGGGATCTGGAGCCATAGCGCGCGTGCGCCGGGGGACCCGTCTCTCGGGTCCCCCGGGGCGCATCATGCCGTGCGGGCCTTACGGCGCCTGATGGCCGCGGCCGCGCCGGTGGCGCCTAGGCCAGCGACGATGCCGCCGATCACGTAGGCGTCAGCGCCAAATCCACCGGTAAGCGGGATGGCGGGAACACCCTGCTTGTCGTTGGTGATGGGCGCGAAGGCGTAGTCGAGCGCGTCCTTAGTGATGGTGAAGGGTCGCGGCGTCGCGTCGAGGCGGTAGCCGGCCGGGGCCTTCTTCTCCGTCAGAGTATACGCAGTGTCACTCCAGGGCAGGCCCGTCACCGCGAAGGAACCCGCGGCCGGGTCGGAGTCGTAGTAGGTCGCGCCCGCCGGCTTGGGGCACTGGGCAGCCGAGGCGGCCTTGCAGTCCGTGATGGTGACGGCGCCCGGCAGGGTTCCACCGCTGATGGTCCACTCCGAGCCTTCCAGCGTGGTAGCCGTGTTCGACGCGTCGACCTTCTTCCAGGTGAGTGATCCGGTCTTGCGTTCGTTGACGACGGCGGCATTCAGGGTTGCCTCGAGGGAAGCGGGGGCGATCTGCGGGAAGGTGTATGCCTGCAGGTTCACCTGGTAGCCGACGGGGGCGCTGGTCTCACGCACGGTGTAGGTCCCCCACTTGAGGTCCTTGATCGCGAAGGATCCGGGGGCCGGATCCTGGTCCTTGTAGGGCTGGGCGGGGCACGGGCCGGCGGTGCAGTCCTCGACCGTGGCGTTGCGGGGCACACTCGGCCCGGTCAGGGTCCAGGTGGTACCCGCCAGGGGTGTGATTCCGTCGGAGTCGACCTTATTCCAGGTCAGGGAGCCTGGCTTCGCGGTGTTCGTGATCGTGCACAGGACGCGGTCGGTGCCGCGCACCTGGAGCTGCGCCTGTCCGTCCGTCGTGGCGCCACTGAGGGACGAGGAGTAGTTTTCGCCCACGGTTCCGGGGGCCTGCTCGCAGCTCCACTGGCCCATCTCGTATCCCGCGCCGGCGGGGTTGGCGGTGGTCTCGGACAGGTCGTTGTTGCCGGTGCGCACGACGGTGGGGCCTCCCGTAGTGCCGTTGCCCGTCGCGGTGTAGGCGCCCGCGCCGCCGGTGAGTGTCCACTGGTCGGCGCCCAGGCCCGCGACCTCGGCGGTGGCGTACTTGTTGTCGACGTTCTTAACCAGCTGCAGGGTGGGAACGCGCACTGCGACGCGGTAGTCCTCAACCTCGCCGGTGGCGGTGCCGCCGACGGGCTTTTGGCCGTTGCCGTTCTTGTCGGCGGTGATGCGTAGGCGCATGTAGGTGGCGCTGCCGACTCCGTCCTCGCCGTCGACGGAACGCACGACGTCTGCGGGGACCGTCCACGACAGTTGCGCCTTGCCGGAGGCACAGGGGGCCTCGTTGGACTTCTCACCGGCATCAAAGGTGCCGTTGTGGTTCCAGTCGATCCAGCCGGCCACCTTGCCCGCGCCCGCGCACGTGGGGGACAGGTTGTAGGTGGCGCCGGGCTCGGTGCGGATACCGTCTGCGGGTAGGGTCACGGAGTCTTCGTCGTTCGTCGCATCGTCTGTATCGTCACCGAGGGCGTCGGCGCTGAAGGGTTGGTTGGGCTCGGCATCGATGTAGGCGCCGAGGCGGGGGGACACCCTGTCCATGTTCATTCTGGCCTGGGGAGAGACCCGGAAGAGGTCGGTGGTCGAGCGAACCTCGCCGCCCTCCCAGGTGGGCTGGAAGACGGAGGAGGCGATGCCGTAGGAGTCGGGGGCGTCGCCGTAGTCGGTGGCGACCACGAGGCCGAGCGCGACGGCGGAGTAGCCCGCGCCCTGCATGGTGATGGTGGCGGAGGTGGCGCCCT
>ERZ772921.354-NODE-354-length-28360-cov-3.576365_pt1 | contig 28360 bp, 29 predicted proteins | sample MGYA00512117_ERZ772921 | MGnify/ENA primary metagenome ERZ772921 (study PRJEB29015, sample SAMEA2737944) | human oral metagenome | biome: human oral; feature: human-associated habitat; material: dental | place: China | collected 2150 ...
GGCGAAACTCGACGATACGGTGGCGAGGATGGCGAAAAAAGGCGCAAGAGAAGCCCTCATTTACCTCAATGATGTGGCGCTTATCGTCAGCGTCGCCAATCGAACGGTGATTACCGCCATGGATGGCGCGAGTGCCAAAGACAATATTTTTACGAATATAGACAGCGCAGCAATTCTTTAAGGCCGGACCTTCTCAGGAGGCCATGACCGCCGAACGACAGACGCGGTTCTGCTGCACTAAAGAAAGGAAGATTGATTCATTATGATGCGTTCCCTTTTTTCCGGCGTGTCCGGATTAAAGAATCACCAGACGCGCATGGACGTTGTCGGCAACAATATTTCCAACGTAAATACCACCGGTTTTAAGTCCAGCCGGGCCAATTTTACGGATATGCTCAGCCAAACTCTGAACGGCGCTTCGGCTCCGACGGATAATATCGGCGGGACGAACCCCAAGCAGATCGGCCTTGGCTCCAGCGTGTCCAGTATCGACCTCTTGTTTACGAATGGCAGTGTGCAGTCCACCGGGAAAAACACGGATCTGGCGCTTTCCGGAAATGGGTTATTCGTGGTGTCGGACGGGAATCAAAGGTATTACACCCGCAACGGCGATTTTGAGTTTGACGCCGACGGCAACTATGTACAGGCGGGTAACGGCCTGCATGTCATGGGCTGGATGGCTAAAGACGGCAATCTGACGACAAGCGGTGAAGTCGTTCCCATTCGGGTGCCGGCGGGAAAACCGATGGAAGCTAAAGCTTCTACTCAGGCGACATACACCAATAACCTGAATTCCGAGGTGCCGACGATTACGTCGCTTACGCCTTCGTCGGGAACGCCTCCAACGGCCACGGCGACACCGGCGAATCCGGTTACGGTAAAGATGAGCGATGGAACGACGTACACGATGACGAACGGAAAGTATACGGTGGGGCACAGCCTGCCGCTCACGACGACGCTGACCGTTTATGATGCCTTGGGAAGTAAGCATGACATTACCTTGTATTTTACTAAGACAAAGACGGACAGCACGAACGGCAATGAGTGGACGGTTTCCGTTGATCCGAACGGAACAGCGAACACGACGATTCGTGAAAAGGATGGCTCTACGACGACGGTCAACTTAACACCTGCGACGTTGAAATTTACGACGGACGGCAAGTTTCATTCCGGTGCTGGGACGATCAATCTGACGCTTACCAATGGGGCGACAGGATCTCAGACCGTGGCGGTGGGGTTGAGTTCCCTCACCCAGTATGCGGGCAGCAATACGATCTCCGGTAAGGCGAACGGCTACGCAGCCGGTACGCTGGAGAGCGTGTCCATCGATAAGACGGGTGTCCTCACCGGAACCTATACGAACGGTGTAAAGCAGACGGAAGGGCAGGTAGCCATCGCCCAGTTCAACAACGCCTCGGGACTTACGAAGAATGGAGACAGCCTGTATCAGGAATCCAATAACTCCGGAGTAGCGAACATTAAGACAGCGGGCGATCTCGGCTGCAAGATTACGCCGTCGGCCTTGGAGATGTCCAATGTGGATATTGCCAATGAGTTCACGGATATGATCGTCACTCAGCGCGGGTTCCAGTCCAATTCCAAGACCATCACGGTGTCTGATGAGATGCTGGAAACGCTCATCAATATGAAACGGTAATTTCTGAAGGAAGAAGGCAGGGGGGGAGGAAGAGCCCTCCCCCAAACTGCCATATAAACGGAATGGAGTAAACCTTATGATCAAACTGACGAAATTCAATTCCGAAGCCAACAAGAAAGGCGTATTTATCCTGAATGCCGAAATCATCGAAACGATTGAAGAAACGCCGGATACGGTGATCACTTTGGTGAACAGCAAGAAACTGATTGTGGATGAACCCATGGACGAGGTTGTCAGGCGAGTCATGGCGTATCGCCGGGCGCTTCATAAATACTGAGCATAATACGGAGCTCGTCTCCGTTATGATAAATGAACAAGGGTGAAGGAGTGATAGGAATGGCGGATGAAAAGAAGTCAGCGGACGCGGCGGCCACGGAAGAAGCAGCTCCGGCAGGGAAGAAAAAACCGCCCCTGATCGCGATTATAGCGGTGTTGGTGCTGATTGGCGTGGCGTTGGCGGGGGGGATCTCGTATTTCGTAGTAACCAGAGCCATGAGGGGGAATATGGCGGAAGACGGTGGGGCCTACAACCGATATCACGATCCGGGAATCTTCGTCAAGTTAGGCGATGCTAAGGAAGGTATATTGGTGAATGTGGGCGGAGTGAAGGCCGGCCGCTTTCTCAAGGTGGGTATTGTGCTGGAAATGAACCCCAGCAAGAAGTCCATCATTGCGGATGGTAAACTGAATCCCATTGCCGAGACGAAGATACTGGATACCGTCCTGCAAATTCTGCGTTCGGAGCCTTTGGATGGCTTTGATGCGATGAAACAGGAAGCGCTCAAGGAGAGGATCAAGACGGAAGTCAATCATGAACTCAGCGAGGGCTCGGTTTACAATGTATACATTACCAGCTTTATCCTGCAATGACAGACCATTCCATATCGGAGGGAAGGAGGGTGAAGATTGGCAGATGACGTACTTTCCCAGTCTGAGATAGATAAGTTGCTCTCGGCTTTAGATGAAGGCTCGGTATCGGCGGAAGAGGTTAAGGCGGAGGAAGAGCAGAAAAAAGTTAAAATCTACGATTTCAAACGCCCGGATAAATTTTCTAAGGACCAGATTCGAACCTTACAGATGCTGCATGAGAATTTCGGCCGCATGATGAACACTTATCTGTCCACTAATCTTCGCAGCCTAGTCGATGTGGAGGTTGCTTCGGTCGAGCAGCTTACATATCAAGAGTTCATACAATCTCTGTCCGATCCCAGTGTCATCGGGGTGCTGGCGGTTCCCCCGCTAAAGGGGAATGTGATCATGGAGCTTAATACCAGCATTGCGTTCTCCATTATCGACCGCGTCTTCGGCGGAACCGGTTCCAATACCATCAAGCCTCGTGTGCTGACAGAGATTGAGGAAGCGGTTATCATGCGGACCTTTAGCAAGGCCCTTGATAGTTTCCGTGAGGCGTGGGATAATGTAGTGAAGTTTGTGCCGCGCTTAGAAGCGATGGAATCGAATCCCGCGTTTGTCCAAATCGTTCCGCCCAGCGATATGGTGGTCATTATTACCTTGAAGATACAGATCGGCGAGGTGGAGGGGTTCATGAATATCTGTATCCCGTATCTCGTCTTGGAACCCATCATGTCGAAGTTGACGACGACGTTCTGGGTCGCGGCTTCAGTGACGAAGGAAGATCGACCGGAACAGGTCGAGATCTTGCAGCGAAAAATTGCCAAAACGAGAGTGCCGCTGATCGTTGAGTTGGGGAGAATCGATGTTTCCATCCGAGAGTTCCTGACTTTGGGGTACGGCGATGTGTTGCAGCTTGATACCAAGGTGAAGGAAGAGCTGCCCTGCATCATCGGCAAGCGGCGGAAGTTTTTCTGCCGGCCGGGGACTTTCGGGAAAAGAGCAGCCGTTCAGATAACGCGCATAGCTCCAGAGGGAGATGAAAACACAGATGAGTGATGAGATGATTTCGCAAGAAGAAATCGATGCCCTGCTCAAAGGCGACGGCAATACTCCGCCGGCGGATGCCGGGGCAGCGCCAGCACCAGCGCCGGCGGCTGAGGATCCGCTCACCGATATGCAGAAGGACGCCCTTGGTGAAATTGGCAATATTTCCATGGGAAGTGCCGCGACGACTTTATCGGTGTTGCTGGGGCATAAGGTTTCGATCACGACGCCGTCGGTATCCATGTCGACGATGAATTCGATTCGGGCCAGCTATCCCATGCCCTATCTCATTGTTGAGGTAGGGTATACCATGGGTATTAACGGCAACAACGTCTTGGCCATTCAGGCGCAGGATGCTTCCATTATTGCCGATCTGATGATGGGCGGCGATGGAACGAATCCACCGGAAGAACTCAATGATATTCACATGAGTGCGGTGGGTGAGGCCATGAACCAGATGATGGGTGCGGTCTCCACGTCGCTTTCCACGATGTTTAACAAGAAGATTGATATTTCTCCCCCTAAGGTGAATCTGATTGACTTTGGGACGGAGGATAAGGTGACGGAGATCGTCAGCGGCGATGAGCCGGTGGTGAAGGTTTCTTTCCGCATGGAGGTGGATGGTCTTATTGACAGTGAAATCATGCAAATCTTGCCGGTGCCTACTGCCGGAGATATGGTGGAAAGCCTTCTCCACAGCGGGGATACAGAGGAAGAACCGGAGCCTGAGGCTCCGTCTGTACCCGCTTCCACAGCGGCGACGCCTGCATCGACGCCTGCACCCGCAGCGGCTCCTGCAGCAGCGGCGGCCGCACCCATGATGGCCTCGGCAGCTCCTTACGGTATGGGAGGCGCCAGAGTGGCCCAGGGAGTTCCGGTCCAGGCGGCACAATTTACACCACTGTCCACAACTCCAGTGCAAGTCAACGAGGCGAATATCGGCCTTATTCTTGATGTTCCCTTGCAGGTGACGGTGGAGTTGGGCCGGACGAAGAAGTCCATTAAGGATATTTTGGAACTTTCTAACGGCTCCATTGTGGAGTTGGATAAGCTGGCCGGCGAGTCGGTAGATATTCATGTAAACGGGAAACTGTTGGCCAAGGGCGAGGTGGTCGTTATCGACGAAAACTTTGGGGTGCGGATTACAGATATTGTAAGCCCCGAGGAACGGGCGGCCCGCCTTCAGTAACGGATGATTCTTGCGTATTAAGGGGATTTCTTACTATAATACGGAACGTTCCCTGTAGGAGTATGTGCTACTAATTTTGTCTGATGAGGAGAGATGAAACATGGCAACTCGAGTTTTGGTGGTTGATGACGCAGCGTTTATGCGGATGATGGTAAAGGATATTCTGTCCAAGAACGGCTATGAGGTCGTGGGCGAAGCGGAGAACGGAATGAAAGCGGTGGAGCAGTATCAGGAGCTTAAACCGGATCTGACGACCATGGATATCACTATGCCGGAGATGGATGGCATCAGCGCCGTGAAGGAGATCAAGAAGATTGATCCCAACGCGAAGATCGTCATGTGCAGCGCTATGGGTCAGCAGGCCATGGTCATCGAGGCGATCCAGGCCGGGGCGCGGGATTTCATCGTCAAACCCTTCCAGGCGGACCGGGTATTGGAAGCTGTCCGTAAAGCTGTGGGCTGATGTGGCGGAAGATCCTTTCGGCGCTTCTGCTCCTCTTGGGGCCGACGCTGTTTTTGGCAGTGTCAGCTTTTGCGGCGGAGGCGGGGGGAGGGTATCTCTCCGGCTACGTGGAAGCCGATCCTCGGCCTTCGGCCGTTTCGTGGTGGTCGACGCTGGCGTATCTTTTCAGCCTTTTGGCCGCTTTTATCTTTGTGGCTGCGATGGCTTATCTGGCTTCACGCTTTTTGAGCGGCCGCTTCGGTAAAGGGGGAGCCGGCGAGGGTGGTCGGATCTTTGCGCATCTGCCGTTGGGACCGAACCGCTCGGTTTGTGTGGTGGAATTGGCGGAGCGGGTTTTTATGTTAGGTGTTACGGAGCACGCCATTACACTTTTGCGGGAGATCACGGACGAAGGGGAAATTGAGCGTCTGCATCGCCGCGATTTGGGAAGTCAGGGGGGCGTAGGGGATTTATTTTCCGCCCAGTCGGGTTCCTTTGAACAATTTGCGCGTCGGATACCATCGTTATTCCGTGGGCCGCGACGCTGACGAGAAGGAGTTGGGACGAGTGTGGAACAAACAGCGGACTCTCATTTTGGTGGGGGCCCTGTTTTCTTTTTTGTTTGCGTTCCCGATCGTTGACGCGGCCCCTCTCATTCCCAGCTTGGACATCAATGTAGGGACGGCCGATGGCCCGCAGGATGTGGCGGTAACGCTCCAGATCATGGCGGTACTGACCATCCTCTCCTTGGCGCCTTCGATTTTGGTTATGACGACGGCCTTTATCCGCATTGTGGTGGTCATCGGTTTTCTGCGCAACGCGCTGTCGACGCAAAATGTCCCGCCGAATCAGGTGGTCATTGCGCTGTCGCTTTTTTTGACCTTTTACATTATGGCTCCCTATTGGAGTGAAGCCAATGAGAACGGACTGCAGCCCTACTTAGCGGGACGCATCACTCAGGAAGAGGCGCTGACCAATACGGTGGCGCCGCTTCGGGAATTCATGTTCAAGCAGACGCGGGAGAGTGATCTGGCGCTGTTTGTCAATCTATCCCAAGCACCTCGGCCGGACACACAGGAGGATGTGTCCACCTTTACTTTGATTCCGGCTTACGTCATCAGCGAATTGAAAACGGCGTTTCAGATCGGGTTTATGATTTATATTCCCTTCATCGTCATCGATATGATCGTGGCCAGTACGCTGATGTCCATGGGCATGATGATGCTGCCGCCGACGATGATTTCCCTGCCGTTTAAGATTTTACTGTTCGTCATGGTAGATGGCTGGCATCTGCTCATTAAGTCACTTATTATGAGTTTTAAATAGGAGATGGAGAGATGTCCGGGGACGTAGTGGTACAGTTGGGGCAGCAGGCACTGATGGTTGTGCTTTTGGTTTCGGCGCCCATGCTGGGACTGGGGCTTTTGGTGGGGCTTTGCGTCAGCGTATTCCAAGCCACGACTTCCATTCAAGAGCAGACATTGGCCTTTATTCCCAAGATTATCGCGGTGTTTGTGGCCATCTTGATCTTTGGCCCGTGGATGCTGCGGATCTTAGTGGAATATGTGATGAATATTCTGGTGAACCTGCCGCAGTATATCGGCTGATTGTGGGGAATGAAGCGTGGATCTTTATGCGTTGCTGCAAAGCCATGGGGCCGTGTTTTTACTCCTCGTCTGTCGGGCCAGCGGGCTCTTCATGCTGTCCCCTTTTTTTGGCAGTTTGAATATTCCGGTCTATTTTCGGGCGGGGACGGCGCTGGCTCTTTCCGTCGTTTTGTTTCCAGTGGTAGACGGCTTCACCCAGATTACGGCACCGCCGACGGTCATCGCTTATACGGCGGCGGTGCTTCGGGAGATGTTTGTCGGCTGGCTCATTGGCTTTGTATCCTATATTTCCTTTGCGGCGATTCAGATGGCGGGTAAGATCATGGACATGCAGGTGGGATTTTCGATCGTCAATGTGATGGACCCGACTTCCGGTCAGCAAGCGCCGCTCATCGGGAGTTTTCTTTATAATTTGAGCATTATTGTTCTCCTGGTAACGAACGGACATCATTTGCTCCTGTCGGCTTTAGTGGAGAGTTTTAGGGCGATTCCGCTTTTAGGAATGAATTTCAATGCCTCCCTGGCGGAGCTCATCGTTCGTTTTACGACGGGCATTTTTTTGACCGGAGTACAAATCGCCCTGCCCATTACTTTTTCCATTCTGCTGACAAATGTCAGTTTAGGGATATTGGCGCGTTCCATGCCGTCGCTCAACATCTTCGTGGTGGGCATTCCCCTTCAGATCATGATCGGCATGTTCGTCCTTTTGATGGTGATCCCTTTCTATGTGCTGTTTCTGGATGTGTTGTTCAATGAAATGTATGGAAACATTGATATCGCGCTCCGAACTCTGCGGTAAGCCCTTCGTCTTCGATCTTCAGCTTTTTGCAGGAGAAAAGACGGAAGATCCGACATCTAAACGTCTGTCGGATGCCAGAAATAAGGGCAATATTCCCAAAAGCCAGGAGATCAATACGGTCTTCGTCCTTTTGGCGGGATTTTGGGCGCTGAATATCTTGGGCGCTTCCATATATAAGGAAATATGCGGCTTTATGGCCTATGTTTTCGGCCATTTAGGCGGTTCTATCGATACCGAGTCGGTGATGCGCCTTTTCATCAGCATCATTATTGTTCTGGGGAAGACGGCCTTCCCCATCATGGGGATTATTATGTTGGTGGGCCTCCTGATCAATCTTTTGCAGGTGGGGATCAATTTTACCACCGAACCCTTGGGCTTCAAATTGGAAAACCTCAATCCCATCAACGGTTTTGGGCGGATGTTTTCTAAACGGTCCTTGGTAGAGCTGCTGAAATCTCTTTTCAAGATCCTGATCATCGGCTCCTTTATTTATGTGTATCTCAAGGATGAGATCGCTCAAATGCCGTACATGCTTTATGTGGATCTTACGGCCAGCCTGCCGAAAATCGCCGGAATCGTCTTTAATTTGGCGTTCAAGGTCTGCGGGGTCATTTTCATCATGGCGGTGTTGGACTTCGCGTACCAGAAGTGGGAACACTATACAAACCTCAAAATGAGCAAGGATGAGGTGAAGGAAGAGTTCAAACAAATGGAAGGCGATCCGCAGATCAAGAGCAAGATCAAGCAGAAACAACGCCAGATGGCCATGCAGCGCATGATGCGGGAAGTGCCGAAGGCGGACGTTATCGTCACCAACCCGACCCATTTCGCGGTGGCGCTTCGCTATGCGAAAGGGATGAGCGCACCGGAGGTGGTGGCCAAGGGGCAGGATTTCGTGGCGCAGAAGATCAAACGAGTGGGACGGGAGGCGGGGGTCGCCATCGTGGAAAATCGCCCCCTGGCCCGGGCGCTGTACGCCGCCATGGAAATTGGAGAGTCGGTGCCGCCGGAACTTTATAAGGCGGTGGCGGAAGTACTGGCCTACGTATATCGGCTCAAACATCGCCGATATGCCTGATCGGGCGCACGAGCGATAATATTTTTCGCAGAGGAGAGTTCAGGAGATGGCAGACAAGGGAGCAGCTGCCGCCGGTACAGGCGGCGTCATACAAAAGTATAGCGATGTCATGATCGCGGCGGCTATCGTCACCATTGTCCTCATGATGATCATTCCGCTGCCGACCATGCTTTTGGATTTGCTTTTGTGCGTCAATGTCACGCTGGCGATCGTCATTGTCATGGTCACGATCTACAATCAGGAAGCATTGGATCTCTCGGTATTTCCTTCTCTTTTGCTGCTTACCACGCTCTTTCGACTGGCGCTGAACGTTTCTTCCACGCGCCTGATTTTGTTGGACGGCTATGCCGGCGAGGTCATCACCGCTTTTGGCAACTTCGTTGTCGGCGGTAATGCGGTCGTCGGTTTTATTGTGTTCGTTATCTTAGTTATCATTCAGTTCATTGTCATCACCAAAGGTGCGGAACGCGTGGCGGAGGTCTCGGCCCGCTTCACGTTGGACGCTATGCCCGGTAAACAGATGGCCATCGATGCGGATCTCAATCAGGGAACGATCACCGATGCAGAAGCGGCACTCAGACGACGGAAAATCCAACGGGAGGCGGATTTCTACGGGGCGATGGACGGTGCATCGAAGTTCGTGAAAGGGGACGCCATCGCCGCTATTATCATCATCATCATCAATATTACCGGCGGCTTTGTCATCGGTATGGTGCAGCGGAATTTGACGGCGGTGCAGGCGCTGCAAAACTATACCCTCCTGACGGTGGGCGAGGGCTTGGTCAATCAGATCCCAGCGCTGATGATTTCGACGGCAACAGGTATCATCGTCACGCGGGCCGCTTCCGACGGTGGTAATTTGGGCAGCGATTTGGTGGGTCAGATTTTCCGCAACGCGCGGGTCTTCTTTATCGCCTGCGGCGTCTTATTGCTCCTGGCCGTCGTTCCGGGCCTGCCGGGGCTTCCCTTTGCCAGCCTCGCGGTGTTGGCGGCGATCATTGGCTATAATCTTCGTAAACGGGCGGAAACGCCACAGGAGACGGCGGAAGCGCAGAAGGAAGCGAAAAAGAAACAGGAAGCGACGCGTCCAGAGAATATTGTTTCGCTGCTGCAGGTTGATCCCATGGAACTGGAGATCGGTTATAGCCTGATTCCTTTGGTAGATACAGGGCAGGGCGGCGACCTCTTGGAGCGCATCGTAATGATTCGCCGCCAGTGCGCCTTGGAATTGGGGCTGGTGGTTCCCACCATTCGCATCCGTGATAATATTCAAATAAAACCTAACGCATATATCATAAAATTAAAAGGAATTGAGATAGCTAAAGGCGAATTATTACTTGATCACTACTTAGCCATGAATTCAGGAACGGTTTTCGAAGAGATCGCCGGAATTGAGACGACGGAACCGGCCTTTGGCCTGCCGGCGCTCTGGATTACTGAAGCGCAGCGGGAACAGGCGGAACTCAACGGCTATACAGTGGTGGATGCGGTGTCGGTGTTGGCGACGCATCTGACGGAGGTCATTAAGACTCACGCGGATGAGATCTTAGGGCGTAAAGAGACGCAGGATCTGGTAGAAAATCTCAAGAAATCCAACAGCTCCCTGGTGGACGAAGTTATTCCCGAACTGATGAACGTCGGCGAGGTGCAGAAAGTTCTGGCGAATCTTTTGCGGGAACGCATTTCCATTCGGGATATGGAGACGATCTTCGAGGTGTTGGCAGATTATGGCCGGGCGACGAAGGATACGGATATTCTGACAGAGTATATCCGCCATGCCATGGCTCGCCAGATCACTCAGCAATATGCTCAAAACAACACGATCCCCTGCGTCACCCTTGACTCGGCGATCGAAAATCGTATCGCCGGGGCGGTGCAGCGGACGGATCGCGGTTCCTATGTGAGCCTTGACCCGGATACGATGCAGCGGCTTTTGGCTTCTCTGCACACGGAGCTTGCTAAGCTGACAAATATGGGCTATCAGCCTATCGTGCTGACCAGCCCGGCGGTGCGTCCGTATTTCCGCAAGTTGGTGGAGCGCTCCGTTGAGGGCGTCATTGTTCTCTCCCATGCGGAGATTGAGCAAAGCGTTGAACTTCAAATTCTTGGGGTGGTGAAGATATAATTGCGTATCAAGGTCTTTAAGGCGGCCGATCTAAAAGAGGCCATGGCAATGGTCAAAGATGAACTGGGCCGTGATGCAGTTATCCTTCATACGAAACGATATCGCCAGGGAGGCTTCCTTGGCTATAAGAGCAAGGAAGTCGTCGAGGTCACGGCAGCGGTGGATGATGCGCCTCACCGTCCTCGTGTGAAGCTTCCGCCTGCATCCCGCCGCCGTCCGACAGCAGAGGAGTCTGTGCCGCCTGTGACATCTCCGTTGCCGCGGCAGAGCGCGCCACGACAGGTGTTGAGGCAGTATAAGACGGCGGGCACCGAGGAAGGAGTATCCTTGGCTCGTTCGGCGGAGTTGGCCGCTCGCTTGGGCGAGGCGCCGGCCGAAATGGCTTTCGTTCCCATGGATACTCCTTCGACACCGAAAGTAAGGCGGGCCACGTCAAAGGCGCATGCCGCGTACCCGGCAGAGGCGGCGGTGCACGCCGCACCGAAACGTGTTTCGTATCCGCCATCAGCTGCAGCGTCTCCCATGCCGCCTAGCGCGAAGATGGAACCGATGACCGTGCCGGTGGTCTCGGCGACGACAGGGACAGGCGAGGCAGTGGCGCCCCCAACCGAATCGATTTCGGCACAAGCACCGGAGGCGCCCGTGCCGCGGATCATCAAGGCCGCATCTTCGGGTCCGTCCCCTGCGGCAGTATCCAACGCGGAGCGAGAGCGCGGGGAAAAAATTCAGGCGCTGGAAGATGAACTGGCCCAGATGCGGAAAATGCTTCGCCAAGTTATGAGTCAACCGCGCACGGAGGATGAGATCCTTTCCCTGCAGGATGCGCTCAAGGCCCAAGCGATTAACGAGCAAGTCATGCAGGACATCATTCGTAAGATTCCGCAGGTCATGCTTTTAGCGCCCCATGATTCCGAGGACGCACATAAGGCATTGAGCGAATATCTGCACGGCGCCCTGAAAACTGGTACCGGCATCGGCCTCAAAGACGGCCGGCCTAAGATTGTCGCTCTCATCGGGACGACCGGGGTGGGGAAAACCACGACCATCGCTAAGATCGCCGCTCGTTTCGTCCTGGAAAAGGGAGTCAGCGTCGCCCTTATCACAGCCGATACATATCGCATTTCCGCGGTGGATCAACTTCGTACCTATTCGGATATCATCGGGCTACCGCTGGAAATCGTTTACTCGGCGGCGGAATTGAAAGCAGCTATCAGAAAGCACAAGGATAAAAAACTTATTCTGATCGATACGGCAGGGCGGAGCCAAAACAATGAATACCAGATGCAGGAATTGAAAGAATTCTTAGAAGAAGAGCCGGGGATTGAAAAGCATTTGGTGATGAGCGCTACCACAAAGGAGCGGGACGCGGAGAAAATATTAGAACGATTCTCCGCTTGCCGCCCGGATCGAATTCTTTTCACGAAAACAGATGAAACGGATAGTTTAGGTTTCATCGTTAATCTCTTGTTTGATCGACGCCTTGCCCTTTCGTATCTCACAAACGGGCAAAGCGTGCCGGATGATATTGAGCCGGCTCGGCCGGAAGCACTGGCGAAACTTTTGTTGAGGTAATCGGGGATGAAGGATCAGGCGACGAGTCTTAGAAATCTCGTACAGGGGAAAACTGAATATGCAGTCAGCCGGGGCGCGGCAAAGCCAACGGCCGCTCCTGTCAAGCCTGTCTTCTCGTTATCCCAGGGGTCGCTGCCGCCTTTGCCGGGTGGCAGTGCGGCGGCCCCGTCCGTACCTTCCTCGACCGCGTATCCGATGTCTTCTTGGGAGACACTGCCTGGCGCGTCGCCGCCTGTTTTTCGGCCGGTGATCCGCCGGAGCGGGGAGGCTCGTATTGTCGCTGTTACCAGCGGCAAAGGCGGCGTGGGGAAGACGAATCTCACCGTTAATTTGGCCATCGCTCTGGCCCGGGAAGGGCAGCGGGTCATCGTCATCGACGCAGATCTTGGGATGGCCAACGTGGATGTGGTGCTGGGGACCGTTTCCAAATACCATCTGATGCACTTATTGCAGCCGGATATTTCCTTAGAGGATGTCTTGATTCATGGCCCGCATGGTGTAAACTATATATCGGGTGGTTCGGCCATTGAGCGGGCGGTGGAGCTTTCCGCGGCGGAACGCCAGCAGCTTATGAATAAGCTGACGGCCTGCGGCGCGATGGCGGATATCATTTTAATCGATACCGGCGCGGGGTTGGGGCAAAGCGTTTTAGATTTTATTTTGGCGGCGGATGAGGTCCTCTTAGTAACGACACCGGAACCGACGGCCTTGACAGACGCGTATGCCGTCATGAAAGCTTACAGCCTTCAGGCCGATAATAAAAATTTGCGAATCATTATCAACCGGGTGTATGATGAAGCCGAAAGCCGTGATGTTTTGATGAAGCTCCAGCGGACGGCGGAACGCTTTCTGCGCCTGCCTTTGGAAGCGTTGGGTTCCGTCTATGAGGACCGCAACGTGATGAACGCGGTGAAGCGGCAATCACCGCTCTTGGCCGCATATCCCGATACGCTGGCCTCCCGCTGCGTTGAGGCCATCGCGAAAAACCTGCTTTACGGCGGACGTCACGAGATACAATGGGGCTGGCGGGGATTTTTGCAGCGGCTGCTTAAATTCAAGGAGTAACACGCGAGGAGGAAAAGGCATGGCAGGCGATATCATGTCGGCGGAGGCAATCTTGAAGATTGGGCAGCGATTGGCTTTTTTTTCCGATGCAAGTGATGAAAAATACACGAGCCGGATCGAAGACCTTTCGGAGAAGGAAATTGTCGCCGCGATGCCCATGGATCGTAAGCGCCGTCCCATCATTCCCATAGAGGGGCAGCATCTTTACGGGATGGCGTTTGCCAATGAGTGCCAATACCGCTTTTTCTCGGTTTTCCATAAAAAAGGGATGAATAACAATATTCCCTGCTGGTGGATCTCCAAGCCCGAAAAATTAGAACGTTTCCAGAACCGTGCCTTTGTGCGCGTGCGGGTCAACCTTCCCATTCAGGTACAGGCGATGGATCAGGAAGGCGGTTTCTTACCGCCGCAAATGACCCAAGTCATTGATATTTCCGGCAGCGGGGTGTCGTTTGTTTTCGATCGCGCCCTTCCCATAGAATCACAGGTCATCATGGAGGTGCATAATCTCCCGGAGATTGGGACGCTTCAGGTGATGGGGCGGGTCATGCGCTGCTCGACAGTCGAGCTGGATGACGCTACCAAGAGGTATCAGATTGGGGTGCGAATGCTGAATTTGACGCGTCCGATCCGCAATCGTTTGGTTCGCTATATTTTTGATGTGCAGCGTCAGGAATTGGCTAAGGGAGTGGGTCTTTCAGGAGGGCCGACATGATTCGGGTACTGATTGCTGATGATTCCGCTTTCATGCGGATGGTCTTATCCGATCTCTTTAAAAAGCAGTCGGATTTTGACGTCATCGACACGGCTAAAAACGGCAAGGAAGCTGTGGAGAAGGTCTTAAAGCTTAAACCGGACCTTTTAACGCTGGATATTAACATGCCGGTCATGGATGGCTTGCAGGCCTTGGAAGTCATCATGAAGGATTGTCCCGTTCCCGTGGTGATGTGCAGCAGTTTAACCAAGGAAGGGGCCGACGCCACCATCAAGGCGCTGAGTTTAGGCGCCGTGGATTTTATCAATAAGACCGGCGGATCGGTGTCACGCATCGATACCATTGAAACGGAAATCATCAGTAAATGCCGGGCGGCGGCCGGGGTTCGGGTGAGCCGTCTCAATGCGCCGTTTCCCCCGGTGGCAAAACCACCGTCAGGACCGCCGGCCGTCCATCGAATCAATATGCCGCCTCGGTGGACAGCGCATTTACCGCCGCTTTCGAAGGAGCCGTTTCACGAGCACCCCAAGCTGACGATTCATTCGATACCGAAGGAAGAGCCTCGCGTCAATCACAATAAATTGGTCGTGATCGGGACTTCCACCGGTGGGCCTAAAGCCCTGCAAACGGTTATCGCCGGCCTTCCGGGAAATCTTCCCTGCGGCGTTTTAGTTGTACAGCACATGCCGCCGGGGTTTACGAAGTCGCTGGCAGAAAGATTAGACGAAATCTCACAAATTTCCGTGAAAGAAGCGGGAAATCGTGATATTATAGAAAGAGGCCACGTTTATATCGCGCCGGGCAATTATCACATGACTGTTGCTCTTGGTGCGAAGGGCCGAGAAATTATTTTGAACCAGGACCCGCCCATAGGGACTCTTCGGCCGGCAGCGGATGTCCTGTTTAACTCCGTAGCTTCCCTCGGCAAGGACATCGTTTCGGTGATCCTCACGGGGATGGGGGCGGATGGCGCCGCTGGCATGAAAGCGATTAAGGGGCACGGCGGATACGTCATCGCGGAAGCGGAGGAGACCTGTGTTGTCTACGGCATGCCGAAAGCCGTGATTGACCAGGGCCTTGCCGACGAGGTTCGGGCGCTTCCCGAGATCGCGGGCGCTATTGTGAATGCAGTTTATCATTAAGGAAAATAGGGGGAAGGAAAATGGACACGAATCAGTATATGGAAATGTTTTTGGAGGAATCCCGCGAACATTTAGATTCGTTGGATGATGGCTTGATGACCCTCGAGAAGGATCCCAGCGAGCTTTCCATTCTGAACGATATCTTTCGTAACGCGCACACCCTGAAAGGGATGTCGGCGACCATGGGTTACACAAAAATCGCCGAGCTTACGCATGATATGGAGAATATCCTTGACGCTTTGCGGAAAGAGCAGATGGAGGTCACGGAAGATATCGTAGACACCCTCTTAAAGTGCGGCGATTCCCTTCGGCAGATGGTGGAGAGCATCGGCGAAGGCGGCGCGGAAGACGTGGTGGATATCAGCGAGGTGGCCGCGAAACTCAGCGCCCTCTTAAAGGGAGGAACGCCTTCCGCTGCGGCACCGGCGGCAGCGGCGCAGAAGGAACCTGTGCCGGATAACAGCCTCGAATATTCGGAGACGGATAAAGAGGTGATCAAAAAAGCCAAGGACAGCGGACTTCAGGCCTTTCATGTTCGGGTTACATTGGTGGAGAGCTGCATCCTGAAGTCGGCGCGCTCTTATATGGTCATGAATACCCTCGATCAGATGGGAGATGTCATCAAATCAGTCCCCCCCGCGGAGGATTTAGAGCAGGAGAAGTTTGAGCATTCCTTTGATGTGGTTGTGGTGACGGATGCGGAAGCCAAGGCTATCGAAGACGCTTTAATGTCCATTTCCGAAATGGATAAGGTAGAGGTGACAGACGCGGGACAGGAAATTGCCGCGGCGGCGCAGGCGGCGGGCACCTCTAACGCGCCCGTTCCGGCAGCATCCAAGGCTTTAGAGCCAGCGGGGAAAAAGACGAAAGCGCCGGCTATCGCGGAAAAGAAGCTCAAGAGCGGTCAATCCGTTCGCGTGGATATCGAGAAATTAGATACGCTCCTCAATTTAGTGGGTGAGCTGGTCATCAATAAAGTGCGTCTCGGGCAGATCGGTACTACCCACCGCTTGACAGAACTGACAGAAACCCTGGAGCAAATGGATCGGGTTACGACGGATCTCCAGACGGTGGTCATGAAGGTGCGTATGGTTCCTGTTGGACAGGTATTTAACCGTTTCCCGCGCATGGTGCGGGACCTGGCGAAGGAGCTGGACAAGGAGATCAATCTGACCATCGAAGGCGAGGAAACGGAACTCGATCGTACGGTTATTGATGAGATCGGCGATCCCTTGATGCACCTTCTTCGCAATTCCCTCGATCATGGCGTGGAGCATCCCGATGACCGGGAAGCGAAGGGAAAACCCCGGGTCGGTGAAGTGAGATTGATTGCCCGCCATGAGGGAAACAATGTGGTCATCATGGTTACGGATGACGGCAACGGGATTGACGCGGAGGTGATCCGTCGTAAAGCGGTGGAAAAAGGGGTCATTTCCCAGGAGGAAGCTGACAACCTAAGTGACGCAGAAGCCGTTCGTCTGATCTTTTTGCCGGGCTTTTCCACCGCGGAAAAAATTACGGATGTTTCCGGACGCGGCGTCGGCATGGACGTGGTCAGGAGTAAAATCGAATCCTTGGGCGGCCATGTCGATGTGGAAACGAAGATCAATGAAGGCAGTGTCTTTAAGATCAAGCTGCCTTTGACCTTGGCGATCATTCAGGCGCTCTTGGTCAAAGTGAAGCAGGAGATGTACGCCATTCCACTGGGCTCCATTGATCGTACCATCAATATCACGCAGGAAGATATTAAGACAGTTCAGAATAAAGAGGTCATCGTACTGCGGGGGCAGATCATCCCCATTATCCGTCTGGGCGATGTTCTCAATGTGCCGCGGGATGAAGGGGAGGAAAACGACGATATTTTCGTGGTTGTGGTGCATATTGGGGAACGCAAGGCCGGTATCGTAGTAGATACTCTCATCGGCCAGCAGGAAATCGTGATTAAGACGCTGGGCAAACTGCTCGCCGGCCTCAAGGTCATTTCCGGGGCGACGGTTTTGGGCGACGGCCGCGTGGCGCTGATTCTTGATGTCAGCGCCCTGATGTAAGAGAAGGGAGACCTGAAAATGGAAAAAGCAGAAGTCAAGGGACCTATCGAAGGCGAGGTTCAGGTCGTTGCGTTTAAGCTGCGGGATGAAGAGTACGGCTTTGATATTCTCAATGTAAAAGAAATCAAAGGTTTGACCGATATTGCGCGGGTGCCGTTTGCTTCCGACTTTATCAAAGGGGTCATCAATCTTCGGGGTAGCGTGCTGCCGGTCATTGACCTTAAACGTCGCCTGGCCCTTATGGATACACCTTATACTTCGGATACCCGCATCATCATCGTCAAGAGTGATGAGATCGAAGTGGGCATGATCGTCGACGCGGTGACAGAGGTTATTACGCTGAAGAAGGAACACATCGACGAAGTAAAAGCGGTGAGCAATGAGCGCTCGCATTTCATCAGGGGCATCGGCAAGATGAACGATCGACTCATCATTATGCTGAACCTGGAAGAAATTATCGGCATCGTCGATGAAGCGAAATAAATAAGCGTAAGGGGAGGACAGACTATGTCGGATGATATATTAGAACTGACACCGGTGCAGATGGACGCTTTGCGGGAGATCGGCAACGTCGGCGCCGGGAACTCGGCGACGGCCTTGTCCCAAATCATCAATCATCGCATTGATATGAATGTGCCGCAGGTTTCCATTGTGCCGCTGGGAGATGTACCGGATCTGGTGGGCGGCCCGGATGTCATGGTCGTAGGGGTATTTTTGCGGGTTTACGGATCGGCGCCGGGGAATATTCTGTTTCTTTTGCCGGCGGAAAGCGCGTTCTATCTGGTCGATATGCTCATGGGGAAGAAGCATGGGGAGACGAAAAATTTAGATTTCATGGATGAATCGGCCCTGATGGAAATCGGCAATATCTTAGCCGGCGCGTATTTAAATGCGCTCTTTAATCTGACAAAGCTGTCGCTGCTGCCTTCCATTCCGGCATTGGCCGTAGATATGGCAGGCGCTATTTTGAGCGTTGTCTTGATTCAGCTCGGTCAAATGGGAGATCACGCGCTGGTGATTGAGACGGAATTTACTACCGATGAGGAGGGCATCAAGGGCCATTTCTTCCTGGTGCCTGACCCAGGGTCGCTGGATACAATTTTGGCAGCGGTGGGAGTGGGTTGAAATGGCGGAACTTATTAAGGTCGGCATGGCCGACTATAAAGTAGGCCGAGCCCCCGCAACCATCATCAGTTACGGGTTAGGTTCCTGTATTGGGGTTTCCCTGTATGACCCGCAGGTCAAAGTGGGCGGGCTTTTGCATATCATGCTGCCCGACAGCACGCAGTCGCGCTCCAGCGAAAATCCGGCAAAGTTTGCCGATACCGGGGTGCCGTTGCTGTTAAAGGAAGTACTGGCTTTAGGGGCGAATAAAAGCCGTTTGGTAGCGAAGATGGCCGGCGGCGCGCAGATGTTTGCCTTTGCTAAAGGGACGGATATCATGCGGGTGGGAGAACGCAACGCCAATGCGGTGCGGGATCTTTTGAAATCATTAGGTCTGCGGCTCTTGGCGGAAGATACGGGCAGCAATTACGGCCGTACCGTGCAGATCAATTTAGAGAACGGTGTTTATACCGTCAAGACAATGGTCAAAGGTGAGAAGGAAATCTAAGTGTCGGAAAATGTAGGGAAGTCGCAGGGAGAAAAAGAGATTCGGCCGGAAGAAATGAAATCGGGAAAGGGCCGAGGAGAAAGGGCACTTTCGGACTCGACAGGGTTGGCGCAGCGGCTGCAAAGCGAGGAGACGTTTCCTGTTACCTTGGCCTTTTTAACCGGAGCGGTGGCTGCCCTGATCATCATCACGGCCGGCCTTCATTCGGAACGGCAGACAGATGTCGTCATGGAACGGGCCATGATCGGCTTTTTGGTGTCAGGGCTCGTCATGTTTTTGGCCTGCCGGTGGCTGAATGACAGGGGGATTCCCTTATATGTCAGCCGTCACGCGGATATGCAGCATAGTTGGGTAAGCGAGCCGGAGACAGAAGACGCTGTGCCGGCACCGAGCCCTTCGGACGAAAAAGTTTCCGGAGGCGAAGCGTCGGATTTGCCGGAAAACACATTGACGTCATCAACGTCAGAGGCGGGATTTTCGCCTTTGGAATCCTCGCTGCCCCATGTCGAGGTCCCAAAGGGATAAGCGCCTCGCTGAAGGAGGGCGAGGGACGCGCCTGAGCGGATAAAAGAAAGGAGGGAGCCATATCGATGGCAAATGGAGAATCTGGGCAGGATATGGCTCCTCTGTGGATTGCGTATAGGGAACACCACACGAAAGAAGTGCGCGACCAGCTCGTGGAGCATTACCTGCCGTTGGTCAATATTATCGCCGGTCGGATCGCCATCAGTCTGCCGTCGCATGTAGATCGGGATGATCTCATCAGCAGCGGCTTTTTTGGTTTGATGGATGCTGTGGAGCGTTATGATTACGAACGGAAAAATAAATTCGAAACCTATGCTGGGGTTCGTATCCGCGGCGCAATGCTGGATTATCTGCGGTCCAAAGATTGGCTGCCCACATCCCTTCGGCAAAAGATCCGCAATTACGAGAAGACCCTCAGTCGGCTGGAGGGGGAACTGGGGCGTAATGCGACGGATGAAGAAATTGCCGAGGCCCTGGGCATTGAGGTGGAAGGATTACAAAAGCTCATCACCCAGATGAACGTAGCGACGATCATCCCGCTGGACGATTACATTCGGGCTGAAACGGCTCAGAATATGATTCCCGGCCCTTCGGCTGACATTGAGAAAAGGGAAACACAGGAAATGCTGGCCCAGGCCATCGGCAAGCTGCCGGAGAAAGAAAAGCAAGTCGTTTCCCTATATTACTACGAGGAACTTACCATGCGGGAGATCAGCCTGGTGATGCACGTGTCCGAAGCGCGGATATGCCAGCTGCACACGAAGGCTATTTTTCGTCTCAGGGGAACCTTGGCTCGTGCCAAGGCTTGCTTATTGGATTAGAAAGAATCCCGAACTTTCCACGGATGGAAAGCTGCCGGGCGTTTGACCCCATTTAAAGGAGGATACATTACATGGCAGAGAACCAGCGGATCCGCACTGTCGGAGGACAGGAGGCGGGATATCTTTTCGAATTTAGGGAAGATGGTGTTTATTTGACCGTGTATCCGAATGAAGGGGACAGCAGTCTCTTTGAATTGTCCGATATGCAGCAGGTCTTGACAGAATATGGCGCCGCCGAGTATGATGCGGCACTTTTGGCCAAGGTAGTTCGCAGTGCCGATGGGAAGCCTTATCGAATCGCGGAACATTTTGTGGCACCAGTGGAGGAAGTACCATCGCAGCCAACGGAAATGAAGTACACGATTGAGGTCAGTAAGGATCATATGGAGGTCAAGGTACGTCTCGACTATCGTCCCGGTACCATTGCGCCCGCTTTTGAAACGATTATGGGCGCTTTGCAGGAGAAAAAGATCGTCTATGGGATTGATGAAGAGGCCATTCGGAAGGGGCTTGAGGGGGAGAGCGATTTTATTGCGGCGCGCGGTAAGCCTCAGGAGAACGGCCGCGATGCCGAAATTAAACGGAATTTCAGCCTTCAGGAAAAAGGCAAACCGGCTAAGATGCAGTATGATAAAGTGGACTATAAGAATCTGAACCTTTTCGTCATCGCACGGAAAGGCCAGGTTTTGGTGGAACGCATTCCGCATACGTCAGGCACACCGGGCATGACCGTCTTTGGCAATGAAGTAAAGCCCCGAGCCGGCAAAATGAGGCCTCTACCCGCCGGGAAAAATACCGAGGTCAAGGATGAGAATTTTCTGATCGCCGCGATGGACGGTCAAATTGTGGATAACGGCAGTAAGATCAATATTGATCCCCAACTGTCCATCAAGGACGATGTGGGTGTGGGAACCGGTGATATTGATTTCGTGGGCGCGGTCGAAATTAACGGCAGCGTACAGGCGGGATTTAAAGTGAAAGCCACCGGCGATATCTCAGTTAAAGGGATGGTCAACGGCGGGACTGTGACCGGGCGCAATGTCTACGTCGCCGGCGGTGTGCAGGGAATGAATCGGGGAACGATCACCGCGGAAGAAGATGTGCGGGTGGGATTTGCTGAAAACGCCACCATTGAAGCCGGCAACGCGATTTTCATCGACGACGTGGCCCTCCATTCCGAACTTCGGGCGGGGCGGCTCCTGGCGGTGGAAGGAAAGCGCGGCCTCATTGCGGGGGGCTATGTAGCGGCGGGAAAGGAGATTCGGGCCAAGACCATCGGCAATCAGGCCTACACGGCGACAAAGGTCGTGGTGGGCGTAAATCCTATGATTCAGCGTAAATATCAGGAGACCTGCCGCAGTTACGCCGCGGCCAAAAAACAGCTTGCTCAGCTCACGAAGACGTTGAATACGTTGGGTAAGGTCGATCTCACCAAGCTGCCGCCACACCGGGCGGCACAGATCAGCGAACTGACCCGCGCACAATTCCCGCTGGCAGCACAAGTCGAGCGGGAGGAGAAACTGATTCGTGAATTGGAGGATCAGATCGCCCAAATGAAGGAAGGCCGCGTTCGAGTATCCGATAAAATATATCCGGGAACGAAAATTGTCATTAATTCCGTCATGAAAAACGTCCAGGCGGAAGAGCAGCATTGCACCATGACGGTGGTGGATGATCAGGTACAGGTCAGCCCTTATTGATGATGGGGCGTGAAGGAGGCGTTGGGCATGAATGTCAGTCCTATCAGCTTGCAGATGGTCGTCCCGCGGACGACGGATGCCAGCCAGGTACAGAGCAACCTAAACCAGCAGGCGGCCAATCAGCAGGATTTTGCCATGATACGCAATGAAGTAGCGGCACGAATGAAGATGGAACAGGTGCAGACAAAGGATCAGACCGAAGACGGTAAAATCAAGGATGATCCCAATGGCCATAATTCCCAGGGGGGCTACCAGGGACAGCGTCGGGATCGCTCGGAAGAAGGGGAGGAGAGCGGTGAAAAAGACCGTCTTGTCGCCGACCGTTTCCGAGGGCATAACATTGATATTTCTTTTTGATGCGCCGCGAGGGAGGGATCGGGAGAAGATTCTTCCCCGCAGGCAAGGCGGCTGGTCTTTCCCGGATCAGCCGCCTTGTACGTGGAATGCCGGAAGTTGACTAAAGACGTGCTTTTTTAAAACATCTTGCCGCCCCGTAGGCGGCTTGGAAAACGTAGATTGCGTGGTTGGCCGCGCGTGCTGTATCGTGATGTAGACGGGCGGTACCGGCAGGACGTCATGGAGAGACAGGAGGGGACGATTACGGAAATGCTGGGCTTTTTTATTATCTTAGGCGTTTTGGTCGTTGTTGTCCTGCGCCATCAGATCTGGCCGAACACAGAAGGCAGCCGGGAAAAGGCCGAGGAAGTGAAGGAAGCTTCTCTCCGGATGAAGCGGGAGATGGAGCGGTCCGCTGATGAAATCATTGAACGTATGGGCGAACACATCGACCGCTTAGAACATTTGGTGGAAGAAGCGGATCAGCGGGCCAAAACTTTGGAAGAGCAGATCGCTGCGCTGCGTCATCCGGCTTTGCCGCAGCGGGGAGGAAGTCGCGACGATGATTTTGATGCTCTGCTGTCCGCTTCCTTGGCAGTGGAAAATGAGGTGGGCCACATGCCGCCGCTTTTACGGCCGTCATCACGTTCCGCCTCGGACGTTGCTGCGTATAGAGCACCCGGGGGACAGCCGTTCTATGACGCTGAGGATCGTGATGGAAACGTGGCGGTGGGGGATTGGACGGAGGGAAGATCGGCCGATGATTTGCCTGACGAAAGAGAGCTTCTGACCGTCGAAGCGTGGGAAAAAGGGGCCCGTCCCATAGATGAGCCGGAAATTGTCGTATCGGCCAGTGTGGCGGACGTCGCCGATCTTCCCTTGACGCCCGAGGAAGAAGCTTGGGCGGCGGCGGAAGAGGGATTGCCGGAAATAGCCTCCGATCTTTCGACAGAAAGCCGTGCAATATCGGATGAAAAAATTCCGGAAAGCGTGTCTGATTCAGATGCTGACACGGACGGGGAGAACATGACGCATACTCTTTCGGAGAGAACGGATACCTTTTTTGTTGTTCCGGAGCGAGATGAGGATGTTGCGGCGCTGAGTGAATCCATGGAGACATTGCCTTCCACTGGGCAGGAGATGGAGGAAGAGGCGGCGCACCAGAATGAGGCGGCTGGCGATGCTGATGTTTTGGCAGTGTCTCAGGAAACGGTTGCTCCCCTTACCCCGCTTTCAGCCGCTGCGTCTTTGCCGGACGAGGATTCTACGGCGCAAAAGATTCGAGAACGTCTTTCTCAGGGACATTCCGCTGCCGATATTGCTCGGGAATTTCATATCGGGCGTGGTGCTGTGGAACTTATCGAACAGATGGGAAAAAATAAAACAGAACGATAACCCGGCAGCTGTTGTGCGCTTTGGCATGAGAGACCGCGGTCATCAACTGCAGTGCGTTTTCGCGCCCTACACTTACCGAAACAGTGCGGTGGAACATTGACAGGGGTGGAGCGGATCAGTATAATATATCCTATGGTTATCGGGGCGTAGCGCAGCTTGGTAGCGCACCTCGCTTGGGACGAGGGGGTCGCAGGTTCAAATCCTGTCGCCCCGACCACCTTCGCGCTTGTAGCTCAGTTGGATAGAGCAACGGTCTTCTAAACCGTGGGTCGTGCGTTCGAATCGCGCCAGGCGCACCAATTGCATCGCACCTTCAACTTGATTGTCACGGTTGAAGGACCGACTCGTACAGAGTCTATAAGGTTTTCAAGGAGGGCACGGAATTTTTCTGTGCCCTCCTTGTCATTTTGGATGTCCCGCGTCAGCTCGCCGAAGGTCGTTTGAATGTACTCGCGGATTTTCGCTGGCGGGATTTTCGGCAGGTGGCCTTTCGTTGCAATCTGTTTTAGACTATACTCGGCTTTCCGAAATGCGTCCTTCGTGCGCTGGAATTCCGCTTCGTCGATTTCGTCGAATTGGTCGCCTTCGCGAATCCGATCATAAAAATTATCGAGGGCTTTCCGCGCTTTGTCCCGCGCCTCCGTCATCATTTTTGCAGAGGCGTCTTCATTTTCCTGTAGCTTCGCATATTCGACTTGTACTTTCCCCACGAGTGTCTCCAGCACTCCCTCGTCATAGAGGACGCCGCGGAGGTGGTCGAGCACGGTCTGCTCCAGATCGTTAGCGTTGATGGCGCGATTCGCGCAAACGGTGTTTCCTTTTCTCATATACGTCTCGCACCGATAATACCGGGTGCGGACGCCCTTTTTGCTCGTCGTGGCTCCTCCGGTCATGGCCCCGCCGCATACGTCGCAGAATACATATCCGGAAAGCAGATACGGCTCTTTTGCTTTGTGTCGCCCGCCAGATGCGTGTTTGTTCTTTTCCATTCGACTCTGCACCCTTTCAAATAACTCTTCGTCGATAATCACCGGGCAGACACCCTTGACGATGGTTACGCCGTCGTCATCCGGCGCGTGACTGTTTCTCGGCTTACCCGTCCGTCGGTGCTTACCTCCGACACTCCAGCCGATGTATCGGCGATTGTGAAACAAGTCATATAAGGAATTCTTGCCGAAGGGTTTCCCACGCTTTGTTTTGTATCCGTGGCCATTCAGCCATTTCAAAATATCCTGATAGGACCGCCCGGCGTCGTACATCTCGAACATCATTCGGACAGCTGCAGCTTCGGTCTCGTTGATCACATACTTCTTATCGGGGCCGACGTCATACCCATAGAGCGGGACGCCGCCCGCAGCCTTTCCGGCCAGCAGGTTTTCCCGTTTTCCTTTTTTTACCTCGCGGGAAAGGTTCGCGGAATACCACTCCGATATGCCAACTATGACGGCTTTCATCATGCTGCCTTCGGGGGTGTCGGAAATCTCCTGAGCGGCGAATTCCATCTGCACGCCTGCCGCCTGCAGACGGTGGCTATTCTTATAAAAATCGTACGCATTCCGTCCGATACGGTCAATCTTATGGGCGACCACCACTTCAAACATTCCGGCCTCGGCGTCTGTCAGCATCTGCTGGAATTGCGGGCGGTTGTCATTCGTCCCGGTGTAGGCTTCGTCAGCGTAGTCGCGGACAATGGTATATCCTTTTCTTTTGCAGTACTCCCGACAGGCACGGAGTTGGGCAACGATGGACTCTTCGCGCTGGTTGTCGGACGAATACCGTGCATATAGCGCAGCAATCATAGACAGGCCTCCTTTACAAATTTGTTTTTTATTGCATTAAGAATTCTTTGAATGTTATAATCTCTTTTGGGATGGTAGCATTCTCGGGGCTATCAGCAGCCGTCTTGCGTGGACAACGCGGGACGACTTTCTTGTAATTCATAAAAAGATAAATGTCAAGTCTTTTTTTTTCAAAATTCTATGGTATGATTTACTATACAATATGTGTAATAAATATTGAAATCCTTTTGTGATATGTTTTCGTTAGATGGAAAAGGAGGGGAAATCTAATGGAACAGAGAAGTATGGCACTGGGAACTTCTGTATTAGGGGAATTCCTCACGTCAATTGACAACACTTTCAACATTTTACAAGAGCTGACGGGAGTGGATTTTCTTGGACAGAGCCTAACCGTGGAAGATGATTTTGAAGGGAAGTATTTTGGGGATTGGCTTTCTGACTATGGGAATGAAATCATCAATCAACTCAAAAGCGTGCAGCTTGATAGTTGGCAAAGTGATGATTTGCTCGATTGCTTAGACTATAATGTTTTTGCGCTATCGAAAGCAGTTGACACAAAAGACGCAGATATAATTTATGCAACCGTGGCCGATTGTCTTGCCGATGTTAAAAAAGCTGTTGATGAAATTGTGAAGAAAGCCGTTGATGACTTCGATTCATATGGGTCTTATGAAGTTATTGCCTTTTCTGATGAAGACGCCTCTGCGTCAGAAAAGGCTTTTTCTTATGCCATAGCGTGTTAAAATTGGAGGAAAAAGAAAATGAAAGAGAAGGTATTAGAACAGGACACGACCTATCAGGAGTATAAGCTTGCGCGCGACTCAATGCAGCTCTTGAATGCCCGCGTGATTCGCTGTAACGCAGAACGCGGGACAACAGGGAAAATATCTGCTTCGGATATTGGGGTCGAGCTACGGTTTGAGAACAAACACAAATGGAACGATGATACTACTGCCGAAGGGTATTTATTGGCGGACATTATATTTGGTTCAAGGGTGAACAAGAATGCTTTTATATTGAAAGCACGATTGGAGATACAGGGTGTTTTCAAAATGAAGGAGGCAATGGGGAACAAGGAAGAAATGAATAAACGTTTAACGTTGCAAATTGTGCCGCAGCTTCTTCCTTATGCCCGTGGTGCGGCAATGACTATAGCCGCATTGATGGGGGTTGCCGTACCGTACGAGTTGATTCCGACGATGGATATTCTGAAATCTATACGAGAGAATCGGAATCATGATTAACGTACACTTTGAGGCAATGGATCGACAGTCAATGGCTCTTGTAAAATCTGCGGAAAAGATGGCAAAGTTTTTACGCGAGAATGAACCATATATGCGTCCTTTTTGTGATATATTGCGCAATTCAGCAAAATGGCGTTATATAAATTGCAAAAAAGAGATGGAAGATTTCAAATGTCAAATCCTGAAGAAGCGAAAAAAATCGAAAACTGACAATATTTACATTACATTGCTGGGAGCGCTTTTTGGACACATACGATCAGATGACGATTTGAATAATATACGCGGCATTATGCCGGAACAAATACTTCTTTGCCAGGTGGAACAAAGCCATTTCCGCAATGATGGTTGGCGAATCGAAACGGGATGCGCGGTAAAAATAAACAATCAAAAAATCGTATGCAAGACCTCGGCAGGTTATTTAGAAAAAATAAAACAGACGGTTGACTTGGGGGCGTGGCAGCATAACCAACAAATCGGGCGATTTGTGGAAACGAAGGTCGCTCCAGGGACCTTTCGGAAGCCGGACGGCGACTATTTGAAAAGCTTGCGGGCGGCTTTGCGGCACTATCAGGAGGTACAGTTTAAGATATATATTTTCGCGATTGACCGCAAGGAGCTTGTAAGGAACGCTGTTTCGCAGGCTGGGTATGATATTGATGTCAATACCGAAATAATAGGTCGTGATGACGTATTTCAAACGAATTTTCTGGAGATACGTTCACAGGCGAGTTAAAAGCCTCCTTTACAAAAATACTTTGATGGCGTAGACAATCGCCGCTACAAGTACAAAGGACGGAATTATCATCCATATAATGCTTGTTTTTTCTTTCTCATTTGGATTTTTGGCATAATAATACACCTCCGGGAATCGTTGTGGAATAATCCCCGAAGATGTGATATACTTTCGTTTGGGAGTGCATATATCTCTACGAGGATACATACGGCCGCTCATCGTGTTGGTAGCACGGTGGGCGGTTTTTTTATGGGTCGTGACCCAGTGTCGTATGCGTAGCATGCGACATAAAAAACCACCCGCTATGCGGGTGGAAGCTAAAGGGTTATACCAAAAACACCTTTCCAGGTAGTATACTAAGGTTGTTCAAGCCAGTACACAGAAAGGAAAGGTGCTTATGGCACAGAAAGCGAATAGTTTATCGCACACAAAGTGGTTATGCAAGTATCACATTGTGTTTACGCCCAAATACCGCAGAAAAATTATCTACAACCAGTACAAAGAGAGCATCCGTGACATATTAAAGCAACTTTGTGCGTATAAGGGTGTAGAGATTTTGGAAGGACACTTGATGGTCGACCATGTGCACATGTTGGTAAGCATTCCGCCGAAATTTAGTGTATCACAATTTATGGGATATCTCAAAGGGAAAAGTGCGTTAATGATATTTGACAAACACGCCAATTTGAAATACAAATTTGGGAATCGACACTTTTGGGCAGAAGGATATTACGTGAGTACAGTTGGGTTAAATGAAGCAACGATTCGCAAGTATATCCAAGAGCAAGAAAGTCATGATATCGCGATGGATAAGTTGAGTGTGAAGGAATACGAAGACCCTTTTAAGGGTAGCAAGT
>ERZ772921.356-NODE-356-length-28292-cov-5.222864_pt1 | contig 28292 bp, 18 predicted proteins | sample MGYA00512117_ERZ772921 | MGnify/ENA primary metagenome ERZ772921 (study PRJEB29015, sample SAMEA2737944) | human oral metagenome | biome: human oral; feature: human-associated habitat; material: dental | place: China | collected 2150 ...
GATGGAGGCAACCCTTCCTGTATCTTCTGATGGTTCTGTAATTGGTTCATGGGATGACAAGACAGAAGAAGAGGATGCCGAATGTGGGGAAACAATGCATGTGTTGCTTGAAGAAGTTGATACACGTAAATACTCTACTATTGTTTTTGCAGCAGCCGTTGCAAAAGACCGCATTGAAGTCGGCGAACGTTTTACGGATGCGCACAATCCTATTGTGAACATTTACAATGCTGACACAGACGAACTCATTGCGGAGTATAAACTTGGAGAAAACTTCCCTGACAAAGACGTCGTGTGTTTTGGCAAGGTTGTCTATGACGTTAATGCAATGTTATGGAGTTTTGAACCAATGGCTGATGGATATAAGGGCGGCATGATGTACATCGCAACAGAAGTATTCAATTAACCAACTGAATATGGCTGACAATAAGAAATTATTCAAACCAGAAGACTTCGATAAGCCTAAGGAAATAGGAAAGAATGGAACAGCCAAGAAGTGGTTTTTGATTATTGGGGTTGCGGTGGTGGTTATTTTGGGTGTTGGCTATTACCTTTACAATACCAACCAAGCAGACACAACCAAGAGCAGCCCTATTGTTGCAACAACAGGGCGAACTGATGTTCTGAAAGAAACTGCGCAAGCAGCACAGCCTAACTCTGCTGCTGAGGTAGCGAAGGCAGAAACTGGTAAACAGACTGATGCAGGACAAGCGGGTAATGCAGCTGACAACAAATCACAAAACGTTACATCTGCAAATGCTGATAAGGCACCAGTTGAAAATGTTTCTGTAAAACCCGACACTAAGAAACAAGCTACTTCTTCAGCCAATTCCAACGCATCAGATATAAACGTGTCTGCCACAACGCCTAGCAGTTCCGTTCAAGAAACGGCAAACGAAGTCCTTAAAGGTGTTTATGGCAATGGTGTAACACGTAAACACAAACTTGGTTCTCGTTATGCGGAAGTTCAAAGACGCGTTAATGAGATGTATCGAAATGGCTTTGTTCACTAAAAAACAATACTATGTTATTCATGGGCAGGTGGCTTTACCCGCCTGCCCATCTTAAAAACGCAATTATCATGCTGACATATCTTGTCCTTGCATTAGTTTTATGGCTTGTCGTTCCAATTGTAATTGGTGGACATGTTAAAAAGAAATCAGACCGAAAGGCATTGATATTGTTATGCCGTATCCTTGCCCTCGTCTTTGCCTTTCTTTCCATATCTAGGGCATTCTTGTATTTGTAACGAAGGGAAAAATATTGGAGATAAAAGCCATAAGCTTACTTTTACCATCTAATTATAACACAAGGCAACTGCAATCTGTTGGTGCTGTTCCTGATGAAACAGCAGGAAACCAGTAGGAGAGAATGGACGTAGAACACCCCAACAAGTGGCCAATTTGCCGAAAGTTATGGCATCAAGACAGTATACAAACTTCAACAAACTAATAATGAGCTTACTGCTCTTTTTAAAGCAACGAAATCAGTTAAAAATAAATTTTAAAGGATGAAAAATAAACATCAGTTTATTGGGCTAACCGACCAACAAGTTCTAGAAAACCGAGCAAAATATGGCGCGAATGTATTAACGCCAGCCGAAGAAGAAACCTTATGGCAGCAGATCCGTGAGGTTGGTAAGCATTGGGTCTCAGTTACAATGTATGGCTTGTTTGTTATTTCTGCAATTGTTGCAGGCTTGTTGTTCTCTACTATGGGTGCGCCTATATTAGTGATGCCGGCTATTGTCCTTGTTTCTTCTATTCTACTGCTTGTTGTAGGATTCTTTGGCGGGTTCGAAGACGAGTTCTTTAGAATATTGATTGTGGCATTTATGCTGTCAATGGGCATTTCAATTTATCAGTTTGAATGGAACAACGCCGAGTGGACAACCTTTTTCGAACCTATTGGTATTATTGTTGCGTTAGTTCTTGCAACCAGTATTGCCTATTTCCTTGAAAAAAGTAATGCCAAAACATTCCGCAGTCTTAATCAATCTAACGACGACACATTGGTAAAAGTGATTAGGAATGGTTGTCTGTGCCAAGTTCCGCGTATGGACATTGTTGTTGGCGATATTGTTAAGTTGGAGGCTGGCGAAGAAGTCCCAGCCGATTGCGAACTGCTTGATTCTTTAAATCTTATTGTTGACGAGTCTTCATTAACAGGCGAACCGCAGGCATCAAAGTCAACAAACCCAAACGATTATAGCGAAGATGCTGCCTATCCTTCGAATGAAATTAAGAAGGGCACCAATGTTGTTGAAGGATATTGTACCTCAAAGGTTACAAAGGTTGGCAATGCAACAGAAAGCGGTGAGGTTTATCGCTCTCTCACAGAAGGTAATGAAGTTAAGGTTGGTTGGTTCTTAAAAGATAGGGCCACGGGAGAAATCATCGGCAAGTATGCAACAGAAGATGATGCTGACGACGCCTGCGAAAATTACCTTGCAAAGCACGAAGATGCAGATGTCTTTGTTGAACAACCATTGGTAGACAGAATGCGTGTTAGTAAAGGTTGCGAAACGCCTTTAAGCCAAAAGTTAAATAAATTGGCCGCTGCTATTACCAAGACTAGCTATGCCTTTGCCATGTTTATCGTTATTGGTCGAATGGCTTGGTTCTTTGTGACTAAGGATGCTGATTTCACTTCTTTCAATGGTTGGATTAGTGTCATTAGCTATCTTCTGGATACGATCATGATTGCCGTTACCTTAATTGTTGTAGCTGTACCCGAGGGACTTCCTATGTCGGTAACCCTTAGTCTGGCGTTTAGTATGAGGAAACTGATGAAAACCAACACGCTCCCTCGAACAATGCACGCTTGCGAAACAATGGGTGCAGCATCTGTTATATGCACCGATAAGACTGGAACGCTTACAAAGAATCAGATGGAAGTGGTCGATTCAAAACTGTCATCTTCTGATGAACAACTCTTAGCAGAAATGATTGCTGTTAACACTACTGCTAATCTTGATTGTTCAGATAACGAAAACGTCAAAGTAATTGGCAATCCAACAGAAGGAGCCTTGCTGCTTTGGTTGCAAAAGAAAGGTGTAGACTATCTCGCCTTGAGAAATGATGAGAAAGTAATAGACCGCTTGCCATTTACCACCGAGAATAAGTATATGGCAACAATCGTAAACTCTTCGGTTTTGGCAAAGAAAGTAGTATTTGTAAAGGGTGCTCCCGAAATCCTTCTCGAAATGTCTAACGTTTCAATTGAAGAGAAAAGCAGTTACGAATCGTTGTTACAAGAGTATCAGAGCAATGCCCGTCGCACTTTGGGTGTTGCTTATGCAGAGCTATCTGATTCTGCCAATATCTTTGTTGACGGCAAACTGAAGGCCAACAACCTGCACTTCGTTGGCGTTTTTGCAATACTAGATGATATCCGTGAAGGCGTGAAGGAATCAATCGCAGAGTGTATGGCCGCTGGCATTGCTGTTAAAATTGTTACTGGTGACACGCCAGGTACAGCAAAGGAGATTGGACGTAAGATAGGACTTTGGACCACTGCCGACACCGATAAGAGTATTATTACTGGTTCAGAGCTTTCTGCCCTTACAGATAAAGAACTTGAAGACCGTGTACTTGACTTGAAGATTATTGCTAGGGCAAGGCCTATGGATAAGAAACGACTTGTGGAGGCTCTTCAACGTTTAAACCAAGTTGTTGCAGTTACTGGTGATGGTACGAACGATGCTCCTGCACTTCATACAGCAGATGTGGGTTTGTCGATGGGCAATGGCACTGTTGTTGCAAAGGATGCCTCTGATATGATTATCCAAGACAATTCATTCAGTACAATTACCAATGCTGTTATGTGGGGACGGTCGTTGTATAAGAACATTCAGCGCTTTCTCTTGTTCCAGCTTACCGTAAATGTTTCTGCGTGTTTTATCGTACTCTTCGGTGCATTCATTGGCACCGATACCCCATTAACCGTAACACAAATGCTTTGGGTGAACTTGGTTATGGATACTTTCGCTGCTGTGGCTCTCGCATCACTTCCCCCATCCGACAAGGTAATGAAAGAAAAACCTCGTAATCCAGGCAAGAAGAGGGATTCTATCATGCAAAGCATAAAGGATAATTCGTTCATTCTCGATCGCAATCTTCGAACAAACATCCTTGGTGTTGGTGGTTTCTTCTTTTTGCTACTCATGGTAATGATGCTTGTATTTAAGAAATATGAAGTTAACCAACTTACCGATTTCGTTAGTGGCCCATTGGTTGCAAAGGGGGGATTGTCTCCTTACGAAGGGGCGTTGTTCTTCACGATATTCGTGATGACACACTTTTTCTACCTGTTTAACTCCAAAGCATATATGACGGGGAAAAGTGCATTTGCCAATCTTAAACAGTGTAAAGGCTTGTTGTTTATAGCGTCAGTGATATTCTTGGGACAAGTCGCGCTCACCGAAATGCCTGGTCTTCAAGGTTTCTTCAATATCGTACCTGGTGGAGTGCGGGTTGCCGACTGGCTCATTATTACAGCAGGGTCGTTCTTGGTGCTTGGAGTTCGCGAGGTTTGGCGGTTGTTTAAGAAGTAGCAATCAACTGTTACGGCGGCATTGGGTTTATCTGTTCCACTTACCCCATCATGTCCATTAAGTCATCATCATAAAACCGCCCCGAAATGCAATACATTTCGGGGCGGTTTTATGATAAGCGTTTTACGCTTCCTTCTTTTTTCTTCTCCAATCAAAATACAGCGTTGCGGCAATAAGCAACAGCAATGCGGCGTAAGAGATGTAGGCGATGGTTTCGGTTCGGTTGATGCTCTTGGGATAGAAACTCAGCACAACCTCGTGCTTACCTGGCTTTATGGCAAGCGCACGCAGCAGGTAATTCACCCTGCCCAACTCGGCAGACTGCCCGTCGATGGTGGCCGACCAGCCCGGATAATACACTTCCGAGAACACCAACACGCCCCCCTTGTCGCTCTCTACGCTGTAATGCAGTTGGTTTGGCGCATACTTCTTCAGCTCGGCCTTAGCAATTGTGCCTTGTTGAACGCTCGTTCCCAGCACACCTTCAAAGCGTTTGTCGGCCACAGCCTCGTGCCGAAGGTTTAGTTTTGCCAGCGCATCCAGTTCGGCATTGGCGTTGTCCACATACTTCACGTGGTCTACCAACCACGCATTGCCAAAGGCGTATGGGTTTAGGAGCGGCACTTTCTGGTTGTTTTGCAACGGCAGAATAAAGTATTTGGCGTTGAGCATGTTGATGACGGGATAGATGGAGTCGCCCTTTACGCGTGTCATATCACCGCCAGCCTCGGCCACGGCTTTCATCAAACCCTGCATTTCGGGGGCAATGTAAGCCTCAATCAGCTCTTGATAACGGCGCAGTTTGGCGGCGTGATACCCGCCAATGCTCTTATGGTAGTACGAAGTTTCGTTTTCGTTAAAGGTGTTCGAGGCCAAGTTCAGCACCCTATAATCCAACCCCTTGTCTTGCAATATCAGTCGGTCTGTATTGTCTAAGGGTTGCGGTTGGTCGCGAACAGAGGCCTCCACAAACATATCGTCGTGCAGATAGCGTTTGTTCACCTGCCACATGTCGATAAGGCAAAGCAACGTTAGTGCCCCAACAAGATACTCGGACTTCAACTTCTTGGCCTTATAGAGCAGTAAGAAGGTTGTGCCGATGGCGATAATCCAGAACGAACGCCAGCAATCGGCCCTGAATATGGCTTGCCTAACTTGGGTTAGGTCGGTAAGAATGGGGTTGAGTTGCTGTTGTGGAAACTGCGATAAGGCTTGCAACTCGTCGCTAGAAACAAACGAACCGAAGAATACACTGGGCATAAGGGCGAACAGCAAGGCCATGCCTGCCGTTAGTCCAAAGCTTGCATACACGTATTTTATCTTGTGCGTAAGCAGGTCGGGCTCGTCGATAATCTTCTTTAAAGCCATTATTGCAAGCAGCGGAATGGTGAATTCGGCGATGACAAGGATAGAGGCCACCGTGCGGAATTTGGCATATAGCGGCATGTAATCGATGAAAAGGTCGGTGAGCCACATCATGTTCTTACCCCACGAAAGGGCTATCGACAATATTGTGGCGGCCACCAAAGCCCACTTCATCGGGCCTTTCACGATGAAAAGTCCCAGTATGAAGAGCATCAGCACAAACGCCCCCACGTACACAGGACCCGAAGTGCCTGGCTGTTCGCCCCAATATTGGCCAATCTGCTGATAGAGATAGCCCAGTTCGGGGTTGCCTTTCTCTTGTACAATGGGGTTGGCCGACATGGGTACGGATGCTCCACCTTTGGCGTTTGGCACCAAGAGCGTCCATGTTTCGCCGATGCCGTAACTCCATTGCGTAATGTAGTCGCGTTCCAATCCGCTGTTCGATTGGTTGGCGTTGTTCTTCTTCACCAATTCGCTTTTACCTCGCATCGACTCTTGTCCGTATTGCCAAGTGTGGTAAAGCGAGGTTAGGTTGATGCAAACGGCAAGTGTTGCGCCAACGGCACATGCCGCAGTGGCTTTAAAGAAACGCGCCAACTGTTTCTCCCTGATGGCTTGCACAAGATAGGCAATAACCATGAAGAAGATAATGAAGAGGTAATAATACGTCATTTGCACGTGGTTGGCGTATATCTCGAAGGCCGTAAACACGGCTGTTACAATCAGTCCGCGCACGTACTTTCCCCTATAAGCCCATACAATACCCGCAATCATGGGCGGCAGATAGGCAAGGGCCATCACCTTCCAGATGTGTCCGGCGGCGATGATGATGAAAAAGTAGCTTGAAAAAGCCCATATCACCGCACCAAGAGCAGCCAACGACTGCCTGAAATCGAATGCGCGTAGCAATATGTAAAAGCCCAAAAGGTAGGCAAAAACATACCACACATAGTCGGGCATCCACAGGTGGTAGGCCTTAGTTGCAGTAGAAAGCACGCTTGTACTGGGATACGAGGGCGAGGTTTGGTAGGTGGGCATGCCGCTAAACGTGGCGTTGCTCCATCTGGAAGTCTCTCCTGTCTTCTCTTTATACTTCAACACCTCTTGTCCTGCGCCTCGTCCTGCTGCGCTGTCGTGCTGGTAAAGTATGCGTCCGTCTATGGTGGCAGGAACAAAATAGGCGTAGGCCAATAGTGCAAAGGCCACAACAGCCACCACATCGAACAGGTATTTTTTTAGTATTTCCATTATGGTATAAATAAAATCTGTTCTGCAAAGATATATATAATATGTGTATTTCGCACCCTTTATGCTGTTAATTTTGACAGAGAAGGGCAAATGTGTGGGGTAAGGGGCCAGTAAAAGCCGTACTTGCAGAAGACCATTAGTATTTTGATGATGCTGCTTGTGGACGGTGAAATGGTGTGAAAGCGGGTAGGGAAGTGAATGCGATGCCCCGTAAAAACAAATGGTTGTGCCGCTTACCAGATTGGGGTAAGGACACAACCAATGGATGTTGTCTGTTTCAATGGCGATGTTTCAGCCTTATCTAACAACGGTTTTAACGGTCTTACCGTTGGCCATCTTCACGATGTTCAGACCGCGAACGGGAGCGGAGATGCGCTGGCCAGCGGCGTTGTAACGCGATATTTCGGCGGCGTTGTCTTCTTGTTGCAGCCCTTCGATAGACGAAGTGTTGAGGGCTTTCACCTCATAGCGGCCTGTTGCAGCAGCACTTTTCTCCGCCAAGCGGGTTTTAAAGGGCTCTACCTTGTCGGCAGGCACAAAGAAAACTGTTTGTTTGCTCAGGGAACGGAAGGCTTGACTGCCTAGTTCGGGCACGGCGTTCATTACGTTGAAAGTAACCGTGGAGAGGCGTGTGCCAAAGAAAGCCTTCTCGCCAATGCCGCTCGGACCACCCTTAAACGTAACTGTGGTTAGGGCGTTGCAGCCCATAAAGGCCTCGGAACCGATGGAGGTTACCTCGGCAGGAATGACAATCTCGGTAAGTCCCGACCCTGCAAAAGTCTTCGATTGGATGTTGGTGATACTCTCAGAAAGCGTAATGTGGGTAAGATTTTTAGCCCCTGCGAATGCTTGTTCGGCTATGCCGCCCACCGATTGGGGTACGATGAACGACTTATCTTCGCGTGCGATGGGGTAGAGTAGCAGCTCAGACTGGTCTTCGTTGTACAGCACACCACCGACAGATGAAAAACCTTCGATGCCTTCTTCCACCTCGTAGTTCTTGATGGGTGTATCTTTAAAGGTGTCGGCCGCTTTCTCAATGAACGATGCCGGCAAGGTAAAGGTGTTGAGCGAGGCGCAATTGGCGAAGGCTTTACTGCCTAATTCTTCTACTCCCGACGACAATTTTACGCTTTTCAGCGCGCTGCAACCATTGAACGTGTTTGCACGTATCTCGGTTACTTGGCAGTCGTTGTTGAAGTTTACGGTCTCAATGCTCGTGCACTCTGAAAAGGCAGCGGTGCCCATGTAGCTTACTGCGGCGGGTATGTTCACTTCTTTTAGTGCCTTACATTTGGCAAAGGCATAGTCGCCGATGTGGGTTACCGATGCAGGAATGGCGCAAGTGGTAAGTTTCGAGCAGCCGTTGAAGGCATTATTGTTTATCTTTTGCGTGGTGGCTGGCAGTTTCACCTCAACCAGTTGGTCGCAACCAGAGAACATATATTGGTCTACGAGGTTGTCTTCGGATATGCCATATCCCACATTCGATAGGCCTTTCTTCTTGAAGAAGTACGCACCAGAACTCTTTTTGAAACTTGCGGCGCGCAGGTTAAGGCGTTGTAGCTTGCCTGGGTTGATAGGCTCGTTGTCGCCATTATTCGCACCAGCCATCTGGCGGATAAAGAGAATGTCGGCGGTGTTGATGGGGCCAGAGATGGTCAGGTCGGTGATGGTTAACTTCTCGGTGGCAGCGATTTGGTTGCTCAACGTACCTGCCTCGGTCAGTGTAACGCTCTTTTCTTGGGCGTTGGCTGTGGTGCAGAGCATGGCGAAAGCCATGATTGCAAGATGCTTTTTGCTTGTAAAAATCTGTAACATGTATTGTTCTATATATTTAAATGGTTATTTGTTTATCGTTTGTTTGGGGATTAACGTTCGTATGGCAGAACCAGTTTAAAGCCTCTGCCGCGCAACACCACGTTTTGTTCTCGCACCTCTTCAACCGTAAGCTTGTGTTTGCCTTCGCGCAAAAGTGTGCCGCTGAACTCTTCTGGGTAGTTCATGCCAAGGCTTACTTCCACCTTTTGGCCAAGCTTTGGCGCAACGATGGCGGGTTTTATTTTAAGCACTCGTCTGGCTGCTGTGGGGCGTGCGCCATTCATCAGCCAAACGCCGATACCCGGTCGGCGAACGGCCATTACGGTGTTCATCTGTTGATAAATACTTCGCGAAGTGGTGCCGTATACGCCCACCTTTTGTGCCGACCCGCTGCAACGAACGGTTACTTTAAGCGTTTTAAACTGGCCGTCTTCGCCAATGGCCTTTATGTTGGCCTCGCCTTCGTAAGCGGCAGCAATTTCTAGGATGCCAGTCTTGGCGTTCCATTTGGTGTTGAGTATGCTGTCGGGGTCGTCGATGGTGAGGCGAGCGAGGTCGCCACCGCCTGCAAGACTAACAAACTTGCTCTCGTCGCGTGGATAAAGGCGTATTTCGGAGTCGCTGATGCTGATGGGCGGAACCACAACACTGATTTTTAGTTTGCGCTTAAAGTCGCCCGAAAGGATGGTGGCGTAGGTTTCGCCTTCCAGCAAGCCATTGATGCGCAGCGTATCTTTCGACATGGAGATGCTAGCCACCTTCGAGTCGGCGATGTTGGCTTGGTATTTTCCCGTTCCGCCATGTAGCAACACAATGCGTGTGGATTGCTTGTTGAGTGCCACCGAGTCGGTGTTGTTGGTGCCGAAGGCAATATCCGAAAGTTCAGTGTCTGTGGCATTGTCGCAACTGGTCAATGCCATAGCCGCGAAAACCAGCAGAAGGCATAGGCGGCTTGCCGTTTTGTATATTGGTGTTGTCATCGTTTAGTCTACGTTTAGTTTGTATTCTATTTCCCATTTGCGCGTCGGCGTTTCTTCAATCTCTATGCGTAGGGTGTGTTCGCCCTTTGAACCGAAAGTAATAACGCCAGATGTGGGTGTGACGGGTTGGCCATCTACCCAATAAAGTATTTTGGCGTCGGGGTTAGCCAAGTCGTGATAGTATAGTGGTAGGGTGCGTGGGGCCGTTCCTTGCTCGCGCACCATATATAGATAAGGTATTCGGTCTTCGTCGTTTACGCCGAAGTTTAAGGGCATAGTGGTTTGCGACACGGTTGCAGATGCGTCTGAAACGACCGAGCCTTTAATGGTTTTCACGCTGAAAGCATAGCTTTTGCCTGGTTCCAACCCCGCAACCACATGTTTAGTTGCTTTCGTGGTTGCTGCTGCTTTGCCGTTGATGGTTATCTCGTAGGTTACGTCTGTTTCAGCCACAGCGTTCCACGACAGTTCAATCTCTCGCTGTTGCGGTGTGGCATGCAGGTTAGCTGGTGGTTCGGGCTTGTTGGGCACAACGCCTTCCTTGGTTTTTACCATCGAGATATCGTCGATAAGGATGTGTCTTCCTGCATCGGCGTCTTCGTATACAGACAGTATGTAGAAACCCAATGCAGCCGATTCAACCCCAGCAGGTGCCTTAAAAGTGAACGTTTTCTTTTTCCATGTGCCCGTAAAGTCTTTGGCCATGTCTTTTTGTGCCTTCCGTTCTTCTTTCTTAATGAGCTGTTCGCCCTTATACCAGTCGATGTAAACCAAGATGTTGGGCTTGGTAACAGTGCCTTGATACCAGTACGACAGTTCGTATTCGGCACCCGGTTGCACCTTTATATAATGTGTGTTGAAGTCTTTATCGCGTGCGATGAACGACCCGCCATTGGGGAAAACGCGTATGGCGTAGTTGCCACTGTGGGCGGTTTTCGTGCGTTCGCGCGACAGCGATGAGTTGAAATACCAATACTGGGGTTTGAGGTAGGGGTCGAACGAGGGTGCAGTACCCCCTTCGCCGCTGCCTTCGTTGCCGTTTTGAGGCTTAACATAGACTTCAAATCCCCCGTCGATAACCAACTCTTCGTGTGTTTGGGCCGTGCCAGCCTGTGCAAAGGCAAGCGCGAGGGCAAGGATATGCAGTTGTTTCATATTGTTCTTATTGATGTGTTGGCAATGTATATGTGGTTTTATTGCAGGCTTATGCCATACCTCTGTGCCACCTGCCAGGCCACGTTTCGCAGCGAACCTGTGGCGGATGTGTCGGCAAGGAGCCGTTGTTTGTCCCAAAGTCCGCTGCCGGCGGTTAGTTGGTCGATGAGCGTTTTTACCTCGTTGTAGGTGAAATGGGGCTTGCCCGATGTCTGTACGGTGAATTGCAGGCCATAGACGGCACCACATGCCTCGGACAAGAAGGTAAGGGCGTTGGCTGCATCCTCATCAATGTTGGCCATAGTGGTTTCGCCCGTTAGCAGATTAATGGCTCTTATGGCAGCCACTTTTGATAGCTCGGCACGAATAATGGCCTGTTGGCGCAACATGTCGGCATAGCGATATTGGGTAATTGCTGCCCTTCCTGCTGCAAAGGCGTTGTAAAGCGTGATACGCGATTGGCGTAAGGTGGGCGCGTTGGCAGCCTGAACGTAAGGCAACCAAAACTGATAATAACCGTAAGCTAGGTCCCAATGGTGTTCTAACTCGGTGTAGTTGTGGCCTGCAACGAGCACGTTGTCTTCGTGGTTTTTGCGTAGGGCCTCACTATTCAGCACGCTGTCGTTGAGGTGGGTGTTGAGAATCTTGTCGAGATAGATGCCGCCATAGACGATGCCTTGGAAGAGTTCGGCCACCACTAGCCCCTTTTCGTTGGCAAAAGCGAGGTTAACATCGCCGATGTTACGGCCTACATATCCGCCTTTTCCTGGCTTTGCCTTTTGGTTACGGGCAGTTCCAGGCCCCTCTTTGCCCATTCCGCTGAGTGTAGCAGCTTGGTTGAAGATGTCTTCCACGTCTTTCTTTACGAGTGCGCTATCGGCTTTGTGGGTTGGCGATGCCGACAGTTCGCGGCGCGGTTTCAATCCAAATTCGCCATTATTGTAATAGCCCTTCATCGTTTCCAGCAGTGTGCGGTTCTCAATTCTGGCCTCTTTAAGGTAGCTGTCGTAAATATAATCGAGTGGGTCGCGCAGCAAAGTGCATTCCAAGTAGTCTACACTGCTGATGCCATTCCTTGCAAATTTGTACTGCGGGTCTGGGTAGGGAGGCATCACATAGGCCGATTCAACGGTTTCTCCTTCCCAGCGATTGCAGGACGAAAAGACGAGTGGCGCCAACAAAAGCACCAAGAATATCTTGTGGTTCATCGGGTGTCGTTATATATATATATAATGTGTATGGGGGTTAGGGCAAGATGATGTAGGCGCAAAATGGGCCTTTTATCTTGCCAATTCCTTCTTCGTTTTGATGTTCGTTCACTTTAAGCGGTTTCACGATGGTAAGTCCGTCTTCGGAAATAGCCGAGATGGTGGCCTTTATTGACGACCCACGAGGACCTACACCGTTTACCAAAAGGTACATCGGGAAACCTGATTTGGCCTTGAAATGCAGTTCGTGTTGCTGACCATTAGAAAGAAAAGACGTTGCATCTTCGTTTGTTTTGTTGGTGGCAATGGTGGTGAGCGAGCGGTTTGCAGCCACATAACGCACCACATAGCGCGATGCAAGTTCGGCCTCGGGCACGTTATTGCCCAAGATGTCTACCTCGCGAAACGAGCAAGTAAGCGTAACATCGTAGGTTCGCACGTCTTTGGTTATCTCCACTCCGGGGTAAACGAAGTCGGAAACGGGTGCATCGGGGTTCCCCAATTGCACTACTTGGTCTTCGTAAGAGACCTTGGGTTTCTCTACACCTGTGAAAGGAAAGAGCGTGTCGTAGTCTTCTTCGGCATAATCGGCAGTGCTACGCGAGCAGCTTACAAGCATTGCAACCAGTGCTAAGAGCATATATTTCATTGCGTTCATGTGTTCTGTTTGTTTTAAAGGTGGTGTATCAGCGGTCGTCGCCTTCATCCCAAATCTCGGCAACAAGTCCCGTTGGCTTGCCTTCTGGGTGCAAGTGCTTGCTTACAAGGCGCGTTTTGCGAAAGAGTGGGTCGTAAACTTCTACCAGTTCGGCAACGAAACGTTGGCCTACACGTTGGAAATCGAAGAACATGATTTTGCTGTCGTAGCGCAATCCTGCACGGAAAGTGATGCCATGTTCTGTGCCAGCGTAGCCCGAACCCAATCCAACAATCTCTTTTGCAGGATAGTCTGGTATGGGATTTTTCTTCTGCGCAAAGAGAAAGAGGTAGTATTTCTTCTCCCTGATTTCGCGTAACAGCGATTGGTTTGTCTCAACGTTGCGTTTTACATAAACGTCGCTGCGGAAGAATATGCGGCTACCACGGTGAATGGAGAGTTGCGGATTGACCATGCGTTCGAAGAAATCGCGGTTTTGGAAAGCTCTATCTGCAGTTTGTTTCCATTGCTCTTCGCTGGCAAGTTTGGTGAAAACGATGTATTCGCGGGCGGGTTCTAGGTAGCTGGCGGTGCGGAAAATGAGGTCGCCGTCTTCGTTCTTGCCTATGAACAGCCAATCGGAAGCGGCGCGAAAGGCATCGTTAACCAACTGATGCACGTAGTTGCGGGTGACGAAACTCAGCTGTGTGAAGCTGTTTCGGCCTACGCGATATTCGCTTTTCTGTGGTTTGGAGGCTGTTTGTTGGGTGAAGTCGGCCTTCATCTCCATCGTGTTGTCGGCGTTAAACCGCATGGTGAAACTGTCTCCACCATAGCCGTATCGTCCGCGGAAACCGAATTGTGGGATTAATTCTGATGGATTGGAGAAGAGCAACGAGTCGGTTCGTGGGAAATACAGCACTCGCCAACCATGCTCGGCACTGGTTAGTTCGGCTTTCAAGGCGGCAATGCTCTCTGCATTACGCTGTGCCGGCGAGCGGTCGAAGGCGTCTTGACTGGCATCGCAAGCCGCAAGTAACGTTACGATGATGGCTGTTAGCCAAGCTTTGGTTTTACTGTGCATGTTGTTTGATGTAGTTGTTTATGCGGCGCAGACTGGTAATCTGCAACTGCTTTAAGTTGATGTGCAGGCTTTTTTGCATGTATTGTTCCACAAAAGCCTGCTTAGCCACAATCTCTTTATAGGCTTGTTCGGCCTCTTTGTTGTATTGTTGCTGTACCTCGGGGTCGCTGTCTTGGTCGGGTGTTTGCGCTGTATTGATGGCATCGTTCACCTCTTTGGGCGTAGAGCAGAGGGTTGAACTGATGATTTCAGCAAAGTCGTCTTCGGCCGAAAGAAAGGCTTGCATGGTGTAAAAGCCGCGTTTATTGGCATAATCGGCTAGTCCGAAGTAGTCTTTTTCTTTCTTCGAGTAGCCCAAGGGAGCGGCCAAAGGTTCGGTTGAACCCGTGTAGCGATGCCCGCTTATGGCCGTAAACTTGTCGCGATCGTAGGCAACAAGCTCTGCCAAACGACGTGCAAACTGGTGATGAACGCTGCGCATCAGGGCATACATCTTGTTGGCGTCGCCTGCTTTGAAGTCGTCTACGCGGAAGATACACATTTCCGAGGGCGTGAGCTGTGGGTTGTTGAGCAGTTCAACGCCGTTCTCGTCTACGTTCTTCCCACCATATAGATATATTCGTAGGGGCGTTTTACCTTGCAGGAAGTGGTCTCCTCCGAGGTTTTCTTGTCGATAAGTCTCAAAGCATAGTTCGCGAACGGCTCTTAAAATGGCCTTCACGTTGTCGGGTTTTGGTGGCGAAACGAAGGTCGTACCTGTGTTGGCGTTCTTCTGCCAACGGTAAACCACCTCGATGTTATAAGGTGCGGTGATGCTGTCGGCTATCCAATGGTCTAGCTCTGTCTGTGGGTTTTGCACCGCTCCTGCATCCACCACGCTTTGCTCACTGAGCGATTCGTTGGTGCAGGCCTGCAAAAGGCATGGCAACAATAGGCAGATAATGTTCTTTATATTCATCGTTTATAGTTCTTTTTACGTTAAAAGCCTTTTAATGTAAGGGTTCGTTGCGTTCGCGTGGGTTGGGTTCCAAGCCTCGGTTGATGGCTTCGGCCGGTATTTGCAACAGCTTTCGTGGGTCGTTTTTCTCCAAAGGGAAGTAGTAGGTGCTTTTAGACGAACGCTTAACTGCGATATGGAACCGACGAAGGTCGAACCAACGCAGGCCTTCTTGGAAGAATTCTTGTTGGCGAAAGCCAACGATGGTTTTCACCAAGGCCAACTGTTTGAGGGTCATTCCGTAGAAGGGCGTGTATGTTTTGTAGTTGTTGCGGTTGGTCGTTGTGTATACGTCGCGGTCGATAGAAGGCATAAAGCCAAACTTTCCTTGCATGTATTGCAGCAAATCGTCGATGGATTTGGTGTAGTTTCTTAGCATGGCGTGTGCCTCCATGCGGTTGAGCAACACCTCGTCGGCGGTAAACAGCACGTTGGTGACGTACAATCCACGCGGTTTGCTGCCTACACTCTCGGTGGTAGACAACTCATCGAACTTGGCTAAGTACCTACTTGAAGGTACACCAAGTACGCCAGAGGTGAATATATAGGTGCCGATGAAATTCATTTTCTCGTAATCGCCGCCGCCCTCAATGCCTTTTTGGGCGAACACTTTGTTTACAATGTTGAACGTAGAGCCATACTTCTCGGTGGGAAGGGTGCGTGCCAAGCGGCTCTCTGTGGTGGTTAGCAAGAGGTTTGCTGGCTCGTTGGTGGCCGTGTAGCGACGAAACAGGTCTTGATGTCTGAACTCTAACTCGTTTGCATACGTCCGCCAAGGGCGCAACTGGGTCTTAGGGTCGCCGCCAAGTACATAGTCGGCATAGGCCACCACTTGTTCCCAGTCGCCCTTCATGAGGTAGAAACGCGTGGCAAAGGCGTATGCCGCCTTCTTGTTGAAGTGGAATTTGGGGTGCTTGTAATACTCGTCGGCAACGAGCGTTATGCCTCTTTTCAGGTCTTTCTCAATCAGTTCGTACACCTCGCTCACCGTTTGTCGCTTATAATCTACCAGTGCCTCCTTCTCTGGTTTGGTGATGTAGGGGATACCAGGGTCGGTGCTTTGGGTGGAATAGGGTTGTGCCCAGATGTTAACCAGCATGAAGTGCAGGTAGGCTCTCAGCAAGAACGCCTCGCCATAAAGTGCTTTTACGCGTGCACTTTTGGGGTAGGTAGAGAGCAATTCCAGTGCTTTGTTGGCTTGGGCGATACCTTTGTAGCAGGCATTCCAATAGTTTAGGGGCGTGTCTAGGTCTTCTTGGTCGTAGTCTTCCCAAAAAAACATGGCCTCATTCAGTCGCGAATGCACGCCGTTGGGCCGTTCCTCAACGTTGTCGGTGCGTGGTTCGAGAAACGGAATGTAGCTGGCTTGGGGGTAAGCGCCCGTAAGTAGCTCGGCAATCTTGTCTTCCGTGTCGATGGCTACATCGAGATCGGAGTCGGGACTTTGGTCCAGAAAGTCGTTGCAGGCTGTAAACAGCGCGAGCAACGCCAGTAGCAAGATGTTATTCTTCATTTATATATGGAGTGATTTTCGTTATGTTGGTGGGGTTTATATCGTATGTCCGACCGCTGTTTAGAACCCTAAGTTGAGCGTGGCAGTGAACTGACGGGGTGTGGGAAGCGACACACCGCCCGTGCGATAGTACTCTGGGTCTTGCCCTTTCAGCTTGCTGTCGGCATAGATGAGGAAGGGATTGGTGACGTTGAGGCGCAAGGATGCAGCGTGCAAGCGCAACTTTTTGAGCAAAGCAGGCGTGCATGTGTAGCCCAACGAGATGTTCTTCATACGCACGAAACTGCCATCGGCCACGCGATTTTGCGAAAAGTTGTAGGTGTTATACGCTTTCTCGATGTTCTCTTTGCCCACTTTGGCGATGAGTTCTTGCGATGGTAGTGTGGGAACATCCGTATGTCGCTCGTCGCCAGGGTTGAGCCAGCGGTTGTAATACTCCTTTGAGAAGACGTTGAGGTCGGCAAAGTCGGGGTCAAAAGTTGGGTTGAGCCTTATCTTGTTGCCTGCCTGCATGGTGAGAAAGAACGACAATTCCCACGCACCTAGCTTGAAAGTGTTGTTCAAGCCGCCCAAAACCTGCGGCTCGATGGGGCCGTGGTAGATGAGATAGCTCTTTGCATACTGCGTGTCTAGAAAGTCGGCACCTGCGTTTTTGGCGTAAGCGTTTTGGCTAGAAGGGTAGCGGCCGAAGTTGAAAGTGGGTAATCCGTTGCCGTCTAGCCCTTGAAAGTTGTACGAAAAGAGCGAACCCTTGGGATAACCCACGATGTTTCCGCGTCCGCGTCCTGCCACCATGTCGAAAGCATTGGGCGTGTTTAGCAGGCGGGTGATTTCTTGATGCATTGCACTCAGCGTAAGGCTGGTGGTCCAAGAAAATCTGTCGGCAACGATGTTCTTGGTGTGTAGGCCTAGTTCTACGCCTCTTGTGCGCATGTCGCCAAAGTTAGCGTACTTGTAATACTGACCTCCAACGCCCGAAGTGCGTACAAGGTCGATGAGGTCGAACGTGTTACGCTGGTACAAGTCGATGGTTGCGCTGATGCGATTGTTGAACATTCCCAGTTCAACACCCAAGTTCAGCTCGTACATTTTTTCCCATGTCAGGTCGCGATTTTCAAGATGTTTGATGTTGAGTTTGTTCTCGCGGTTGTTAAAATGGTAGCGGTTTACGATGCCGCTTTGGTAAACGGCGTTGGCGTTGATGGCCTCTTCGTTCATCTTGGCGGTAAGTCCGTAACTGGCGCGAAGTGCTAAGCGCGAAATCCAAGCATGGTTTTTAAGAAACTTTTCTTGGTCGATGTTCCACTTGGCACCAACGTTCCATGTGGGCAACCACAGTGCGCGTGCCCCACGCCCCGAACTATTGGAGCCTTCGGTGTTGAGAACGAAGTTGAAAACATAACGCCCCGCATAGCCGTAGGTTCCGTTTAGCGAGAAGGTTACGCCGCGTTCGTTGCGCTTATGCAGTCCAAAGTAACTGTTACCTTCGTTGGTTAGCTTGTCGAAGATAAGCGGATTGGTGTACACTTGGTTGCCGCGACCATATTGTATGCCGTAACCTTGGAAGGGTTGGTTGGAGCGATTGGCGGCGCGAACCTCGGTAAAGGCAAACGCTTTAAAGTCGTGCTGCCCCATGCGCTTGTCGAAATCGAGGGCCAAACGTGCCAGAAAGCTGGTCATTGATGTCTCGGTGCGGTTGAACAAGCCGCCGTGGGTAAGGCCAACCTTTGGTTGGAGCAGGGGATTATCCTTGTCGCGCACCAAGTAGATGTTCTCTTGTGCAACCGTGGGGTTGTCGTTGGCGCGATAAGCCTGCACTATGTTAGAGCCTTCGTCAACCTCGTGTGTGGTGACAGTGTTGGCTCGGCGGGCCGAAAACAATGTTTTTACGGCCAAGTCTGTCGTTAGTTGGTAGCTGCCTTCGGCTTGTAGCTTAAAGTCAAGCACGTCTACATGGGTTTGGTTGTTGGCATATTCGTTCAGGATGTTGAACGGAGCCCAATTGTTTCGATAGTAAGCCAGACTGCCGTCGGCGTTGTATGGGCGCAGTGTGCGGCTTGTGCCGAGGGCGTAAGAGAAGGGGTTGATGTCGAAATCGCGCTCAAACACACCCAACGTGTGGTTTTTGCGTTGGGGCATAGTGCCTGGTGCCTTCTGTGAACGTATGTTGCCTTGTGCCGAAAGCGTGGCGCGCATCTTCTCGTTAATATAAAAGGTGCTCTTGATGTTGGCTGTTAGGCGGCTAACCTTGTCGGCGATGGTCCAACCGCTATCGTGATAAAAGCCCACAGAGGCGTATGTTGCCACGTTTTTTCCGCCGCCGGCGAAGGTGAGCGAATGGTTGGTTGTGGGGTTAAGCGTAAAGAGCAGGTCGAACCAATCGGTGTTGGCGTATTCCCTTTCGCGCAGAAAGGCGTTGCGTGCCTCGGGCGTATTGGCTATTTGGTATCGGCCTGTTGTGGGGTCGATGGTACTCAGACCTCTGTACAACTCGTGGTAAACGCCTGCCCTTCGGCCGTAAAGCGCATTGCGGAGCCCAAAATATCCCTTGTCGTTCATCTCTTGATAGAGGGCCATTGTTTCTTGCGAGTTCAGCAAGTCGAACTGGCTGTAACGCGGTTTCATGCGGATGGAGTTCTCTGTAGCGTAGCTTACGCGTAAGGGCGTTTCTCTTTTACCCGATTTTGTGGTCACAACGATAACGCCGTTGAGCGCGCGCGCACCGTAAACAGAGGTTGCCGAGGCATCTTTCAGCACCTGAATGTCTTCTATGTCGGCAGGATTAAGGCCTGCAACGGCCGACCCAACCAGCGTGGCTGCATCGCCCGATGCCAGTTGGTCTAGGTTTAGGTGTACCAAGTCTTCGTAAACCACACCATCAATAACCCACAGCGGCTGCACGTTACCGATGATAGAGGCACCGCCACGGATATTAATGCGCGGTGCAGAACCAAACGTTCCCGATATGTTTTGTATGGAAAGACCAGCCACACGCCCTTCAAGCATGCGCGAGAGGTCGGCTATACCTTCTAGTTTAATATCGTTCATCTTAACCGAAGTGGCTGCACCAGTGTACACACGGTTGCGAATGTTCTGGTAGCCAGTTACCACCACCTCGTCCACCATTCTGCTATCGGCCTTCATCACGATAGTCATGGGCTTGGCTTGGGCCTTGGTTCGCAGGGTGGTCATGCCCACATAGCTCACTTGTAGCGTTTGGCCAGGGGCGGCTTTAAGGGTAAAGTGTCCGTCAATGTCGGTCACGGCGCGCTCCGTGGTGCCTGCGGCTTGCACCAAGGCACCCACTAGGGTTTCGCCCTGTTCGTTCTTCACCGTTCCCGTTATGGTATTGGCGGTTTGCGCCATAGCCACTTGTTGGCAGGCCAAGAGCGCAAGGCAAAGGGTTAGGACTTTCTTCAAAGGGGTTGATATGTTTGTTGTCATAAGTTTGTTTGCTTAAACAGAGGGGGTTGTATGTGGGTGTTATAGGCGCCAGAGCACGCCTCCATAGATGCCAAGGGGGTGGCCTGCGCGAAGTCCGGAGGGATGGCGCGACACTAAATAAACCTTGTTGGTGAGGTTGATGGCGTTAAGTGTGAGGGTGATGTGGCGGTTGAGATGTCCCTTTAGCGATGCATCTACGATGGCATGGGCGGGAATTTTCTCGCGTTCGGCAATGCGCCCTTGTCCTGGTTGGGTGCGCATGTCGCCGTTTATGCGCACGCCTATGTTGGCCTCAAAGCGTTTGTGCTCAAAGCCTAGCTGGGCATTGAAGGCGTGCTTATATATATAAGGTATCTCGTCGCCATAGACAACGTCGCCCCACGACTCGCTGCTGAATGTGTTTCGCATCTCGGTATCGGTGTAGGTGTACGACAACTGCAAGGGCAATTGCACGCCCCAATGACGGGGTAGGGGTTGATAATGCAACATCAGCTCAAGACCTTTCACCACGGCTTTGCCCACGTTAAACTGGTCTAGCGTGCCTTGTCCGCCTTGTGCAGCAAGGTCGCTACCCAACATGTTGTCGTAGTTGTTGTAAAAACCGATGGCCTCTGCCTTCAAGTTATTGGTGGTAAGGCGCAATCCCGCTTCAAGGTTTACGCTGCTTTCGGCCTTTTGGTAGAGGGTGGCACTGGGTGGTGCGAAACCTTTGTGCACGCCGCCGAAAGCCGATAGCACGGGGAGCAGGCGATAGCTAACGCCTAACCCAGGCAAGAAGGCTCGTGCGTGGTTGGGCGTTTCGATGCGAACCATACCCGTGCGGCGCGGGTCGGCGGCGGTATAGTCGCGTTTTAGCAGGTCAACGTCTTCGTAACGAACGCCCAACGTTAGGGTTAGCGCGTCTTTGGCCCACTTGGTTAGGGCGTATCCAGCCCATGCGTGGGCCGTGGTGATGCGGTTTGCCTGACTTCCCGGCATACCTGCTAGGAACAAGTTCATCTTACCTTGCTGCATAGCGTAGGCATCATCCTGCTGAAAGCGGTCTTCGCTGTCGGCGTGATAGCGCAGGCCGGCCTCGGCGGTGAAGTATCCGCCGAAGAGCATGGTGCGATATTCGGCCTTGCTTTGTATGCCTCGCGAGTGGTATGTGCGGTAGTTGGCACGTACCATCAGGGTCTCGCCCAGATAATCTTTTGCGCCAGTAAGGATGTCGAAGTAGTCTTTATTGGTTTCGGGGTCGGTAAGCACGCTGGCAATAGAACGTTTTTCGGCCTTGGTGTAGCCTGCTTTCACATCGTTTAGTTTGTACCAGTTGCGGAAAAAGTGGTTGTAATAAAGGTTGGTGGTTATCTTCCACTTGTTGGCTTTCTCTATGATATAGGTACCAACCCATTGTGTGTGGCGCGTGGTAAGCTGGTCGCGTTGTGCGCCTGCGTAGCGAAAGTAAGGGCGTTGTGCGAAATCGGTTTCCGAAAGGCCAACGTAAGTTTCGTCGGAGGTTTCGTTGGCAAAGCCGAATTTAAGTTCAAAGAGGTGGTTTACGCCCTCGTCGTTGTCGGTTTGTGCCGAAACCTTGGCTATGAGGTCGTTGCGCTTAAAGCCCGTGCGGTTGTCTGGCTCATCACGGCGAAAGCCTTTCGATTGGTAACGCAGGTATTCTACCATATAACCCACATGCTTGTGGCGGTTGCCAAAGCCTGCATACGATTTCAGGGTGTTGTAACTGCCATACGAAACTTGCGCCTTGCCCCACAATCGTTGGGGAATAGGCGTAGAAACCATGTTGATTGCACCACCCGTTGTGAACGGACCGTATTGCACTTGGCTGCTACCTTTAAGCACTTCGATGGCATACATGCGGGCGGCGTTTGGGAAATAGTAGGCGGCAGGTGCAGCGTATGGGGCTGGTGCTGCCAGTACACCGTCTTCCATGAGCGAGATACGTTCGCTACGTTCGGCCTTCGTACCGCGCAAACTGATGTTGGGGCGAAGACCAAAGCCGTCTTCCTCGTACACGTTTACGCCGGGAACGCTCTTCAGCATACGGTTAATGTCGGTGTAACCAAACTTAGCCAGTTCGGTGGGCGATAGGTAATAGGCCGATCCCGTACGGTTGCGAGCCTCGAACTTGCTGCCCAGCATTTGGTTGGAGCGCACCACCACTTCGCGAATGCGGTGTGTAGAGTCGGTCATAGCCTTGCTCTTGGTTGGTTCTTGGGCTTGGGCAGTGGTAAAGATGGCAAGCGCAAGGGTTGCAAGAGCGATAAGAAATTTCGTCCTGAATGTTTGACACATCATGATTTTTGGGTATTCTGTTTGTCTTTTGGCAGTATTTCTCGACAGGCATTCTTCATTCCTACGTCCGCAGACGTGGACTAACCTCGCTTTTTCCCCTCTCGGTTGTTGGTAGACGCAGCGTTGTAGTTAGTGGCAAAAGCCTTTGTTTGTCAAGTAGATAATGTCAGTAAAAACAGTTGATGAATGGTTCCTTTTTATCCGTTTATTTATTTTCGGGTGCAAAATTAATAAATAATTAACTTTTATACAATCATTATTTCTCGGTATTTTAGATAGATGGGATTTAAAGGTGAAAAGGTGAAAAGGTGAAAAGGTGAAAAGATGGCTGCGCCACCAACTCGTCAACTTGTCAACGGTTGTAATGTTTTTAGTAAAAAATTTAACATTATAAGTGCCTTTTCTGCTCACCAATCCACATTTTGCCGCAAAAAATCGTTTCTCGCGGAGGTTTGTTTTGATGCAAAAAGGGGTTAGCATGTGAATGCGGCGAAATGAATATTTATTTGAAGAGGCCGCCATTTGCACCAACTTTTGGGCTGTTTATAGCAAAATATAGTGTAATATGCCGCTAAACGCAGTGCATTTTGGTGCTAAACGCAGTGCGTTTTGGTGCTAAATGCAGTGCGTTTTGGTGCTAAACGTAGTGCGTTTTGGTGCTAAACGCAAGGTAAAATGGTGCTAAATGCAAGACGAAAAGCATAAAAATGCACTGCAATGGTATAAACAAAACCTTTTAGAATCATGAAAAACATAGCTGAAAAGGGCAAAATTGTGGTTAAAAAGTGGGATTTTAGGGTCTAAAAGCGGGAAATTGGGCCTGAAAAATGATGAGTTGGCAACCATTCTGGAAAGGCAAAAGCGTGCAAAATGCAGGTTTTTTCTTAAAAACAGACACGTTGGGAGAAGTGAAATGTAAGAAAAAGTAGTGTTTTACCTACTTTTTAACTCCGATTTTCGCTAGAACGGAGTGGAAAATAACGTGTCGTTGTAAAATAAAAACAAAGATTTTAAGTTTTTGAGTTGATGAGTTGGTGGGCTGATGAGTTTTTGAGTTCTTCTCTCATTCCTCGAAAAGTGCGTTTTCTCACCATGACAATGTTCGAACAAGCTCGACATTGTTCGTTCGGCTTAACGAAAACGTTTTTCTCTCATTCCTCGAAAAGTGCGTTTTCTCGCCATGACAATGCTTGAGTAAGCTCGACATCGTTCATTCGACTTAATGGGAACGTTCTTCTCTCATTCCTCGAAAAGTGCGTTTACTCGCCATGACAATGTTCGAACAAGCTCGACATTATTCGTTTGGATTAACGGGAACGTTCGAGTTGTATGCCTGTGCAAGAGGAAACAACGGCCAAAACGAAAAGAAACAACCCTAAGCAAGGAAGAACGACTTTCAAACAAGAAAGGGCGACCTGCAAGCAAGGAGGGAACAACCGCACAACCGAGCGGGAGCGGTACTCAAGGATGAATGAACAACCGCACAAGCGTGAGGTAACGTCACCCAAAGTTGAGGGAACGCCCCACAAGCAAGAGGAAACAACCTACAAGCAAGGGGAACGCCCCACAAACAAGAAAGAGCAACCTGCAAGCAAGCGGGAGCTACCCCACAAGCAAAGGGGAACAACCGCACAACCGAACGGAGAATGCTTTCTTCGTAAAGGCAAACGGCATGCACACGCCACCTCTGCTTACAAATGCAAGTTGTGGCCCATACGTTCTTGTTTGGTTTTAAGATACTTGTAATCGTACTTGTTGGGATGCACCTCAACGGGTACATTCTCGGTTATTTCCAATCCATAAGCCTCCAAACCCACGCGCTTTACGGGGTTGTTGGTGATAAGCCGCATTTTGTGCACACGCAGATGACGGAGCATTTGCGCACCGCATCCATAGTCGCGTTCATCGGGTTTGAATCCCAAATGCACGTTGGCGTCAACCGTGTCGTAACCTTGCTCTTGCAGTTTGTAGGCGGCAATCTTGTTCATCAGTCCAATTCCCCTACCCTCTTGCTGCATGTAGATAAGCACGCCGCGTCCTTCTTTCTCAATCATTTCAAGCGAATGGTGCAGTTGGTCGCCGCAATCGCAACGCATACTGCCAAGGATGTCGCCCGTGGCACACGACGAATGCACGCGAACCAATATTTCATCATCGTCTTTCCACTCGCCTTTGGTCAGCGCGAAATGTTCCAATCCATTGCTAATCTGTCGGAAAGGCGTAAGTTTGAAATGGCCATACTTGGTGGGCATGTCCACGGTTTGCCCCACTTCGATAAGCGATTCGGTTCTCAGGCGATAAGCAATCATGTCTTTGATGCTAATCAGTTTCATGCCAAACTTATCCGCCATCACCTTCAATTCGGGCAATCGGGCCATCGTTCCGTCTTCGTTCATTATCTCCATCAGCGCACCTGCAGGATACAAGCCGGCCATTCGGCACAGGTCTATTGCCGCCTCGGTATGCCCGCTGCGCCTAAGCACGCCGTTGTCTTGGGCATAAAGGGGGTTGATGTGCCCCGGACGGCCGAACGTTTCGGGCGTAGACTTAGGGTCGGCCAATGCCCTAATGGTCTCTGCGCGGTCGTGTGCCGACACGCCCGTCGAGCAACCTTCCAGCTTATCCACGGTAACAGTGAACGGCGTACCCAGCACCGAGGTGTTATCGTTTACCTGATGGGGCAGGTTAAGCTCTTTGCAACGCGACAAGGTGATGGGCACACACAGCACGCCACGTGCATGTTTCAGCATGAAGTTCACCATTTCTGGCGTTATCTTTTCGGCAGCCACGATAAGGTCGCCTTCGTTTTCGCGGTCTTCATCGTCTACAACAATCACGAACTTACCTTCCTTAAAGTCCGCTATTGCCTCTTCTACGCTATTGAGTTTTATTTCTGACATGTTTGTTTATATTAATATTGTTTCGTTATTGTAAAGACTCCCCAACGCTCTCCAAAGGAAAATACAGGGGCACTCCTTACTACTTACTCTTTTTACAACTTACTCCTTATATATATAACTTACTACTTTCCCCCTACTCCTTACTCCTTACTACTTTCTCCTTACCACTTACTCCTTACTCCTTAACTACTCAAAGTTTCCCTATCTGCGCGATAATTTGGTTGTTGTTGTGCACCACCACGCGCAAGTCTTTTAGCAAGCGCAGCCTAAATCGCCACATTCTGATGTACAACACCAAACCAACGGGAACCAATATGGCAGCCGCAGTGTTGAGCCATTGCCTGTTAAACGGCCGCGTATGCGCCTTCACCGACATGATGGGATATTCGTTCAGCAGGTTCAAAATGGTCTTATCGCGGGTATTTCCCAAGTCGTCTATCGCCGTTTCGAGCAGTCTGTTAATCTCCTCCATCTCGTTATCGGCCTGATACTCAAAGAACACGCGCTTAACGTTAGGGGCCGTTTTTAGCCTATGCGCCTCGGCATAGGCCTGCGCCCTTTCCGTAACTTCGCTCAACAATTCTGCATCGCGGCCATAGTCTGGTTCGTTTATTATCACCTCTTTGGCCATGATATTGCGTTTCAGGCGCATACCCAAGAGGTTCATCAGCAAGTTTCGGTAAGCGTCGAAGTTAAACACTGCCGAGTCTTTGTTGGCCTTGTAGGTTACAAACACAGCCAACGGCACAAGCACCATCGTGGCCAACAATTCGCCGAACCAAATGGCCCAAATGCCGCGGCGCGCCATCTGATAGCCCGAATTGTCGAGGATGTAATACACGATGAACACCAACACCGACACGATGACGGGTATTCCCAAGCCGCCCTTGCGGATGATGGTACCCAGTGGAGCACCGATGAAGAAGAAGATAAGGCACGACAGCGACAGCACGAACTTCTTGTACATCTCTATCTTATGCTGCCTTATCATGCGGTTAGCGTCTTCCGTCACCATTGCCTTAAACTCCATGTCGGCGTTTACGGCCTGCACTTGCGAACGGGCTATGCCCAGCACACTCCGTTTTCCGTCGTTATTCAGTCGGGCAAAGGCGCTATCCACGTTAAAATCCTTCTTACCTGCCTCCTTTATGGCGGCCAAAGTGTCGGCCCGGCTTATGCTTGCAGCGTTGTAATAGCTCATCTGCACCTCATTATAAAACACGCGCCCGATGCTGTCGTTGTTTTGTTGCAGCGAGTCGAGGTCGCGATATAGCTTCGCCAACCCTTTGCCACGAGCATCGCCCGAAAACAAAGCGGCATCCGTCATATCAAAGTCGCCATTAAAGTCTATGAGCGTTTTCTTCTCCAAGAAAGTCTCCCTGCGGAAGGGTGCGGCGGCATTCTTACCCACCTCTTGCGCTTGATTAGAGAACCATTCGCCGTTCCACAGCGTGAGCAACAAGTGTTGTTTCTCGGCCGTTGTCTGCAACATGCCCGAATCGGCCAATATAATCTCCGAGTCTTCGTAGCTGTTGCTCATCCGATAAATCATGATACCATAGAACTTTCCCGACTTTACGTCTTTCTTTTGCACGTAGATGTTGCTGTTAGGAATACCATCGTAGAACACCCCTTCGGGTATTTCCAACTCCGGGTTCTTCTGTTTCATCGACACAAGCAGCTGCGAAAGCTTAATGGTTGAATAGGGGCCGATGTTGTTTTGGAACACAAACGACGTGGCAGAGATAAGGCAACTCACCACAACCAACGAGCTAAAAGTGCGCGTAAGCGAGATGCCGGCCGACTTGATGGCGGTTAGTTCGGAACTTTCGCCTAGGTTTCCAAAGGTGATGAGCGACGACAACAATATGGCTAGCGGCAAAGCTTGCGGCACCATCATCAGTCCCATCCACCAAAAGAATTGTGCCAGCACCTCTATCGTCAGCCCCTTACCCACCAGTTCGTCTACATAACGCCACAAGAACTGCATCATCAGCACGAAAAGGCAGATGAAGAACGTTCCGAGAAACAACATCCCGAACTGCTTACAGATAAATATGTCTAGTTTCTTTATTCTCAACATGTCTTTGTTGTTAAGCCTTCCTCCCGTGGCTTTCAGTTTGCCGAGTGCAGCCTAATTGCTGCAAAATTACCACAAAAATATAAGAAACGGCAAGCTTACAGCCGATAATTTGTCCCTACGCCTGCCCAACACAGCCTCGCCATAACATCTTTTACACATTCAATAAGCAAACCCTATTGATAAATTTACTATATTTGCGGCACAATCATAAACCTGTTATTTATGCGTAAACTGCTACTTACCATCGGCCTTTTCGTCACGGCCATGCTCCCAACCACAGCCCTTTGCCAAACGGCAAAGCCCGACAGCATGATGCCCAAAGACACTGTCCAAGCCGCCCAAACCACGCCCAAAGATAGCGTTCCGCTGAAACTAACCGACCGCATGCTGAAAGAAGTGGTGGTGTTCGGCTACAGACCACCAATCAAGTTCAAGCTAGATTTCTCCTCAGTAGAGTATCAACTCATGAGCATTCGGCCCTCCGACCTGAACTTCAACATCCTCGGTTTCCTCGGCTACCTTTTTAAATGGATAGGAAAAGGCCAACACCGCGAGACGAAAGCCGAACGCACACAGCGCCTCTTACGCGAATACGACCTCACCCCACCGCAATTGCCTACGACAAAGAAGCCCTCGAAATAAGGAATAGGGGCCGTTCCTTTCCGTCGTTATTCACCTAGAACATCCTGAACTAAAAGCTAATCTCATTCATCTACGCAGAAAAGGGCGGCAATTTGTTGTTGTTTGCCCCATCTCACTGTGCCTTCATCCTCACATTGCCAGCCCGAAAACATCTGGCATCCCCCCACTTCGGCATACTATTAACCTTCTTTTTCGTTCCTCGAAAAGTGCGTTTTCTCGCCATGACAATGTTCGGGCAAGCTCGACATTGTTCGTTTGGCTTAACGAAAACGTTCTTTTCCCGTTCCTTGAAAAGTGCATTTTCTCGCCATGACAATGTCCGAGCAAGCTCGACATTGTTCATTTGGCTTAACGAAAACGTT